>Ga0208612_1000131_pt1 | contig 41741 bp, 44 predicted proteins | sample AntDryMetagUQ889_FD_188089 | JGI IMG/M metagenome (GOLD analysis project Ga0208612, IMG submission 188089) | Polar desert microbial communities from Antarctic Dry Valleys - UQ889 (SPAdes) | ecosystem: Environmental > Terrestrial > Soil > Desert | place: Antarctic Dry Valleys | collected 2008-12-31 | reverse complement strand
GGTCTGGCCGCGCAGCGTGAGCTTCCCTGCAGGCCCGCCGGCGAGCAGGACGCGGGCGTCCTGCTCCAGCCAGCCATCCCTATAGATGCCCGAGTAGTCCGTTGTCGGCTTAGAGAGATCGTCGGGCTGAACCTCCGATAGGGCTCGAGTCGGGGCGACGCTGAGCAGCTCCAGCCGGGCCGCTGCGCGGCGCGGGTCGGGTGGCTGCAAAGCGGTCGTTCTCGCCCACCGAAGCTCGATCCGGCGAGTGGAGGTCGAAGCGGGCACGGGCAGCCGGAGATCGAGTCGTCCGGGCGCGGTAGAGGTCGACGAAAGCGTCCGCCTTCCGATGCGGACGATGAGGCGCTGTCCCACTATCTCCGGAATATTCGCGCGGAGCACCAGGTTCGCCGCCTGACCTCCGGCGAGCACCGCGAAGGAGCTTTTCGCGAGCCACCCGTCACGATCGATCCCAGAGGAGACGAGTCCGGGATCCGAGAGCGACTCCGGGACGAGCACAGCCGAAGGGGGATCGACGAGCCCCAGGAAGGTGAGTCTCGCAGCGGCCCGACGCTTGTCGGGAGCAGCGAGCGGAACCGTGTCTCTCCAGCGCAACTCGACGCGGCGGGGCTCGTTCGACGCTTCTAGCGGTACGCGCACGTCGAGGTTGCCGGCGGGGGCGGCTTGCCTGAGAACCTCTCGATCGTTCACCCGCACAAGCAAGCGCTGTCCCTCGCTCGGCAGAACTTGGGCCCGGATGTCGAGATACGTCGCGGGCCCGTCGCTCAGGGTGGCCGCCGAAACCCTGTCGGCCCACCCGTCCGGGTAGATCCCGGTGGAGATCAGACCCGGTTGATTCAGGTCAGCCGGGACGTTCACCTGAGCAGGGGACGGTGCGAAGCCGAGGAACCTCAGCCGGGCGGAGGCCGGTCGGCGGTCACGCGGACCGAGCGGCACGGCGCCCGCCCAGCGGAGCTCGACGCGACGCCGGGAGTCCGAGGCGGGCAGCGGCAGCCGCAGGTCGAGGGCCCCAGGTTCGACGTTTCTCGAGAACACTCTCCGCCCGTCCACGAAGAGGTCGAGGTGCTGGCCGGGACGTGGGAGCACGTCCGCCCGAACGACGAGGTTGCGACTGCGACCCGAGTCGAGCATGGCGTAGGAGCGCTCCCCGATCCAGCCGTCCTCGTACATGCCCGAGTACTCCAGCGCCGGATTCGCCAGGTCAGCCGGAAATCGGCGCAACGCACGCGGCGCCTCGAGATCGTCGTAGTCTCTCTCGCTGATCAGCGAGACGTCTCGAACGTAGGAGGTCAGATAGCGAGGGTCGAGCGGAATCGATCGTCCGTAGATGCCTGCGATTCCGGATCGGGTGACAGGAAGGATCCGAGCGTGTTCCCCGATGTCCAGCATCACGTAAGCCTGTCCCCCGATGATCTGAGGGCGCAGCGGCGGCGAGTACACACGAGCCGAACCCCGTCCCACGAGCGAAAAGCGCTCACGGCGCTCCCCCACCGCGGCGGCAGGCGGCAACATGTTTGTTCGGTCGCGGCGAAGAGTCTTCGTGATGTCCAGCTCCATCCGTACGAGGCCGGTCGTTCCGACGGCTCGGAACAGCGCGTAGCGGCCGAACCCGGCAACGGTGCGCCCTTCGTAGAAGAAGTCGCGCTCGAGCTGGTAGAAGCTGACCGCCCTGCGAAACTCGGGCAGATAGAAGCTCTGACCGAGCCTTGAGATGGTGAACACGAGCGTGTTCCGAGCATCCGCGCACCGCTGATCGGCGAGGTCTGGCGACCCTTCGGGAAGTGAGAGGCGGTTCAGCGGAAGTTGCGTTCCGGTGGGCAGAACGATCCGGCAGCGTCCCGCGAGGAGGATCCTCGTAGCGTGTGTATTTTCGCTGAATCGGTTCACGTGCCCGACGCCACCAGGAAGCTCGAATGAACGAGGACGCCACCCATCGAGCCGCCGCGTCTGCGCGACAGCTCGCTTGAGCCGGGGACTATGGAGCTGGCCGCCAGCGGTCAACAGCTCTCTGACGACGTTTCTGCTCAAGAGGTAGAGCGCTCTCTCGCCGACGCTGGCCGCTTCCATCTTCGCGAGCGTGGGGTTCTCGGCGGCGGACAGAACAGGTTCATCCGTGCGACCGAAGAAACGACGAAACGCCGGCAACAGATCCGGTGAGGATGCGTGGCGAAGATCGATGGGATTCCGGCTCTGCTCGACGTATGCGTGCTGCGTGTGAAGCCCAACAGCCATGAGCGGCGCCAGACCCACCGCAGCGATCACCAGCAACCTCTTCCGCGAGATCGCGCCGATCCAAATCGCGGCCGCCGCGGCGAGAAACGGCTGGACGAACATGTATAACTTGAACAGTCCGAAGTCGGCTGAGTTGGCCATGAGCATCGCACCGAGTCCCGCGTATGCGGTGAGGGCGATCGCGGCAGCGACCCCGCTCCGAGCGGTGGCGAGGGACGCCATCAGAGCGGCGGCCAGCAGAACCGCCGCGACGACAATCGATACTTCGAGGAACGCCGACTCTGGCCCCGCGGCGATCTGCCGGAGACCGAAAATCCCCGGCAACGCGGCGGGAACAAGAGAATAGCCAAAGAGGGGAGTGCTGCCGCTACCGCGGAAGCTGCCGCTAGCTTGTAGCTGCACGAACTCGATCTCCCGGATCAAGTAAGTGTTGAGGCCGATGAGCGCGGTTGCCGCGACCGGGATCCACAACCGAAGTACGGGGCGAAGAGCCAGCTCACGCCGGAAGAGCAGGACGGCCAAGTAAAGGCCGTACACGATAACAATTGTCGAAGCCAACTCGATGTAGACCACGGCGATAGCCACTGTCAGCAAGCCGATCGGCACGACGTCCCGCAGCCGGGGTCCGGGGCGACTATGAAGCTCGCCCCGGAGGAGCAGCGCATAGAGCGCAGCCACAAGGCCTAGTCCCCACACCTGTGGCAAGAGCTGTTGCAGAACACCGTAGGAGGCGAGAGGCGAGATCGCGAACAGCGTGGCCGCCAGCGACGCGACCCACCATTTTCGCGCGCCCTGCATAGCCAGTGCGGCTACGGCGCAGATCGCGCACAGGTGCAGGGCGAGGATCATCGGCATGAAGATCTCGTACGGGGGTCGTCCGGTGATTTCGGCGAAGCCTGCGAGCATGATGTCGGCGCCGGGGCGAGCTCCCACCGAGTGCAATGGCTGCAAGGCAGACCCGTAACCTCGATCGTGAGTTAGGGCCCCCACGTCGAGAGCCTCTAAGAGACCACTGGTCAGAAGTTTTGTCGCGGACAGCACATAGTTGGCCATATCGTCGTTGGCGTTCGCGATCCAGTCGAAGCCGAACTCGAACATCGGCCGGCCGACGAGGAGCAGGTTGACGATGCACAGCCCGATCACGGGGGCAACGGCGATCGGCAGCCGCGGTCGGCGGAACGCAAGCACTACGACGGACGCGACGACGAGGAGGAGGATTACCGGCACAGCAGCGTCCTCCATCGCAACACCCGCGTGGCTGAACACGAACAGCGGAAGCACCATCGCGGCGGTTCCCAGCACCGGCGCCGTGAGTGCGATCCTGAGCGATGTCACGTCTGCTTTTACCGCCGTCAACAGCGCGAGGCCGACCATCCAGAAGGTCAGGAATGTTCCAAAGGTGAGGAGGAGAGGGATCAGTTTTCTTCAGGCGGTGCGGCTGACGTGGTGAGCTGAAGTCGATCCTTCAACCGTAACGCTCATACCCACGACGCCTGCCGCGGGCCGAAGGGCGGTTCGTTAGAATAGTCATTGTGCGCGTCGAGCTGGAGATCAACCTGGCGACGCGCGTGCGGGTGCAGACCGCCACTTGAGTCGGACGATGGAGAGCCACCCGGACACAATTGCTGTCCTCGGTGTCTGCCATCTTCGCTGCCGCCGCCTGGATGAGCGCTGGGATGCGTGTCGTCGGGTGGGATCCGGACAGGGAGTTGCGTGCCGGTATCGCTTCCGGCCGCGCCGCAGTTGTGGAGCCGGGGATCGAAGAGGCGCCGCGCTCGGGTCGCCAGCGCGGTCTCCTTGCTGTCGTCGATGAGGCCAGAGCCGCGATCGCCGCAGCGCCCGTCCGTGCACTTGGCGTTCGACACGGAGGTCGGCGAAGCCGGCGCGCACGATGATCCACGTCTGGACGCCGCCATCGCAGCCTTCGCCGCTTGGGCGGCGGACGGCGCGTTCCTGCTCGTGAGCTCGCAGGTCCCGGTGGGAACGTGCGATCGCTGGCTCGACCTGCTAGAAGCCGAAGGCCGCCGCCTGCAGCTTGCGCACGCCCCGGAGAACCTGCGGCTCGGCCGGGCGCTCGACGACTTTGTCCATCCCGATCGCCTGCTCATCGGCGCCGACGATCCTGGGACGCTCGAGCGGGCGGCCTCCCTACTGGCGCCGTTCTCGGCGACACCGCTAACGATGAGCCTCGCTGCCGCCGAGCTGGCCAAGCATGCAACCAATGCCTATCTCGCATTGTGCGTCGCCTTCGCGAACGACCTCGCGTGGCTGTCCCTTGCCGCCGGCGCCGACCCGAACGAGGTTGCCGCCGGCCTGCGGGCCGATCCGAGGTCTCTCCGTCCCCGCCTCTGCGGCCGGGGCTGCGTTCTCGGGCGCGACACTCTTGCGCGACGTCGCGGCGCTCCGGTCTCTCGGCGAGCGCTGCGGGCGGCCGGATCTCTTCGCCGCGATCATCGGGGCGAACGAGCGCCACGCGGGCGTCGCGCTCGCGTGGCTCGAGGACTCCCTGGGCTCGCTCGACGGAAGGCACCTGGCGGTGGCCGGGCTCACCTACAAGCCCGGCACGTCGACGCTTCGGGACTCCTTGCCGCTCCGTGTCGTCTCGCAGCTTCTCGAGCACGGCGCCACGGTGAACGTGTGGGATCCGGCGGCGGAGGCCTTCGAGCCTCCCGCAGGTGTGACGCGTGCGTCGTCGCTCGAAGAGTGCGTCCAGGGGGCCGATGCGCTCGTGGTCATGACGGCCCTGCCTGAGCTTGCCGACGTCGATGGACTGCTCTTCGTCCCGCCCGGCGGCTCGTCGTCGACGGCTGCATGGGGGTCAATCGCGCGGCCCTCGAAGCCGCGGGCTGGTCGTACCGAGGTCTTGCAGGTGGCTAGCTACCCTTGCGCAGTGGATTCCAGCTTGCCGGGTCAGGGCCTCCGCTTCGCGATCGCGGGAGGTGGCGTCGCCCTCCTCTACCTCGCCGTCACGACCATCCTGGCCGATGTCGTCGGCGTACCGTTCCAGCTCGCGCTCGTCGTCGGGTTTACCACCGCGGTGGCCGCCCACTTCACGTTGCAGCGCGTCTTCGTCTGGGTTCACGCGGAAGGATTTGCGCTCCCTGTTCACCGGCAGGCCGGGCGTTATCTCGTCGTCGCAGGCCTCCAGTACGCGGCCACCGGCCTGATCACGGCGACGGTGCCCGGCCCGCTCGGCGTCCGGGTCACGTACGTCTACCTCGTCACTGCGGTCGTCCTCGCGGCTCTCAACTTCCTGGTGTTCCGCTCGAACGTCTTCCATCCGGCGCAGCCGCTCGAGAACCGCTCGGGTGAGGCCTAGGTGAAGGCGGTCGACCATCGCGGCACCGGCGTCTGGCCGAAGCAGCTACCGGAGTTCACGGACGAGCAGCGGCGCGTTCGGGACTCGTTCATGGCGCGGTGGCTCGAGGTGCTCCCGGACCGATACGGGTTGATCGAGCGCTTCAACCAGACCTACCCGGTGGTCGCGAACCCCGGTGGGCGCACGCTCGAGATCGGGGCAGGATTGGGTGAGCACCTGCGCTACGAAGATCTGTCGGATCAGGACTACTACGCCGTCGAGTTGCGCGAAGAGCTCGCCGAGGCGATCCGGGAGAGGCATCCGGACGTGACGGCGATCGCCGCCGACTGCCAGGAGCGCCTTCCCTTCGAGGACGGCTACTTCGATCGGGTGCTCGCCGTGCACGTCCTCGAGCATCTCCCCGACCTGCCTCGTGCGCTCGACGAGATCGCGCGTGTGCTTACGCCGACCGGACGGCTGTTCGTCGTGATCCCCTGCGAAGGGGGCCTGGCGTACTCGGTCGCCCGCCGCATCAGCGCGCAGCGCTTGTTTGAGCGAGAGTTCGGGATGAGCTACGACTGGCTGATTCGAAGCGAGCACGTCAACGTGCCGTGGGAGATCCGCATGGAGCTGGGAAAGCGGTTCGGGCTTCTGCGGTCGCACTACTTCCCGTTCCGCATCCCCTCGATCGCGCTCAACCTCGTGATCGGTCTCACCCTGGAGCCGTTGGCGCCGCCGCCGCCGGCGGGCTCAACCGATCGAGCGTAGAAAGCGTTCGGTCTCGGCCAGGGCTTCGGGCGTGCCGATCTCGAAGAACCGCTCGGCCACCTCGTAGCCGCAGAGCTGTCCTTCCTCGGCCAGTCGCCGGTACAGCGTGACGAGGTCCGGCTCCGACGAGTCGACGAGCGCAAGCGAGCTCACGTCGAGGCCTCCAAGCCCGTAGTCGATCCAACGCATCTCGGCGGTCGGCGTCGCATTGTCATAAGCAACGACGCGCCCTCGTTCGTAGACGGCATTCGACGTATCCCATCGTCCTTCGTTCCGTAGAACCGTCATCAGGCCTGGAAGCCCGCACGCCTGCCACGCATCGGCCGCGGCCCCGTAGTCGAGGCGGAGGTAGGTGTCTCCGTAGAGCACAAGAAAGCGTTCCGGAAGCAGCGGGAGCGCCCGTCGAATCGCGCCCAGCGTCCCGTCGAGCCCCGGCGCGTCGTAGCTGTAGGCGATGCGGATGCCGAACTGCTCGTGCCCGATGCGCTCTTCGATCTGCTCGCCGAGGTGGCCGACGCAGAGCACGACTGCCCTGGCGCGATGTGCCGCGAGCAGGCGCAGCTGGTGGATCAGAAACGGCTCGCCGGCGAGTTCGAGAAGCGGCTTCGGCGTGTCGGCGACGAGAGCGCCGAGGCGAGTGCCTAGGCCACCCGCCAGGACGCAGATCGCTGGCAGCTCCTCACCGCTGCTCATCAAACCCGTAGCTGGACTCGATGATGTACTTCGGCCGCTCACGAGTCTCGTCGTAGATTCGACCGATGTACTCGCCCATCACACCGAGCGACAGGAGCTGGACTCCGCTGAAGAACGTCAGCAGAATCACCACGGTGGGATTACCGACGGGGAACGGGAAGCCCGCGAGCTCCAGCGCGAGGTACAGGACTCCTAGGAGAAAGGCGAAGCCGGAGATCACAATCCCGACTGCGGAAATCATGCGCAAGGGGTACAGAGAGAAACCGAACACGCCGTTCAGGCCGATGCCTAGAGAGCCGAGAAAGCGGTTGTACTTCCCGGCCCCTCCCGCACGGGGATCACGGTCGTACAGGACGTTGGTCTGCCGGAAGCCCACGAGCCCCACGAGCCCCCTGAGGAAGCCGTGGCCCTCCTTGAGAGCGACGATATGGTCGACGACGCGCCGGCTCATCAGGCGAAAGTCGCCCGTGTTCGGCGGGATCTCGACGTCAGCGATTCGCGCGATCACGCGGTAGCCGACGACTGACACGATCCGCTTGGCGAGAGTCTCTCCCTCGCGGCTCCTGCGCTGCGCATAGACGACGTCGTAGCCCTCGCGCCAGCGCTCTATGAGCTCCGGGATCAGCTCGGGGGGATCCTGAAGGTCGCAGTCGATCACGACTACGGCGTCTCCGGTCGACGCCTCGAGGCCGGCGAGAGTGGCCATCGGCTGCCCGAAGCGGCGCGAGAAGCGGAGCAGCTTCACGCGCGAGTCGCTCTCGCGGAGCTCGAGGATCAACTCCTCTGTGCTGTCGGTCGAGGGGTCAACGCTGAAGATCAGTTCCCAGCGAAGCCCCACGCCGTCGAGCACGTCTCGAATTCGCGTGTAAACGCGGTCGATATTCGCTTCCTCGTTGTACGCAGGCACGACGATGCTGAACTCCACACTCTCTGCGGTACGGGCTTCTCCGAGTGCGCGCTTCTCGGTCGTCACGTTGTCTCCACCACGGCTTCGAAGAACACGCCGTCGATCCGGCGAACCGTGGCGAGGTCTGGCTCGTCAGCAAGCCGCCGGTGGAACGCGGGGTCGCGCCACGGATCCCACTGTGCCGAGATCAGCTTGCCGGTAAACGGCGGGTCGTCCAGGAGGAGGGAGACGAGGTCTGCCGCTTCGGTCGCCGGAAAGCCGCCGTCCTCCACCGCGCGCATCGTCCGCTCGTAGTACTCAGGCCCGGCCGCGGCGGGTCCCGCGGCGACCGTGGCGTCGTGCATGCGAGTGGCGACGAAGCCTGGGGCGACGCAGTTGACCCTCAGCGGCGCGAGCGACATGGCGAGATTCTCGCTGAGACGTGCGACGGCGGCCTTCGAGGTTGCATAGGCGTCGAACCGCGGCAGAGGACCGGTCGCTCCGCCGCCCCCGAAGGTGACGATCGAGCCTTCTCTGGCGCGGAGAGCCGGGAGGCAGTGGTGCACTGCCAGCAGCGTGCCGACGACGTTGATCTCCAGCGTGCGTCTGAAGTCGGCGGGCTCGTAGTCCCCGACGCGCCCAATCGGGTCGATCACGGCCGCGGCGCATACCAGTCCATCAAGGCCATCCAGCGCGACAACGCTCCAGGAAGCCTCGTCACTGACGTCGAACGCGTGCCACGTGTGCCGCTCGCCGGGGAGAGTATCGACCGCGAGCTTCAACGCCTCCGCGCCTCGGCCGACGAGTACGACCTCCGTGTCGATCGCCGCAAGCGCCTCCGCTACAGCGAAGCCGATGCCCATCGAGCCACCCGTGACGAGGACGCGCCTCATCCGGCGATCTCTTCGCGCATACCTGCGTAAGGGCTGTCTCCGTAGGCCTCCTCAACACGGGCCCACGCGTACGCGGCGTCGTCGAGGGAGCCGAGCAGTTCGACCTCGCCGGCAAGCGCAGCCGCGAAATGCTCCCATTCCGCCTGCCAGGAGACGTCGTCGTCGGCGAAGTGGTGCTCCTCGAGCTCGGGCGGCCCAAGCTCCGGCTTCATGCGGTAGATCCGCAGGGTCTGCGGGCCGTACGAGCGTGCGAGTCCTTCAACCTGGAGCTTGGCGGTTCGGCAGTAGATCTCGAGTGAGAACGTGTTCTTCCACTCCGTCCAGCTCACGTGGAGCAGTGCCCACGGCGCCGTTCTCTCGTCGGGCGCGCCCAGCAGCAGCACCGCATTGTCCTCGACGGGCACTTCCCAGAACTGTGTGCGCAGGAGCGCGGAGTGCAAGGGAAGAGGCCCCGCCAGCCAATGCACGAGATCGAGCAGATGCATGCCCTGGTCGATCAGCTCGCCGCCCCCGGACTGCGCGGGCTGGGTGCGCCACTCGCGGTCGTATCCAGGCCGGCCGCCATGGCCGTAGCGCGCCCGGACGTGCATTAGCTCGCCGTGCCGGCCCGAGTGGATCTCAGCCGCCGCGCGCGCGAGACCCGGGTAAAAGCGGTGGTTGAAACCGACCTTGACGAGGCGGGCCGCGCGCTGCGCCGCCTGAGCCAGCTCGTCTATTTGAATCGGGCCGAGCCCGGCTGGCTTTTCGACGAGCACATGGGCCCCACCGTCGAGCGCCTGGGCGGTGAGCGGAGCAAGCTGATCATGCGGCGTCGCGACGATTACGATTTGGGGCTCGAGCTCTAACAGCTCCACCAGGTCGGCGCAGGCCCGGCCATCGAAGTCGGCCGCCAGGCGTTCAGCCGCCTCCGAGACGATATCGACGCACCCGAGCAGCCGATCCTGCGGCCGTAGCGCCTCCGCCCGCTTGCGCCCGATGAGCCCGCAGCCCACGATGCCGACCCGCAACGACGCGTCGCTCATGCGGGTCCGGTCGCGTACGCGCCTCCGAACTCGAAGTCGAAGACGAGCTCCTGGGCGCCAGCCGCCGCCATCGCCTGTCGCGTGTCAGCAGGCCGACGGGCGTAGACGAGCAGAAATCCCCCACCCCCCGCGCCAACCAGCTTGCCGCCGATGACACCGCTCCGCCGGGCGAGGGTATAGAGGTTGTCGATGTGCTCCGACGCCATGCCGGGTGAGCGCCGACGCTTGTTCTCCCAGTGCTCATGCAACAGCTCGCCGTACGACTCGAGGTCACCGGCGAGGAGCAACTCCATGCTGCGGTAACCCATCTCCTTCGTCCTGTGCAGGTTCGCCAGCATCTCTTCGTCCCCACGGCGAGACCGCTCGTCCTGATCGCTCAGGACCGCGGAGGCCGCGCGGGCCTCGCCGGTGTAGAAGAGAAGCAGGTTCTCGCGCAGCCGGAGGAGCGTGTCTGGGCCAAGCTCGAGCGGCACGACGTCAACGCTCCCATCGGCATGGAACGTGTAACCGCAGATCCCGCCGTGGGCGGCGACGTACGTGTCCTGCTTCCCCACCGGCTCCTTCAGGACCTCGATCTCGATCTCGGATGCAGCCTCTGCAAGAGCGCCCGGAGTGATCGAGGTCGAACGGGCCCGCGCCAGCGCCTTCAAGAGGGACACCGCGAAGGCACCCGACGAGCCCATCCCGGTGCCGGCCGGGACGTCGGCGACCGAGGCGATCTCGAGCGGCCCGCCTTGCCAGTGTCGCAGTAGCGCCTCACGCAAGATCGGGTGGCGAATCTCCGCGACATCGTCGACCTCCTCCGTTTGCGCGTACTTCATCAGGTACCGGCGCTGGAAGACCGTGTGGGTCAGCATGTAGACGTACTTGTCGATCCCGCCGGAGACGAGAAAGCCGCCGTGCTCCCGGTAGTAGGAGGGCAGGTCGGTTCCGCCGCCGCCCAGGGAGATCCGGAGCGGTGCCCGACTGAAGATGACGCTCATGAGGCGGCGACCGCCCTTTCCGTCACGGCATAAGAGTTCGCCTCGAGCCACTCCAGCGTGCGCACGATCGACTGCTCGATCGTCAGCGTCGGCGCCCATCCGAGCTCCCGGATGCGCGAGCAGTCGAGGTGGATCAAGGGGGAGTCTCCGGCCCAGCCACGCTGGCCGCCCGTGTGCTCGATCGTCGGAGCGACCCCGAGGTGCGCTGTGATGAGAGCGACGGAGTCGTCGACGACCACTGTCTCGTCGGTGCCGAGGTTGTAGATGTGGGTCGAGCCGGCATCGGCTTCGTGCGCGGCAACGGCGGTCAGGATCGCGGAGACGCAGTCCTGGACGTAGAGGTACGACTTCTCTTGACGCCCATCTCCTAGTACGCGCAACCGCGTGGGGTCGGCCTTCAGCGCCCGGTAGAAGTCGAACACGTGCCCGTGGGTATAGCGCTCGCCGAGAATCGAGACGAAGCGGAAGATCAGACCCGTGAAGCCGTACCCGTGGGCGTAGGCTCCAATCGCTCCTTCGCAGGCGAGCTTCGAGGCGGCGTACAGCGAGGTCTGGACCGGGAAAGGTGCGTCTTCGGGCGTCGGGAAGAGCGTCGGCTCACCGTAGACCGAGCCGGTCGAGGAGAAGGCGATCTTCGTCGTCCCGACAGCGCGCATCGCCTCGAGCACGGTCGACGTCGCGATCGTGTTCTGCTCGAGGTCGCGCCGTGGATGCTCGAGCCCGCCTCGCAGGTCCGCGTTCGCCTGCAGGTGGAAGACCCAGTCGCACTCCGAGAACGCGTCCTCGAGCAGCGCCTGATCAAGCACGTCTCCTTCGACCAGCCTCGTACCGGCACGCTCGAGGAGCTGTGACACGAACTCGCGCCTGCCTGTACGGAAGTCGTCTACGACGACCACGTCGACACCTTCAGCGCTGAGCCGGTCGGCGAGGGTGCTGCCGATGAATCCGGCGCCGCCGGTGATGCAAGCTCGGCGCATCGCTACAGCGTGAAACCCGCGGCGGCCGCGTCGCGGTGGAACATTTGCACCGTCTCGAGCGAGAACTGGTCGAGATCTTTGCCTAGAGAGTCGAGCTTCGCGATCAGTTCGTTCGTGAGCGTGATGACGTGGCAGCCGACTCGGTCGGCCTGGGCGACGTTGAGGATCTCTCGCGGCGAGGCCCAGATCAACTCCGCCCGGGGCGCATCAACCATGATGTCGACCGCTTTCGCCATGATCGGCACCGGTTCGACGCCCGCGTCGGCGATGCGGCCGGCGAAGACCGAGATGTAGGACGGCGCCCCGTCCTTGACGGCGGCGGTGATCAACTCGACTTGCGCCGTGGTGAAGACAGCGGTGACGTTCACCTGGACGCCGTCCTCGGAGAGCTCCCGCACGAGCGGGGCCATCGACTCTCCGGACGTCGTCGTCACCGGGATCTTGACATAGACGTTCGGGCCCCAGGACGCGATCAGCCGAGCCTGCCGTCGCATCTCATCTGCGTCGTCGCCGAACACCTCGAACGAGATCGGATGAATCGTGATGCTCTCCAGGAGTCGCTGCGCGAAATCCTCGTAGTCGGTGAGACCGGCCTTCCACATGAGGGTCGGGTTCGTGGTGAAGCCTGAGATCCGCGGGTTCTCTGCGAGTGCGAGGATGCCGTCGAGATCAGCTCCGTCGGCGAAGACCTTCACATTGAGGTCGTTCAGCACGCGGCTAGGTTAACGAGAATCGGCGCGCAGGATCAGCTCGGCGGCCGCCACGAGATCCGGCACCCGCCCGTCCGGACGGGCTTCGCAGCTTCGCTTGTGTGCGCTGGCTGGGTTCTCCACGAGCACGGTACGGCACCCCGCCGCCGCGCCCGCCGCGACGTCTCCGTCGGTGTCGCCGACCATCCAGGACGCCGCAAGATCGATTCCGAACACCCTGGCCGCGTCGAGCAGCATGCCCGGCGCCGGCTTGCGACAGTCGCACGTGCGGGTCAAGGCCGCGTCGACTCCGTCCGGGTGGTGGAAGCACAGACGGAAGGCATCCAGCGTCACTCCCTCGCGCTCGAGCAGAGCGAGCACCCGTGCCTGGACTTGCTCGAGCTGCTCGGCTGAGACGACACCCTTCGCGGCGGCCGGCTGGTTCGAGACGCCGACGAGGAGGTACCCGGCGCCGCGCAGGCGCCGAAGGGCGTCGGCGACACTTGGAAGAAGGGCCACGGGGCCGGGCTCGAGCGGAGACTCGGGTCGGCCCGAGACCGGATCAGGTGCGAGCTCGTTGATCACGCCGTCGCGGTCGACAAAGACAGCCGCGCTCACTGCGAGCTGAGCTTTTCCCAGTGTCCAAGCTGGGTCGCGAGCTCTGGGTGTGACACGAGCGCGTGCCAGACGACCGCCTGGAACGACTCCACGAGCGGCGTCCTGAGATCGGGCGGCGGGTCGATGAGGATCGCCGCATCGGCCAGCTCGGCCACCGCACCGCCGGGGCTGCCCACGACGCCGTAGATCGACGCACCGACCTCCCGTGCGAGTTCGAGCGCGTTGACGAGGTTCACGGATACTTTCCGCTCGCGCGAGCCTCCACCGACGGAGAAAACGACGAGCGCGTCGTTGGGGCCGAGCCGCGACACTTCGAGCCATGCGCTGTAAGACGTTTCCCAGCCGTCGTCGTTCGTTCGGGCGGTGAGCTCGGAGACGTTGTCGGTCGGTGCGTAGCTCTCGATTCCGCACAGCTTCCGGAAGTCGTTGACGGCATGGGAGGCATGGCCTGCGCCTCCCCCCACGCCGAGCACAAACAGGCGTCCGCCGCGTTCGCGCACGGCGGCCAGGCCTCTAGCGACGGTGTCGACACGGTCGGCATCGAGTACCCGCGCGAGCGCACTTACCGTCTCGAAATACCGCTCGGCGTGCGCGGAGGCCACGACGTGAACAGTAGTGCGCGCCCGGCTGCGGCTGCGTCAGGTCGCGTCGTACAGCCGGTCCCGCCGCAGCGCCCCCCGGATCCCACGCGAGGGGGGTAGGTCGATCCCCCGCCGGCGGCGTGCGCGAGTGGTGCGGTAGGAGCGCCACTCGGCAAGTCCGCGGAGGCGACCGCGCAGCGGTGCAAGCGTCCGCGAGCGGACCGCCGCGTAGATCACGTAGGAGAGGTCGTAGAGGATGATCCGGAGCCACCGGCGCAAGAGATGGCGGCTGCTCGCGTTCTTCGCGAGCATGCGCACCCGGTTGCGGCCGACGAGGTAGTGCTTGCGGGCAGAGCGGTGGCCGAGCGTCTCTGAGTGGTGGTGGTGGACGATCGCTTGCGGAGCGTAGAGGGCGCGCCAACCGTCCGCGCGGGCGCGCCAGGCGAGATCTGCGTCCTCCAAATAGGCGAAGAACGACGTGTCGAATCCTCCGACATCGTCCAGCATTGCTCGTCGATACAGCGCCCCGGCCCCGCTTGCTCCGAAGACGTCGACGACCTGATTCTCGCCGGCTGCGCTCGGCTCTCCGAGCAGGCGTTCGTAGGCGACGCCGAGGTCGTCGATCTCGATCCCCGCCGAGTTGATGACGTCTCCCGGGGCCGTGAAGAGGATCTTCGGCGCGACCGCTCCGACCTCAGCGCTCGACGCGCCGGCCTTCAGCAGCTCCACGAGGGCGTCGGGCTCGACGACAGTGTCGTCGTTGAAGACCGCGATCCACTCGCCCCGCGCGTGCTCGAGGGCGGCGGCGACGCCGCCGGCGAACCCGAGATTGCGGCCCGGCTCGATCAGCCGGAGCGCCGGCACCGACGCTGCGCGGGTTTCCAGCTCCCGGCGCATGTTGTCGGAGACGCCGTTGAGCACGACGAGCATCTCGGTCGAGGCCTGGATGTTGTCGAGCGCGGTCTCGAGCGCACGGAGGCTCGTGCGCAACAACTCGTCAGCGCCGAACGCGACCACGATGGCAGAGACGCGTATGTTCACCGCTCTATCCCCTCCGCGGCCCGCGCGCCGCCGTGTCGCTCGAGATACGCGTCGACCACTTCCAGGGGATCTCCGATGAGCTGGACCGATCCGTCCGAGAGGAGCAGCGCCCGATCGCAAAAGTCCGTCACCGCGCCGAGGTCGTGGCTAACGAGGACGATTGTTTTTCCCTGCTCCCGCATGGTCACGAACGATTCGAAGCACTTGGCCTGGAAGCTCACGTCGCCGACTGCGAGCACCTCGTCGAGGAGGAGGATGTCGAACGGAACCTGGATCGCGATCGAGTAGGCAAGTCGCAGAACCATCCCCGTCGAATAGTTCTTCAGCTGCTGGTCGACGAACCGCTCCATCTCGGCGAAGGCGAGGATGTCGTCGAACTTCGCGTCAAGCTGCGCCGGTGTCAGCCCGAGGAGCATCCCGTTGATCTCGATGTTGTCGCGGGCGCTCAGCTCGTAGTTGAAGCCCACCCCGAGCTCGATCAGGGGGGAGAGCCTGCCGTTCACGCGAACGGTTCCCGCGTCGGCCCGGTAGATTCGAGCGAGGATCTTCAGGAGCGTGCTCTTTCCGCACCCGTTCGGGCCCACGATCCCGAAGAACTCGCCCGGGGCAATCTCGAAGCTGACGTTCTTCAGCGCCTCGTTCAGCTCGTACGTTGTGCGGCGGCGGGGATGGGCAAAATACTCCTTCAGACGCAGCCGCTGCTCGTGCGGGACCAGGAACGCCTTGGAGACGTCGCGTACCTTGATCGCTGGGGCGACCATCAGGTCAGCTCCGCCAGCCGCGGCGCTTCGCGGCGATAGAGCCAAAGGCTCGCCAGGCAGAGAAACGCTGTCACTCCGAGCGGCGCGAGATGATCGGCGAGGCCACCGAGCAGTGGGATCTCGGTGCCTCCATCGGGGCCGATGATCACCTGCCGCGCGTCTTGCATGATCTGGACGAACGGGTTGAAGGCGATGATCGGAAGCGCCCAGTCGGGAAGGATCGTCACCGGATAGACGATCGGGGCGGTGAAGAAGAGCAGCGGCGTCACGGCCTCCCAGATCTGCGCGACGTCTCGGAAGCGAACGTACAGCGTCGCAGCGACGAGCGTGAGCCCGAGCACGAAGAGGTAGAGCTCGATGAAGAGCGGTAGGAGGAGGATCCAGCTCGGGCTTGGCGTCAGGCGGGCAGCCGCGACGAAGACGACGACGACCAAGAGGTTGACCACGAAGGACATCAACGCGGTCAGTGTTGACGCAAGCGGAATCACGATCGGTGGGAAGGAGATCCTCCGCAGGATCGATCCTCGCGCAACGATCGAGGGCAGCGTGGCGGCAACCGCGTCGGCCACGAATGTCCACAGAACGAGGCCGATGATGAGGTAGAGCGGAAAGTGGCGGATCTCCGAGCGGAAGATGCTCTGGAAGACGACCCAGAGGATGCCGAAGTAGAGCAGGGGCTTCATCACCGACCAGACGTAGCCCAGGAGCGAGCCGGCGTACTTCAGCTTGAAGTCGGTTCGGGAGAGCACCCGCACGATTCGCGCCACTCGCGACAGGCGATCGCGCAGCGGTGGTTCGCGGGTGATGTATTGGGCCTTCACCCGTCTGGATCGTCGCTGAGCGGGCGTTTTCCCGCCAGGGGCATCGGAGAGCTCTTCCGTGGTTCCGCTACCCTCCTCTGCTCCGCCCCGATGCAGCTCCGGTTCACTCATCTTGTTGTTTTCCTGGCCTTGGGGGGCCTTGCGGCCCCGGCTACGAGTTGGGCCCAATCCCCACCGGATCCGAGATCGTCGGGGGTCCTCCAGTACGTCGAGATGCTGCCAACGAGCGGTGGCGCCCAGGTCGCCTCCGAAGTCGAGGCTCCGTCCTCGCGTGTCGCTCCATCCCCTGCGCCCACGGAGCCCCCGCGGCCGAACGAGGATCCCGCTCCGCGATCAGCCGGGACGCCCCCGGATCCCGCGAAACGGGCCGACCCTGGGCCCGTCGGCGGCGAGAAGGAGGCTCCAGAGGCGGCGCCCGTGCCGAGCGCCGCTATGCCGAGCGCCGCTGTCTCAGAGGTCGGACCAAATGCCGAGATCCTCGCGCTGATCGTGTTGGCAGGAGCAACCATCGTCCTCATGCTCGTCGCTGTTCGGCGTGGCCGCGCCGGCTAGGGACGGTCGACAGCAGAGAGATCAGCCGTCGCTGATCTCGGTGTGCCGCTAGATCCCGCAGTTGACGCGCCCCTCGATCGCCGCGTGCTACGCGGCTCGGCGACGAAGGCGATGTGGGCGAGTTTCTGGATGGGAAAGGCTTGCCCCGGCTGAGCGGGCTTCTAACGCCTTCAGGGCTCACAGGGGAGATACCGTTATCTTGCCGATGCTCCTTTCGCCGCGTGCTCTCCTCCTCGCCGCTGCCTTCGGCCTCGCTGCGCCTGCCGGCGCAGCGGCCTCGATCACGCTGGCGTACGACGCGCAGCGCCCTGCGCTGCGCGTGGACGAGCGCGGGAACGCGGAGGTCAGCTGGACGGCTGGTGGGACGCGCCGGTATCTGCTCGTGCCTCCCGCCGGCCGTGTCTACCCGGGCCGCCGGCTCGCCGGGGCCGACGTCAGCCGTCCCGGCACCGCCGCCGCGGTTCCCTTCCGGCGCGTGCTTCGCCGGACGCCCGACGGCCGCCTGTGGGCGCTACAGGCCTGGCGCGTCAAGCCCGGCGGCCCGATTGAGCTGCGCTTCTCGCGTTGGCGTGGGAAGCCGCCGGAGGTGACGCTGGCGAGCAAGCCGCTCTTCAACGGCGAGCTCGTCTTCGGGCGGGCGACGTTTGGCGGCCGTCCCGTTCCGCTTACCTCGCCCACCCCGGAGGGCAAGCGCCTCCGCAGCTACGTCTACCTCGACCGGCTCGTCGGTAGCAGCTGGCAGCGCATCGGCGGCGTGGCCACGCGCGCCGACGGCACGTACCGCCGCCTGATCCGCGCGAGCGAGCTCGGTTCTCGCTACCGCGCCGTGGTGACTGGCCCGAACATCGGCACCACCCTCGCCCCTGACGCCGTCAGCGTTGGTCCGTCTCGGCTCGCGCGTAACTCCATGCGACTCCATGTCGAACCGCGCGACAGGCTCAACGAGCTTGATCTAGCAGCCTGCTCGCAGTTTCCTCGAGCTGATCGAGTTGTTCGTTCAAGATCGCCTGGATTACCTCGAGATCGATGCGAAAGTACTCGTGCGCGATCAGGTTTCGAAGGCCGACGACCTTCCTCCAGGGGATCTCGCGAGCCGACTGGCGTGTCTCCTCGGAGATCTGAGTCGCGGCCTCGCCGATGACCACCAAGTTGTAGAGGACGGCGTCGAGCCCCTCGGGTCGACCGAGTGCTAGCGCACAAACCGTCTGACGAAAAGCGAAACATAGGTTAGGGAAGATTTACAAACTCTTCGACCAGGTCGTTTTACGGCGGTCTTACACCGGATCACAGCAAACTTACACCGGCGAATGCCGAGCGACTTATCGTCCGTATTGAGCACGTCTCTCCTGATCTGCGAAGAGAAAAGAGGTTCCCCATGCGAAAGCTCATGCTGCTCGCAATCGCGCTCGTCACCCTTGCGATTGCAGGCGCCGCCGGTGCCAAGACCGTGGCGGTGACGATCACGAAGAACGGCTTCGTTCCCAGTGACGTCGCGATCGCGACCGGCGACACCGTGCAGTTCACAAACAGCGACACGGTCGCTCACCAGGTCGAGTTCAAGAGCATGACTGGCGTCACGTGCGCGCCGAATCCGCTCGTGTTGCAGCCGGCCCAGAGCGGATCCTGCACGTTCCGAAACCCCGGCAAGTTCAGCTACTCCGATCCGAACGTCCGCGGGAACACCTTCCGTGGCGACGTGACCGTCACCGCTGCCGCGGAAGCGCTGACGCTGGCGGCGAAGCCGCTGATCGTCGTCTACGGCGGCAAGACCACGTTGAGTGGGGCGCTGTCGACCCAGCAGGCCGGCGAGAACGTCGACCTGCTCGGGACTGCGTGCGGGGAGACTGCCGCAGCGAAGGTCACGACGGTCGCAACGACCACGGGCGGGGCGTTCAGCGCGCTCGTGCAGCCGCTCAAGAACATCGCCTATACGGCCAAGCTCAGGAACACGAGCAGCCCGGCGGTCACCGTGAAGGTGCGCCCGCGGCTGCGTCTCGGCAAGGTGGCGCCCAAGCGGTACTCGTTGCGCGTCTCCGCTGCGCAGAGCTTTGCCGGCAAGTACGCGACCTTCCAGCGCTACAACACGGCGCTCGCGCGTTGGGTAACCGTCAAGCGCGTGCTCCTGCGGGCCAACTCGACGGGAGTGGCCCCGACCGTCATCTCGTCGGTGACGTTCCGCTCCTCGGTACCTGCGCGGGTCAGGATCCGGGTGATCCTCCCGCAGCTTCAGGTCGGCAGCTGCTACCTCGCCGGCAGAAGCAACGTGATCCTCAGCTAACCGGCGTATTCCGCCGTTCGGATGGGTGAAATCCAGGCCCATCCGGACGGCGGGCGCCGTGTGCTGCAACCAGGATCGCGCTGCCGCAGAGGAGCCCGGCCACGGTCACGGCCGGCATCTCCCAGTCCCAATCGATCCCGGCGTGGAAGAGGAAGGCGACGTAGCCGCCGGCAGCCGCCGGCGCACGGCCGTGCCGAAGGGCGACGACCAGGGGCGGTGCGAGGGCGAGCGCGAGCAGGACGAGGCCCACCACACCGAGCTCCGCAAGCGTCTCGAGGTAGAGGCTGTGGGCGTCCACGACGCTGCGATCGATCGGTTGTTGCCCGAGCCACGAGAGCTCGAAAGTGCCCGCACCGCGGCCGATCAGCGGTGCGTCCGCCACTTCCTGCCAGGCAACATGCCAGTACCACGGGCGATCACCGCCGTGCTCAGCAAGGTCGTCGGCGAGTCCGCCGGCAGGCAGGGCGAGTGCCACGGCCAGCAGGACTCCCGCAGCCGCCGCGACCCCACGTGCGAGCGTCACTCGTCCCGACGCGAGCGCGAGGGCCAGCGCAGCGCCGACAGAAGCGGCGAGCCATCCACCCCGACTCGCGGTGAGGAAGAGCGTGGCGACAAAGAGGCCGAACAGCGCCCACCCGAGCAGCCGTCGCCCGGAAGCTTTGCGGAGGATCACTGCCGATAGGGCAAGGCCGATTGCTGCGAGAGCACCCAGGGAGTTGGCATACCCGAGCGGCTCCTGAAGCAGCGATCCATCGACCGAATCCGGCCCCTGAAGTAGCCGCTGGCCGAGGGCATAGGTGCAGACGAGTGCGATGCCGGCCAGGGCCCCTTTGAGCAATGACCCGGCCACGACCGCCGCAGCGCCGATTGCAGCCACATAGACAAGCGTCCGCTGGGCCTCCGGCCACGCCGCGTCCGGAACGGGCGACCACTGTCCCGAGAGTCCCGCCCAGGCCGCAAGCCCGGCCATCGCGGCCATGCACAGCGCCTGAGCGCGGGTCACCTCCAGGCGACGGTGGACGATCGCCGCCAGTGCAGCGGCCGTCAGGAAGAAGGCTATTGCGGGCGGCCAGGCGCTGGGGGAGAAACCTCCCTCGACGAAGGAGAGCAGCAGCACCGCTCCCGCGGCGAGCGCGGCGCCCGGTCCGTCCCCGCTCGACGACGTCGAGATGAAGCGGAGGCGCTTCCGGACTGCTTGCGGAAGCGCCTCCTTCGGATCCGAATCTCCTACGGACGAGGAGGACAGGGCGGCGCGAGCGTGTCCCCGTGGCGCAGGTGCGCCTTGACCGCCGGACGTGCGACGCTGATGGTCTTGCCCTTGTGGCAAAGAGTCACCTTGTTCTTGCCGTACTGCTTGGCCGACGGGCTGTACTGCGCCGTCGTCGGCGTCTTCCCTTTGCCTTTCCCCGGCTTGCCCTTGCCGGGAGCGCCCATCGCGCCGAGCGCGGTCACGGATAGGAAAAGCGCAGCTGTAAGCACGGCCACGAGCGCGGTGCGGAAGCCCCCCAGTTTCTTCATCTTCACGTGCTCCTTTGTCTTGGCCTCTGCGACGAATGTGGTCAGTCGTCTTTCTAGTGGAGACCGGTGCCCAGCGCATCCCTCACGCATCCCCCGAGTCGTAAAAATTTTGTACGCCCAAGGCCCGCACGGTTGTGTGCTCTAACCGTCTCGCGGGCACGATGCGCTCGAATGTCGCGTCTCGCCGTCATCGTCCTCGGCTCGGTTCTGACGCTCGTCTGCGCCGCGACTGCATCCGGCTCGATCACCCTGGCCTACGATGCACAACGGCCTGCGCTGCGCATCGACGAGCGGGGAAACGCGGAGGTGAGCTGGACGGCGGCTGGTGTGCGCCGGTACCTGCTCGTCCCTCCCGCGGGTCGCGTCTATCCGGGTCGCCGGCTTTCAGGACCGGACGTCAGCCGCAGCAGCAACGTGGCCGCGATCCCGTTCCGGCGGGTGCTCCGCCAGACGCCCGACGGACGGTCCTGGGCGCTGCAGGCGTGGCGCGTGCGGCCGGGCGGGCCGGTGGAGCTGCGCTTCTCCCGCTGGCGTGGGAGGCCGCCCGAGGTGACGCTGGCGGGCGCGCCCCGCTCCGGGGGCGAGCTCCTGACCGGGCGCGCCACGTTTGCGGGCCGTCCCGTCCCGCTCTTCTCGCCGACACCGGAGGGCAAGCGCCTGCGTAGCTACGTCTACCTCGACCGCCTCGTCGGGAGCGGCTGGCGGCGAATCGGCGGTGTCGGCACGCGCGCTGACGGCTCGTTCCGTCGCCTCGTCGGCCCTGGCGAGCTCGGCTCGCGCTACCGCGCGGTCCTGCCCGGGCCGAACATCGGCACCACGCTGGCCCCGGACGCGGTCAGCGCGCCTCTGCCCAGCTCTCGCTGAGCAGGCGAGAGCCACGCGGCCCCTGTGCCGACGGCCGCTGGGCGGGCTGCTCAGGGGCCGAGCAAGGCTGCCGGGACCACGACGATCCCGTCACCACGACGATATGCCTGTCCCCCTGTGGTGATCACGACTGCATCGAGCAGGTCGTCGCCGATCTCCCGGCCCAGCCAGCGAAGGTGGCTGACCGCAGAGTCGTCGATTGCGTGGGCCAGCTTCACCTCGATCGCGACGACGCGTCCGTCGGCCCGCTCCACAATCAGATCGACCTCGCGCTCACCTGCCCCAGAATAGTCCCAACGTTGTAAGTTTTGTGTGCTACGCTCGGAGCGTGGCCAGGAGCAACGCAACCAAGGGCGAGCCGTTCAGCGTTCGTTTCTCGGCACCGACTGACCGCGCCGTCGCGGATGAAGCTCGCCGCTTGCGGCGCTCGAAGAGCGCTGTCGTCGAGGCGTTGACCGAGGAGGCGATGCGAACGCGCCGGTTCCCGGGTATCGGCTTCCGCGGCGAGGACGCACGTCGACGGCCGTGGGTGATCGGAACGGGGCTCGATGTCTGGGAGATCTGCGAGCTCCTCGAGGAAGCCGGATCGATCGAGGAGATCGCGATGGACACTCAACTGGTCGAGCGGCAGCTCCAGCTGGCAATCGCGTATCGGGAGCGATATTCCGACGAGATCGCCGAGGCGATCGCAGAGAACCGCCGACCGGCCAACGAATGGCAGGAGCTGTACCCGTTCGTGCGCGCTCTAACGACGTCCGAGTAGCCCGTGCGCCTGCTGCTCGATGCGAACCTTTCGTTGGGGAGGATCGGCGGTCCGCTGCGCGAGCAGGGTCATGACGTCCGTGGTGTGGCGGACGAGCCCGATCTCGAGGGGCTCGATGACGAGTCCGTGCTAGAGCTCGCCACGCAGGATGAGCGCACCCTGATCACGCGGAACAGCCGTGACTTCGCGCCGATCTGCCGCATCTGGGCTGAGGCCGGCCACGACCATGCCGGCGTCATTCTGATCTGGTCGCTCTCGCACCGGCAGTACGGAGAGATCATCAGCGGCGTCGAGCGCTGGCTCGAGCAGATCCCCAGCGCGCCCGCATGGCACGGTACGGTCGTCAGCCTCTAGCGCAGATCCTTGTTCGACTCCATGTCGAACCACATCGCGAAGAGCGTGAACTGGCTGCCCGAGATCAGTAGGAGCGCCACCAACACGATCGTCGGCGTCGTGATCTCGTTCCCCATCAGCCGCAGCACCACCTCCACCACGCCCAGCACGAGACCGGCGAGCGTCATCAGGATCCCGAGCGCGTAGAAGAAGACGAGTGGGTGGAAGTCGCGGATCACGTACTTCTCCCGCAGCCGCCAGAAGAAGCCCTTCACGAGCAGCCACGAGATGCGCGGGATCACCTTGCGCAGCTTGATCCCGGACTGCTCGCCGATCCCGTAGACCGGGCGGGAAGGGAAGTCGCGCACGCGCGCGTTCCAGACGTTCAGGTGCACGAGCAGGTCGTTCGGGAAGCCGTAGCCGCGGTAGATGCGGTCAAGGTCGAGCTGGGCGAGCATCGGGCGCGAGATCGCTGTGTAGCCGGTCTGCGAGTCGGCGACGTGCCAGTAGCCGGAGGCGATCTTCGTCAGCAGGGAGAGGATCGCGTTGCCGAGGTAGCGCGTGCGCGGCATCAGCAGCCAGGCCTCGCCCGAGACGAGGCGGTTCGCCTTCGCGTAATCAACCTCGCCGCGGGCGACCGGCTCGACGAGCGTAAGCAGGTCGGCAGGATCCATCTGGTTGTCGGCTGCCATCACACAGGTGACGTCGATGCCCTCCTCGACCGCCTGCCGGTAGCCCGTGACGATCGCCGCACCGACGCCGCCGTTCCGCTCGTGCGTGAGGAGCCGGACGCGGCTGTCGCCCGTCTCGCGGACACGCGCGGCCGTCTCGTCGGTGGAGGCGTCGTCGACGACGAAGACCCGGTCGACGAACTCTGGTATGCCGGCAAGCGTCTGCCCGATCAGGCGGTCCTCGTTGTGAGCCGGGACGACGACGGCAATGGTCTTCTCGTCTACCACGCCCGGACGTTATCGCGACGGCGGCGCGAGAAAGATCGAGGTCGAGAGGTCTGGCCGCTCCGCGAGCAGAGCCAGCAGCGCGATCACGAGCTGCCCCACGGTGGCCGCGCGGCCGCGAGGGAACCGTCGATTCGTTGTGAAGACAAGGGCCGGGACAGCCTGGCCATCGGCGAGGGCCTCCACCTCGAGCCGGCGATAGTCCGGGACGTTCTCGGTGACGATTGCCCGTCCCTCGGAGACTGCAGCCGCGAACACCTTCTCGTCCGGCTCTCCCTCGAGCCATCGGTGGTCCGGATCGTGAATCGAGACAACGTCGTGACCACGCTTCCGCAGCTGCATCGCCACCGTCGCTGGGTACATCTCGTCCAGCAGAAGCTTCACCCGATGAGGTGGCGCTCGCGCTCGAGCGTGAGCTCGAGCCGTTCTGCCTCCTCTTCCGCGAACTCGATGAAGCGGTCGATCTCCTCCGGATGCTCACCGTAGTAGCGGGTCGCGGTACGGATCTTCTCCTTCGGGATGCCGACCCGTTCCGCGAGCGCGGCGATCAGGCGCTCGCCTCGCTCGGGTGCGCAGCGTGCGGCTGCGACCACCTCCCAGACGTCCGGTCCGCCTACGAGAACTGCGCGCCGTCCCGCTGGTCCGTCGCGAAAGACGATTCCAGGGTGGCGATCGACCCGCATTCCCTCGTCGATGTAGCGCTGGGCCAGGCGAACGATCGGCTCGCCGCTCTGCTCGCTTCGCTCCCGGAGAGCGTCCAGGGTCGACGAGCCAATTCGGATCGGCTGACTACTCATGTAGCGGAGTGTAGCGTGAGTCAGGATGCTGCGCGCCTGCGGGCGAGGAAGGGGTCGGCGAGGAGAGCAGCGGCGCAACCGAGGATGAGACCGATCAGCGCGCCCACAAGGCCCGCGTTCCGGGTGCTGCGAGCAGTGGTCTTCGCCGCCACCGCCGGCTCGATCACGCGCGCCTGCTCGACCCTGGTCGCGAGGGTCAGCAGCTGGCGCGCGGAGAGCAGGTCCTCCTGGATCGTGCTGCGACGCTGCTCGAGCGCCGACAGCGTCGAGTTGAGGCTCGTGACGACGAGCAGCCGCTCGATCGCGGGCAGCGACCGGTTCGCGAGTGCCGCCGCCTGCTCGCGCGCTGCGATGTTGAAGCGCGAGTTGATCCCTTCGAGCTCCCGCTCGTCGATCGCGATCTGCTCCTCGAGCGTGGTCAGCTTCTCCTCGACGTAGCCGCCCGCCGTGCCGGTCACCCGGCGGGCGAGCGCATCGGCCGCGAGCTCGACCTTCCGCGGCGCGTCGCCGGTCACCGCGATCTCGTAGAGCGTCGTCGTCGCCGTACGCCCCTGCCCGGCCGCGATGATCGCCTGCGTCGAGATCGAGCTCCGCAGTTTCGGCACGCGGATGCCGCTCGTTCGGGAGGCGGCTTTCAGCGCACCCTCCGAGCGGACGATCTCGCCGACGATCCGCGGATTCGTCGCGATGCTGTTCGGGATCACACCGCCGCCGCCGGGGGTGAAGGGCACGCCTAGGTACACGAGCGTCTCCGCTCGGTAGACCTTGCCGCCTCCGAGCGCGAGCGCATAGCCGAACGCGAGTCCGAGGACGACTCCCAGCACGGGCAGCCACCAGCGGGCGGCGATGCGCGCCCAGACAGAACGGAGGTCGACCTCCTGCTCGGCGTCGAGGTCGGGTTCGTAGCGCGTCCGGCTCACGCCGGCGAGCTTACCCCGGCCCACTCCCACTGAGCCCGCAGGCCCTGCTCCAGGAGCGTGCGCGGCGCCCAGCCCAGGTCGGCCTCGATCCGGCTCGTGTCCGCTTTCGTCCGCGTCTGGTCGCCGAGCACGGCCGGCTCCCGGCGCACGTCGAGCGAACGGCCGGCGATGCGCTCGAGCAGCGCGATCGTCTCGTTCATCGTCGCCTCTTCGCCGCCACCGACGTTGTAGACGGAGCCCGGCTCGGCCCGCTCCATCGCGAGCATCGTCGCCTCGCCGACGTCGCCGACGTACGTGAAGCTCCGGCTCTGCTCGCCGTCGCCGTAGAGGGTGAAGGCGGTCCCCTCGGCGAGTGCCTCGACAATCCTGGGGAAGGCCATGTCCGGCCGCTGCCGCGGGCCGTAGGCGTTGAAGTAGCGGAGCACGACGGCGTCGAGCCCGAAGCTGCGCCCGTAGGCGAGGGCGAGGTGCTCGCAGGCGAGCTTCGTGATCCCGTACGGCGAGAGCGGGCGCGGCGGCACGTCCTCGGCTGTGGGGTAGTGCTCGGCCTCGCCGTAGATCGACGAGGAGGAGGCGAAGACGACGCGGACACCTGCCTCGGCCGCCGCCTCGAAGACTCGCTGGCTCGCGAGCACGTTCTGGCGGAGATAGAGCGGGAAAACGTCGCCGAAACTCTTGACGCCCGGTTGTGCGGCCAGGTGGAAGACGCCGTCGAAGCCGGCGAAGTCGAGCTCGTCCTCCGCGAGGTCGAGGCGGCGCACGTCGAGCGCGCTCGCGTTCCGCTCCTTCAGCGCCGGGTCGTAGTAGTCCGTGAAGGAATCGACCCCGACCACCTCGTGGCCGACGCGCTGAAGAGCCTCTCCGAGGTGCGAGCCGATGAACCCCGCGGCGCCTGTAACGACGTACTTCATCGCTCCACCATCCCATAGACGCGCGCGTGGCCAACGAGGTAGAGCCGCTCGCGATCGGCGACGACGGGCGTGTACTTACCGTCGTCGAAGCTCCACAGGAGCTCGCCGTTGCGGGCGTCGAGGGCGTACGTGCGCTCCTTCAGGGTGGCGAAGTAGACGACCCCGTCAAGGATCGTGGGCGATCCCGAGATCTCGCCGTTCGCTCCGAACTCCCAGACGACGTCGCCCGTGGCGGCATCGAGGGCGTAGAAGCGGCCGCTGTAGGAGCCTGCGTACACCTTCTTCCGCCAGACGGCCGGCGAGGAGTAGACGTAGTCGCCGGTGCCCTGAGACCAGCGGAGCTCCCCGCTCGTGGCGCCGAAGGAGTAGACCTTGCCGTCGGTGGAGCCGAGGTACACGCGGCCGTACGCGGCCGCAGGGGTGGAGTAGAACTGGCCGCGCCCGCCGAGGCGATCCTGCGAGGAGGTGCGCCAGATCTGCTTTCCGGTGCGGGCGTCGAGCGCGTACAGGTGCCCCGCGTAGCTGCCGACGTAGAGCCGGCTCCCGGAGAGCGTCAGCGCCCCCTTGATCCGGCCGTCGCCCTGGAAGGTCCAGCGCACACGACCCGTCCGCTCCTCGAGCGCGTAGACGCGGCCGCGCCAGTCGCCGACGTAGACGAGGCCGTTCGCCACGAGCGGCGAGGACTCAGTGGGGCCGAGCTTCGTCCGCCAGCGGATCCTGCCGAAGCCCGACGCGAACGCGATCACCTCTCCCTCGAGCCGTCCGGGCTTGCGCTCGCTGTTGCAGGGCGGCTTGTTCAAAAAGGCCTGGAAGACGGTGTGATCGGCGACCGCCGGGGTCGAGGCGACGCAGCGACCCGACTTGAACCGCCACGCGCGCTTGCCCGTCTTCGCGTTGACGGCGAAGAGGACGCCGGAGTTGTTCGTGAAGTAGAGCCGGCCGTAGCCGATCGAGGGTGGGAACTCGAGCAGGTTCCGTGCGCCGAAGGTCCAGACGCGGCGGAAGGGAGGGCGCAGCCGGAAGGGCGCAACACGCTGCCGCTCACCGTCGTAGCCGTAGGTCGGCCAGACGACCTCGCTCCCCGGTTTCTTGCCGGGCCGGGGCGATGGTGGCGCAGGCTCCTCCTCGGGCTCGTCCGTCTCCACGAACTCGACCGTCGGCGAGCCGCGGACGTCGCGGGCCGCCTCCCGCTTGTCCCAGAGGTAGCCGGCGAAGACGCCGCCGGCAAGGAGCGCGAGCGCGCTGAGGGCCAACGCGAGACGTCTCACTTCTTTGGTTCGACGGCCCAGATGCGCGAGTAGCCGTGGAGCAGCAACCTCTGCCCGTTGCCCGATACGGGCACGTACTCGCCGTGGGGGAAGCTGAGGAGGATGCGACCGCTCCTCGCATCGACACCGGTGATGCGGCCCCACGTGCTGCCGGCGTACGCGACTCCGGCGACGACGACCGCCGCCCCCGAGACGGGCCCTCCGGCGCTCACCGACCAGAGCACACGCCCGGACCGGGAGGAGACGGAGTAGAAGCGTCCGTTGTAGGAGCCGAAGAACACGCGTCCGGCCCACACCGCGGGGGACGAGTAGACGTAGGACCCGGTGGCGACGCGCCACAGGTAGCGGCCGCCCGTCGTGAAGGCGGTCAGGCTGCCGCCGGTCGAGGAGGGGACGAACACCCGCCCCGACGCGACCGCGGGAGTCCCGTAGACGCGACCGTTGACGGAGCGCGCGAACCGTAGGCGGCCGCTGCGCGTGTGGAGCGCGAGCAGGCGTCCGCCGTAGTCGCCGATGTAGAGCGTGCGGCCCGCAAGAGCGGCGCTCGAGGTGATCTTGTGGCCGCCGGAGTACGTCCAGCGCAGCTTTCGGTGCCTGAGGTCGAGCGCGTAGACGCGGCCGTTCCAGGCGCCGAAGTAGTCGATGCCCCCGACGACGACCGGCGACGACTCGATCGGCGACCCGACGCTGTAGGTGAAGCGGACGCGTCCGTTCCGCCGGTCGAGCACGCGCACGAGTCCGTCCATCCCGTGCACGACGACGTCTCGGCCCACGACCGCCGGGGAGGACGCCATCTTCGAGCCCGAGGGGCGGTACCGCCAGATGATCCTGCCGTCCCGCATTCGCAGTGCGTAGATGTGCCCGCGATAGTTGCCGACGTAGGCGACGCCTTCGGAGACGACGGCCGGGAACTCGACGAGGTAGCCGACTCCGCGCGACCAGACGACCTTGAACGGCGGCCGCAGCTTGATCTCCGTCTGGGCGCTCGTACGCCTCGGGTTGGCGCCGAACATCGTCCACTGCAGGGCGTGCTGGTAGAGCTTCACCGTCACCTCGCGCCGCTGCCTGAACGGCATGCGGACGGTGCGCGGGAGATAGCCCGGCTTCGAGACGCGCACCTCGAGGGCGGTGCGGCGCTTCAGGCCCACGGAGGCAAGGCCGCGCGTGTTCGCGTAGCCGGAGCGGCGACCGATCACCACGCGGGCGCCTCTGACCCGACGCCCGGTATCGCCGTCGACGACGGTCACGAGCGCGTTCGTCCGCTTCGGCGCCTTGGCGGGCTCGCGCGCGGCCTCCCGTGCGGGCTCGGAGGGGGTCAGGCTTGTCTGGAGCGAGCACGCCGTCGCCAGGGTCGCGATCGCGACCGCCCCTGCCGCGAGCTGGCGCGTCATGCCTCGCCGGGCTCGCTGGCGATCGGCTCGGGAAGCTCCTCTGCGAACGGCTCCAGGCTACCGTCGTCGCCGGAGGTCAGGCACAGATGAGAGAAGAAGCGCGTCATGACCACCCCTGCGCGGAAATCGCCCAGTCGGGGCTCGGGCTGCTCGCCGGCCGCCAGGGCGAGCGCGAGGTCAGGGTACCGGCTGCCCGCAGCGAGGGGAAGCGGAAAAGCGCCTCCAAACCGAGGATTTACATCTGTGACAGGGAGTGAACCGTCGGGCTCGCGGAAGCACTGCACGTTCGCGGGGCCGATGATCCCCGCGGTCTGAGCGACGTGAGCTGCGTGCTCGATCAACTCGCGATCCTGGATCGAGGTGCCCTTGATCGACTCCCCGCCCTTCGACTGGATCATCGTGCGCGGAATCGCGTTGAGACAGCGGCTCTCCAGGTCGCAGAAGACGTCGATCGAGAACTCCTCACCTCGACAGCACTCCTGCACGAACGAGTGGACCTTCGTGTAGCCGAGAAAGAACTCGAGCTCGGCTGGAGCGTGCGCTCGGTAGATGTGCCGCGACCCGAAGCCCTCACGCACCTTTACGAGCAGGGGGTAGCGGGCGTCGGGGGGGACGTCTGCCGGCAACCAGCTCCGCGGGCTCGCGATCCCGTGCTGCTCGAAAAAGCGGTGGGCGAGGTACTTGTCGCTCATGCGCTCGCAGGCCTCCGGCCCTGGCACGAGCGCCAGCGCCGGCTCGAGTGCGGCGCGCGAGCGTGCCAGCAGCACCTGATCCAGGTCGGTGAGCGGGACGATCAGCCGCACGTCGTGCTCCTGGATGAGCCGTGTGAGGGCAGGCACGTAGCCGGGATCGGTCACTCGCGGCACGAAGGCGTACCGGTGGGCGTGGTAGAGCGCGGGCGCGAGCGGATCGACGTCCGTCGCGATCGTGGTCGCCCCGGCCCGAGCAAAGGCGGAGACGATGTCGACGCGCTGCCCCGCGCAGGTGAAGAGAACAGCAGTCACGCTGGCGTGAGCGTAGAGCAGCAGGGGTGTGTGGCGACTATGGCCCCAGCCAGACGATCTGATCTCGGAGGGCGTCCGCCTGCGGACGCGCCTCCAGCTCGCGCAGGAGCACCGAGACGAAGAGGCCGATCGTGTCGCTCCGCCGAGGCATGCTCTCGTTCGACGTGAGGAGGAGTCCGTGGCAGCGTTCGCCTTCAGTGAGGAGCGTGGTGAAGAAGGGCACGAAGTGCGCTGCGTTCTCGGTCACGATCACACGCTCCTCGCCCGCCATCAACCGCAGAAGCTCCTCGTCACCGAGGTTGCGTAGCTCCGGTCGCTCGGTCACGGCGACGACGTCGTGGCCCCGCGCGCGAAGTTGAGCCGCGATCGCGTCGCTGTACATCTCGTCGAGCAGCAATCTCACACGAGAACGGCCTGCTCACGCTCCCAGGCCGCTCGCAGTCGCGCGTTCTCCGCGCCGATCCGCTCGGCGTAGTCGACCACCTCGTCACGATGGTCGGCGAAATAGCGGACGCAGGCGCGGACCTGCACCGGTGTCAGCGAAAGATAGGCGGCAGCCCTTTCGATCGACCCGCCCTCGTTGTGAATCGTCTCCACGACCTGCGCCACGTCGAGGCGCGTGCCTTCGAGCATCGCTCTGCGGCCGACGGGACCATCCCGGAAGATGATCATCGGGTAGGAGTCCATCGAGATCCCCTCTGCGATGTAGCGCTCGACGAGCAGCGTCTGCGAGGCCTGCTGCGTGGTGGAATGCCGGCGTAGCCGCTCGAGCAGGACCTTCGAAAGGCGAAATGAGCGGTGTTGCAGGTCGCTTCGGCTCATGCGTCAATCGTACACCATTGTGAGGCACAAGTAGCTCACCGTGTCTCGGATCGCTATACCAGCGAGCACGACTCGTGCTCATTCGTGTACGTTCTTGCGGGTGGAAAAGAATACGTTTCGCCTGAACGTCACGCTGGACGGCGCGCACGCCGCCAAGCTGCGCCGGCTCGCCGAGCAGACTCACGTGCAAGAGGGGACGCTCGCGAGGTCGCTGCTCGCGCACGCCCTGGACGAGACCGACGCCGATGCCCGTCACGTTGCGGACCTGCTCGATGGTATCCCGGGAGCGTACGAGCGAGCTCAGCTTGGCCTGGCCCAGGCGCACGCCGGCGAGACGGTCGCGCTCGACGACCTTTGACTTGGCGAGAGTCGAGCTCAGCGCCGCCGCGCGCGAAGACCTCGAACGCCTGATCTCGAGCCACAGCCTTCCCGCGGATACGCGCGAGCGAGTGAAGCGGTCGCTTCGTCATCTCGAGCGCTTCCCGCTCCTCGGCGCCGCCCTCTGCGGCCGCTGGGAAGGCTTCAGGTTCCTGCTGGGACCCTGGCGCTGGATGATCCTGGTGTACGTGTACCTCGACGAAGACGATCGCGCCGTCGTCGTGATGATCCAGGACGGGCGCTCAGCCACATCGCTGTCGGGCGAGTAGCAGCCTTCACTCGGACGGCGGGCGCCAGCCTCCGGTCTCGCCCTTGTAGGTGCCGCCCAGGAGGGCCAGCGGCGTGCGCAGCAGGATCAGCAGGTCGGTGAGCGGTGAGCGGTGCTCGACGTACCAGACGTCGAGCTCGATGCGCTCGTCCCAGGAGAGCGCCGCACGGCCGTGGATCTGCGCCCAGCCGGTGATCCCGGGCAGGACGTCCAGCCGCCTGCGCTGGCGCTCGTCGTAGCGCTCGACCTGGTAGCGCAGGGTCGGCCGCGGCCCGATCAGGCTCATGTCGCCGCGGACGACGTTCCAGAGCTGCGGCAGCTCGTCGAGCGACATGCGGCGGAGCAGGCGGCCGATGCGCGTGATGCGCGAGTCGCCGCGGTCGACCGCGTACCCGGCCCCCTGGGTTTCCGCGCCGACGACCATCGTGCGGAGCTTCAGCAGCTCGAAGTCCTCGCCGTCCTTGCCCACCCGGGTCTGCCGGTAGAGCACCGGGCCGCGGTCCTCGAGCTTGATCGCGATCGCGGCGGCGGCCAGCAGCGGGCCGGCGACGAGGAGGCCGGCGCCGGCGACCGCGACGTCGAGCGCGCGGTTCATGCTCCAAGGCGCCGCATCGGCTGACCAGTCACGTCGGCGATCAGCTCGAAATGGCGATCGCAGTGCCAGAGCTCGGCGTCGACGGACTCCGCCGCGGCGGCTGCGAGGAGATCGACCGCCGACGGTCCCCGGTGGTAGCCACGCCATGCCAGTGCGGCTTGAACAGCGCGCGCACGGTGTACGACGGCCGTCGTGATCTCGATGAAGCGAAGGCGGTCGTACCGGGCGGCGTCGAGCTGGAGCCGCGCCGCGCTCGGGGCGGATCGGAGCAACTCCAGAACGAGCGGAGCGGAGATCGCGAGCAGGTTCGCGCGAACGGCAGCGGCGAGGGCAGCGGCGACGGTCGACTGGTGCTCCCGCGCCCACACGCTTGTGTCAGCTACGACCAGGCTCACCCGCTGACGTCGCGGTCGAGCGGGGCGTCGAACGGTACCTTCGGCCGCTTCGATCGCTCCACCTCTTCCGGAGTCGGTACCGGCAGAGTTCCGGCGAGGATCTCCTCGGCGAGTTGGCGGCGGAGCTCAGCGTTCACGACTTCGCGGAGCGCCGCATCCACGGTTTCCCTAAGCGTCTTCGTTCCGAGGACCGCCGCTGCCTCTGCGGCGGCTTCCCGGTCGATGTCGATGGAGGTTTTCACACGCGTCAGGATATCCGACACGTGCAGTTTCGGATATCGACGCTTCCAACCGTGTCTACCTCGTCCCCTCTGCCGCGTCCCACGTCGCGGGCACGCCGCGGCGGAGATAGTGTTGCAGCGACACAAGCGTGGCCCACGTGACGAGGACGTAGTAGCGCGCGAGGCCGACGCCCGCGGCCGCCGCGGCCAGGAGCGCGAGCTGCGCCGCGAGGGCGAGCTGGTAGACGAGCCCCTCACGGACGAGCGTGAGCGAGGTCCCGAGCAGCACGACGTGCAGGAGCCCGCTGCCGTAGCGCAGGAGGCGGTGCGAGACGATCTCGACCCGGTACAGCGCCGGCAGGTCGCGGAGCATCCGGCCGCGCAGGGTGATCAGCCAGCAGTGCTCGAACATGCGCATCTTGCGCCGGTACTCCGCCTCGTTCGACGGCGTCGGCTTCTCGAAGGCGAGCGCCTCCGGCTCGTAGACCGCCCGCCGGCCGCGCTGCACCATCAGGTACGGGAACGCGAGGTCGTGGCCGAAGCGTGGGTCGACCTCGACGTAGTCCTCGCGCCGAACGGCGTAGATGGAGCCGTTGCCGCCGGTGACCGAGCCGAGGCGGGACTCGCTCTGGCGCAACCTGAGCTCGTAGCGCCAGTAGGCCCCCTCCCGGTTCGAGGCGTCGGCGTGCTCGAGCCGCAGGCGCCCGCAGACGTAGGCGACCTCGGGGTCGGCGAAGTTGCGCACGAGCTTGCGCAGGGCCTCCGGCGCCCAGGTCGCGTTCGCGTCGGAGAAGGCGACGATCTCGCCGGTCGTCTCGCGCACCGCCCGGTCCTGGGCGGCGACCTTGCCTCCGCGCGGGTTGCGGATCACGCAGGCTCCGGCCGCCTCGGCCAGCTCCTCCGTGCGATCGCTCGAGGCGTCCGAGGTGACGACCAGCTCGAGCTTCTCCGACGGATAGTCGAGCGCACGCAGGTTCTCCAGGCGGCGCTCGATCACCGTCTCCTCGTTGTAGGCGGCGACGATCACCGTCACCGTGGGCTCGATCTCCGCCTTCGCGACGCGCCGTTCTCGCACCCGCGCGAGTGCCGCCGCCGCGGGCGGGTAGAGCGCGTGCGTCCAGGCGAGCGCGCCGAGCGAGCCCCAGAACAGACCTTTCGCGAGCATCACGCGTCGATCGTACGGACGAACTGCACGAAGGTGCCCACGTCAGGCTGGCGCTCGAACTCCGGATCGCGCCCGATCTCCGCGACGAGCGGTGCGAGCTGGCTGCTGCGGGGGCCACCTGCCGCCGCGTCGTGGAAGAGCGCGTGCCCACCCGGCCGCAACCGGCGGCAGTAGCGGTCGAAGTCGCGCTTCGTCCCCTCGTAGGACGGGTCGCCGTCGACGAGCACGAGCGCGTACTCGCCTTCCGGTGGGTCGGCGGTGTGCGAGTCCTCCAGGCGCAGCTCCACGTTCTCGATCCCGTAGCGAGCGAGGGCGGCGCGCAGCTCATCGTCGTAGGACGCGGTGCCCAGCTTCCCCTGCGGATCGAAGGAGACGAGCCTGCCGCGGCCCGCCAGGGCGGCGCCGAGGATCAGGGTGCTGCCGCCGCGCTCGCGTCCGATCTCGACCAACGTGGCGCCGTCGGCGCCGCGGGCGAGGCGCCAGAGATGGGCCGCCTCGACGAGCGACATGGCTGCGAGCCCCCTGTTGGCCGGATTGCTCGACAGGACGAGCGGTGCGACATCCTCGAACCCTGCCAGGGACTGCGGCCACTGGCGGACGTCGGAGAAACGACGCTCGTGGCTCAGGCTCCAGCCGAGCGCGCCGAGGAGCAGATCGGGCCGCTCCAGCGCCGCCACGCCGACGAAGGAACGACCCATCCTGGATCCCAGAAGCCTCCGGGCGAGTGAGCGCAAGGCGGAACGCACGGCGCATAGGATGCCGACCGGTGAAGCGCCTCGCCGAGCTCGTGGTTTTGGCCGGGCTCGTCGTCGCGCAAGCACTTCTCTTCGGCCGGCTCGTCGGCACCGACACCGACTACGACGAGGGCGTCTACCTGACGAGCCTCGACGCGCTCGAGCACGGCCAGCGGCTCGGCGAGGACGTCTTCGCGCCGCAGCCGCCCGGCTGGTACCTGCTGCTGCGGCTGATCTCGATCCTCGGCCCCGACTCGGTGCGCGGCTACCACATCGGCATGGTCGTCGTCGCGATCGCGACCTGCCTCGCGGCATATCTGCTCGGCCGCTCGATCGCGGGCCCGGTGGCGGGGCTGACGGCCTCCGCGCTCCTGACGATCGCCCCGCCCTTCCCCCTCTACGCCCACCGCGTGCTCGCGGACATCCCGCCCCTCGGAGTCGGCCTCTGCTCGCTCTGGCTCGTCTGGGAGGGGCGGAAGCGAGGGTTGGCGTTCCTCATCTCTATCGCAGGCGCGGCGGTCGCGCTTGCCCTCACCCTGAAGCCGACGGCCGTTCTCGTCCTGCCGCCGTTCCTGTTCCTGCTGCTCTGGGGGCGCTCCCGGCGCGCCCGCTCGCTGGCCGCCGCCGCCCTCGGGGGAGGCGCGGTCGGGCTTTCGTTCGCGGTCGCGTATGCCGGTGTCCTCGGAGAGCTCTGGGAGAGCGTCGTCGGCTACCACCGGGACGCGCGCGACACCCCGGTCCTGCTCGACAACACGCACGAGCTCCTCACGTTCCTCAACTGGCGCACGCCGTTCGCGTGGCTTGTGCTGGGGGGCTTCGCAGCCGCGATCATGCTGATCCGGCGCCGGCGCGTGCCCGCCGTGTGGGCGCTCTGGCTCTGGGCGGCGATCTCCGCGGCGTTCCTCCTCTTTCAGCAGCCGCTGCACGACAACCACCTGCTCCTGCTACCGGTCGTCCTCGCAGTTCCCGCGGGGATCTCGGTCGCGGCGCTTGCGACCCGCTCGCGGTTCCAGGTCGCCGCCGTCGGACTGCTGGCGATGGTCCTGGCCGCGGGATACGTCCAGCAGCAGCGGCGGATCGTGCTCGACCAGATCCCCGAGGAGCCGGAACTGGTCGAGGCGGCGGAGAGGCTTCGGCGCCTCACCGGTCCGGACGACCTCGTCGTCTCGGACCACTCCATCGTTCCGTTCCTCGCCGACCGTCGTGTTGCAGGGCCGCTCGTCGACACCGCGGTGCTGCGCTTCCAGACCGGGTCGTTGACCGACGCCGAGGTGCTGCGCGAGCTGGAGCGCTACGACGTCCGTGCGGTAGTCGTCGGGCGCGCGTTCGCGAACCAGTTCGAGCTACTGCGGGGGCTCGCCCTGCGCTTCGCCACGGTTCCGGCTCCGCCCGGTCTGCGGATCTACGTCCGGCGCTGAGGCGGCATACGTGGCCAGCAGGGCTGCCGTCGCCGCCTCCCAAGACAGCTCGGTAGCCGCCTGCACACGGGCGGCGTCGCCCAACCGCCGCCGCAGACCGGAGTCGGCAAGCAGCCGCTCGATGGCGGTGCGCAGGGCCGCCGGGTCCCGCGGCGGCACGAGGAGGCCGGTCTCACCGTCCTCGATCGCCTCCGCGAGCCCCCCGACGGCGGTCGCGACGACCGCGCGACCGTACGCCATCGCCTCGCGGGCAGCCAGGCCGACCCCCTCGCGGCGCGACGGCGTGCACACGACCGCCGCGCGCTCGTAGTACGAGCCGACCTGCGAGGGAGGCACGAAGCCCACGCCCTCTGGCACGGCGACGGGGCCGGCACCGACGATGACGCGCGGCAGCCCTTCCGTCGCGCGAAGAAAGTCACTGATGCCCTTCTCCGGCGAGAGCCTCCCGACGAAGAGAACGTGCGGGGGCTCGGCCGGCGGGCCGGGCTCGGGCGGTAGGTCGACCCCGGTCGGGATCACCGCGACCTTGCGCGCGCCGAGTTCGCGTGCTGCCTCGGCGAGACTGCTCGACGTGCAGATGACCGCGCGGCCGCGGAGGAGAATCAGCCGAGCGAGCCACGGTACCTTCCGTGCGAGCTCGACGTCCGTTCCCCAGAGCTGTGTGACGAACGGCCTCCGAGTCATGATCGCGGCGAGGGCCGACGGGAGCCAGTGCGCGTGCACGAGGTCGGCGTTGCGGGCAGCGCGCCGTGCAGCGCGCACGAAGGAGGCGAGGAAGAACGGCAGCGCGAGGACGAGCCAGGGTCGCCGGCGCAGGTTGCCGGCGATCCCGTGCCCATAGGCGATCCCGTAGTGGGGGAACTGCGACGGGGCGACGACCACCACGTCGACCCCGGCTGCGCGCGCGTGCTCGACTGCGTCCCGCACGAAGTGACCGGCGACGTCGTCCTCGTCGCGCGGATAGGAGGTCGTGAGAACCACCACCTTCACGCGAGCTCCTCGCACAGGCTCAGGAGCAGCTCGGTGACCGCCTCGGCCCCGCCCGCCGCCAGGGCCCACGCGGCGAGGCGTCCGATCAATACCGCGTCCGCGCCGAGCGCGAGGGCGCGGGTGACATCGGCGGCGGAGTCGACTCCACCGTCGACGAGCACCGGCACCTCCTGGGCAGCGGCGACGACCTCGGGGAGTGCCTCGGCCGTCGAGACGACGCCGTCGAGCTGGCGGCCGCCGTGGTTCGACACGATCAGGCCCGCGGCTCCGGCCTCGATGCAGCGGCGAGCGTCGTCGGCGCGGAGGACGCCCTTGACGAGGACGGGGAGGCCACTCAGCTCGCGTAGCCGGTCGATGTCGGCGAGCGAGGCCGACGGATCCTGGGCCGACTCCGGCGCGTGCCGTAGGGCGCCGCGCAGGTTCCCGCGCGACTGCTCCTCCGGAATCGTGAATCCGTTTCGCGCGTCCCGTTCCTTGCGACCGAGCACGGGCGTGTCGCCCGTGAGGACGAGCGCCAGGTAGCCGCTGGCGGCGGCCCGGCGCGCCAGCTCCCCCGTCAGGTCGCGGTCGCGAAGGAGGTAGACCTGGAACCAGCGCGGAGCGTCTGGCGCGGCGGCGGCCACATCCTCGAGGCTGAGGGTCGAGCGCGTCGAGACGATGTTGAGCGCCCCGGCGGCGGCGGCGCCCCGGGCCATCGCGGCCTCGGCCTCCGGATGCAGGAGGCCCTGGTAGGCGATCGGCGCGATCCCGATCGGATGCGGGAGGGAGAGGCCGAGGAGCGTGATCGACGTGTCTGCGTCCCTGGGCCCCGTGAGCACGCGTGGCGTCGCGTGAAGCCGGCTCCAGGCCTCGTAGTTCTCCGCCAGGGTCACCTCGTCACCGGCGCCGCCCGCGAAGAAGTCGTAGATCTCGGGCGCGAGCGCCTCCCGCGCCCGCTCGTGCAGGTCGGCGGGCCTCACCGTTCTTGGAGCCTGCGCGCGAAGACGATCGGCGCGGCGAGAGCGATCGTCGCGAAGGCGAAGAAGTAGTAGAAGGACATCGTCAGGTAGAAGGCGTTTGCGGCGATCGTGCCCGCCAGGGCAGCGGTCAGGCCCCAGGCGAGCGGGCGCACGCGGGCCGCAGCCGGATCGCGCGCCGCCGCCAGGGCACGGCCGATCGCACGGGTTCTCGCGAGCCGCCTGAACAGGTGCCAGAGGAAGCCGGCGAAGAGCAGCGTTCCGACGATCCCGGTCTCCACGAGCAGCGCGACGTAGAACGAGTGCGGGCCGAAGTTCGTCCTGCCCGTGACGAACTCGTAGTAGACCGAGAAGTTGTTCAATCCGAGCCCGAAGAGCGGATTCGACGAGAGCACGTCAGGGATGAAGCCGTAGACGTCGAAGTGAGTGGACGCGCCGGCACCCGACGTGTCCACTCGCGCACGGAGGACGGTCCGGAAGAAGTCCCATTGCGTCGCGACGACGAGTCCGAGCAGCGCCGCCACGCCGGCCAGCGGGAGGAGCAGCTCGGGTGAGCGAAGCTTGCGCCGGTAGGGGAGCGCGAGCACGAGCAGTCCGACCGCGAGCCCCAGCAGTCCCGAGCGAGAGAGAGTCGCGAGCTCGATCACGAGCAGAAAGGAGAGCAGGAGAGCGAGAGGGACGCGCAGCCGATGGCCACGCTCCAGCCGCAGGTAGATCGGCGTCAGCACGAGCAGCGGCAGGATCAGCTCGATCCCCAGGTGGTTGGGATCGCCGGTCAGCGCATTCGGCCGATAGACGCTGCGCCCCTCGATCGCGCCGAACACGTTGATCGAGCTCGCCCCGCCGGTGAGCGGCTGCAACAGGGACTGGTCGAGATTGATGTCCGCCACCTCGGCGGCGGCCAGCTGGACGATCCCGTAGACAGCGTTCGCGGCGATGCCCGCCATGAAGACCGACAGCGTGCGCCAGTAGAAGCGCTCGGTCCGCTGCGCGAGGTACGTCACTCCCGCAACGACGAAGAGGAAGTGGAGCAGGAACTTGATCATGCCCTTGCCCCATTGCTCGAGTGCCTGCTCGGTCTCCAGGTTGAAGAAGCCGATCAGGTAGACGAGCAGGAAGAGGCAGAAGAACGCTGCGGCGACCGCGGCTCCGTACGTGACCTTTCGATCCTGGGCCCTGAGCCTGTTGCCTGTGAAGGCGACGAGGAAGAGTCCCGTCAGCACGTCGGACAGGCTGAGCGTGCCGGCGACCTCCCACTGCAGCTTCGCGAAGGTGACGGTGAAGACGGTCGCGAAGAAGAGGAAGTCGATGAAGCGGCCGGGCCGGGAGCTCATAGCGAGCGGAGGAGCTCCGCCAGCTCCTCGGCGCGGGCGCGGCGGGAAAGGCGGTGGCGCGTGTCCGGCGGAAGCTCGACCGCCGCGAGGCCACCGTTGCGAAAGCGCTCCACGAGTCCGGCAAGTGCCTCCTTCAGCGCATCGACGTCGTCCGGCGGGGCGACGACCCCGGCCCCCGTCTCCCGGATCAGGCCGGCCGCTGCGCCGTCCGGCGGGACTGCGGCCAGGATCGGCCGCTCCGCTGCGAGGTATTCGTAGACCTTTCCCGAGAGGACACCCTGGCCGCGCCCGCCCGCCTCGGGGATCAGGAGCAGGAGCGCGTCCGAGTCGCGCTGGAGCTCGAGCGCCCGCTGCCGCGGTGCGTACGGGATCAGTTGCAGCCGGTCCCCGAGTCCGAGGCTCTCTGCCCAGATCCGGTCCGAGGAGCGGAAGTCGCCGACGAAGCGGGCGACGACGTCGAGGCCGGAGTCCGCGAGGGCGGTCAGGAACGGACGGGGATCGCGTTTGCCGAAGAAGCTCCCGGTGTGGGTGATCCGGAAGCGCTCGCCCGGCCGGTACTCGAGCCCGGCGAAGTCGTCGAAGTCGCAGCCGTTCGAGATCGTGACGACCCGGCCGCGTGGGGAGAAGCTGCGCGCCTCCTGTGCGATCGCCTCCGAGACACAGCTGATCGCATCCGCTGAACGAGCGACGAGCTGTGCGACGCGCTGGCTCGCCTTCCCCTTCACGCGAACGGCGAGGCTGTCGTCGCGGCGGTGTGGGTGCGCGACGAGGGAGTCGCGCAGGTCAGCGACCCATTTCGCGCCGGTGGCCGTCTTGACGGCTGCGCCGACGAGGTGCACCGAGCCGGGGGGAGACGTCGTGAGGACGACGTCGATCTTCTCCTGCCGTGCGATCCTGATCGCGGCCGGGATCGCCGTGAGGTTCCAGCTGACCGCCTCGTCGGGTACGAGGAGGCGGCGAGAGGCGAGCTTCGCGTGGACGAGCGCGCGCGAGGCGCCCGCCTTTCCGTGCAGCTCCTCCGCGGGCTTGCGTCCTCTCGGGCCGAGATAGCGGGCGCGGTGGACCCAGGCCTGAGTGGGGACTCGCAGCTCCTCGTCCTCGTGGATCCACCTCAGCCCCTCCGGCGCGAGCACATGCGTCTCGATCCCGAGTGCGGGGAGGTACTGCGCGAACTTGAGCGGGCGCTGCACACCGCCGCCGCCGGTGGGCGGGAAGTAGAGCGAGACCAGCAGGAGCTTCATCGCCCGCGATCGTACTGCGCCCTATTCCTCCAGAGCGTGAGCCGGCTAGTGGCCGTCGAGGGAGGCTGCGGCGCCGATTCCCTCGCGATCCTCGCGGAGCGCCATCCTGGCGTCCCGCTCGTCGTCCATCGCGGTTTCCGTGGCTGCGCCGAGGAGCTCGAGGTGGTGATCAAGGATCCCGGCGCGCTCCGCCGGTGCGATCGACCTGAGGTCTGAGAGTGCCGCCTTCAGCCGGCGGGAGACCTGCGGCGAGCCGGCCCCGGCCATCCGGATCTCGTCGAAGGCGAGGTGCACGTACGCCTCCCAGCTCATCGATCGCACGGTCAGCCTGACTTCTCCCGCTTCGTCTTCGTGACGCCCGTCCGGGAACGGCCGACGCACGAGCTGCCTCAGGAGGTCGTGCAACCGGTCGATCGCCTGCACGGCCGTGGTGGGGTCCTGGAACGGCGAGTCGGCGAGCGAGCGCTCCGCGATGTCGACGAGGAGGCGGACGCCATAGGCGACGTCCTCGTCGAGCGTCGGCTCCAGTCCGAGGATCAGGGCCTCGTGGAGCCGATCCTCGTCCAGCCCGGTCGGCTCCCCGTGCACTCGGAAGAGCGGCGCGCCGGCAGGGACGAACTCGCCGGGAGCGGGTACGAGCTCCAGTCGGCAGCCAGCTCGTCGCGCCTCCTCGACGAGCTCCGCGTCGCCGATCCCCGTGATCACACCGGACTTCCTCGCGCGCACGACCGGAGGAGAGCCCGGTTCGGGCTCGACGGTCGGCCCCTTGTCCGGGTACACGCGGTCGAGGAGCTTGCGCGTCTCCTTGCCGACGAGCTCGATCAGCGCCGACGAGCGGAGTGCCTGCCCGATGTGGTGCACGTACATGACGAGCACGGCGATGCTGACGAGGACGAGCACGAAGGCCGTCACGACCGCAATGCCCGGAACCTGGCCGGTGCCATCGCCCTGGTTCGTCACCTCCCGGACCGCGAGGATGGCATGCACGAACGTCGCGACGAAGAGGCCGATCGCGAACTGGCTCGGCTTGTCCCGGAGGATGCGCTGCACGATCCGGGGCGAGAACTGGCCCATCGCGAGCTGGACGACGACCATCGTGATCGTGAGCACGAGGGCGGCCAGGCTCACCATCGACGCGGCCACCGTGGACAAGATCGCGGTGGCGGCATCGGGGCCGCCGACGAGGCTCTGCGGAATAGCCTCGTAGTCGAAGAAGCGGTCGAGGGCGATCGTGCCGAACGAGAGAGCCGCACCGGCGAGCACGCAGAGCGCGGGCACGAACCAGAGGCTCGACTTGATGTGAATGAGCAAAGATCAGCCAACGCGTGACCCGTCTTGCGCGTCAACTGAGGAGTCCCGGCCGAACGTTGCGCGGGTTCGATTGCCGCCGCCTCTATCAGGATCGC
>Ga0208612_1000130_pt1 | contig 42287 bp, 36 predicted proteins | sample AntDryMetagUQ889_FD_188089 | JGI IMG/M metagenome (GOLD analysis project Ga0208612, IMG submission 188089) | Polar desert microbial communities from Antarctic Dry Valleys - UQ889 (SPAdes) | ecosystem: Environmental > Terrestrial > Soil > Desert | place: Antarctic Dry Valleys | collected 2008-12-31 | reverse complement strand
CACAGTGCTCAGCGGCGTCGGTGTTGCGCTCGGGATTGGAGTGAAGGTTGCGGTGGGAGTCGGCGTTGCCATGAGTGCCGGCTCCGGCGTCGGTGTCGCCTTTACCTCCACGGTGGGCGCTGACGTCGGGGTGGGCGCGGCGGTAGCGATCGGTGTTTTAAAGGCCGGCAGCGATGGAGGCGCCGAGTCCTCGGCCACGGGAGGCGCCGAGTCCTCGGCCACGGGAGGCGCCGAGTCCTCGGCCACGGGAGGCGCCGAGTCCTCGGCCACGGGAGGCGCCAGGAATCCCTCATCCGACGGCTGCCTCAGGATCTCGACCTCGGCAATCGCGCGGCTTTCTCCGATCACGATGCTCGACGTCTTGCCCTTACCGCCCTTCGTCGCAATGGCAGTAACGGAGTGCGGGCCGGCAACTGCCCCAGACGGCGCAGTGATCTTCAGCTCGAACCGGCCTCGACCATCCGCACGGTAGCTCGCCCCCGCGATAGGGCCGCCGTCCCAATGAAGGAGGCCAGCCTCGCTGCGCTGAAAGCCCGTCCCCGTCACCACCAATTCGGATCCGGCTATGGTCGCCGCTGGCGCGACATCCAGCGTCGGACCTGCCGCGCTCACGTTCGCGAAAGCCCATACCAGCAAGAGCGGCAACGCGACGATTGGCAGCGTGGCCAGCCAGTCATCCAAAAGGTGGCGCCGGCGCGCCACCTTGGCCGGCGGCCGGGCCGGCGGGTAATTAGGATCAGCGACTCGGATGTTTCGCACGGCCAGCATTACGCTCGATACGGGGGCGCCTGAGCCTCGCCTATGCCGGCAGGGGCCGCTAGAACCCGATCGTCATCAGGTGGGCGTACTTCTGAGCTCATTTCTTCGGTCCGGGCGGCACATCCGACGCCGATGCTCATCCGCTGCGGCATGCCATCGCATCGAAAATGCGATACGCCTCTATGATGAGGGCGCGTCGAGGTTGTTCCATCCAGTCGCATCGGCGCGAGCCCCTCAAGGAAGTAGGCCTCTGACTGCATGAGCCCCATCCTGCTGATCCATAACCGCTACCGCCAGCGAAGCGGAGAAGACGCAGTGTTCGATGCTGAGGCGGCCCTCCTGGAGAAGTATGGGCATCGTGTCGTACGCCTGACGGCCGATAATGCCGATATTCCCGCATCCATGAGCATGGTCGATCGAGCCAAGCTGGCACGAAGCACAGTCTGGTCGCATGCGGCCGCCGAACAGGTACGTCAGGCAATTCGGGATGTTCGCCCATGGGTCGTGCATGCACATAACACTCTTCCGCTGTTCTCACCGTCGATTTACAGCGCGTCCGCTGCCGAAGGTGTTCCGGTGGTCCAGACGCTCCATAACTACCGCGTGGTGTGCCCCTCGGCGACGCTATTTCGCGATGGAGCCCCCTGCGAGGACTGTGTCGGACGCGCCGTTCCATGGCCCGGCGTACTCCATGCCTGCTACCAGAACTCTCGCGTCACGAGCGGAGTAGTCGCGACAATGCTCGCTCGACAGCATCTCGGCGACGGTTGGAGGCACGTGTCGTTGTTCATTGCATTGACCGAGTTCGCACGTCGTACCTTCATCAGGGGCGGCCTGCCGGCTGACCGAATCCAAGTAAAGCCAAACTTCGTCGAGCCCGATCCCGGACGGCGCGAAGGCGAGCGCCATGGCTTTCTGTTCGTGGGCCGTCTGGCACCGGAAAAGGGGATAGAGGTGTTGCTTCGCGCATGGAAGGCCGTCCCTCGCGAAGTGCCATTGACAGTCGCGGGCGATGGGCCGCTTCAGCCCCTGGTGGAGCGATTGGCAGCCGAATCAAGCAACATCCAATTCATTGGTCATTGCGAGCGCGCCAAGGTGATCGATCTCATGGGCACTGCACGCGCCCTCATCTTTCCCTCCATCTGGTACGAGGGACAACCAATCACCATCTTGGAAGCGTTCGCGGCCGGTCTCCCAGTCATCGCATCACGCATCGGCGGGCTCGCCGAACTCGTCGACGCGGGGCGGAACGGGCTTCTGTTCAATCCGGGGGACGCTGCGGATCTGGCAGACAGGATCGGTGAGCTTCATGCTAATCCGCCGCTGGCCACCCGCATGAGCGACGAGGCGCGCTCGACATACCTCTTAAATTACACTGGAAGCCGCAATTATCGGCTGCTCATGGACCTGTACGATTTCGCCGCTCAAGTCCCATCCTGAGTTCCGGGGGGCTCCCGGGGCGGAGGGACGTCGTGGCACGATCGATCGGCTACACTCACAGCGCAAACTCGACCACCGCGTTGAGCCCACGAGACCGCTGCCAGCCAACGTGAGCAGGTTTCGCCGCCCCACACGGAGCACATGACCCGCCCCATGACGCGTTCGCGCGATTACCGCCTGAGTCATCTGAAGACCTTGGAAGCCGAGTCGCTCCACATATTCCGTGAAGTCGTCGCCGAACTCGAGCGGTCGGCGCTGATGTTCTCGGGCGGCAAAGATTCGATCGTGATGTTGCGGCTGGCTGAGAAGGCCTTCTGGCCCGCACGGATCCCCTTTCCCGTCCTCCATGTCGACACGGGATTGAATTTTCCCGAAGTGATCGCATTCCGAGACCGTCGGATAACCGAGCTGAACGTCAAGCTGATCGTCGCATCGGTTCCCGACGCGATTGAGCGTGGCCTCGTCCAATCCGAGCCCAACGGTTCGCGCAACCGGATCCAAACGCCGGTGCTCTTGGAGGCTGCTCGGACGCACCGGTTCAACGCCTTGTTCGGCGGGGCTCGTCGCGACGAGGAGAAGGCGCGAGCCAAGGAACGCGTCTTCAGCTTCCGGGACGAGTTCGGCCAGTGGGATCCTAAGAACCAACGACCTGAGTTGTGGAGCCTCTATAACGGACGAATTCACTTGGGCGAGTCGATCCGCGTATTCCCGCTCTCAAACTGGACCGAACTCGATGTGTGGCACTACATCGGCGCGGAGGCCCTCGAGGTTCCGGAGCTGTACTACGCACGTGACCGGGAGGTCTTCGAACGCGAGGAGATGCTGTACGCCGCCAACGAGTTCTGCTTGCCGCGCGATGGCGAGCGGACATTCTCCGAGAGAGTGCGCTACCGGACGATGGGAGACGCCAATTTGACCGCCGCTGTCCGGTCGGACGCGGACACCATTGACAAGATCATCGCCGAGATCGCGGTCACTCGTCTGACCGAGCGCGGCGCCACGCGCGGCGACGACCGCGTCAGCGAGGCTGCCATGGAAGACCGGAAGAAGGAGGGGTACTTCTAGATGGACCTGCTCCGATTCGCCACTGCGGGTTCGGTGGACGACGGCAAGAGCACGCTCATCGGTCGGCTCCTGTACGACGCGAAGCAGATTTTCGATGATCAACTCGAGGCAGTCGAGCGCACGAGCCGACTGATGGGCGACGACTACACCAACCTTGCTCTCCTGACCGATGGTCTGCGCGCTGAGCGGGAGCAGGGCATCACCATCGATGTCGCTTATCGGTACTTCGCCACGCCCAACCGCAAGTTCATCATCGCCGACACGCCGGGCCACATCCAGTACACGCGGAACATGGTTACGGGCGCTTCGACCGCGGACCTCGCCATCGTCTTGGTTGACGCCCGGAAGGGCATGCTCGAGCAGAGCCGCCGGCACGCCTTCCTCGTCACGCTCCTTCGGGTGCCGCACCTCGTCGTGGCCATCAACAAGATGGACCTCGTTGACTACGCCCAGGGCGCGTTCGAGTCCATCCGGGAGGAGTTCACCGCCTTCGCCACCAAGCTCGAGGTGCCGGACCTCACGGTGATCCCGATCTCGGCCCTCCGCGGCGACAACATCGTCACCCGGTCCGAGGCGATGCCGTGGTACCACGGGCCATCGCTGCTCCACCACCTCGAGAACGTTCACGTGGCGAGCGACCGCAATCTCATCGACGCCCGCTTTCCCATCCAGTACGTCGTGCGTCCGCAGTCGACGCAGCATCCTGACTACCGAGGCTATGCGGGCGTGGTGGCCGGTGGTGTATTCAAGCCAGGAGACGACGTCATTGTGCTACCCAGTGGGTTAGAGACGCGGATCGCCGCCATCGACACGCCGGACGGCCCGGTGGACGAGGCGTTTCCTCCGATGTCCGTAACGCTGCGACTGGTAGACGACCTTGACGTCTCGCGTGGCGACATGATCTGCAGGCCGCGCAACGCGCCGATACCAACACAGGACATCGAAGCGATTGTGTGCTGGATGTCGGAAACCCCGCTGGCGCCCGGACAATTGCTCGCTGTGAAACACACCACGCGAACGACGCGTGGGCTGGTGAAGGAGTTGCAGTACCGGCTCGACGTCAACACGCTCCACCGCGACGAGAGCGCTGAACAGTTGCGACTGAACGAGATCGGACGGGTGCGGATACGGACCACGACGCCGCTCTTCGTAGATGCGTATCGACGCAACCGCACAACTGGCGGCTTCATTCTCATCGATGAATCGACCAACCGTACGGTGGCCGCTGGAATGGCGATCAGCCCGGATTAGACGGCGCGGATGTACCCAAGTTTCTCGAGCCGAGCCAGCACCCTGGCCGCGCTCTGTTCCGGCGTCTCGCGGCCGTCCGAGTGGCACGTCACCTCCGGATCAAGCGGCGGCTCATACGCGTCACTCACGCCGGTGAAATTCGGTATTTCGCCGGCCATCGCCCGGCGATACAGTCCCTTCACGTCCCGCTCGGCGAGGATGTCGAGGGGTGCCTCCATGTACACCTCAACAAAGCGACCGATACGATCGCGCACCTCATTCCGAATGGCTCTATATGGACTGATCACCGCGGCAATCGCGACCACGTCGTTGCGTGTGAGGAGCTCGCACACCCAACCGATGCGCCGGACGTTGGTGTCGCGATCGTCCTGGGTGAAGCCCAGGCCCTGCGACAGGTTGGTCCGCACCACGTCTCCATCGAGCATCTCGACGCGGAGCCCTCGATCCCGCAACTTGCGCTCGAGCAGCGCCGTGACGGTGCTTTTCCCTGATCCCGACAGCCCGGTCACCCAGATCGTGAACCCAGTCGACGCGGGGATCATTTCGACACCTGCATCATGTCAGAACGGAAACACGATGGGGACCAAGATCAGCGTGACGGCGATCGTAATGAGATTGAGCGGCAGCCCCATGATCGTGAAGTCCAGGAACCGGTAGTTCCCGAGGCCGTAGACCATCAAGTTCGTCTGATAGCCGATTGGCGACAGAAACGAAAGGCTCGCTCCGAGCGCCACCACTACGACGAAGGGCCGCGGGTCAGCCCCGAGGCTCAGCGCGGTGGCGACCGCGATGGGAAACACGAGGACAGCGGCCGCATTGTTGCTCACCATTTCGGTGAGAGCCATCGTCGCCAGCAGGATGGCGGCGAGCGCGCCCAGGGGTCCGAACGGCTCGAGAACGGAGACAAGGATGGCGGCGGCGGCGGCGCCCAGGCCGGACTGCTGGACCGCCGCGCCGAGGCCGAAGGCGGCGGCGATCAAGATGACGATGTTCAGGTCGACCGCGTCTCGGGTCTGGCGAAAGGTCAGCACACGCGTCAGGACCACAAGCATCGCGGCAGCTAGCGCTCCTTGCAGGATCGGCACGAGACCAGAGCCGACGAGAGTGACAAAACCGATGCCGATGGCCGCAACGATCGCGGCCTTGCGCGGCTGCGTGGGACTGATCCCTTGGCGCGGCGCGATGAGCAGAAAGTCGGACCCGTCGCGAAATCGCTCCAGAAACGCACTGTCGGCGAGGACGAGCAGGGTATCCCCCATGTGGAGCGCTACATCCCCCAGCTTGGCGTCAATGCGCTGGCCGGAACGATGGATGGCCAGTACGGCCCCGCCGTACCGGGCCCGAAAGCCGGCATCGCGCAACGTTCGGCCCACCAGGTTGAGGCTATTGGCGACCACGACCTCGTAGAAGCGGTGGGATCCATTGCCGAGCTGGTCGATCTGCCGGTTCTCGGTCGACTCCAAGCCGGGAGTGCGCTGCAGGTCGACAACGTGGTCGACCCGGCCAACGAAGGTCAGGACATCGCCTCCGACGAGCAATTCCTCGGGTGCGACCGGCGCGATGATCCTGCCAACACGATCGATCTCAACCAGAAAAACTCCCTTTAAGTGGCGAAGCCCGGCCTCCTCAACGGAATTGCCGTCCGCGGCGGCACCCGGCCGCACTCGCATGCTGAAGGCAAACTCGCGTTCCCCATCGGATCCTTCATCAGACGGCGTTCGGTCCGGCAGGAGGCGTCCCGCCAGGAAGACGAGCGCGAGACAGCCAACGACTGCGATCGGCACGCCTACCGGCGTCAGCTCGAACAGGGACAGAGGCTCCATCCCGGCCGACGTGAGCAGGCCGCTGATGGTCAGGTTCGTCGATGTCCCCACTGCGGTAGTCACGCCGCCCAGCACCGCCGCGTAGCTGATGGGGATCAGGAACCGTGATGGCGGAAGGCCGCGGCGCTGACAGAGATCTAGCGCCGGTGGGACCGCCATCGCCACGAGCGTGGTGTTGTTGACGAAGCCCGACAATCCGGCGATCGGAAAGGCAACGCGCGCCATCAGCCACTTTCCCTCCGCTCGCCCGAAGAGGAAACGAACGATCGGTTGGAAGACGCCGGAGACATCGACCGCACGGGCCAGGACGAGCAACGCCGCCACCGCGATCGGCGCCTCGTTGCTGAAGCCGCTGAAGGCTTGGGCCGGCGTGATGATGTTGAGGAACATGAGCCCGATCGCGGCGAGCAGGACCGCGATCGCGGGCTGGACCAACTCGCGCGCCATGACGCCGATCAGGCCGATCACAATCGCCAGCGTGATCCAGGCTTCAACGTTCAAGTGCTCCTCCACGTATGGTGCGGTTATCATCGAGTGTGGAAGTGGAGGATAGTCGGTGGCAGAATCGTCGCCGGTGGGCGAGACGCAGTTGGAGCGCCTCCAGCGCGAGGCAACCACATTGGGAGCGCGCTTGCGCCAGTCCGGACCTGTAACCGCATTCTGTCACGAGAATCCGGACGGGGACACCATCGGCGCGGCGGTTGCGGTGGCGCGCGCGGCGCAGCAACTCGGGTGCCGGGCCGAGGTCGTTTCTGTCGATGGCATTCCACCCGGCTACGCCTACCTCACCGATGGACTGCCCGTCAACCCCAGGCCGCAACTCGAGCCCGGATTGGCGATCGTGTGTGACGCAGCGACGCTCGACCGGGTAGGGGTCATCGCCGATGAGTACCGAGCGTGGTTCGCGGCCGCGACGATCGTCAACATCGATCACCATGTCACGAACACCGGATTCGGAGCCGTGAACCTGGTCGACCCGGAGGCCGCAGCCAGTTGTCAGGTGGTTGCATGGCTCCTGCCGCAGATCGGGGTACAGATGGACTCGGCGATCTCGGCCGCCATCCTGACGGGCATCATTCGCGACAGTCAGGGCTTTTCGACCGCCACCACGAAGCCTGCCACGCTTCGAGCGGCCGCCGTGGCCATGGAGGCTGGAGCGAAGATGGAGCCGATCTACCGCGCTACGCTCCTCGAGCTGCCGCTCGCCGCGATCGACCTGTGGGGACGGCTGCTCAGCGAAGTGCACACGGACGCGGACGGCAGCATCGCCTGGACGCTGCTGACACCGACCATGCTCGCCATGGCAGCCGCGCAGCAACATCACGCCGAAGGTGTCGCGGAGCTGCTTGCCCGAGCGGAGGGCGTCGAAGTTAGCATCCTTTTCCGCGAGCTTGGCGGCCGGACGCGGGCCTCGATTCGCACCGGACCTCTTGTCGATGCCGCGGCCATCGCGGCCGCCTTTGGAGGTGGCGGTCACACCCGGCGGGCCGGTTGCACGATCGAGACCGGGGCTGACGCGGCCATCCCGCTCGTGCTCGATGCCTGCCGCCAGCAGCTCGGGCCGTGACCAATCCGGAGGGTCAGCTCCGGCGCTCGACGGTGTTCGGTGCGACACCCAAGAGTCGGGACAATTGGCCGAGCAACTTCGATCGTGCCCACATGGGGCCGAGGCTGGCGGCGCGGGCGTCGGCGTGGGCGGCGAGATCGGTGTGCTGGCCGAAGAGGATGACGCGGGATGTGGTGCGGGCACGCAACGCATCGGTCCAGTCGGGTTGGCGGGCTGACCAATCCACAAGAATCAGGTCCAGATCCGGCGGCAGGTGAGCAGGTGAATCGACTCGGACCAGGGTCGCATCGGCGGCTGAGGCGGCGGAATCGATGCGGCTGTAGAGCATGAGGTCGCTGATGACGGCGGCAACCCTCATTCGGGGGGCGCGTCCTCGGGGGCAGGCGAGGGTTGCATCGGCTCATGGTGCGGATGGAACCCGTTGCCGTTGGCGTGACCGTTCTGGTCCACCACGAATCGGGCGATGCGCATGGGGTAGACGCCGACCACCACCGGGGCGTGGACCTCGACAGAGAGCTCGACACCGACCTCGTCGCGCAGCCAGAGGTCCTGGAGCTTGGTGGCCTCACGCTCGGGCAGGCCAACGTACGCCGTCGTGCCGTTGCGCGCGACGACGCTCATATCATCGGGGTCGAGGCTGAACCTGCGCCGGATGTCGGCGACCGAGATGTATGGACGTGATGTGAGATATCGGCGGAGGCTCGAGGTGCTCGGCCGTTTGTTGGCGGACATGTGATATTCGCGCCAGTGTACGCCTGCTCAGGAGCGCTCGCCGAAGACACTGCGGAGGACGAACAGGACGTTGGCCGGGCGCTCGGCCAGCCGACGCATGAAGTACGGGTACCACTCGGTCCCGAATGGCACGTAGATGCGCACCCGATGGCCCCGCTCCAGCAGCGATCGCTGAAGATCGCGGCGTACGCCGTACAGCATCTGAAATTCGAACCGATCCAGGCCGATATCGCGCTCCCGCGCGAACGTCGCGACGCGCTCGATCATGTCGGGGTCGTGGGTGGCCACGCCGGGGTAGGCATCGGCCTCGAGCAAGCGCTGGCTGAGCTCGACGAAGGCGTCCCCCACCTCCTTGCGCTCCTGGTGCGCGATCTCAGGCGACTCGGCGTAGGCGCCCTTGCAGACCCTGGTGCGCACCCGCTCTGCCGCAAGGCGCTCGACATCCGCCGGAGACCGATGCAGGTAGGACTGAATGACCGGTCCGGTGTCGTGGCCCTTGGCGCGAAGTTGGTCGACGACCTCGAGGGTGCGGTCCGTGTAATCCGATGACTCCATGTCGATGCGCACAAAGATCTGATGTCTGGCGCCGGCCTCGACGATCGGTGCGAGCACGGCCAGGCACTCGGCCACACCGAGGTCGAGGCCCATCTGGGTCAGCTTGATGCTCACGTTGGCGTCGAGCTTTTCAGCGGCGATGCGCTCGATGGTTTCGACGTAGGCGGCAGCCGCGCGGTCCGCCGACGCGCGATCACTGACCGATTCGCCGAGGACGTCGAGCGTGGCACTGGCGCCGGTCGTGTTGAGGGCGCGCACGGCGGTGATGGCCTGGTCCAGGGTCGTGCCGGCCACGAAGCGCAGGGGCATAGCTCGCAGCAGCGGGGTGCGCATCGCGACGCGGCCGAGCCAGCGGCGATCGGCGAGCCAGAGGAAGAAGGCGCGCAGCGCCGCGGCGAGCATCGTGATCGAGTCTAGTTGCAATTCCGGGAGCTAGAGACAACAGGCCGCCGATCCGCTCACTGGTTGCGCCTGACGCCGTGTGGACGGCATATGGTGCTACGACGACGCGCGTTGGGTCATATGCCGTGCCGGTGGGCATTAGCCGGCAGATGCAGGACAAATCATGCTCGTTCACGCTCAAAACCGCCAGGTCACGGCACGCTATCGCGTCTAATGCCCGCCAGGACGGCATATGACCCAACGGGCAAGTCATCCGCGTTGGCGGCGGCCCAGCCCGGCGCCGGACGAACGCCTCAGCTCGTGGCGAAGAAGGCGATCAGCGCCAGAAGCGATCCGATCGCCAGCACAACGCCGGCATAGATGCGGCGGCGATCTTCATTCGTCATTCCCTCCCGGGTTGAGGCACGCGGGATCTCGGATGAGCGGCCGCGCCACGCCAGGTAGCGGTCGGTGTTCAGGTCTCGCGCCTCCCGGGACCGATAGCTGCGCCACCCGGGCCAGCCCACGACGTATGCTGCGGCACCGGCGACGACGCAGATGGCGAGCCAAGCCAGCGGCGGCATCGGTCAGGGAGTCTCCGGCTCATACGCGTCGAGCAGAAGGCGCTCGATGGCGCGTTGATCGCGGCGACCGACGAAATACCAGACCAGGTACGCACCATTCAGCAGAGCCCACCCCAGAACGACCGGCACATAGAGGAATGACCAGGGCTCGCCCAGGCGCAGGACGGTCGCATGCCCGATGAGCGTGCCGACCCCGAACAGGGCGGCCCCAGCGACGGTGAAGTGCCACGTCTCCGCGGCCAGCATTGTCACCGGGCGGCGCAACGAAGCAGCCACGAGCTTCGGATCACCCGGCGCACCGAAGTAGACCTCTTCCAGGCGATGCGCCACGAGGATGTCGGTGTCGAGCTCACGGTTAATGAGCCGCTCAATGGCGGCCGCGTACGTGCGCGCGAAGATCACGTAACTGAACAGATGGGCAGCATGGAAGCCGACGTAGATGATGACGAACGGCAGGAGTATGCCTGCCGCCTGGGTCGGACCGAAGAATGCGCCAATGAAGAGCACCCCGACCGCGACCAGCCCCATGCCGATGAACCGAAAGAACAGCTCGTAATATCGGTACAGCATGGCGCGCATGCGGCCGAGCTGCGCCTCGAGCAGGCGCAGGCCATCGGGCGTCAATGGTCCGGTCACGGTTCCCCTTCGGTGGCCGCCGCCTCCTCGACGATCCACTCCACCTGCGGGCCGTCGACGCGCGCGGCAGGCAGGTCGGACGTGCCTGCGCGAATCGCGCGCACCGCATCGGCCTTGTCCGCGCCATTTACGGCAAAAATCACCGAACGCCCGGCGTTGAGCACGGGAAACGTGAGCGTCATGCGCCACGCTTTCTGGTAAGGAGCCCAGTTTCCGACCACCCAGCGGTCCGATTCATCGAGCGCAGGCGATTCGGGGAAGAGGCTGGCCGTGTGACCGTCGGGACCCATGCCCAGCAAAATCAGGTCGAAGGCCGGCGGCTCGCCGCCGCGCGCGCCGAACGCGAGACGCAACTCGCTCTCGTGCGACAGTGCCGCCGCGTCGAGGTCGGGTGCCTCGGCCGGCATGCGATGGATGCGGTCCGGGCGCACGTGCGGCAACTGCGAGATGAGCATCCCATACGCGACGCCGAAGTTCGACTCGGGATGGTCCGGCGGCACCGTGCGCTCGTCGCCCCAGAAGAACTCGACCTTGCTCCAGTCCACGCGGTCGCGTCGCTCCGGCTCGAGCAGCAACGGATACACGGTCTTCGGCGTGCTGCCGCCGGACAGGGCGATGCGGAAGATGCCGCGCTCCTCGATCGCGCCCTCCGCGATGTTCACGAAGCGGTCGGCAGTTGTCCGACACACCGATGCCGCATCGGGCATGACGGTAAAGCGGGTCATGCCGCAGCCTCGCCGGCGGACGCGAGAAGAATGGCGGCCGCACGCAGGCCGTTCTCGTAGGTCGGATCGACAAGATCCATGGTCAGCTGCGACGCGAGCAGCTCCGACTCGGGCGGCGTCTCCATCGTCACGCGACGGAGGAGGGCCGTCATGCCATCGGCATTCGTGGCGACCATGGCGTCGTCGCCGTCACGATCGATGATGAACTCGGCGGCACCGGTCTCGCCCAACGACCGCAGACGCACCGAGAGGACGTCGCCGGGACGGACCGCATCGGTCTCCATCGGCTCGATCAACAGTTCGACCATCTCGTGGCGGCCTTCCAGTCGAAGCCGGAAGGCACCGTTATCCATCGGCTCAAGGGTGCGATGGCGCTTCCAGCCCAGGCGGGTCGCGATCCAACCGGCGTAGAGCAGCGCCTGGACCATCGGCGCAGTGACGCCCGGCGCAACCTCGGTGTCCTCGTCGCGACGGCTCGAGGATGGTGGCGACACGGCGTACTTGATCTTCAAACGACTCAGGTTCGGCAGATAGCGTCGGAAGCGCGGCACGTCGAAAAACTGAGCCGTCAGCTCCTGCCACCACGCCAAGCGACCCCACGAGAGGTCGCCGACCCCACTGCGACGGCGCAGGTTCGCCATGCGGCGCAGGTCGCGACCGAGATCACCAAAGTCGGCCGAGTCGACGATGACCCGGTCCGCCATCTCGACAAGCTGGTCGAAGACAGGGTCGTCGAACGGCGGGTCGCCCGGCCACCACACGTAGGTCGGCAGGTCGTGGATGAGCAGCGGGGCGACGACGCCCGACAGATGACCGGCCGCCTCGCCTCGAACGGTGAGCACGACCTCTTCGTAACAGACCTGGTCTCCGCCGCCGAGCGCGTTGTGGCAATGCGTAGTGATGCGCGCATCGATCGGATCGCCGCCCGATCCCGGCTGCGGCACGAGCACGATGGCGCGCGACGGATGGCGCACGCCGAGCCCGACGAGCGTATTGACAACACGATCCGCCGCCGCCTCGTCGGTAACGGTGACGATCAGGTTGAGGACCGATGCGCGCGCGTGGGGCAGGCCCTTCTCGGTGACGACGGCGCCGTCTTCGCCGGATTCGGGGGCGACGTCCCACAACGAGGCGAGGTGTGCGGCGATGGCGCGCACGCTGGTGCCATCCTCCTTCCACAGCGGCGTGGCGAGACTCTGCTCGTCGCCGAAGCGCATCAGGCGCTGATGGACCGCCTGCTCTTGCAGGGCAGCGTCGGAGCGCGGGCCGGTCACGGCTTGCGCCACCCGCGGCCATCCCGCGCCAGGAGCTGCTCGGCCTCCGGCGGACCCCACGATCCGGCACCGTAGAAGTGGAGCGGTCCGCCGTCGCCGCTCTGCCACGCGGTCAGGATCGGGTCAAGGATCTCCCACGCCCGCTCGACTTCGTCATCGCGCGTGAAGAGGCTAGCGTCGCCGACCATCGCGTCGAGCAGGAGCGTCTCGTAGGCATCCGGCGAGTCGACCGCGAAGCTTGAGCCATAGCGGAAGTCCATGTTGACGGTGCGGATCTGGAGTCCCTGCCCCGGGACCTTGGCGCCGAAGCGCAGCAGGATGCCTTCGTCGGGCTGGACCCGGATGGCTAGGACGTTGGCGTCGATTTGCGGGACGCCGGCCCGCGCGAAGAGCGCCAGCGGCGCCTGCTTGAACTGCACGGCGATCTCGGTCACGCGGCTGGGCATGGCCTTGCCGGTGCGGATATAGAACGGGACGCCGGCCCAGCGCCACGAGTCGATCGCCAGCTTGAGCGCCACGAACGTTTCGGTCTGCGAATCAGGCGCCACCTCCGGCTCATCGCGGTAGGTGGGAACCTTCTCGCCCTCCACCCAGCCCGAGACATATTGGCCGCGCACCGTGTTGGCCGCCACCTCGGCAGGAGACATCGGCTTTACTGCGCGCAGCACCTTGAGCTTCTCGTCGCGCAGATCCTCAGCGCGGAACTCGACCGGCGGCTCGATGGCGAACATGGCCATCAGCTGGAGCCCGTGGTTCTGGACGATGTCGCGCAGTGCGCCGGTCTCGTCGTAGAACTCGCCGCGACCTTCGACGCCGACCGCCTCGGCCACAGTGATCTGCACGCTGTCGATGTAGCGGCGGTTCCAGATCGGCTCGAACAGGCCATTGCCGAAGCGGAAGACGGCCAAGTTCTGGACCGTCTCCTTGCCGAGGTAATGGTCGATCCGGTAGACCTGATCCTCGTCGAAGACCTCGGCGATCTCGTGATTCAGGCGCCTTGCCGATGCGAGGTCCGATCCGAACGGCTTCTCGACGATCACCCGCGTCCAGCCACGCTTACCACCGCTCTTTCGTCGATCTCCACGGACCGCCAGGCCTGCCTGGTCGAGCTGGTTCACGATCTCCGGATACAGGCTCGGCGGCACGGCAAGATAGAAGAGCCGATTGCCCGACGTGCCCCGATCCCGGTCGATCCGGTCCAGCCGCTTCGCCAGCTCCTTATACGCCGCCGGGTCGTCGAGGTCGCCATGGTGATACTCGATGCCCTGCGCGAACGACTCCCAGATGGCGGGCTTGGCCGGACGATTGCGACTGTGTTCGTTGATGCCTTCCAGGAGCTGCGCGCGGAATTGTTCGTCGGTGAGCTCGCGGCGCGCGAAGCCGACAACGGTGAATTCAGGCGGCAGGAAGCCGCCGAGAAGCGTGTTGTAGAGCGCCGGTGCCAGCTTCCGCTCGGCGAGGTCACCGGTGGCGCCGCAGATGACCATGGTGCACGGTTCCGCCATCCGCTCGAGACGCAGACCCTCGCGCAACGGGTTGGTTTGCGCATTTGGGCCGGCAGCATCCGCGTTGACACCACGCGTCGTCATGCGTTTCCACCCGCGGGCACCGCGACGCGTTTCATGACCCCAGCCGCAGGGTATATCGGCATATACGCCCGCGCCACATCACTCACGATCCTTGATGGCGTGGCCGCCGAACTCGTTACGCAGCGCGGCGAGGACGCGATCGGCATACGAGTCAGGCTCGCGACGGCTGCGGAAGCGCTGGAGGAGGCTCAACGTGATCACCGGTGCAGGCACGTCGTGGTCGATCGCCTCGGCGACCGTCCAGCGGCCCTCTCCGGAATCGGCGACCCAGCCGTGGACCTTCTCGAGGTCGTTGCCTTCCCTCTCGAAGGCATTCCCCGCCAGCTCGAGCAGCCACGACCGGATGACCGATCCGTTGTTCCACATCTTCGCGATGGCGGCGAGGTCGAGGTCGTAGTCGCTGGCATGCAGGATGTCGAAGCCCTCGCCGTAGGCCTGCATCATTCCGTACTCGATCCCGTTGTGGATCATCTTGGTGTAATGGCCCGCCCCGGCCGCGCCGCAGTACAGGTAGCCGTTCTCCGGGGCCAGCGTCCGCACCACCGGCTCGAAACGGTCGAAGGTTGCGCGCTCTCCGCCAAGCATGGCGCAGAACCCGACCTCGAGGCCCCACACGCCACCGGAGACTCCCATGTCGAGCCACTCGATTCTGTTTGCTGTGAGCTCCTCAGCGTGACGCTTCGAGTCATGGAAGCGGCTGTTGCCCGAATCGATGATGACGTCGCCGGGCTTGAGGATGCCGGCCAGTTGCTCGATCATCGCGTCGGTGGCGGCGCCGGATGGCACGCTCACCACGACGTGGCGTGGCGCATCCATGAGCTCGACCAGTTGCTCGATCGATCCGACGACGGAGATGCGTCCCTCGTTCTCCGGCTCTGCTGCCACTTCCCGGGTGACCGATTCCGTCCGGTTCCAGGCGAACACGTCGTGGCCACCACGTGCCGCGCGCCGGGCCATCCCGGCGCCCATTCGTCCAAGTCCACAGATTGCGACCTGCATTCCGTTGCCTACCTCCGCTCCGTGATCCGCCGCCGCGTTCGCATACTCACACCTCGGCGACGCGGGGTGAGTGCAGCCTGGATGCCATGCTCACCGAACGCCTCCAACACGCTCCAGCCACGACAGGCCAGCGTCCACGTCCGCAAGATGCAGCCGCAGGGCGCGCCGGCCGCGTCGCTGGAGCGATGTCAGGTCACCCAGCGCCTGTGCCGCGATCAGGGTACCGAACGACTCGGTCCAGCCGGGGATCGGCAGGTCCTTGGATGGCTCGGCGGTCAGCTGGAGGAAGACGCCGCTGTCCGGCCCGCCCTTGTGCAATTGCCCGGTTGAGTGCAGGAATCGCGGCCCGAAGCCAAGCGTCGTCGCGGCACCGGTCGTGTCGCGCACGCGGGCGCGGATGCGCTGGAGCCGCTCCTCCACGTCGCGGTCGGACGGCAAGTAGGCGAGGATGGCGAAATAGTCCCGACCGCCCTCGAGCAGCGCGAGGAGCTCATGCACTGCCCCATCGACCGTAACGGGCGCGACACCGAAGACCGCCGGGTCCGCGAAGGCGGCGACTCCCGGCTCACTGACGAGCGGCGCGGGCTGGGGCAGAGCGCCATGGGTCCGGTACGCCTCCAGCAGCGCCTTCGTGGCGTCCTTGCTTTCCTGGACGTTGGGCTGGTCGAACGGATCAATGCCGAGAACGATTCCCGCGGTCGCCGTGGCGACCTCCCAGCGCACGAACTCGGCGCCGATGTCGAGCGGGCCATCCAGGATGATCTCCTCGCCCGGCAGGTCCTCGGTGGCCCACTCATCGGTGTCATCGGCGAAACGGAGACGGACGAAGAACCGATCCTCGCCGTAGGCGTCGGGGTCACCAAGGGGCTCGCCGACAATCGGCACGATGCCCTTCCCCGCCTTGCCGGTGCTCTCGGCGATGAGCTGCTCGGCCCAGTCGCCGAACGCGGCAAGGCGCGGCGAAGTCAGAATCGTGAGCTTGTCGCGCCCGGCCAGGGCTGCCTCGCCCAGCGTCGCGCCCAGGCGCAGACCGGGGTTCTGCGTCGCATCCGGGTTGCGGCACGCGTCCGCCATCCGAAGCGCACGCGACAGTAGACCGCCGACATCCACACCGTTGAGCGCCGCCGGCACCAGCCCGAAGACCGTGAGTGCGGAGTAGCGTCCGCCGACGTCCGGGGGCGCCTCGATGATGGCGCGGAACTCCTGGGCACGCGCGAGCTCGGCCAGCTCGGTGCCGGGATCGGTGATGGCCACGAAGTCGAGCGCCGGCGCGACATCCCCCATCGCCGCCTGGTACGCGTTCGGCTCCGTGGTCGTGCCCGATTTCGAGCTGACGATGAACAGCGTGCGCTGCTCCGAGGCCCACGATCGGAAGCCGCGCACGGCGTCGGGATGCGTCGAATCCAGGATGCGCAGCTCAAGCCCATCAGCGGAAGCCGCGCCGTTCCCAACACCACCGCCCGCCCAACCAAAGACACGCGCGAACAGTTCGGGCGCCAGGCTCGAGCCGCCCATGCCCAGCACCGCCGCGCGTCGATAGCCATCCTCGCGGACGTCCCGTGCCAGGTGCTCGAGTTCCGCAACGCGCTTGGACATCGCGGCGGGCAGGTCGAGCCAGCCGAGCCACGCGGCTACCTCGTTCGGCGACTTGCCGGACGCTGCCCACAGCGAACCGTCCTTCGCCCACAGCCGCTCCGCAACGCGATCGGCTGCCCAGGCCTCGAGCCGCGATGCGATCGCGGCGTCGACGTCGCTCATGCGGGAGCAAGCTCCTGGCGCTTGGACTCGATGGTCTCGATGAGCTCGTCGAAGCTCTTTGCAAAGCTCGCCACGCCCTCGGCGATCAGCTCATCAGTCACCTGCTCCATGCTCACGCCGTTGGCCTCGACCTCGCGAATGGCCTGGCGCGCAGCGTCAACGCCTTGGTCAAGCGTCCGCGCAACCTCGCCATGGTCGATGAATGCCTCGATCGTCTCAATCGGCATCGTGTCGACCGTTTCCGGACCGATGAGGTCCTCGACATAGAGAACGTCACGGAAGTCGGGGTTCTTCGTGCTGGTGCTCGCCCACAGACAGCGCTGAACGCGGGCGCCGGCGCCGCGCAGATCGGCGAACTCCTGGCCGCCGAAGATCTGGCCGAATGCCTCGTAGGCGAGCTTGGCGTTCGCGATGGCGGCCTTGCCGCGCGCCTCGAGGGCCTCGCGCGTGCCGAGCTCGTCGAGCATCTTGTCGACCTTGGTGTCGACCCGGCTCACGAAGAAGCTGGCCACACTGGCAACCCGTGACACATCCTCGCCGCGCTCGTGCCGTGCCCGCAATCCGGCGATATAGGCACGAGCCACGCGCTCATACACCTCGACGCTGAACATGAGCGTGACGTTGACGTTGATGCCATCAGCGATGACCGCCTCGACGGCCGGGATACCGGCCTCGGTTGCCGGAATTTTGATGAAGATGTTTGGCCGATCCAGCCGCGACCACAGCTCGCGGGCGCGGCCGATGGTGCCATCGGTGTCATTGGCCAGGTTGGGCTCGACCTCGATGCTGGCGAAGCCATCGGTCCCGTCCGAGTCGTCGTAGACCCGGCGCAGCACGTCGGCGGCGTCGCCGACATCGTTGACCGCGATCTCCTCGTAGATCTTCTGGGCATCGTCGCCCGCCTCAATCTCGCGCCGGACGAGGTCGTCGTATTGCCCGGTCGCAACGGCCTTGGCGAAGATGGTCGGGTTGCTGGTCAGGCCACGAATCCCATCGTCGACCATTTTCTCGAGCTTGCCGCTCTCGATCAGGTCGCGGTCGATGAAGTCAATCCATGGACTCTGATCCTGCTCCGCATGCAGCCGATACAGCGTGTTCGTGTCCGCCGCCTTCTTCGTGACCTCCGTCGCCTCGCGATCCTGGTCCGTCGCCTTGTCCTCGCGGCGATCCTGCTCCGCTCCTGTCATCTCGCGTTCTCCCATCTCATTCGCGCCGACCGGAGCCGACTTCGCTCTTGCTTCGTCCGCGGGCACCGGCGCGGCCGGTGAGCTCGCGGGCCGCCGCGGCAATGTGATCAGCATCAATCCCGGCACCCGCCAGCAGCTCGGTCGGCGTCCCCGACCCCGGCATGCCACGCACGGCCAGCTTCACCACGATAGGGTGCGGCTGTTCCTCCGCCAGGGCGTCGAGCACCGCATCGCCGATGCCGCCTTCCGGCCAGTGATCCTCGACGGTGATGATGGCGCCCGTATCGCGGGCGGCGGCCTTCACCGTTTCGGCGTCGATCGGCTTGACGGTGTACAGGTCGATGACCCGCGCGATGATGCCTTCACCAGCAAGCGTTTCGGCTGCCTTGACCGCCTCATGCAGGGTGATGCCGGCGCCGATCAGGGTCACGGCGTCGTCATCGGCCTGGCGCACCACCCGTGAACCGCCGATGTGAAATGCCTCGCTCGACTCATACAGGACCGGCGTCTTTTCGCGCGTCGTGCGCATGTAGACAATGCCAGTCCTGTCCGCCATCTGCGGGATGAGCGCCGCCGTCTGATTGGGGTCGCTCGGATACAGCACGGTCGAGCCGTGCACGGCCCGATAGCTGGCCAGGTCCTCGAGCGCCATCTGCGAGGGCCCGTCCTCGCCGATGCTGACGCCCGCGTGCGATCCGGCGATCGCGATGTTCGCCCGGCTCACGGCCGCCATGCGCACGAAGTCGTACGCACGCGCCAGGAACGCGGCAAAGGTCGCCGCGAACGGCTTCCAGCCGCGGACCTGAAGGCCAACCGCAGTGGCGATCATCTGCTGCTCGGCGATGTACATCTGGAAGAAGCGATCCGGCAGATCCTTGCCGAACTGCTCGGTGTACGTGCTGTTGCCGACCTCGCCGTCGATCGCCACGACCTCGCCACGGGCCTGCCCGAGTGCCACGAGCGCATCACCGAAGGCCTTGCGAGTCGCCTCCTTGGTGCCGAGCTCATACGTTGGGAGTTTCAGTGCCTGCGTGGGAAATTCGTGGGGAGAGCCGGTGATGACCGGTTTCGCCACGTCGACGTGGATGTCCCGAATGCCGCCCAGCTCCGCGATGGCGGAGGCCTCGTCATCCATCGGCTTGCCGTGCTTGCCGGGCAGGTTCGAGACGGCCTTGACGCCGTGCCCCTTCTCGGTCCGCGCGATGATCACGGTCGGCTGATTCGTGGTCTCGACGGCTTTCGCGAAAGCGCGGTCAATGGCCGCGATGTCATGCCCATCGATCTCGATCGCCTTCCAGCCGAAGGCTTCTGCCCGTTTTCGATACGCGTCGAGATCCCAGCCGTGCATCGTCTCGCCGGTCTGGCCCCATCGGTTCACGTCGATGATCGCGATCAGGTTGTCGAGCCCGTTGTGCGCGGCAGCCTCGAAGGCTTCCCACATCGAGCCCTCGGCCATCTCGGAGTCGCCGCACAGGCACCACACCCGATACGGGAGCCGATCCAACCGCTTGCCCGCCAGCGCCACGCCGACGGCGATGGGCAGACCCTGCCCCAGCGACCCCGTGGCGACATCGACCCACGGCAGGACCGGCGTCGGATGGCCCTCGATGCGCGAGCCGAACTGGCGGAAGGTGAGCATCTCCGGATCGCTGATGGCGCCGGCGGCTTTGTACACCGCGTATAGGAGCGGCGAAGCGTGGCCCTTGCTAAAAATGAGATGGTCGTTGCGCGGGTCATCGGGCGTGCCGAAGTCGTAGTGGAGGTACTTCGACATGAGGACCGCCATGATGTCGGCGGCCGACATGCTGCTCGTCGGGTGGCCGCTGCCCGCGGCGCTGCTGGATCGGACCGAGTCGACGCGGAGCTGCTGCCCCAGCTCGCGCCATTCATCATGCTGCTGCGTCATGCGCTCCTGGCTCCGCAAGTTCATTGCCGGGGGGGGGTTGGTGGTGGCATCCTCATGATACGGCGGCCGCGCACATCGGTCGCCAGGCGACCAAGCGCGTCGCGGCACTCGAACCGGTCAAATATTCCGCAGGGGTCAATAGCGGCGAGACGAACATCCATGGGTGGCCGGGTAGATCGACCACTTCACGGACGCGCTGGCATGCGCGGTACGATCAACGCCATGCGCATCTTGCCTATCGTGCTCGGGATCCTCCTCATTGGCGGCGGCCTCGTCTGGATCGCCCAGGGGCTCAACCTGTCCTGGGCGCCGCAGAGCTTTATGACGGCCGACCGCGCGTGGGTCCTGATCGGAGCCGTCGCAGCCCTCGCGGGATGCGTGCTGATCGGCTGGACGCGCCAGCGAGCGTAGGCGCGTCGGGCGCACTCGTTGCCATGATCGCGCTCACGGCGGCTTTAAGCAGCTCCAGCGCGGCCGACATATCGACGCTTTCTGGCCCGAGGCGGGTGCCAGGCCGCGAATCGGCGATTTATCGGTCAGAGGGCGGCGTGAAGGTGACCCCAAGGCCATGCCCACGCCACCAGGCAACCGATATTTCGGCGATGCGTGGCCTGGCGAGGCGTTCAGGCCAGAAATCGCCGATCAATCGGCGGCGGCTGGACCGGATGGACCAGCCTGATCAGGCGGATCAGCCGGCGGCGAAGTCTTTGGAGTGATCACCGGCTTGACGGCTGCCGCCCCGCTGTCTCCTGCACGGCCGCCGACGAAGGCACTGATGAGGTCCATCGGCAGGGGGAAGATGATGGTGCGGGTCTGCTCCGAGCTGATGTCGGCGAGGGTCTGGAGGTAGCGCAGTTGGAGCGCGGACGGGGCGGAGCTGATGATATTTGCCGCCTCGGACAGCTGTTGCGCGGCCAGGAACTCGCCCTCGGCGTGAATGACCTTGGCACGCTTGTCGCGTTCCGCCTCGGCCTGGCGGGCCATGGCGCGCTTCATCTCCTGCGGCAGCTCGACGTCCTTGACCTCGACCACGCTGACCTTGATGCCCCACGGCTCGGTCTGCTCGTCGATGATCTGCTGCAGCCGCGCGTTGATCTCTTCCCGCTTGGACAGCAGTTCGTCCAGCTCGGACTGACCGAGGACCGATCGCATCGTCGTCTGCGCGATCTGGAGCGTGGCGAGCAGGTAGTTCTCGACGCGCACCACCGCCGCCTCCGGATCCACGACGCGGAAGTAGCACACCGCATTCACGCGCACGGTGACGTTGTCGCGCGTGATGGCTTCCTGCGACGGGATATCGAGGGTCACCGTTCGCAGGTCGATCTTCACCATCCGGTCGATGAACGGGATGATGAAGAAGAGGCCCGGCCCCTTCGCTCCCACCAGGCGGCCGAGGCGGAAGATCACGCCCCGCTCGTACTCCTGGACCACTTTCACCGCCGCCCCGGCCAGGCTGAAGATCACCACTCCGGCGACCGCCAGCACGGGCAGCAGGCTGATCAGGTCTTCCACGCGTTTTGACTCCTTACTGTTGGGTGTCGCCGGCTCCATCGAGCGGCTCGACGATCAATGTCATTCCTTCGCGACCCATGACGCGCACGTTGCCGTCGGCCGGTAGTTGGCTTCCCTCCCTGGCCCGGGCGCTCCACAGCTCGCCTTCGACGTAGACCGATGCAGGCCCGCGCATCACCGCGGTCGACCCCAGCATATCGGTCCCTCCGATGGCCACTGGCCGATGACGCGCGCGCATCACGGCGCGCACCGCAACCAGGCTGAAGGCCACGAGCGCCAGTGTGATGCCGTAGATCAAGGGCCGGCTGACTTCCAGGAACGGCGCCTGGGTGTCGTCGATCAAGAGTGAGCTGCCCAGCAGAAACGCGATCGCTCCGCCGATGCCCAGCACCCCGCCCGAAGCCACCCAGATCTCGGCACCCAGCAGCGCCAGACCCAGCAGCAGCAGCACCAAGCCAGCGTAGTTGATGGGCAATGTACCGACGCTGAATAGGCCGATGATGATCGCGATGGCGCCCGCGATGCCCGGGAAGAATGATCCGGGCGCGCTGAGCTCGAAGTACAGGCCAAGCGATCCGAGGCTGAGCAGAATGACGGCGATGTTCGGATCGCTGATCGCCATGAGCACATCCTCGAACGGCGACATCGGCAGCTCGAGCACCGGGGCACCGGCGGTCGCCAGGGTCACCTCACCATTGCGCAGGGTGACCGTCTGTCCGTCGATGGCCTCGAGCAGCTCGTCGCGATCCGCGGCGACCAGGTCGACCGCCTCGATTTCGACCGCCTCGTTGGCGCCGACGACGTCGGCGTCGCGGACGGCGTCCTCGGCCCAATCGGCGTTGCGGTCGCGCGCCTCGGCGATGCTGCGCCCGTATTCGACGGTGTCGTTGATGATCTTGCGCGCCAGGTCTTCGGGGATCTCGGTGCCGTCGCCGCTCACCGGCGTGGCCGCACCGATCCGCGTGCTGGGCGCCATGGCAGCGACATGCCCGGCCATGGTGATGAAGACCCCCGCCGAGGCAGCGTGCGTTCCGGGCGGCGTGACGTACACGATGACCGGGACATCGGCATTGAGCATGGCGCCGGTCAGATCCTGCGTGGCCTCGAGCAGCCCGCCGGGCGTGCTGAGCTCGATGAGCACGGCCGCCGCACCCTCATCCGCGGCATCCGCGATGCCTCGCTCCAGGTAGCGGACGCTGATCGGGTTGATGATATCGTCGAGCGTCAGAAGGTGGACGTCACCCGCTCCCGCACGAACCGGCCCGGCGCCGAGCAGCCCCGCGGAACCCGCGACCACGCACACCGCGGCGAGCCGGCGCAGGATGGGTCGGGTCATGGACGGCATCGGTCCTCCAGTGAAGCAAAAGACCACCGGCTTTGTGCCAGCAGTCTCCTCCTATGTGCCCGGGTCAGGGAAGGGCACAGTTCCCGGCGGATGAGCGGCCATCCGCGTTTATTGGCCTGTACAGCGCACGCTAGGGCCGCGCTCCTCCGCCGTCAAATGAGCTGCACCCCGGCATCGGTCATTTCGGCCAGTGAGCGATCCTCGTCGCCGGCGGTGAGGTTCACCGCGGCGATCGCCGTCGTGAGCAGCGTCACCTTGAATCCGAGGCGCACGGCGTCGAGCGCGGTGGCCTTGACGCAGTAATCGGTCGCCAGGCCGCAGACCACGACGCGCGTGATGTCGCGCTGGCGGAACAGTCCTTCGAGCTCGGTCGGCGTCTGGTCATCGGTCAGCGGGTCGCGCATGGTGAAGCCGGAATAGCCGTCCTCGCCGTTCGTGCCCTTGCGTACCCGTGGCGCATGATCCGGCAGCGCGAAGGCGGGATGCAGCTCCGCCCCCCACGTGCCGCCGACGCAGTGCACCGGCCAGATGCCGCCGTCCTTCGCGAAGTGCGGCGTCGATTCCGGGTGCCAATCCTGCGTCGCGACCACCAGCGCTCCGGCCTCGGCAGCAGTTCGCAGCTCGTCATTCACCACCGAAACGATGGCTTCGCCGCCGGCCACCGACAGTCCGCCGGCTGTATCGGCGAAGTCGTTCTGGAGGTCGACCACCACGAGGGCGGTGCGCGAATCGTATCGGCTCATGCGGCTGATGGTAGCCGGGTCAGACGGAGGCGGCCCCGGTGAAGAACGGGATGAGCCCCAGGATGCCGATAACGATGAGGTAGATGGCGACGAGGTAATTCAACACGCGTGGGAAGACGAGGATGAGGATGCCGAAGATGAGCGCCAGCAACGCGGCCCAGAAGCCGGTGTTTCCGAGATCGATGACCATGAAATTCACCTCCTGTAGCCTGCGTCGACTGCACCTCGCGTGCCGACGCGCCAGCCGCAACCTCGTTGTTACCGCCGCCTGGTGAACCGCGACCGACCACCTGGCGTATGGTCCATGCGTGGATGACCGCCTCCTGACCGATGACGACCGCCGACTCCGCCCCGGTCGTGGTCAGCGCTCTCCCTGGCTGCGCGAAGCGCTGGCGGCAGAAGACAACCCCTCCCCGGCTCCGCCGCTGTCCGGCATCACCGACGCCGACGTGGCCATCATCGGCGGCGGTTACACCGGCCTGTGGACCGCCTACCAGCTGCTCACGCGCGAGCCATCGGTACGCGTCGTGCTGCTCGAGGCCGATATCTGTGGTGGCGGACCATCCGGCCGCAACGGTGGGTTCATCAACAGCTGGTGGGACGAGGCCTCAGGCCTGGTCGAGCAGTTCGGCACCGATGGCGCGCGGGCGTGCCTGGAGGAGGTCGCCGCGTCCGTCGGTGGCATCGGCGAATGGTGCGAGACACACGGCGTCGATGCGCACTACCGGCGTGAGGGCATGCTGGTCGTGTCAACGACGCCGCTGCATGACGGTCGCTGGGACGCTGACGTCCACACGGCCACCCACCTTGGCGAGCCCGATGCGCTGCGCGAGCTCACTGCCGGCGAGGTCGCAGATCGTTGCCGCTCTCCCCGCTTCCGCGGCGGTGCCCTGATGCGTGATGGCGCGACGATCCAGCCCGCGCTGCTTGCCCGCGGCCTCCGACGCGTCGTCATCTCGCTGGGCGTGGAGATTCACGAGGGAACGCGCGTGAAAGCCGTCAGCGAGGGACCGGACGGCCGGCTGCGCGTGGTCACCGCCGATGGCGAGGTGCGCTCGCGGCAGGTCGTGCTGGCCGTGAACGCCTGGGCGGCTGGCTGGCGGGAGGCGCGCAACCTCGTGCTGGCCTGGGGCAGCTACATGGTCCGCTCCGAGCCCGCGCCCGCCCTCATCGCCTCCGAGCTGGGCTGGACCGGCGGCGAGTCGATCGTCGATGCCCGCTTCAGCGTCCACTACCTCCACGTGACGCGTGACGGGCGAATTGCGATCGGCGCCGGCGGTGGGCGCCCGGGCTACGGTGGTCGGATCGGCGCTACCTTCACCGATGACGTGAGCGCTGCCCGCCGCGCCGCCTTCGCCTTCCGCTGGCTCTTCCCGCAACTGAGCGACGTTCGACTGACCGATGCCTGGGGTGGCCCAATCGACGTCAGCCCGGATCACCTGCCGCACGTGTGGTCATCGCGCGGCGGCCGCTTGCACGTGGCGGCTGGGTACTCCGGCAATGGCGTGGCGCCATCGCACCTAGCCGGGCGCATCCTCGCGGCCCTGACTCTCGGGGCCGATGAGCCGCTGACGCGGCTGCCGATCGTCGGGCGCAGCCGCCTGGTCTTCCCGCCCGAGCCGTTCCGATACGTCGGAGCGCGGGTCATGCGCGCGGCGATGATTCGGCGGGAGGATGCCGAAGAGGCGGGTCGCCAGCCGCATCGGCTCCTGCGTGAGCTGAGCCGCCTCCCGCGCCGGCTCGGATACCACCTGGGACCGGGAAGCTGACGCCTCAGCCCGGGAAGATCCGCCGCAGCCGGCGATAGGCCCGCGAGGCCGGCGTGGTCGAGGTCGACGGTGTCCGGACTGGCGCGGCGGGCATCGGACGCGGTGGTGCTGGCGACGGCGCTGCCTCCCGCGGCGCTGCCTCCCGCTGCGCTGCCTCCCGCGGCGCCGACCTGGCAAGTGCCTCGAGTTCCGCGAGGGCTTTGTCGAGTTCGCTCGCGCCCGGCATCTCGCGCAGGGCCTCCGAGCGACCGGTCGGAGCGACTTCCATCTCATCGGCGCCCGAGTCTGCAACGAGCATGGCGTCGTCCGGAGCCCGGCCGAACCAGAGCATGGTCTCTTCGTGGCGGGGCGCTGCAGCGGCCGCCGCCGCGGGCTCGGGCTGAGGCACGGACCCACGCTCCGGCTGCGGCTCCGGTTGCTCCTCGACCGGATCGTCGTCCGTGAGCCAGTCGGGCTCCTCGATTTCGGCGGTATAGCGATCGGTATCCCACGTAGGAGCAGGCCCAGGCTCCGGTTCGGGCTCGGCTTTCGGTTCGACTTCCGGTTCGGGTTCGGGTTCGGGTTCAGGTTCCGGATCCGGCTCGGGTTCAGGCAGAGGTTCGGGCCCAGGCTCGGGTTCAGGCAGAGGCTCCGATTGAGGAGCCGGTTCCGCCTCAGGCTCGGGTTCGGGTTCCGGTGCGTCGATCATCGGCTCGGCGGCGGGTAGCTCTCGCGGAGAGATTGCCTCGGCTTCAACGAGTTCCTCGGCGGCTTCCTCGCGCATGACAGCCAGGGCGGCGGCCACCGTGGCGCCGTCGGGCAGCTCGGCTGCGGTCGGATCCTGTGCGCGAGCCAGCGCCTCCGCGAACGCCTCGGTACCGTGCGTCGAGCGCCGCCGGACAGTGCGCTCGGCCGGTTCATCAGCAGCCGGCACTGGGGCGGCGTAGGCATCGATCACTTCGGAGCTCGATGGGGCGGTCGGCATGGGGGTCCGATCCATCGGCGCATCCAGCGGCGTGGTCGACCACGTTGCGGGAGCCATGGGCGGCGGAGCGGGCAGGCGGAGATCCATGCGGGCCTCGAGGAGATCCACGCGAGACCGCAGCGATGCGACTTCGCCGCGAGCCTCGCCCAGCGCCAACAAAGCCTGGCCGTAGCGCTCGGTCAGGTTGCGGAACTCGGTCAGGAGCTCGCGGAATGGCGAGAGCTCGCGCTCCGGCTCGTTGTGTGTTCCGCTCCCGTTCGGTCGCGGCTCGACGGGCGAAGGGGCGGGTCGCGGCTGGAGGTAGACGCGCATGCCGGTCTCGCCATCGGGTGTTCCCGACAGGACGCCACGTGCCAGCAGCTCCCAGACGCGCTCCGTTGGCACGCCGAGAACCGAGGCCGCCTCTGTGACCGAATAACCCTCCATCGGCCGCTAGGGTACCGCCTCACCTCAAACAATCACGCACAGACCGTCGCAGGAGATCACGAATCACGACGCCGAACTCAGCGCATCGCGACATTTCACCCTAGGTCCCCGAGATAAGGTCCATCAGCGCCTCGACCAGGCGGTCGACCTCCTCGAGGGTGTTGTAGTGCACCATGCCGATCCGGAGCAGCCCGCCGGCGTCGTCCAGACCCAGCGCTCGGACGAGCTCCCACGCGTAGAAATCGCCGTCCCAGGTGCTGATGGCACGCCGGTCAAGAAATTCAGCGATCGCACGTGGATGATGGCCAGAGAGCGTGAAGGAGAATGTCGGCACACGCTCGCCGACCCGCGCGGGATCGTCGAGACCGTACAGGCGCAACCCCGGCACCTTCGACAGCCGCTCCAGCGTGCCCAGCGAAAGACCGCGCTCGTGCGCGTGGATGGCCGACATGGCGGCGCGCAGGCGACCGCGCCGGTCGGACCGATCGGCGGCACCACCGTATGCCGCACCGAGCCGCTCGAGGTACGAGAACGTACCGAGCAGGCCGGCCAGCGACTCGAAGCTCGCCGTCCCGACCTCCCATGTGCCCGGTAACGCCGCGCCAGCGGGCCGCACCCGATAAGCACTGAGCCGCTCGAGCAGATCGCGGCGGCCGTAGAGCATGCCGAGGTGCGGTGCGAAGAACTTGTACGGGCTGCACACCAGCAGGTCGGCCCGCAGTAGCGACACGTCGATCGGCACGTGCGGCGCGGCATGCACGGCGTCCACGTAGGCGATGGCCCCGACCGCGTGAGCCGACTCGATGACGCGACCGACATCGGTCACGGTGCCGAGCGCGTTCGAGGCGAGTCCGACCGCCACTACCTTCGTGCGCGGTGACAGCACCGCGTCGAGCGAGTCAAGATCCAGGGATGCGCGGTCCGGTGCGAGCTCCAACCATCGGACGGTCGCGCCGCGATCCTCCGCCACGGCAAGCCACGGCGCGACGTTCGCATCGTGGTCAAGGCGGGTCACGACGATCTCGTCCCCCACCTCAAGGTCGCGGCCGATCGACCGACTGATCGCAAAGGTGAGGGTCGTCATGTTCGGCCCGAAAACGATCTCATCGGCCTCATGGGCTCCCAGGAAGTCGGCGCCGGCCGCGTGGACTTCGGCGAGGAGCGCCTCGGTCTCGACAGAGGCAGTGAAGGCCCCGCCATGGTTGGCGTTGCTGCGCTCGAGGTAGGCCGTCATGGCGGCAATGCACTCGCGCGGGACCTGCGTGCCACCTGGGCCGTCGAGATAAGCGACCGGCCGCCCGTCGACGGTGCGCGAGAGCGACGGGAAGTGGTCGCGCAGCGCGGAAACGCCGAGAGAGGTGGATTCGCGAATGGACGTCATGACCGCCATCGTACGCGTTGACGCCGCTATCATCCGCAATCGTGATCACCTCCCCTCGCGTGCCGACCCTTCCCGGCCACGACTTCAACCTTCCTGCCACGCTCGAAGGGCTGGGCGAGCTCGCCTACAACCTGTGGTGGAGCTGGACCCCGCGCGCCCAGGCGCTCTTCAGCCGGATAGACCAGGGAGGCTGGACGCGGCATCGGAACCCGGTCGCCGTTCTCCGTGGCGTCGACCAGAACCGCTGGGCCGAGCTGACCGGCGACGAGGACTTCGTGGTCGATGCCAGCCGGGTGTTGGACGAGTTCACGCGCTACCTGGCCAACGGCGCGGACTCCTGGTACGGCTCCTCACCCGAACGCGCGCTTCCCGGGCCGATCGGATACTTCTGCGCCGAATACGGCATCCACGAGTCGATGCAGATCTACTCCGGCGGCCTCGGCATCCTGGCCGGCGACCACTGCAAGTCCGCGTCGGATGCGGCACTGCCTTTCATTGGGGTCGGCCTCCTCTACCGCCGCGGCTACTTCCGCCAGCAGATTGACGCCGATGGGCACCAGGAGCACGCCCAGCCCGACCTCGATCCCTCGCAGCTTCCGCTGCGGCGCGCCCGGGGTCGCAACGGGCAGCCACTCGAGGTGAGCGTGGAGGTCGCCGACCGCCAGGTGCACGCCGCGGTGTGGGTCGCGCAGGTCGGCCGCGTGCCGATCCTGCTGCTCGATACGGACATCCCCCGCAATGACCCGTCAGACCGGCCGATCACCCACATCCTGTATGTCCGCGGCCGCGAGATGCGCCTGTGCCAGGAGCTCGTCCTGGGCGTCGGTGGCGTGCGGGCATTACGGGCGTTGGGCATCGAGCCGGCGGTCTGGCACCTCAACGAGGGACATTCTGCCTTCCTGCTGGTGGAACGCGCGCGCGAGCTGGTGGCGGCCGAGCCGAGCCTTTCGTCGGCCGAGGCCCTGCGCCGCGTCGGCCGCAACTCGGTCTTCACCATTCACACCCCGGTTCCCGCCGGCAACGAGGTATTCGGCCGCGACCTCGTCGCCCGAGACCTGCGAACCTGGTTCGAGACCACCCGGACGGAGCCCGGCGAACTGCTCGAGCTCGGTCGCGGCCACACCGACGATCCGAACGCCCCGTTCGACATGACCGCCTTCGTGCTTCGCCATGCGGCCGACGCAAATGCCGTCTCCAAGCTTCACGGCGCCACCGCCACCGAGACGTGGCAGTCGCTGGCGGGGCACCCGGTGCAGGCCATCACCAATGGCGTGCACGTGCCGACGTGGCTCGGACGTCCGGTGCGGCGGCTTGTGCAGCGCGCCACCGGTGTGCCTCTGGGCATCGACATGAACGGACCCGGCGCGCTTGCCGGCCTGGCCGAACTCGACGACGAGGAGCTGTGGAACGCCCATCAGCAGCAGAAGCGCGAGATGGTCGGCTTCCTGGAGGGCCGCCTGGCTCGTCAGTTCGCACGCCACGGCGAGTCGCCCGAGGCCCTGCGGGACGTCCGCGGCGTCCTGAATCCGGACGCGTTGACCATCGGCTTCGCGCGACGGTTCGCGACCTACAAGCGCGCCGCGCTCCTGTTCAGCGACGAGGAGCGCCTTTCTCGCCTGCTGGATGCGACCGACAGACCGCTGCAGATCATCATCGCCGGCAAAGCACACCCGGCAGACCGGCCCGGCCAGCAGGTCATCCAGCACATCTTCTCGCTCTCGCGCTCGCATCGGCTTCGGGGGCGCATGTTCATCGTCGAGGACTACGACATGCGCATCGCGCGCTTCCTGGTCGGCGGCGTTGACATCTGGCTCAACAACCCGCGCCGGCCGATGGAAGCTTCTGGCACCTCTGGCATGAAGGCCGCGATCAACGGCATCCCATCGGTCTCCATTCTCGACGGCTGGTGGGACGAGGGCTTCAACGGCTCCAACGGCTGGGCCATCGGTGACCGATCCTCCGACGGCGACGAGAGCGCGCAGGACGCCGCCGATGCGGCCGAACTGTATCGGCTGCTGGAGGAGGAGATCGTTCCGCGCTTCTTCGACCGCGATGAGCGCGGATGCCCGCTCGTCTGGCTGGAAACGATGCGCGCCTCCATCAGCTCGGCGCTGTGGCAGTTCAGCACGTCGCGGATGCTCTCCGAGTACGTCGACCGCCTGTACCTGCCGGCCATCCGGGAGCCGGTCCAGGCCTGATCGGCCGCTCCGGCGTGTCCGCCGCGTGCACCCGCACGGCTAGGGCAGGTAGTTGCGCGGGTTCTCCCAGACGCCATTGTCGTTCACGGCAAAGTGGACGTGGCAGCCGGTCGACAGGCCGGTCGTCCCCTCGTAGCCGACGACTGACTCGCTCGTCACGATGGTGCCCGGCGACACGATCACGTTCGCCTCCATGTGCCAGTACCACGTCTGGATGCCGTTGCCATGGTCGACCACCACGCCGAACCCGGTGTCCCACGGCAGGAGAGGCTGACCCGACGCCACCACCACGCCGGCGCCCGCGGAGTAGATCGGCGTGCCACAGCCGTTGGCGAAGTCAATGCCGGCATGGAAATTCGGATAGTAGGTGCCGCCATAGGTGTACGGCGGCTCGAGGGCGAACCCGGTCGGCCCCCACTCCTGGGTGACGCGGAACGACCGCTCCGGCCAGCGGAACCCGTAGTTCGAGGTCGCATTCTGGCGAGCCGCCTCGGCGGCACGACGAGCGTCGGCCTCGGCTGCCTGACGGGCGGCGGCCTCGGCTGCCTGACGGGCGTCTTCCTCAATGGCACGTCGGGCGTCCGCATCTGCGGCTTGGCGAGCGGCCTCCTCGGCTGCCGCGGCGGCCTCGGCGGCGGCGGCGGCGGCGGCAGCAGCTTCGGCGGCGGCGGCAGCTTCGGCAGCCCGGCGGCGTGCTTCCTCCTCGGCGGCGGCGCGACGCTTCGCTTCCTCGACCGCCGCCTGCTGCGCCACAGCCTGCTCCTGAAGCTGCGAGGCCAGGTCGGCGGCGGCCTCCGCGGCGCGCTCGTTGTCGGCAATGGTGGCCTCGACGTCATCCTCCGCCTCGAGCGAAGCATTCAATGATCGTTCCTGTTCCGCGCGCTTGAGGTCCGCGGCGGCGCTAAGGTCGGCGGTCCGCGCCTCGAGCAGGGTGAGGTCGTCGCGACGCGCCTTGAGTGATGCCTCCTCGTCACCCGCGACGGCGCGGGCCTCGGCCAGGACGCGGCGGCCATCCTTCAGAGTCTCGCGGCGAGTTTCGAGCTCGACGCGGAGGGAGCGGATGCCATCGGCCAGGAGCTGGTCCTGGTCCGACACCGTCATGAGGTAACCGACCTGGGTCGTCGCCTCGTCGAGCGAATCGGCGGACAGCATGATCTCGAGTAATGACGTCTGCGTCTTCTCGTAGGCCGATCGGAGGTGATCCTGGAGCAGCTCCTCGCGCTCCCGGAGGTCAGCGGTGCGGCGCTCGATGTCATCGGCGACCTTCGCAAGCTCCTCATCGAGCGCGGCGATCTGCGCGTGCAGCTCGGCGATGCGGGCCTCGATATCGGCTACCTGCACCTTCACCTGCTCGAGGAGGCCAGCGACGCGGTCATACTCGGCTGTGGCCGATTCGAGTTCGCCACGCGCGAGGTCAAGCTGCACATCGAGATCGGCAGAACGACGCTCCAGCTGTGACAGCTCGGCGCGCTGTTGGTCGAGGACGGCCGCCAGCGACTGCTGCGCCGACTGTGCATCTGCGAGCTGCGCGCGAGTTTCGGCCAGTTGAGCCTCGGGATCAGCGGCAAGGGCCGAGCCGCTGGGCTGAGTTGTGACGACGCTCCACCCAACCGTCAACAGGGCGACGAATGTGACGGCGAGGTGTGACCGCCGCCTCATCGAGCGGTGATCCGAATCTGCAATTTGCCCTTGAGCCCCGTAGCGAGAGATGCGGGGCAATGGTGCCCGCTACCTGGAGGCGGCGGAACGGGCGCAAAGGTACTACATCGACCTGGTACCCGCCAGTGTCGTGCCGAGTTGACCCGCGGAGTTGCACTCGCGGAGTTGCACCCGCCGAGTTGCACCCGGTGCGACTAACGGCGAAGGAACCCGAGCTCTGTCGTCCCCTGTCGCGTCGGGCGCAACCAGTGACGTGTGAGCCTCGGCTCGTTCGGAATTAGTGTCGCCGGGTGCAACTACAGGTCCTCATCGTCGTCCGAGGATCGCTTGCTGAGGCGTCCGACCACGAGGCCGATGACGGCCGCGCCACCCACGAAGATCCAGCCTGGGAGCCCCCGCTTTGGAGCTGGCGCCGGTCGAGGCGCGGGTTCGACTACGACGGGAAGGAGACGAGGATCGGCGTCTGTGATCGGTGACAGCTCCCCGTCGAGCGCACTGGCGCGAGCGAACTCGGCACCCAGCAGGACGATGACGCTGGCGAAGTACAGGAACACGAGCAACGTGATCGCGGTCGATATCGGCCCAAAGGCGCTGTCGTAACTGGCCACGTCGGTGGCATACCAGGTGAACCCGAAACGCAGGATCGTCCACAGCAGCGCGGCGACAACGGCGCCCGGCAACACCTCGCCCCAGGTGACGGGCCTGTTCGGCACGACCTTGTAGATGACCCAGAAGGCCACCAAAATCAGGAAGATGGGCACCAGGAAGCCGATGAGCCAGATCGCCGTGCCGCCTCCCGGGAGGCCGGAGACGAGGTCGGCGGCGACCTGCTGAAGAATCCCGGTCACAATCCCGATGACCAGCGAGCTGACCGCAAGAACGCCGGTGAGCGCCATGAGCAGCAGGCCGACGAGCTTGTCCTTCAGAAACGGTCGCGGCGGGGCGTTCTCGAACACGCGGCTGATGCCGGTCGATAGCGCCGAGAAGACGCCGAGCGCTCCCCACGCCAGGAAGGCAAAGCTGATGAGCGTCATCGAGCCGCGCGACTCGATCACCGCGTCGAGAATGCCGCCGATCGTCTCGCCGTCGAGCGGCGTGCCGGCCCCCACCTGCTCGATCACGAAATTGCGCGCCTCTCCCTCGCCGAGCACGTAGGACCCGATCACCACGCCCAGCACCAGGAGTTGGAAGATGGAGAGCACGCCGAAGTACGCCATGCTTCCGGCGAACTGGAGGGCACCATGCTCGAGGAAGCCGCCGATGGCGCGGCGCGAGATACGTGTGATGCGGTGACGCTGGCTCCACTCGTCGAGATCGGCGAGGAGGCGCTTGGCTCGGTCAATCATCGGTCTCACTCCTCTCGCAAGGCCCGTGCCGTCCGGTAGGCTGTCGGACATGGCACGCGGTGAATCCGAGACCCTGACCCTTGACGGGCACGAGGTCACGATCAGCAATCCCGGCAAGATCTTCTTCGCCGATGCCGGTATCACGAAGCTCGACCTGGTCCAGTACTACCTATCGGTGGCCGATGGCGCCCTGTTGGGCGTGCGCGACCGCCCGATGGCGCTGAAGCGCTTTGTTGACGGAGCCGGGGGCGAGGCGTTCTTTCAGAAGCGAGCACCGAAATCGGTCCCGCCGTTTGTCCGAACGGTAGAGCTCTCGTTCCCTTCCGGGCGTACCGCCGATGAGGTCGTGGTCGACAACCTCGCGACGCTCGCATGGGTGGTGAATCTGGGTTGTATCGACCTCAATCCTCATCCCGTGCGGTCCGGTGACCTCGAGCATCCCGATGAGCTGCGTGTCGACCTCGATCCCGGCCCGGGGGTGTCGTGGGCGGACGTCCGCTCGGTTGCGCTGGTGGTGAACGAAGTGCTGGCTGAGCTCGGGTACAGCGCATGGCCGAAGACGTCGGGCTCGCGGGGGATCCACGTCTACGTTCGCCTGTCGCCGAAATGGGGCTTCTCCGACGTCCGCCGCGCGGCCCTTGCTTTGGCACGTGAGGTGGAGCGTCGCGCACCGTCGCTCGCCACCAGCAAGTGGTGGAAGGAGGAGCGCCACGGCGTGTTCCTCGATTACAACCAGAACGCCAAGGATCGGACAGTTGCTTCCGTGTACTCCGTGCGGCCCCGGCCCTTGGCCACGGTGAGCGCGCCGCTGCTGTGGTCGGAGGTGCCGGATGCCTCGTTGGAGGACTTCACCCTGCGTTCGGTACCGGCGCGGTATGCCCGCCTTGGGGATGTCGGCGCCGGTCTTGACGCCCGCGCGTTCTCCTTGGAGCCTTTGCTGGAACTCGTCGCGCGCCATGAGACCGAAGGTCTCGGCGACGCCCCCTGGCCGCCGCACTATGCAAAGGGTTCCGGGGAGCCGCCACGCGTGCAACCGTCGAAGCGCCCCATGCCACCCCCAAGCGATCCAACCGCTCCACGAGGCCGAGCCGGCTCAGTCGCGCCGGCGATGCCGTCGCCGCCGGCCCGGAATGCGGATGGCACCGTGCCGCCCACCGGACGCCGGCGATCTTCTCAGCCGCTACTCGTCATCTCGCAAGCAGCTGACAAGGCCGATGCGCTCGCCGGCCTCGACCGATGGCGCGAACGCCACCCGGAGGCCGCGGAATCCGTGCGCGATCCCGAAGATGTCCTGGTGGACGCCATGCGGGGCCGCTACAAGGTGTGGTGGCGCGTCCGAGTCAACCTGCGCAACGTCCTTAGTGAGCTGCGTCCCGCAGCCGAGCCTCCCGACCCGGACTACGACCCCTGGTCGGAGTAGCGCGGCTGCCGAATCGGTCAGAGGTGCAACCGACGGGTAGGTTCGACTCCGCCAAATACCCGCATGCCGGGTGGGCGACCGCAGCGGAAGGTCCGACTTCGTCGGATGGGGCTGGGATACCCCGCTGGCGGGTAATCCGACGACGTCATCGGCTGCGAGCCGGAACGCTGCCCGCCGGGCGGGTAAACGGCAGCCTCGGCTACGCCTACCGACTCGGCGACGCTCAGTCCAATGACGAACGTGCGGCGACGGCATCCTCGACCCAGTCGAGGATGTTGGCCCGCAGCGTGGCGAGTGGCAGTGATCCGTGGCCGATCACCTCGTCGTGGAAGGCCCGAAGATCGAAGCGATCGCCCATGGCATCAGCCACGTCAGCGCGGGCGCGCTCGATCTCGCGCTGGCCGAGCTTGTAGGACAGCGCCTGGCCAGGCCACACCGTGTAGCGATCAACCTCGATCGCAGCGTCAACCATGGGCAGCGAGCCGCGCTCGTGCATGAAGGCGATGGCCTCGTCACGCGTCCAGTTCATGGCATGCAGGCCCGAGTCGACCACCAGGCGTGCCGCCCTGAACGACTGTGCCTCGAGCATGCCGAGTCGCTCGGAGTCCGATGCGTACAGCCCCATTTCATCGGCCAGTCGCTCGGTGTAGAGTCCCCAGCCCTCGACGTAGGCGACGCCCGCCATCTTGGCGCCCAGCGTGCGAAATGCCGGCAACCCAACCAACTCCATCTCGATCGCGATCTGAAAGTGATGGCCCGGCGTGGCCTCGTGGAACGTGATGGCCGCGATTCGATGCAATTGCCGCTCGGCCGGCTGGTAGGTGTTGATGTAGTACTGGCCCTGGCGCAACCCGTCGAGGGTAGGAGGCATGTAGAAGGCAGGAGGCGAATCGGCCTCGCGATAGGACTCCACGGCCTTGACGTAACAGTTCGCGCTCGGCAGGCGCGTGAAGTACTCGGGCGCCGCGCCATAGGCGCGTTCGGTCTGTTCCTGCGCCAGGCGCACGAGCGCTTCGGGATCGTCGGTGTGATTGGACGGATCGGTCGCGAGTGCTGCGCGCAGGGCATGGCGGTCCGCATGGCCCAGGCGCACAGCGATCCCGTCCATCTCGGACTCGATCGACTCGAGATCGGCGTGACCGAAGGCATGAACCTCTTCGGCTGTCGTCGTCAACGTCGTCTGTAGCCGGATGGCAAGCCGATACGCCTCGTCGCCGCCCGGCGTGGCGGAGATTCCCGGCTGCTGACGAGCATGCGGCTCGTACTCGTCCACGAGATAGGAGTGCAGGCGGCGCCAGGCCGAATACACGTGTGTCTCGACTGCGCCAACGACCGGCTGGCGATCCTCGTCACCGACCTTGACCATGCTCACCGCTGGAGAATCGGCCACGGGGATGGCGAGAAGCCGCTCGATCTGCTCGATGGCCCGCCGCACCGGCATGGCCGCGGCCGTGCGCCCATCGGCGACGCCTTCGACCAATGTCGAGATGTACTCCTCGATCATGACCGGGTAGGCGGCCAGGCGGGCCAGCATGGTTGCCATGCGCTCGGGACTGTCGGCGGGCTGGTACTGCGCCATCTCGACCGGCCAGATCTGCGGACCCGACATGTGGTCCACCGCCAACTGATATTGCTTCTGAGCATGGGCCTCAAGGTGGTTCTCCGCCACGAGGATCATCAAGTCGCGCGTGATGACCTGCTCCGGCTCAAGCCCGTCGGCGGGAATCTGCTTTGCCTCCTCCAGCACGGACAGAAACGCCGCGTTGTCTGCCGCGCGCCCATCCTCGCCGAGGGCCGGCCACCGATCGTTGTGCCGCTCGTCCCCCAGGACGGTGGCCCACAACGGATCGCGCTCCAGGATGCCCTCCCAGAATCGATCGGCGAGGTCGTTGACGGCAGCGTTCGGATCGAGCGCGACGGACACGGGCAGAGCCTCCAGCGTGGTAAAGCCGATGAGCGGCCAGTGTACGGCGACCGCTGGAGCCTCAAGCCCCGAAGAGGTCGGCCAGGAGGGCGGGCGGCGTCTCGGCAAGCTGGTCGTAGCGGCAGTCGGCGGGAGTGCGGTCGGGGCGCCATCGGCGAAAGGTGGTGGCGTGGCGGAATCGGTCACCCTGGAGATGATCGAATCCAACCTCGACCACGAGCTCGGGGCGTACGGGCTCCCACGAGAGATCCTTGCCACGATTCCAGCGTGACTGCGCCCCCGGTAGGCGACGGCCCTCCTCAACGGCGGATGCCTCCGCCAGCGCCCAGTCCCGCCACGGATGGTCCTCCAGCCCGCCGGACCGGTACGGCTCCAGGAACTCGACCAGCTCGGCGCGCTTCGCCATCGTGAACGACGCGCTGACGCCGACCGATTGAAGGTCGCCGGCGTCGTTGTACAGCCCGAGCATCAGCGACCCGATCAGTGTTCCCGGACCATTCTTGTGCCAGCGGAACCCGGCAACCACGCAGTCCGCGGTGCGCGCGTGCTTGATCTTGGACATTGTCCGCTTGCCGGGCGCGTAGGGCTGATCCGCGCGTTTGGCGATGACTCCGTCCAACCCGGCGCCCTCGAACACCTCGAACCAGTGCCGTGCCACGACGGGATCCTCGCTCGAAGGCGTCAGACGGGTCGATGCGGGCGGGTCCGCGACCACCGCCTGCAAGCGGGAGCGGCGTTCGGCAAACGGACGATCCCGGAGGTCGTCGGCGCCATCGGCCAGGCAGTCGAAGGCGACGAAGGAGGCAGGTGACGCCTCCGCCAGCATCTTCACGCGCGAAGCCGCCGGATGGATGCGCAGGAGCAACGAGTCGAAGTCCAGGCCGCCGTCGGGCCGCGCGATGACGACCTCGCCGTCGAGCACGAAGCGCGCGGCGGTACCGCCCAGGGCCAGCAGGGGCTCGATGAGCTCGGGGAAGTATCGGTTCAGGGGCTTGAGATCACGCGATTGGAGGTAGAGGTCGGAACCATCGCGAAAGACCAGGGCCCGAAATCCGTCCCACTTCGGCTCGTAGATCCAGCCCTCGCCGGTCGGGATCTCGGGCGTGGCTTTGGCGAGCATCGGCGGGATCGGCGGTTCGATCGGATAGGCCATGCACCGATGATACGGCCGCGCATGGCATCATCGGTCCATGCGTTCGTTCGGCGGCCGGGTCCTCATCGGGCTCGGTATTCTTGCGGCTGCGGTCATGACGATTGGCTACGCGTTCATCTTCAGTGACATCGCCGACCCGCCCGGTGGAGACCGCGGCGTGCTCGATGTGCCGCCGGAGGGGGAAGTGCGGGCCGCGCGACTCGACGATGGCAGCCCGGTATACGTCGTCAACCTCGATGGCGTGCGCGTGATCGATGCGCGCGGCAGGCACGCGCCGGGGGAGCTGGCCAGCATGGTCGCCTGGTGTTCACGCACCCAGACATTCGTCGATCTCGGGGATCGAACGCTCTACGCCGCGAGCGGCACCGCGATGGATAGCCTTATGGGCAGCGGGCTGTCGGTAATGGCCTCGCGCCTCGACGAGGGGGGCCAGCGGGTGACCGTGGGAGCCGAATCGGGATATGCAGGAACCACGTCACGGCCGGACGCCTCGGCCAGGTGCGGGCCAGGGTCGTGGATCGTGCATCAACCGGAGGCCGACGAGATCTTCGACCCCTCGGTGGCCGTGGACCAGGAGCCGCCCGGCTGGATCTGGGTCGAGGGCTCGCTGGTTGTCGTCGACGGCACCGTTCGGCTATGCGATGGCTCCGCATCGGCGTGCGAGACGTCGGCCGAGGTGCGAGGCATCGATCCTGCCAGCCTCAAGGATCAGTCTGGTCAGTTCATCGGCCGCGTTCGGGACGGCGCGATCGAGGGCCTCATGTTCGTCCCCGACATCGGAGACCCTTCGTGAGCATCAGCATCCAATTCCTCGGCGCCGCGGGCTGCGTCACCGGCTCGCAGTTTTTGGTCACCGCCGGCGATCGTCGCGTCCTGGTCGACTGCGGCATGTTCCAGGGCTCACCCGAGGAGGTCGCGCGCAACCGGATGCCGTTCGCCTTCGAGGCCGATGGGCTCGACGCGCTCCTGCTCACCCACGCGCACCTCGATCACTGCGGGCGCGCGCCTGCACTGGTGCGAGCCGGTTTCGGCGGTCCGATTCACGCCACGCACGCCACGGTTGACCTCGCCGAGATCGTCCTGCGCGACTCGGCGAAGCTCCAGGTCGAGTTCACCGAACGCTGGAATCGCCGCCAGGCACGCAAGGCCGAAGCGGAATCAGAAGCCACGGTCGAAGAGACCGATGATGAGACGCTTCCGGAACGCATTCGCAGCGCTGCGCCGGAGGGCCGCACCGATACCCGCGAGCCGCTCTATGACGAACGCGACGTCGAGAGCACCGTGAGCCAAATGCGCGGTTGCGACTACGGCACGGAGGTGCAGGTTGCCGAAGGGTTCACCGCGGTCTTCCACGACGCGGGCCACATTCTCGGCTCCGCCATCATCGAACTCCGCGTGACCGATCGCGCCGAGATGCGCACGATTGTCTTCTCCGGCGACCTCGGCCGCGACGAGTCACCCATCCTGCGCGATCCCACGCCGATCGCCCACGCCGATCACGTCGTGGTCGAGTCCACCTACGGCAACCGCGAACACGCCCCGCATGACGAGGCCATCGAGGAGCTCGTGACCGCCATCACCGAAGTCGCGTCGGACGAGGGCGTGCTTCTCGTCCCCGCCTTTGCCATCGGCCGCACGCAGGAGGTCATCTGGGTGCTCGACCACCTGGTGCGCGAGGAGCGCATCCCACGCATTCCGCTGTACCTCGACTCGCCGATGGCGTCGCGGGCGACCAGCGTCTACCACGAGCATCCAGAGACCTATGACGATGAGACGGCGGCGCTGCTGCGCTCCGGCGACTCGCCACTGGAGTACCCGGGCCAGCAGTTCACCGATTCCGTCGAGGAGTCAAAAGCCATCCGCTACGCGAAGCGGCCGATCATGGTCGTGGCCGCCTCGGGCATGCTCACCGGCGGCCGGATCATGCACCACCTCAAGGACTTCCTGCCGGACCCGAAGTGCACGCTCCTGTTCATCGGCTACCAGGGCGAGGGCACGCTGGGTCGCCATCTCCAGGACGGCGGCAAGACCGCGCGGATCGACGGTCAGGAGATCGACGTCCGCTGTCGCGTTCGGGTGATCAGCGGGTTCAGCGCGCACGCCGACCAGCACGAGCTCGAAGCGTGGCTCGCCCACTTTGCGGCCGATGCGAAGCCGAAGACCATCTTCATCGTCCACGGTGACCCCGATGCGGCCGAGGCGTTCGCCGGACGCATCCGCTCCGACCTCGGCATGGAGGCCCATATCCCGAAGCACCGCGAGACCGTGTCACTGGTCTGAGCGTGGGTGCGAAGTTCGTCCGGCGCGGTAGGATCGGGTGATGACTCGAACCGAGCGACCGGTCATCGGCTTCCTCACCGACTTCGGCCTGGATGGTGCCGCGGCAACCTGCAAGGGCGTCATGCTGTCGATCTGTCATGACGCGCAGATCGTGGATGTGGCGCACACCGTGCGGAAGTACGCGATCCGCGACGGTGCCTTCGTCCTGCGGGCTGCCCTCCCCTACCTTCCAGTCGGCACGCACGTGGCGGTCGTTGACCCCGGCGTCGGAACGTCGCGCCGGCCGATCGGCATCAGGACCGGGCGCGCCGACGTGCTCATCGGTCCGGACAACGGCCTGCTCATCCCGCCGGCCGAGGCACTTGGCGGTATCGAAGAGGCCCGCGAGCTGTCGAACCGCGATCTGTGGCTGCCGGTGACCACCTCCACCTTCCACGGCCGCGACATCTTCGCGCCGGTGGCCGGCCACCTGGCGAACGGCGACGCGACATTCGACGACATCGGTCCGAGCGTGCCAACCCAGGATCTGGTGCGGCTTACGGAGCCGGAGGCCACCACCGCGGACGGCGCCATTGACACGATCGTCACGTATGTCGACAGTTTCGGCAACGTCCGACTGGCCGGCGGCAGGCAGGAGCTCACCACCGCCTTCGGGGCACTCGCGGATGGCGCCGGCATGACCGTCACCCTGAACGGTGCGGAGCCCGAGACGGTCACATTCGAGCACAGCTTCGGCGCGGTCGGGATCGGTGCAACGATCGTCTACGTCGACTCCTCGGGCAACCTGGCGCTGGCCATCAACCAAGGAAATTTCGCCGGACAGCACAAGGTCACGAGCGGCACGGCCGTCCAGCTTCGAGCGATCTGACGACGCGGGCGCCGCAGGGCTTACACTCTCGCTCGTTCGACACCAACCGATACGGAGCGACACCATGTCACCGACCCGATCCCTCGCCGTGTCCGGCATCATCGTGCTCCTCGCCGCCTGCACCAGCGGCGCGAGCCCCGAGCCATCAGCCGATGCATCGGAGCCGGCGACCAGCGCGCCAGCCAGCGCTGCCGCACCTTCCGCATCGGCTGCGGGCGAATGTGCCCCCGAGAGTCTCGCCAGCGTGGCCGATGGCCGCCTGACGATCGGGACCGACAACCCGGCATTCCCGCCCTACTGGGAGCCGCCGGCTGAAGGCGAGGAAGGAACCGATCCGTGGGAGCTCGGAGATCCGTACACGAAGGGCGGCTTCGAGGGCGCCGTGGCATGGGCTGTGGCCGAAGAGCTCGGTTTCGGAGATGACGATGTGGACTTCATCGCCGTTCCATTCGACCTCTCGTACGCGCCCGGCGAGAAGGACTTCGACTTCTACCTCGCCCAGGTCTCCTACCTGCCGGAGCGCGCTGAAGCGGTCGACCTGAGTGACGGCTACTTCTTCTCCAACCAGGCGCTCGTCGCGAATGCCGATACGCCCATCACTGAAGCGACCTCCATCGCCGATGTCGCCGAGTTCCGGCTCGGCGTGCAGGTGGGGACGACGAGCTTGGCCTATATCGAGGACCAGATCCAGCCGGCGACTGAGGCATCGGTCTACAACAGCAACGACGCCGCCATCGCCGCGCTCAACGCGGACCAGGTGGATGGCATCGTGGTGGACCTGCCGACCGCGTTCTTCATCACCGCGGTGCAGATGGATAACGGCGTGGTGGTTGCCCAGTTCCCGACCGTCGGTGACGAGGAGGAGTACTTCAGCCTCGTGCTCGGACTGGACAGCCCCCTGACCGATTGCGTCAACCAAGCCATCGCCGCGCTCGACGAGAGTGGCGAGCTGGCTGCCATCACCCAGGAGTGGATGTCCGACAACGCGGGCGCGCCAGTCTTCGAATAGTCGCCGCGTGATCACGGCGTGACTGGTCCCATCCCGGCAGGCCCGGCGGGCACGCCGCC
>Ga0208612_1000129_pt1 | contig 42549 bp, 49 predicted proteins | sample AntDryMetagUQ889_FD_188089 | JGI IMG/M metagenome (GOLD analysis project Ga0208612, IMG submission 188089) | Polar desert microbial communities from Antarctic Dry Valleys - UQ889 (SPAdes) | ecosystem: Environmental > Terrestrial > Soil > Desert | place: Antarctic Dry Valleys | collected 2008-12-31 | reverse complement strand
ATCGCCATCCCGCACCCCCTAGCTCGCCCGACCGGACGAGCCGAGCATAGGACCCCGGTCGGACCTCACCGCGGCGGGTTTTTGGACAGGCCCTTAGAGGTCGGAGGATCTCCTCCGACGAGCGCGCCTCCGGCGCTCACAGGCGGCGAACTGCGCCGGAGGCGTCCTACTCCGTCAGCCAGACGGGCTAGAAGAGCTGGTTGCCGATCGCCGCGCCCTTTGACTATCGGCGGCTGGCATGAGATAAAAGCTCTTCGGATTTCTTGGGGTCAAAAGGAGCCGATATGGCCACGATCGAGGTCAAGAGCTTGGACTCGCCAGACGAGACGAGGCCGTTTGTCGACAAAGGGCAGGCCGACGTCATCACTATCGGAGGCGGGACGGTGCTGCGAGGGACGTTTGAACCCGGGTGGCGCTGGTCTGAGCACGTGAAGCCGCTCGCGGGAACTGAGAGTTGCCAGTCTCCGCACTTCCTGTACGCCTTGTCTGGTCGTATGGGCGTAGCAATGGACGACGGAACCGAGGTCGAGATCGGTCCGGGCGACGTGGCTCGGATCGAACCCGGGCATGACGCTTGGGTTGTCGGTGACGAGCCGTGCATCGCGGTCGACTTCGGGCCCTCGTCGGCATACGCGAAGCAGCAGTAGGTCCGTACCGCCGCTAGAAGAGCTGGTTGCCGGAACCCCGGTTTCCACGCTCATCTCACGCCTATCCAAGCCGTTTGCGTCATGTCAGATGGTGAGGTTCTCTCAGGTCGGTACCAATTCCGGTACCAACTTCGGCGGACGGGCTACCCATGGGTAGCCCGAATCGCTCCTCGAGCCGCTTCGCCTCACCGGGGAAGACGACGCCTGCCAGGTGCAGGTAGGTCTGCGTCGTTTTCATGTTCGCGTGACCCGCCCGGGTCATCAACGCGATCGGCGTCTCGCCTGCCGCCGCACCGTTCGTCAACGAGGCGTGCCGGAGATCATGGAACGGCCGGACGTGGTCGGTGATCCCCGCGGCGGCGAGCGCCGCCTTGAAGCCTCGATGTACGTGTCGACGATCAGCGCCGTCCCCTTCTCCGGATGGCAGAACACCAACTCGCCGTCACCCTGGAACCTCGTACGCCGCCGATGCTGCCACAGCAACTCCGCCAACATCGGTGCCAGGGCGATCGCCCGGACCCCGCGCTCGCTCTTGGCATCCCTCACGCGCAGGACCGACTCGACGAGGTCGACGTCTCTCCACCGCAGCCGGCGGAGCTCCTCGCGCCGCACACCAGTTAGGACGAGCGTCCAGAACACGGTGCGGTGCTGCTCGTCGGTGAACGCCCGCGCCACACCCGCCCGACCTCTTGCGGCTGGAGGATTCGCCACTCCCGCCGCGGCAGCTTCGGCCGCTCCGCTGCGGCAGCCGCGTTGCTCGAGACGAGCTCCTCCCTCTGCGCCGTCCGCAGGATCGCGTGCAACACGGAGACATCCCTCCCGACCGTGGCCGGCCCGTAGACGTCGCTCATGGCCGCGACGTAGGCAGCGACGTGCCGAGGCCGGATCGTCGACGAGCCGCTCTCGGATCGAGCGGTACTGCGCCACTGCCGACGGCTTCCAGCGGCGTCGTTTCTCGCCCTCCGTGAACCATGTCTCCGCGTAGGTGCCGAACGTGAGGACTTTCGGTTTCCGCCATGCCTTTCGCTCGACGTCGGAGAGCCGGTGGCGGAGCTCGCGCTCCACCTTTCGCCTGTTCCATCCCTCCGACTCTGTCCCGAGCCGCTCTTTCACCTGTCGGCCTTCGGCGTCGCGGAACTTGACCGACGACACGACACCGCGGACCCCCTCGCGCCGGATGACGCACGCGCCGCTAGGCATGGTCGCGTTCGCCCATCGGGTCATAGAGGGTCGCGTTGTAGATGGACTCGCACGCCTTGTTCAGAGCCTCGTCGATACTGGCGAGCTCACGCTTCACCTGCTTGAGGCGATCCGATGCTCTCACGGCGGCGAGAAGCGCCTCTTGAAGCTCGGTGACGCGATCGTCGGCGATGGTCAGGGTGGCCACGGGGGGCCTCCTCGGAGCACGGCCTCCTCGGTCCGCTGAGCTGGTCACTTTCGAGGTAGATGTCGGCGTCGCCGTTGCAGTTCGCCGATCTCGGCGCTCGCGATCGTGACGGCGTCGCCGGGTGGGGGGTCCGCTCTGAGCTGCTCAGCCGCCGCCCGCGCGGCCTCTTCGGTTTCGAACGTGAGCATGGAAGTACCGCTGTTCTCGCCAAGCCTGACCCACTGCGCGCCGAGGAAGCCAGGCGCTTGCCTGAGACCCGGGATGGCCTGCTCCCTCAAGAACTTCGTGGCCTTCTCGAAATCGTGAAGCGTTGCCTTCACAACGACCGCGTGCATGAGTGCCTCCGTTGTCGTGTACGACGTCCGGCGGAGGTGTCACCGCCTGCCGATCGTGCAACTCAAGTCGCGGCGGCCGATCAAGTCACAGCCTGTTACTTGAAACAAGCGTGCCGTTCGTTTCGAACCAAACCAACGGCTGGTCGTCGGGGCGCTCTTCGACTCTGAGGATCATCTCGTCGGGTAGCTCTTGGTCCCAGTTCTCGCCGCGCTTGATCGCGAGGACGCGCTTGATTTGCTCCCAGTGGTTGTAAATCTCTGTGGTGATTTGCTCGGTGTCGCTCATGTGGAGCTCCCCTCGGGTCGTGGTGGTTGAGGAAGGTAAGGCCCCGTGCGGACGACGCCGCTCCGGTACCAACTTCCGGTACCAAGTAGCCGCAAACGGCCTGGTTGAGCGGAACGCCCTAGAAGAGCTGGTTCTCGCCGCCGAAGATCGCCGAGACCGAGTCGTCGGAGAAGACGTTCATGATCGTCTCCGCGAGTAGGCCCGACACGCTCAGGACGGTCATGTTCCCCGGGCGCTTGCGCGGGTCGATCGGCACGGTGTCGGTGACGACGATGCCGCTGATGTCGGAGCTCTCGAAGCGCTCGAGCGCATCGCCGCTGAAGAGCCCGTGCGTGGCGAAGACCCAGACGTCCTTGACTCCGTGCTCCCTGAGCGCGGCGACGTTCGCCAGGAGCGTGCTGCCCGTCATGATCACGTCGTCGCCGACGATCGCGACCTTGTCGTGCACGCGGCCCGTGATTTCCGTCACCTCGACCGCGTCGTGCGCCGGGCGGGTCTTGTGCATGACGGCGAAGTCTGCCTCGATCATCTCCGCGAAGCGAACCGCGAGCCTCGCCCGTCCCGCATCAGGCGAGACCGACACGACTCCTTCGCCCGTGAGGCCGATGTCGCGGAAATGGCGCGCGAAGAGCGGCAGGGCAGTCATGTGGTCGACCGGGATCGTGAAGAAGCCCTGGATCTGCCCGGCATGAAGATCCATCGTGAGGACGCGGTCGGCCCCGGCGAGCTGCAGCATGTCCGCGACGAGCCGGCCCGAGATCGGCTCGCGCGGCTTCGCCTTGCGATCCTGGCGCGCGTAGGGGTAGAGAGGAATGACGGCGGTGATCCGCTTGGCCGAGGCGAGCCTCCCCGCCTGGATCATCAGCAGCAGCTCCATCAGGTTGCGGTCGACCGGGTCGCATCCGGTCTGGACGATGAAGATGTCCGCGCCACGGATCGACTCGATGTACCGGCAGTAGGTCTCGCCGTTCGCAAACGTGCCGAGTTCCACCTCACCGAGCTCGACCCCGAGCTGCTCCGCCATCCGTTGTGCGAGCTCGCCATGCGAGCGGCCGGCGAAGACCATCAGGCGCTTCTTCGGCGCCAGCGGGAGCGCGTGGCCGACCTTCATCTCCGTCCTCGGAGACGCGGTCTCGAGGCCCGGGAGTGCCTGCTCAACCGTTCCGCTTTCCACCGCGCCCTTCCTTGTTGACCTGCCTGGGCGGGAACCCTGCCAGCGCATTGGGAGGAACATCCTCGGTGATCACCGCTCCGGCCGCGATCCACGCATCGTCTCCGATCGTCACAGGGGCGACGAAGGCATTGTCGACACCGGTCCTGACGTTGCTGCCGATCGTGGTGCGGCCCTTCGGCCGACCGGGCTGATGCGGGTAGTTCACCGTCACGTTGCTCGCAGCGATGTTCGTGTCCTCACCGATGTCCGCGTCGCCGACATACGACAGGTGCGGCACCTTCGTTCGCTCACCGATGTGTGAGTTCTTGATCTCGACGAACGTCCCCGCCTTCGACCGAGCCTCGAGGACGGTGCCCGGGCGAAGGTAACAGAAGGGACCGATGACCGCGCCGGCTCCGATCGCGGCGTCGACAGCAACCGTGTGCGGGCCGATCTCGGCGCCCGCCGCAACCCGGGTCGTGCCGCGCAGGACGGTGAAAGGGAAAACGACGCAGTCCGGCTCCAGCTCGACCTCGGACTCGATCCACGTCGATGAGGGATCCACGATCGTCGCGCCCGCGAGCATGTGGGCCAGGTTGATCCGCTCGCGGAGTGTCGCCGCCGCAGCTGCAAGCTCCGCGCGCGAGTTCACGCCCTCCGCCTCCGAGGGGTCGGAAGCGATATGGGCGGCGACGGAGTGGCCCCCGTCGACGAGGGCGCGCACCGCGTCGGTCAGGTACAGCTCGCCCTGAGCGTTGGCCGGCCGGAGGCGCTCGAGCGCGGGCCACAGATGCTCCGTCCGGAACGCGTAGATGGAAGAATTGCATTCGCCGATCGCGAACTGCTCCGGCGTCGCGTCCACCGCCTCGACGATCGCCCTCAATCGGCCGTCGCCGCCTCGCACGACCCGTCCGTACTCGCGCGGATCGTCCGGCTCGAAGCTGAGGACGGTCGCAGCAGCGCGCTCGCGGCGGTGGGTTTCGAGCAGCGCGCGGAGGAGGTCGACCGTCAGGAGCGGCGTATCGCCCGAGAGCACGAGCAGGTCCCCCTCACCGTCACCGAGAGCCGCTCGAGCGGACCGGACGGCGTCACCCGTCCCCAGTGGCCGTTCCTGGACGGCGACGGCGACGTCGCCGAACTCGTCCCGACTTTCGGGCGAGGCGACCACCACGAGCGGCAACGGTTCGAGTGGTGCGGCTGCCTGGAGCACCCAGTCGACCATCCTGCGTCCGAGGATCGGATGCAGATGCTTCGGGGTGGCGGAGCGCATGCGCGTACCGAGCCCCCCGGCCATCACGATTGCGGCAAGCTTCGTCTCGGTCACGGGCGGCGATGGAATGGCTGGGGTGCCAGGATTCGAACCTGGGATCGCGGGACCAAAACCCGCTGCCTTACCACTTGGCTACACCCCACGGATTCGAGGCGAGTATAGGGGCGCTGCATGTCAGCGGCGGTGAAGCAGGAGCAGGACGATCACACCCACGGCGATGACAGCGAGAGCGATCACCGCGAGCGCGGTCAGGAGGACTGCCAGCACCGGCACCAGGACGACGACGAGTTGGGAGACCGCGGCGATCCAGGTGGTCTCTCGCACAACGGCGTTCGAGTTGCCGCGCCCCGTCGTGACATAGGCCGCGAAGGCGACTACTGCGAGCGCGAGCACCGTCCACCACGGGACCGCGTCGAAGAGGACGAGGATGCCTTCGACCAGGATGATCCAGAGGACGAGGTGCACGCGGCGTCTCCGCAGAACCTCGCCGAGCCGTCCCTGCCGGTGTTCGACCGTTCCGAAGCTGCTCACACTGCAACCGTATCGCGACCGGAATCAGCCGTACCAGACGGGGACCGTCAGCCATGTTCGACCTCTGGAGGCGAGGGCGCGCCGAGCAGCCAGGGCCGCGCGGCGATGGTGGAACAGGCCGTACACCGCAGGGCCGGAACCGGAGACATCGGCCCGGAAGGCTCCGAGAGTGCGGAGTTCGTCGGCTAATGGCGATGACGCGAGATCGTTCGACGGCAGCGCCGCTAGGTCGCGCGGCCGGCGGATCCCCGCCAGGGCGCGGTCGAGCTCTGCGAAGCGGTCCCGTGCGCCTGCGCCGCCGCCTCGTTCGTCGAAGCGGCGGTAGACGTCCTCGGTCGAGATCTTCCGGCTTCCGTCCGGCAGCACGAGCACGACCCAATAGTCTTGCGGGAGATCGAGCGGCGTGAGCTCTGAGCCATCGCCTCGTCCCAACTGGGGCCCGTCTGTGAGGAAGAGGGGGACATCCGCGCCGAGCGACGCCGCCAGGGCATGGAGGTCCGCGGGCGGAAGCGGTCTCTCGAGCGTCTCGTTCGCGAGCCGGAGAGCGGTTGCCGCGTCGGAGCTGCCTCCACCGAGGCCGGCCGTGACCGGGATTCTCTTGAGGATCGTCGCCCGCCAGAGCGGCTCCACGCCGGCGTCGCGGGCGAGCCGTTGCAGCGCGCATCGGACGAGCGTGTCCTCGGCGAAACCGGTGACCGCGAGCTCTGGTGCGCGCGCGATCGCGATGCGGTCGCCAAGGTCGACCCGCTGCAGCACCGTCGCAACCTCATGCTTGCCGTCTGCTCGAGGGGCACCGACGACGAGCGCGAGATTCAGCTTGGCAGGTGCAGGTGCACGCCTCAAAGCGCACCCGTGAGCCTCACGAACTCCTCCGGCGCGAGCTCCTCGGCGCGGGCCGTCGCCGGCCGGCCGAGCGCGGCAAGTGCGGCCGAGCCTTGCTCACGGGTCGCGAGACCGGCCAGTTCGAGCGAGTTCGGCAGCGTCTTGCGGCGGTGCGAGAAGGCGGCCTCGACCACCTTCTTGATCCAGGCGAAATCCGGGGGCAGTTCGACGCGGCGGAAGGCGACGAGCGCCGACTCCACGTTCGGCGGAGGCCGGAAGACGGTACGCGAGACGGCGTGGAAGCCCGTCCGCCGCGCTGCGAGCTGAACGAGCACGGAGACGGCGCCGTAGGCCTTCGTGGAGGGCTCGGCGAAGAAGCGGGCGGCCACCTCTCGCTGCACCATCACGCACCAGAGCTCGAGCGAAGGCAGCCCGGCCAGGCTCTCGGCCACGATCGGCGTCGCCACGTTGTAGGGAAGGTTCGCGACGAGCTTGGTCGGCGCGGGATCGAGCGCCGGCAGGTCGAGCGCGAGTGCATCGCCCCAGTGCTGCTCCACGTTCGCGGGCAGTGCGGCGAGGTGCGGCTCGAGCGACCGGTCGAGCTCGACGGTGTGGACGCAACCGACGCGCGCGGCCAGATAGCGCGTAAGGACGCCGAGACCGGGGCCGATCTCGAGCACGACGTCCCGTCGCTCGAGCTCGGCGAGGCGGCCGATTACGCCGAGGAGGTTCTCGTCCGCGAGAAAGTGCTGCCCGAGCTCCTTCTTCGGCTTGACCATCAAAGGCCGAATGCTGCTGTGGCATTCGCATCGATGCGGGCTTCGAGCTCCTCCGGATCCTCGCCTCGTACCGCCGCGAGCGCCTCGACCGTGTGTCGAAGGAAGGCCGGTTCGTTGCGGCGGCCGCGGACCGGCTGCGGCGCGAGGTACGGACTGTCCGTTTCGGCCAAGATGCGATCCGCCGGAACCCGTACTGCCGCCGCGCGAAGCTCCTCCGCCCTCGGATAGGTCACATTTCCTGCGAAGGAGAAGTACCAGCCGCGCTCGAGGCCCGCCTGGAGCAGGCCGGGCTCGGAGAAGCAGTGCATGACGACGGCGCCGTCGTACCGGCTCAGAGCCGCCTCCGTGTCCTCGTTGGCGGCGCGCGTATGGATCACCACGGGCAGGCCGAGCTCCCGGGCGAGCCCGAGGTGTGCGTCGAACAGGCGCGTCTGCTCGGCCCGGCGATCGCCGCCGTAGTGGTAGTCGAGCCCCGTTTCGCCGACTGCGATCGCCTTCTTGTGGGACAGGAGCTCGCTGAGCTCGCCGACCCGCGACGCCTCGGCGCTTCCCGCCTGGTGCGGGTCGATTCCGAGCGCTGCGAAGAGCCCGTCGTGCGCCTCGGCGATAGCGAGCGCCGCGCGAGAGGAATCGATCCCGGTCCCGACCGTAACGATGCGCATCACGCCCGCGTCGCGAGCGCGCGCAACAACGACTTCCGGCTCCTCGAGCGCGTCGAGATGCGCGTGCGTGTCGATCACGCTGTGGCTGTGGCGTCGATCCGCGGGAAGAGCGGCTCGGCCGGCTCAATGCCGGCGGCCGCCTCCGTCGCGCCGTAGGTGAGGCGCTCCCACGCAGGATCGGCGGGCTGGCCAAGGGCTTCCAGGATCCGTTCCGCGGTCTCGGGCACGTAGGCCCACAGCGCGATCGCGGCGTTCCGGAGCCCGTCCGCCAGCTCGTACAGCGCCTTCTCGAGCTCATCTGCTGTCGCTTCGTCTTTGGCGAGCTCCCACGGCTTCGTTTGCTCGACATGCCGGTTGAGGGCTCTGACGTACTCCCAGATGGTTTCCAGGGCGCCTGTGATGTCGTACCGGTCGAGGGCCGCGGGAACATCCGAGTGGAGCGCCGCAGCGTGCTCGGCCAGCTCTCCCCCTGCTCCTGCCAAAGTCGTCAGTTCACCGTTTCGGTAGCGGGCGATCATCGCCGTGGTCCGGGAAAGAAGGTTCCCCAGATCGTTGCCGAGCTCGCGCTCGTATCGCTCACGGAAGCTGTCGAGCGAGACGTTGCCGTCCTGGCCGAACGAGACAGATCGCGCCGACCAGAAGCGGAGCGCATCGACCCCGTATTCCTCGATCAGATCGAGTGGGTCGATCACGTTGCCGAGCGACTTCGAGATCTTGCGATCGTCGAGATTCAGATAGCCATGCACGAACAGTTGTCTCGGGACGTCGTACCCGCCTGCGAGCAGGAGGGCCGGCCAGTAGACGCAGTGGAAGCGCAGAATGTCCTTGGCCAGCAGGTGCCTCGCCGGCCAGAGGCGCGGGTCACCTCCCGGTGCGTATGTGAGGGCGCTGAGGTAGTTGACGAGCGCGTCGACCCAGACATAGGTGACGTGATCGGGGTCCCACGGAATCGGGATCCCCCACGTTTGCGAGGCACGGCTGATCGAGAAGTCCTGCAGTCCGCCGGCGATGAAGCTCCGTGCCTCGTTGGCACGGAAAGCCGGGAGCACAAAGTCCGGCCGCGACTCGTAGAGCTCGAGCAACCGCCCCTGGTAGGCGGAGAGCCGGAAGAAGTAGTTCTTCTCCTCGATCCACTCCGGTTCACGGTCGTGCTGCTGGCACTTCCCGTCGACGAGCTCGGCCTCGGTCTTGAACGCCTCACATCCGACGCAGTAGAGGCCGGCATACACGTCCTGATAGATGTCGCCGTGGTCGTAGATGCGCTGAAGGAAGTCCTGGACGAACGCCTTGTGGTCCTCATCGCTCGTGCGAATGAAGAAGTCGATCGAGGCGTTCAGACGGCGAGGCAGGTCGCGCCACACGGGGGCGATGCGGTCTGCGTACTCCTGCGGCTCCAACCCTTGTTCGGCGGCGACCCTCGCCACACTCGCCGCGTGTTCGTCGACTCCGGTGAGAAAGAAGGTCTCCTCGCCGCGCTGCCGGTGATGGCGCACGAGAATGTCGGCTGCGATCGTCGTGTACGCGTGGCCGATGTGGGGCGTCGAGTTGACGTAGTAGATCGGTGTCGTCAGGTAATAGCTCATCGCTGGAAATGATAGGCGTAGACCTGCGTGCGTCCCGAGCCGCCAACCCGACCGCCGCGGCGAGGACGCCGAGCAACGCGACGAGCGCCGGCAGCAGGGGGAGCGACCGTGTCTCGGGTGGGGCGTTCAGCCGGAGATGCGGACGGAGGTTGTCTCGGACCACGCTGCGCGGACGGCCCGGCGAGTGGTTCGTCGCCGGTAAAAGCGAGGGAGGGGCCACACGGAGGCGGTGGCGTCGCGGGCTCGTGGCCGAGCGGTTCGGCGTAGCCGGCAACCGCCGTGCGTTGCCGGCTGCCTCCATCGGCTTCGTTCGAGTCGCTGCCGGGCGCGGCAGAGCTTGAGCCGCCTCTACCAGACCCGTCGGGCGAGGAAGGGCCGTCGTCGGAGCCGCATCGGGAGAACCCTCAACCCGCGGCCTCTGGAGCGCCGGACGCTGCGTGGCCAGCACCTCGGGCGCCGCCGGGGACGCGACGCGGGTCCGGGGCTTCCGCTTCACGGTCGGCGCGACCGTGACCGTGACCGTCGAGGTGTCGCTCGCGCTTTCGTCGGTCAAGGGGCCGGCGGGGGTGTAGCCCGGCGCGGCGGGAACCTCGGCCGGTGCAGGAGGCGCTACCGAAGGCGCGGTCGGCGGGGACGGTGGAATCGAGGCCGGCGGAGCAGAAGCCCGCGTCGGTGCGGCCTGCGGCGTTACGGCCGGGGCCGGCTGTGCGATCGGCGGCTCGACAGGGTTCGCGGACCCCGGCTGTGGCCCAGGCGTGCTCGGCGAATGGGCTGGTAGGAGTCCGAGCGGATCGACGTAGCCTTCGGGCTCGGAGACAACGCGAATGCCGAGGTGCACGTGCGACTGGGTCGTCGCCGGGTCGGCGCTCGGGCCTACTGCGCCTACGACCGTTCCCTCCTCGACCGTCGCGCCGCGCACAACCGTCGTCGAGCCGAGCTGGAGCACTGTCACCGCGTAGCCGTCGCCGGTCTGGATCGTGACCACGCGCCCGCCGTTCGGGACGGAGCCGACGAAGGAGACGGTCCCGGACGCGGCTGCACGCACGCGGGTGCCGTCGGCGGCGCCGATGTCGATGCCGCGATGCTGACCTCCCGCGTAGGGGTCGGACGAGAGGAAGAACGGCCGCAGCACGGGACCTTCCGCAGGCCAGGCCCAGCCGTGTGCTGTGGGAGCCGCGACGAGCGTCGCGAGAACGGTCGCGGCCGAGAGCAGTCGTCGCATCGGCGGTACCTCCGTCGCTTTCTTGCGGTTGCCTTCTTGTCCGTGGATGACCAGCTATCGATCCACGGTAGCGGCGCGTCTCAGTGGCTTTGCAACGATTCCGCGTACAAAGTGTTCCGAGTTACAGGCGTCAGGCGGGCGACCACAGCGGCTGCCTGCCGGCGTGGCACGCCGGCTTGGACGAGCTCTCGCACCGCGCCGCGAGCCACGGCCAGATCTACCTGTTCCACCCTGGGCTCCCCCGGCCCCACGACGAGCGTGATCTCGCCCTTCGGGGCCTCCGCAAAGCGCTCTGCGACCTCCAGGGCAGCCCCGAGCGTGACCTCCTCGAAGCGCTTCGTCAGCTCGCGGCAAACGGCGACCCGCCGGCCCGGCTGGGCGTTCGCGAGGCTACGCAGCGTCCCCGGCAGGCGCTTTGGCGACTCGAATGCGACCGCCGGGTGTGCCCAGGACTCGAGCTCGGCCCACACAGCTGCGAGCGCCTTCTGCCCGCGCGGGAGGTAGCCGAGAAACTGGTAGCGCTTGCCGAGGAGCCCGCTTGCCACGAGCGCCGTCTCGACCGCAGAGGGACCCGGGAGGACCGAGACGGGGAGGCCCGCATCGAGCACGGCCCTGATCAACCGGGCGCCGGGATCGTTGACACCCGGGAGACCGGCGTCGCTCACGAGCGCGACTCGCTCGCCCGCCTCCAGCCGCGGCAGCAGCTCCGCGACCCGGGCCGCCTCGTTGTGCCTGTGGTAGCTGAGGAGCGACGCGCTGATCGCGTGCCGCTCCAGCAGGATTCGCGTGTGGCGCGTGTCCTCGCACAGAACGACGTTGGCCTCGGCGAGTTCCTTCAGGACGCGGAGAGTCACGTCCTCGAGGTTGCCGATCGGCGTGGCACAGACCGCGAGGGGCACTAGCGAGACTCGCCGAGCGCGTCGAACGCCAACAGGCCGGCGCCGATCAGGCCCGCATCCTCGCCGAGCTCGGCTGCCACGATCCGGAGCCCCTTCGCGGGCCCCAGCGCCTCGCGCCGAGCGACCTCGAGCGCAGGCTCGAGCAGAAACTCCATGGCCGCGAGACCGAAGCCGCCGCCGACGATCACGAGTTGTGCGCCGAACGTGTTGACGAGCGAGCCGATGCCCGCGCCGAGCAGCCTGCCCATCGTCGTCAGTGCCGCGATCGCAGCCCCGTCTCCATCCTGCGCCCGCTCCACCAGGGCCTCTGCCGTCGCTCCCTCGCCCCACAGCTGCACGGCAGCCCGATCGGCTGCGTTGCCGGACGCGACCGACTCCAGATGCCCGCGGCCGGTGCAGTTTCCCTGGCACGGCGGTCCGTCGGCCACGACGACGACATGGCCGAGCTCCGCCCACCCGTGGAAGAGCTGGCCCCCCAGGACGATACCGCCCCCCACTCCGGTTCCAAGCGTGAACAGCAGCAGATCGTCCGCTCCGCGGCCGGCTCCTCGCTTCCACTCCGCGAGCGCAGCCACGTTCGCGTCGTTCTCGACCGCAGCGGGAAGACCGAAGCGCTCGGTCATCACCCGGCCGAGGGCGACGTCGGCAAGCGGGATGTTGATCGAGCCGAGCGCGATGCCCGAGCGGTGGTCGACCACGGAGGGAACGCCGAAGCCGAGAGCGCCAACCTCGTCCGAGAGCACTGTCTCGACCGCCGCCGCGAGTCCCCGCAGAACGGCCTCTTGCGAGCCGGTCGGCGTTGACTCCTCGTGCCGCTCGAGCACGTTCCCATCGGCGTCGAACAGGGCTGCTCGGATCTTCGTGCCGCCGAGATCGACGCCGATGACGGACTGGGAGCTCAAGGGCCGCGGCTACCATACCCGGCTGCATGCCAGAGGGAGAGAAGCCCTACCGCCTCTATCGAGGTGGGCGGTCGAAGGGCAAGGTGCCGCTCGCGGGGCGGTCGGCGCAGCAGCAGGGAGCGCTGCACGGAGCGGGTTCCGATCCCGGTCGCCGGCCTCCCCGGAAGAGACGGCCGCGTTGGAGGCTGCGAATCGGGCTGGTGCTGCTGCTGCTCGTGACGCTGACGATCGTCTGGCTCGTCGCGAGCTACCTCGCCTTCCGCAGGGGCGTCGAGGAGGCGAACGGGCGCCTGCCGCAGAACGTCCAGGCCGCGCTCGCTTCGCAGGATGGGCTACTCACGTCCAAGCCGACGCTGGTCCTCCTCCTCGGCACCGATGGCGACCGCACCGAGGCACGCTCCGATGCCCCCCGCTCTGACTCGATCCTCCTCGTCCGCACAGATCCCGAGCGACATCGGCTGGCTTTCCTGTCGATCCCGCGCGACCTGCGCGTCGACATTCCGGGCTACGGGCCGAACAAGATCAACGCGGCCTTTCAGCTCGGTGGTGCAGCCCTCGCGATGCGCACGGTGCGAGCGTTGACGGGGCTGCGCGCGAACCACATCGCGATGGTCGACTTCGACGACTTCCGCACCGTGATCGACGCGCTCGGTGGGATCGACATCACGGTGCCGAAGCCGATCCTCTCCAACCGCTTCGACTGCCCCTTTGCGACGCAGAAGCGCTGCGAGCGCTGGCAGGGATGGCGCTTCGAGCCGGGCGAGCAGCACATGGACGGCCGCCGCGCGTTGATCTACTCGCGCATCCGCGAGAACCGGCTCGACCCGGCCGAGAACGACCTGACGAGGGGAGAACGGCAGCAGGAGGTGGTGGAGGCGATGACGGCGGAACTGGTGAGCCCGAGCACGTTCGTGCGGCTGCCGTTCGTGGGCGGCGATCTCCTCAAGCCGCTGACGACCGACCTGACTGCTGGCGAGCTGATCCAGCTCGGCTGGGTGAAATTCAGGGCGAACTCGAGCCGTGCACTCCACTGTCGCCTTGGCGGTGAACCCTCGGTGGCCGGCGGCCAGTCCGTCCTGATCGCCACCGAGGAAAACGGCGCCGTTCTGAGCATGTTCACCGGCAGGTCGGCGGCGCAGCCGCCTCCGCCGGGCTCGGGCCCCTTCGGCGCGGGCTGCGTCCTCGGATCGGCGAGCGAGAGGCTCGCGCGGCGGTGAGCATCTTCGGCTGGATCCTGTTCGGGCTGCTCGCCGGCGCCGTCGCTCGCGCAGTTACTCCCGGCAGGCACAGCATCGGTTGCATCGGCACGCTCGCGGTCGGGGTGATCGGAGCGCTGCTCGGCGGTCTCCTCGGCGAGGCAGTCTTCGAGGACCAAATCCACTTCGGGTGGGACCTGAAGCCGTTCCTGCTCGCCGTCGCCGGGGCGGTCGTGCTGCTGCTCGCCTTGAACGCGCTCGAGCGGCGCTAGCCCTCCTTGTCGGCCGAGGCGGTCTTCTTCTCCGTGGAATCGGCCGACTTCTCACCCCCGGAGCTCTCGGTCGAAGGTCCTGCGCCGTCGCCGTCGCGCCCCTCGCGCTCGCGCTTGCGCCCTCCCCGGCCGTAGTCGGTGGAGTAGAAACCCGAGCCCTTGAAGTGGACAGCGACCGGGTAGAGAAGCTTCTCGACCGGGCCCTTGCCGCAGGTCTCGCATACCACGATCGGTAGCTCGGACATACGCTGGAAGATCTCGAAGGTGTGACCGTCGGGACAGCGGTACTCGTAGATCGGCATGGCCGAGGAAGGCTAGCGACAATTCCGGCGAGTTCATGAGCGAGAGCGCACAGGCAACGAGGATCGGCACGCGAGAGATCGCCCTCCAGGCAGCGCTCGCACGGCGGTGGCTGCCCATCGGCGTGGCCCTCACGATGGCCGTCGCGGCTGGATTCCTGGTGCACCAGCTCCACGCCTGGCCGCCGCACGAGGACGAGACGCTCGCGCTCTTCGTCGGCAGGCACCCGCTCGGCGAGCTCTTCCAAGTGGTGCTGGAGGAGCGCGGCGGTGCTCCTCTCCACTTCCTGTTCTCCTGGGCGGTCGCGCACCTCGGGCTCGGGCTCGGCGGGCTGCGCGTCGTCTCGGTGGCCTTCGCCGTCGGAAGCCTGCCGCTCATGGCGCTGCTCGGATTGCGCCTCGCCGGCCGTAGGGAGGCGCTGGTGGCAACCGTGCTCGCCTCGGCGAGCTGGATGCTCCTCTTCCACGGCGTCTACGGCCGCATGTACAGCCTCTTCCTCTTCACGAGCGCGCTTTCGTACCTCGTGTTTCTGCGCGCCCTCGACTCAGGCGGCCGTCGCGACTGGGCGCTGTGGGTGGCGGCGATCCTGGCGGCGGCCGCGACGCATCCCTACGGCGCGCTGGTGCTCGCGTCCCAAGGCGTGTACCTGCTCGCGTGGCGCCGCGACAGGCTGCGCACCGCCCTGATCCCGTTCGGCACCGTCGCGCTGCTCGGCACTCCCTTCTGGCTCTCCACGTTGGTCCTCGCGGGCCGCTTCGACGTCGGCGTCGGCGGGGGCGGAGCAAAGCTCGGCAGCCCCCTGAGCGTGCTCGGGTACCTCTGGCGCGTCGCTGGAGCGTTCACGTCAGCCTGGTGGCCGGTCACGCTGGCGGTGCTCGTCGTCGCGGGCCTGGGACTCCGCAGGCTGTCGCGATCGACGGTCGTGCTGTCGGCCTGCGTGGTGGCCGTCCCGACGCTCGCCTTCCTCGCCGCCAGGGTCGGTAACTCGGCCTCGCCGGAGACACGCCATCTCATCTTCGCGCTGCCCTTCTTCGCGATCGCACTCGCAGCCGGCATCCTCCGGCTCGGCCGGGTGGCGCCGGCCGCCCTGGCAGCACTCCTCGTCGCGCAGATCGGCTGGGCCTGGCAGCGGACGCCGGCGCTCTTCGAATGGGAGCCCCCCGTTCGACAGGCCGCCCGCGCCGAGGCCTCTTCCTACCTCGCGCAGACGAGCATGCCGAACGACGTGCTCTTCGGTTACGAGCCCCTGTACCTGGGGGCGTGGGAACGGAACGGCGACTTTCCGCTCGACGTCCTCCCGCGCGCCGACGCAAAGCTCGCGCTCTCGGCCCTGCTCGAGCTCGGCCGGCCGCTCGGCCGCGGGCTCTGGATCTTCGACGCGAGCGCGAACAACAACATCTCGCCCCGCCTTCAGATCCGCTTCCGGCGGCCGAACCCGCCGGGGGCATTCGAGGTGCGGCGCTTCGGCCCGTTCCTCGTGATCCGGACGGTCGAGCCGGTCGAGACGCCTCAGCGCTATCTCGAGCGTGCCGGCCAGGCGATGCTCGTCGGCAAGGCACTCTGGATCGGAGACGCCGACATCAACCTCGTCACTGTCGAGCGCGCGGCGCGGCGGCTACGCGGCTACGGAGCCGCGCGCTCCCTCTCCACGAGCTCGAGGTAGCACGGCGCCTCCTCGAAAGCCGCCAGACCGGCGGGGGTGACACGACGCCGCTCCTTCGGCCGCAGTCGTTGCGCGGCCGCGATCGCGGCGGAGGCGCCGACGGCAGCCCCGACGAGGAAAGAGCGTGTTCGCGAGCGACGGGACTCTCCGTCCATGGAAGGATCGTACGGGTGATCGTGAGCCTGGGAGACCTGCTGCTGGATGTGATCGTCCTCCTCGAGCAGCCACTGGCCGAAGGGGCCGATGCGAACGCGGTGACGCGGCTCGGCGCGGGCGGCCAAGCGGCAAATGTCGCGGCCTGGGTAGCGGCACTCGGCGGAAGCGCGCGATTCATCGGCAAGCGCGCAGACGACGAGGCCGGCGGAGTCGCCGCTGCCGCGCTCGGACGTGAGGGCGTGGATGTGCAGGGGCCGGTCGTCCCCGGCCGGACGGGCACCATCGTCTCTCTGGTCGCGCGGGACGGAAGCCGAACCATGGCCTCCGATCGCGGCGTGGCGCCGGAGCTGCGTGCGGAGGAACTCGACTCCACGTGGCTCGACGGCTGCCAGCACCTGCACCTGCCGGGCTACTCGCTGCTGCGTTCCCCCATCGACCAGGCGGCGCTCGCCGCCGCCGCGCTGGCGCCGCGTCTCAGCGTTGACCTCTCCTCCTGGAGCGCGATCCGCGACTTCAGTCCTGCTCGGTTCCGCGAGCGCCTGGAGCAGCTTCGCCCGGAGATCGTGTTCGCGAACGAGGACGAGGAGCGGATCCTCGGCGGGCCGATCCGCGGGTGCAGGTGGATCCTGAAGCGCGGGCCACTCGGAGCGCGCTTCGACGGCGTCGACATGCCGGCGGTGCCAGCTCAGGCGGTGGACTCCACCGGCGCCGGCGATGCGCTCGCCGCGGGCTACCTCGTCGGCGGGCCGGAGCTCGCGCTCGAGGCGGCCGCACGCTGCGTCGCGCAGCTAGGGTCGATGCCGTGAAGGTGAAGGACGTGGTTCGCATCTCGGAGGAGGTCGACCACGCCCTCGCCGAACGCCGGCCGGTCGTGGCGCTCGAGACGACGCTCGTCGCCCACGGCTTCCCGGCCGGAGAGGGCGTTGCGGCCGGGCTGGAGAGCGAGCGGCGTGTCCGCGACGCCGGCGCGATCCCTGCCACGATCGGCGTGCTCGACGGGCTGCTCCAGATCGGCTTGAGCGAGGACGAGCTCGAGCGCTTCGGATCCGACGCTCGCAAGGTGGGTCCCCGCGACCTCGCTGCCGCGATCGTTCAGGGTGCGGTGGGCGCGACGACGGTGGGCGGGACGCTCGCGGCGTGCAGAGTGGTCGGGATCGGCTTCATGGGCACCGGCGGCCTCGGCGGCGTCCACCGCGGCTTTCCGTTTCCGCCCGACGTCTCCGCTGATCTGGGGGAGCTCGTCAGGACCGAAGCGCTTGTCGTCTCCTCGGGTGTGAAATCGATCCTCGATGTGCCGGCCACGGCCGAGCTGCTCGAGACGCTCGGCATCCCGGTGCTCGGCTACCGCACCGACGACGTGCCCCTGTTCTACACAGCGCACGGGGGGCCACCGGTCTCGGCGCGTGTCGAGTCGGCCGAGGAGGCGGCGAGGGTCGCCCGCACGCACTGGCGTCTCGGCCGCCACACCTCGATCCTGCTCGGACGGCCCGTTGCTGAGAGCCTCGACGACATCGAGCCGTTGATCGAGCGCGCGCTCGCCGACGCGGGGGACCAGGGTGTGACCGGCCAGGCTCTGACGCCGTTCGTGCTGTCGTTCCTGCACCGTGAGTCCGGCGGTCGAACGCTCGCGGCGAACCGGCAGCTGATCGCCGACAACGCCGGCCTGGCCGCGGAGGTGGCCGTCGCCTATGCGTCTCTATGACCGCGTCCGAGACCTCGAGCTACGCATCGAGCGCGTCGAGCTCGAGCCGCACGCGCTGCCGCTCCGGCATCTGACCCGACGCACAACCGTGATCCACCTCTTCGGCGGCGACCACGAGGGCGTCGGCGAGGATGTCAGCTACGACGAGGAGCTGCAGCTCGCGTTCAGCGAGCGCGTGCTGCCGAGCCTGACAGGCGAGCACACGCTGGAGCAGTTCTCGACGCTCGTCGAGTCCCAAGCGGGCTACCGGCAATGGGGGCTGGAGTCGGCGGCGCTCGACCTCGCACTGCGCCAGACCGGGCTCTCGCTGGGTGAGGCGGTGGGCCGCGAGCGGCGGCCGGTCTGCTTCGTCGTCTCCCAGAACGCAGTCGAGGAGCTGCGTGCGCTCTACCCCGAGCTACGGTTCAAGCTCGACGCGAGCGATTCGTGGACGGACACCGTCGTCGCGAACCTGGCCTCGACCGGAGCGGTGGACGTCGTCGACCTGAAGGGGCTCTACGAGGGCGACTGGGTCGATGCAACCCCGACCGCGGGGCTCTATGGCCGGATCGCGCAGGCGTTCCCGGACGCGTGGCTCGAGGACGCACGCCTGAACGAGGAGACGCGGCCCGTGCTCGAGCCTCACCGCCACCGGCTGACGTGGGACTTCCCGATCCACTCCGTTGCAGACGTCGACGTGCTTCCCTTTCCTCCTCGATGCCTCAACTCGAAGCCGTCACGCTTCCGCTCGCTGCAGCGCCTGTTCGATTTCTACGACCATTGCGAGGAGCATGAGATCGCGATCTACGGTGGGGGCCAGTTCGAGCTCGGACCCGGACGCGGACAGATCCAGCACCTGGCGTCGCTCTTCCACCCCGACGGGCCGAACGACGTCGCGCCGAGTGAGTTCAACGAGGGCCCTCCGAGACCGGGCCTACCGCAGAGCCCGCTTCCGGCTCCGTCCGGCGAGCCCGGCTTCCGCTAGGAATCCAGAACGGCGAGCAGCGTGTCGAGCTCCACGAGCTCGAGCGACTGCAGCTTCGAGCTGCCCCGCGCGCCCAGCGCGAGCGAGACCTTCGCGATCGTCGCCGCGTCGGGTGCCTCGACGATGTTGACGAAGTCGTACTCACCGAGCGTCGCCCACTGGTGCAGCACCTTCGCGCCGAGCTCCTCGACATCGCGGTTCACCTCGCGCAGCCGGGCCGGGTTCGCCTTCAGGGTCTGGACGCCCTGTGGGGTGAGCGTCGTCAGCATCAGGTAGGTCGGCATCGACGGTCTCCTCAGGTCGCTGGGCTCGATCGTACCCGTGCCGCCTGATCGAGGTAGAGGAGGGCGAAGCCGAGGAAGAGGAGCGGTGACACGACGACACCGGCCAGGAAGCCTGCGCCCCGCGCAGCCTGCTCGCCCTGCGCCCGGAGCAGGAAGAAGAGCATCGACTGAGTGAGGAAGACGGTGATCGCGAGCGTCGCAAGTGAGCCGAGGGCGTGCACGAAGTCCGCGCGCCCCAGAGCGAGGGCGCGGGCGAAACTGGCCCGCAGCGGCAGACGTTCTGCGACCGCCACCGGCACCGCGAGCCCGAGGAGGGCGAGCCAGGCCAGTCCCGGCAGCACGAAGACGCTCACGAGCAGCGGGAACGGGGCAAACACAAGGAAGCCTGCGATCAGCGCCGTGCGGAGTCCGGCACCGGGCCGTTGACCGAGCGCGATGGCGCTCGCCGCGACGAGGACGGGGCCGAAGACGAGGCCGGTGACGAGCGGGATGACGAGAAGCCGCCACGCCGGTGCCAGCTCCACGGCCAGGAGGTTGACGGCGGCCACCGGTATGCCGAGCCCAAGCGAGACCCAGAACCGCCGTCCGTAGAGCTTGATCGTCTCGGCGACCAGTTGGCCGACCGTGCGCGTCGCGGGCGGGAGCGGCGCCGGAAGCGGCGCCGACTTCCTCGCGACACGATTGCTCACGAGGCGGCCGCCACGAGCCGTGGCAGGAACTCGGCGAGCGCGGCAAGCGCCTCGTCGAAGCGCCAGCGGGCGCGCTCCGGTTCGTCGATCTCGTTCGAGATCACGCGCACCTCCACCGCCGGCACGCCGGCGAGCTCGGCCGCGCGCAGCACAGCGAAGCCCTCCATCGCCTCCACCTCGACGCCGTGCGAGCCGCCGACGCGCGCGCTCGTACCGATCGGCTGCACTCGCGCTCCGGGGAATGCGTCTCGCAACCTTCCGAGCAGGGCCTGATCGGGTAGCGCTCGTGTCGGCACGAGCGGACCCTCGGCGTCGCAGTAGATGGCCTCCGAGCCCAGCACGAGCGCGAGCGGCGGGAGGTCCCGCGCGCCTGCGATCCCGACGTGGAGCACCACGCTCGGCCGCAGCTCGGCGAGCGCCCGAGCGGTCGTGGCGGCCGCCTCCACCGGCCCGATGCCGCAGGCCAGCGTGTGAGATCTCTTGACGGGCACGAGCTCGCGCTCGGTCGCCGCCACGATCAGAACCTGCTCCAAGGAGCGAGCCTTCATGGGCCGCAGACGGGCGCTATGAGCCGAGCTCGGCCGCGAGGCGCTCCGCCTCGTCGACGAGAACGCCGATCGCGTCGAGCCCAGCCGCCCAGAACCCCGGGTCGCCGATGTCGAATCCGAGCCGCGAGGCGAGCTCTGCCGGCGGCGCCGAGCCACCGGCGCGCAGCAGGTCGAGATACGGCTCCACGAGCGACTCGCCCTCGTCGAGGTAGCGACGGTAGATCGCGAGCGAGAAGAGGTAGCCAAACGAGTACGCGTAGACGTACCCGGGAACGGCTATGAAGTGCGGCACGTAGCTCCACCAGATGCCGTAGTTCTCGGTCACCTCGACCGCGTCGCCCAGCATTCGCTCCTGCTCCCGGGACCACAGCTCGGAGACGCGCTCGATGGGAAGCTCGCCCTCCTCGCGGCGGCCGGTGTGGATCGCATGCTCGAAGCGGTTGAGCGCGATCTGGCGGAAGACCGTCGAGATCGCGTCGTCGATCCTCCCGACGAGCAGATCGAGGAGCGCGCGCGGATCATCCTCGCGTTCCCTCAGCGTGTCGAAGGTGAGCGCCTCGCCGAAGACAGAGGCCGTCTCCGCGAGCGTCAGGGGCGTGCGTGCGTTCAGCAGGCCCAGTTCCTGGGCCAGCGTCCCGTGCAAGCCGTGGCCGAGCTCGTGCGCGAGCGTCAGGATGCTCCGCCGCTCCCCGGCGTAGTTCATCAGCACGTACGGGTGCACGTCCGGCACCGTCGTCGCGCAGAACGCACCGGGCATCTTGCCCGTCCGCAGCGCCGCGTCGATCCAGCTGCGGTCGAAGAAGCGCCCGACGATGTCGCCCGCCTCCGCCGAGAAGCCGGCGAACGACTCGAGCACGATCTCGCGGGCGTCGTCCCAGGCAATCGTGCCGCCGACCTCCTGGAGTGGCGCGAAACGGTCGTAGTCGGCCAGCCGGGGCAGCCCGAGGAGCCGTGCCTTGAGGGCGTAGAACCGCTGTGGGATGTCGTAACGCCCCACGATCGCGTCGACGAGGCTCTCCGCGGCCTCGTCGGGGATCTCGTTCGCGAGGTTCCGCGCCGCGATCCAGGAAGGGTAGCCGCGCAGCCTGTCCTCGATCGCGCGCTCGTTCAGGATCGTGTTCAGGACGTAGCCCCGGGTTCGCAATCCCGGACGCAGCGCCTCGGTGACCGCGTCGGCGACGCGGCGGCGCTCGGACTGCTCGGTCTCCCGCGAGAGTCGGGCGAGCGCCTCGTCGAGCGACTGGTCACGACCGTCGAGGGAGACGCTGAGCTCGGAGAGAAGGTCGTTGAAGAGACGATCCCACGCGCTCACGCCGGTGACGCTCTTCTCGACGGAGATCTTCTCCTCCGGCTCCGACAGGAGGTACGGCCGGTAGCGCCGCTCGGATCGCAGCACCGACGCGTAGCGCTCGAGCGCGTCGTCGACGAGCAACCGCTCCGCGGTCTCGTCGTCGACCTCTGCCCACTCGAGATCGAAGAACAGCAGCTCGGTATCGATCTGTGTGTTCCGCTCGCGGACTTTCTGCACGAGCGCGCCACGGCTCTGGTCGGTGCTATCCGCCGCGAGGCGGAGCCGCGCGTAGGTCTCGACCCGTGTGGAGGTCGACTTGATCCGCTCGAGCTCCTCGACCGCCTCGTTCAGCTCCGCTGCAGAGAGCTCGGCGACGTGGCCGCGGTACCGCTCGCGGAAGCGCGTGGCGGCCCCTGCGGCCTCGTCGAGATCGCCCTCCAGCTGTGGGTCGTCAGGCCGCTCGTAGAGGTCGGAGAGATCCCATTCCACCGCCTCGGCACCGGTGATAGTCGCGCTCACGCCGACAACCTAACCGTCCGCGAGCCGGCGCACGCGCACGAACCCACCTGCGATAGTGCCCGCCGTGCCCGGCATGCGGCCAGAGGACGTGCACGCTCTCACAGGCGCCAGCGATCCGCGCCTGCGGCCGGACGGCGGCGAGGTCGCGTTCGTCGTCTGGTCGATCGACGCTGAGGCGAACGAGTACCGGCAGGCGATCTGGCTCGCGTCGCCGGACGGCTCGGCGCAGCCGCGCCAGTTCACGGTGGGGCCAAAGGACGCACAGCCGCGCTGGTCACCCGACGGCACCATGCTGGCCTTCGTCTCCGCACGGGACGGCGGGCAGCGGCAGCTCTACGTGATGCCGCTCGGCGGCGGCGAGCCGCGGAAACTGACCGACCTGAAGGAGGACGTCGGCGAGGCGGTGTGGTCGCCGGACGGCAAACGGATCGTGTTCAGCGCACGCGTCCCCGACGAGGCGTACGGAGAGGAGGACGAGAAGAAGCGGGCGCCCAGGCGCTTCAAGCGGCTTCAGTTCAAGCTCGACAACGTCGGCTGGACGGGGGATCGGCGGCGACATCTCTTCGTCGTTCCCGCCGACGGCTCGGCAGAGCCCTTGCAGCTGACCGCCGGCGACTTCGAGGACAGCCATCCCTCCTGGTCGCCGGCCGGAAAACGGATCGCGTTCACCTCGGCGCGCGGAGACGACTGGGACATCGAGGTGATCGAAGACCTCTACACCGTGTCGCCGGAAGGCGGTGAGGTCGAGCGGTTGACCCCCGGAGACAGCACGCATACCGCACCCTCGTATTCGCCCGACGGCGCGCTGATCGCGTGCAAGTGGTCGCCGGGCGGCTTCGACTTGCCGCGACACACGCAGATCGCGCTCGTCGACGCCTCGACCGGCGAGAACCGGCGAGTGCTGACGCAGTCTCTCGACCGCACGTGCGATCCCTATCCCGAGCTGCGCGATCCGATCTGGGAGGACGGCCGGATCGTCTTCGCGATCGAGGAGCGCGGCAGCGTCCATCTCTACGCGGTCTCCCCGGACGGAGGCGAGCCCGAGCTCCTGCTCGGCGAGGAGCAGAACCTGTCCGGCTATGACGCAGCGGCGGGCCGGCTGGCGTACGCCGCGTCGACGGCACCCGCGCTTCCGGAGCTGTACGTCGACGGCAAGAAGCTGACCGACCTCGGCACCGGATTCGCCTCCGGCCGCGAGCTCGTCGCACCGGAGCCCTTCACGGCCGTCTCCGCCGACGGCACCGAGGTCGACGCCTGGGTCGTGCGGCCGGCTGGATTCGAGGAGGGCAGACGCTATCCGATGCTGCTGAGCATCCACGGCGGGCCCTTCACCCAGTACTCGGTCGGCTTCTTCGACGAGTTCCAGGTCTACGCGGGTGGCGGCTACGCAGTCGTCTACTCCAACCCGCGCGGGTCGTCGGGCTATTCCGAGGAATGGGGGCGCGCGATCCGGGGTCCGGACGAGCTCGGCCCGGGCTGGGGATCCGTCGACTACGAGGACGTGATGGCGGTCACGGAGGAGGCGCTCCGCCGCTTCGACTTCATCGATTCCGAGCGACTCGGCGTCATCGGCGGCTCCTACGGCGGGTACATGACCTCGTGGATCGTGGGTCATTCGAACCGCTTCAAGGCCGCGTGCTCGGAGCGGGCGGTGAACAACATGGTCTCGATGTACGGCTCGAGCGACATCGGCTGGGTCTTCAAGGGCTACCACGGCGCGTTCGTCCACGACGAAGTCGACACCTACCTCCGGATGTCGCCCTGGACGTACGCGAAGCAGATCGAGACGCCGCTCCTGATCCTCCATTCCGAAAACGATCTGCGGTGCAACATCGAGCAGGCCGAGCAGCTCTTCACGACGCTGCGCCTCCTGAAGAAGGAGGTCGAGCTCGTCCGCTTCCCCGGTGAGAGCCACGAGCTGACGCGGTCGGGGAATCCGGCGCACCGCGTCATGCGCTTCGAGCTCGTGCTCGAATGGTTCGACCGCTACCTGAAAAACGGAGCGTGAGCGCCTTCGTCGACATCGGCGCAATCCCGCCGCAGCAGGTATGGGAGCACATCGTCGCTCGCTCCGTGCACGGCGAGCGGCTCACGCTCGCGGTCATCGAGCTGGGGCCGGGAGCGGTCGCCGCAGAGCACAGCCACGTGAACGAGCAGCTCGGGATCGTCCTCCGTGGCTCGATCCGCTTCCGGGTGGGGAACGAGGAGCGGGAGCTCGGTCCGGGAGGCACCTGGAGCATCACACCCGGGACGCCGCACGAGGCAACGGCCGGCGCCGACGGTGCGACGGTGATCGACGTCTTTGCTCCGACGCGCGACGACTGGAAGCAGATCGAGCGGCAGGAGCCGCGACCCGGCCGCTGGCCTTAAGCGGCGGCCGGCTGCGCCGCCTCGACACGATCGAAGACGAGCTCGCCGTCCTGGGCGTCGATCCGGATCGTGTCGCCCTCCGCGAACCCGCCCGAAAGTAGACGCGACGCGAGCGGGTTCTCGACGAGACGCTGGATCGCGCGCTTCAACGGGCGAGCGCCGTAGGTCGGATCCCAGCCGGCCTCCGCCAGCACCTCCTTCGCAGCGGCAGTGAGCTCCAGCGAGATCCGGCGCTCGGCCAGGCGCTCCCGCAGCCGCTCGAGCTGGAGCTCAGCCACCTCGGCGAGCTGCTCGCGCGAGAGCGGCTCGAACTCGACGATCTCGTCGATCCGGTTCAGGAACTCCGGCCGGAAGACGTCGCGCATCGCCTCGGCCGACCGCACGTTCGAGGTCATGATCAAGACGGTGTTGCGGAAGTCGACCGTGCGGCCCTGGCCGTCGGTCAGTCGGCCGTCGTCGAGCACCTGGAGAAGGACGTCGAACACCTCAGCGTGCGCCTTCTCGATCTCGTCGAGCAGCACGACGGAGTAGGGACGCCGGCGGACGGCCTCGGTCAGCTGCCCGCCCTCCTCGTAGCCGACGTAGCCGGGCGGAGCACCGACGAGGCGCGACACCGTGTGCCGCTCCTGGTACTCCGACATGTCGAGCCGGACCATCGCCCGTTCGTCGTCGAACATGAACTCCGCGAGCGCCCGCGCCAGCTCGGTCTTGCCGACGCCGGTCGGGCCCAGGAAGACGAAGGAGCCGATCGGGCGGTTGGGATCCTGCAGGCCCGAGCGCGACCGCCGAAGCGCGTTCGCAACCGCCTCGACGGCCGTGTGCTGGCCGATCACGCGCCGGTGGAGACGTTCCTCCATGTGAATCAGCTTCTCCGTCTCGCCCTCGAGGAGGCGCAAGACCGGGATGCCCGTCCAGGCGGCGACGACCGCGGCGATGTCGTCCTCGTCGACCTCCTCCTTGACCATCGGCTCGTCCGTCGTCTGGCGCTCCGACAGCTCCCTCTCGAGCGCCGGCAACTCTCCGTAGCGAATCTCGGCGACGCGCTGGAGATCGCCCGCGCGCTCGGCACGCTCGGCCTCCATTCGCAGCTCGTCGATCCGTCGCGTCACCTCCTTGACGCGGTCGAGCGCGCCCTTCTCCTCCTGCCAGCGCGCGGCCAGCTCGTCGCGGCGCTCGCGTGCGTCGGCGAGCTGCCGCTCGACCGGGTCCCGCACCTCCTTCGACTCCTTGGCCATCGCAGCCAGCTCGATCTCGAGCTGGCGCACCGCCCGGTCCGCCTGGTCGAGCTCGAGCGGTGAGCTGTCGATCTCCATGCGCAGGCGCGAGGCGGACTCGTCGACCAGGTCGATCGCCTTGTCCGGCAGCTGCCGGTCGGAGATGTAGCGATCGGAGAGGATCGCGGCGGCCACGAGCGCGGCGTCGCGGATGCGAACGCCGTGGTGCGCCTCGTAGCGCTCCTTCAGGCCGCGCAGGATCCCGATTGTGTCCGCCACCGACGGCTCGCCGACGAAGACGGGCTGGAAGCGCCGCTCGAGGGCGGCATCCTTCTCGACGTGCTTGCGGTACTCGTCGAGCGTCGTCGCGCCGACTGCGCGCAACTCGCCCCGAGCGAGCATCGGCTTCAGGAGTTGCGCGGCGTCGACGGCGCCCTCGGCAGCGCCCGCGCCGACGATCGTATGCAGCTCGTCGATGAAGAGGACGATCGCGCCGTCGGCGTTCTTGATCTCGGCCAGGACCGCCTTCAAGCGCTCCTCGAACTCGCCGCGGTACTTCGCCCCGGCGAGGAGCGCGCCGACGTCGAGTGCCCAGACGCGCTTCCCCTTCAGCCCCTCGGGCACGTCGCCCCCGACGATCCGCTGGGCGAGCCCCTCGGCGATCGCGGTCTTGCCGACGCCGGGCTCACCGATCAGCACCGGGTTGTTCTTCGTGCGGCGGGAGAGCACCTGGATCACGCGCCGGATCTCCTCGTCGCGGCCGATCACCGGGTCGAGCTTCCCTTCCTCCGCCGCCGCCGTGAGGTCGCGGCCGAACTTGGAGAGGGCCTGGTAGGTGCCCTCGGGATCCTGGCTCGTGACGCGCTGGCCGCCGCGCACGTCCCTGATGCGCGCGAGCAGCTCCTCCCGGGGGACGGTGTCGAGCGCGAGCAACAGGTGCTCGGTCGAGACGTAGTCGTCCTCCAGCGTGCGCGCCTCGTCGAAGGCGCGGTCGAGCACGCGGGAGAAGCCGGCGCCCGCCCGCGGCTGCTGAGCCCCGCCCTGGACGGCGGGCCGCGCACGCAGCTTCGCCTCCGTCTCGGCCCGCAGCGCGTCAGCATCCGGAACGAGCTGCGCGGGCAGCTCCTGGTCGAGGAGGGCGAGCAGCAGGTGCTCCGGATAGAGCTCGGGATTGCCGGTGCGACGCGCCAACTCCTGTGCGGCGGCGACCGCTTCCTGCGACTTGACGGTCAGCTTGTTGAAATCCATCTAGCGCCGCTTTGCCGGTTGCTGGGACTGCCTGTAGAGGACGACCTCCCGCCGGTACGAGCGGTGAACCGTGCGGATCTCCTCGCGCAGCTCGCGCTCGAGGCGATTCATGCGGGCCTGCATCCGGCGCAGCTCGTCCTCGAGTCGCAGAACGTGCTCGACCCCGGCGAGGTTGAGCCCGAGCTCGGTGGTCAGGCGCTGGATCACACGCAGCCGCTCGACATTGGCCTCGGAGTAGAGCCGCGTGTTGCCGGCGGTCCGCTTGGGGCGGACGAGACCCTTCGCCTCGTACATGCGCAGCGTCTGCTGGTGCATGCCGACGAGGTCGGCGGCGACGGAGATCATGTAGCGGGGCCGCGTGTCCATCAGCGGCTCTCCCTTCGCCAGAAGAAAAACCCGATCGGCGCGAGCGCGACGACAAAGACCCACCACCAGGTTGGCTTGTCGCCGGTGACACGTCCCCAGATGAAAAAGCCGCCGAAGAGGACCACAACCCACACGATCGCAAGCGTGGGATACGCAAGGCGCCAAACCGCGGCGAACGACTCCCGGAGCGTCATCCACTCACCTGCCGGAGCTCCTCGAGCAGCTCGCGCTCCCTCTTCGAGACCTTCTCCGGGACGGTCAGCTTGACGCGGGCGAGCAGGTCGCCCTTGCCGCCGCCTTTCAACTTCGGCGCGCCGCGACCCTTCACCTTGAGGAGCTTCCCATGCTGCGAGCCCGGCGGCACCTTCAGCGAGATCGGCCCCTCGGGCGTCGGCACCTCGACCGAGGCGCCGAGGGCGGCGTCGGCGTAGGACACCGGCACGTCCACGATCAGGTCGGAGCCGCGCCGCTCGTACGTGCTCGACGGCGCGACGCGGGTGACGACCCAGAGGTCGCCGGCGGGGCCCCCGTTTCGGCCGGGCTCCCCGCGCCCTTTCAGGCGGATGCGCGTCCCGTCCTTCGCGCCCGCGGGAATCTTCACGGTGTAGCGCCGTGTTGTCCGCTCGCGACCGGTGCCGCGGCAGGACTTGCAGGGATGCTCGACGATCGTGCCGTTACCGCGGCAGCGCCGGCAGGGCTGCGAGAGCGCGAAGAGACCGTGCGAGTCGGCCTTGACCCCGCGGCCGCCGCACTCGGGACAGACGGTCGGCGCCGTTCCGGGTTCCGCGCCGGAGCCACCGCACGTGTGGCAGGCGGTCTCGACCTCTACCGGCACCCGCACCTCGACGCCCGCGAGCGCATCCTCGAAGGAGAGCGAGACCTGCGCCTCGAGATCGGCGCCCCGCTCTGGCTGCCGCTGGGACTGCGGGCCGCGCCCCGCGCCGCCACCCCGGCCGCCGAACAAGCCGCCGAAGATGTCGCCGAGATCGCCCAGGTTGCCGAAGTCGAAGTCCTGGAACTGAGGGCCCCCGCGGTCACCGGGACCGCGTCCGTTCGTCGAGCCGAAGGTGTCGTAGGCCTTGCGCTTCTCCGGGTCGGAGAGCACGTCATACGCGGTTTGCACGTCCTTGAAGGTGGCCTCCGAGGCGGCGTCGCCGGCGTTGGCGTCCGGATGATGCTTCCGCGCCAGCTTGCGGTAGGCCTTCTTGATCTCATCGGCAGACGCGTTCTTGGCGACGCCCAGGGTGTCGTAGAGGGATGCCATCGACTACTCCGCGACGATCACCCGGGCCGGACGAAGTACGCGGTCGCCTAGCGTGTAACCCTTCTGCAGCACCTGCAGCACCGATCCCTCCTCGGCTCCCTCGCCCGGCTGGGTCAGGAGCGCCTCGTGCACGTGGGGGTCGAACGACCCGTTCGTCGCGATCTCCTTCAGGCCGTGCCGCTCGACGAGGCCAACGAGCGCGCGGTGGACGAGCCGCACGCCCTCCTCCAGCTTTGCCTCCTCGTGCTCGGCAGCGGCCTCGAGAGCCCGCTCGAGGTCGTCGAGCACCGGTAGAAGCTCGTTCAGCAGACGCTCGTTCGCGCGCTGCGACAGCTCTGCGTGGTCGCGCGCGACCCGCTTGCGGTAATTGTCGAAGTCGGCCGCGAGCCGCAGATAGGAATCGTCCGGAGCCGGCTCCGCGGCCGGCTCCTCGACGATTTCCTCGTCCTCGACAACGTCGACTTCCTCTTCCGTGCGGGGCTCCTCGCTCACGACCGGGTCGCCTTCTCTTCCTCGTCGACGACCTCGTAGTCGGCGTCCTCGATCACCTCGTCGTCAGGAGACGACGCACCGTCGCCGGAGGCCTGCGACTGCGCCTGGGCGGACGCCTGCGCGTAGACCGCGTCAGCGAGCTTGCGCGAGGCCTCGTTCAGCGCCTCGGTCTTCGCCTGGATCTCGGCGACGTCGGTCGACTCGAGCGCGGAGCGGAGCTCCATGATCCGACCCTCGATGGTCGAGGCGTCGGCCTCCTCCAGCTTCTCCCGGTGCTCCTTCAGCGAGCGCTCGGTCTGGTAGGCGAGGTTCTCCGCAAGGTTCCGCGCGTCCGCGAGCTCGCGGAGCCTGCGCGCCTCGTCCGCATGCGACTCTGCGTCGGTGACCATGCGACGGACCTCGTCCTCGGAGAGGCCGGAGCCGCCCTCGATCTTGATCTGCTGCTCGTTGCCGGTACCGAGGTCCTTCGCCGTGACGTGGATGATCCCGTTCGCGTCGATGTCGAAGCTGACCTCGACCTGCGGCATGCCCCGCATCGCCGGGGGAATGCCGACGAGCTGGAACTTGCCGAGCGTCTTGTTGTAGGTCGCCATCTCGGACTCGCCCTGCAGGACATGGATCTCGACGGACGGTTGGTTGTCCTCCGCCGTCGTGAACGTCTCCGACTTGCGGGTCGGGATCGTTGTGTTGCGCTCGATCAGCGGCGTGAATACCCCGCCCTTCGTCTCGATCCCCAGCGAGAGGGGCGTGACGTCGAGCAGAAGCACATCCTTGACCTCGCCCCTGAGCACGCCGGCCTGGATCGCGGCGCCGATCGCTACGACCTCGTCCGGGTTCACGCCCTTGTGGGGTTCCTTGCCGAGCAGCTCCTTCACCTTCTCCTGCACCGCCGGCATGCGCGTCATGCCCCCGACGAGGATCACATGCTCGATGTCCTTGGCCTCAAGGCCTGCATCCTTGAGAGCCGCCTTCGTCGGACCGACGGTTCGGCCGAGCAGGTCGGCCGTGATCTCGCCGAGCTTCGCCCGCGTGAGTTGCAGGTCGAGATGCTTGGGGCCCTCCGGGGTGGCAGTGACGAACGGCAGATTGATCTGCGTCGTCATCGTCGAGCTCAGCTCGATCTTCGCCTTCTCCGCCGCCTCGTACAGCCGCTGCAGCGCCATCTTGTCCTGGCTCAGGTCGATGCCCTGGTGGCGCTTGAACTCGGCGACCATCCAGTCGACGATCGCCTTGTCGAAGTTGTCGCCGCCGAGGTGGTTGTCGCCGTTCGTGGACTTGACCTCGAACACGCCCTCGCCGAGCTCGAGCACAGAGACGTCGAAGGTGCCGCCACCGAGGTCGAAGACGAGGATGATCTGATCGGCGCCTTCCTTGTCGAGGCCGTACGCAAGTGCGGCAGCGGTCGGCTCGTTGATGATCCGCAGGACGTTCAGCCCGGCGATCTTGCCCGCGTCCTTCGTCGCCTCGCGCTGAGCATTGTTGAAGTACGCAGGCACGGTGATGACCGCGTCCGAGACGGGCTCACCGAGGTAGGCCTCGGCGTCCCTCTTCAGCTTCTGCAGGATCATCGCGCTGATCTCCGGCGGCGCGTACTCCTTCCCCTCCACCTTCACGCGCGCGTCGCCGTTCTCGCCCTTCGCGACCTCGTACGGGACGATCGTCATCTCCTCGGAGACCTCGTCCCACTTACGCCCCATGAAGCGCTTGATCGAGAAGATCGTCGCCTGCGGGTTCGTCACCTGCTGCCGCTTCGCGGGCGCGCCGACGAGCCGCTGGCCGTCCTTCGTGAAGGCGACGACCGACGGCGTCGTCCGCCCGCCTTCGGCGTTCGGGATCACCGTGGGCTCGCCGCCCTCGAGCACCGCGACGCAGCTGTTCGTGGTCCCGAGGTCGATTCCAATCGTCTTGGCCATGTCTACTCCTTGATTTACTTAGTACTCAGAAAATCTGAGTGCCAGAATAGCAGGTTCATTCGTCTCGTCGCCCCGCCAAGCGAGGGAAGGCCGATGCCAGCGCAGCGCGACCGCGTTCCACCGCGCCACCTCGCGAAGCTAAACGATTACGATCGGCGGCCGTGGCCGATGCGCGGAACGCCGAGCTGGCCGAGCTGCTCGTCAGCCGCTGCCTCGACGTGCAACCGGGCTGGCAGGTCACGGTGCGCGCCTCGCCGCTGGCGCGGCCGCTCGTGGAAGAAGTCGCGAGGGCGATCGCCCGGCGCAACGCCTACTACCTGCCGCGAATCAACTGGGGCTCGGAGCGCATCCGGGCCGACCTCGACTGGGCCCTCGAAGCCCCGCTCGAGCTCCTCGCGGAACTGCCGCCGATCGAACGGCATCAGATCGAGACGGAGGACGCCCGGCTGACGATTCGCGCGCCCGAGGAGGCTCATCCGGAGGCTGCGCTCGACGACGAGCGGCGAACCCTGCTGCAGAGAGCCGCGGAGCCCGCCAGCCGGCGGGCGCGGTCGCTGGACGTCCGCTGGGCCGTCACCCAGTACCCCACCGAGGCGGCCGCGGTGGAGGCGGGAATGTCGTTGACGGAGTTCGAGGACTTCGTCTACGGCGCCTGCCTGCTCGACTGGGCGGCCGAGGAGGTGCGGATGCGGGTGATCAAGGAGCGGTTCGACGGTGCTGCGCAGGTGCGAATCCTCGGCGCCGGCACCGATCTCACGCTGAGCATCGCCGGGCGTGAGGGCGTCGTCTCGGCCGGGTTCCGGAACATGCCCGACGGCGAGGTCTTCTACAGCCCCGTCGAGGACTCGGCGGAGGGCGTGATCACCTTCTCGGAGTTCCCTGCTGTCTATCTCGGCAACGACGTCTCCGACGCGAAGCTCGTCTTTCGTGGGGGTCGAGTCGTGGAGGCGAGCGCGGGCAGCGGCGAGGAATTCTTGCAGCAGGTGCTGCGCACGGACGACGGCGCGAGCCGTCTCGGCGAGCTCGGACTCGGCTGCAACCCAGGTATCACGCGGTTCACGCGCAACGTGCTCTTCGACGAGAAGATCGCCGGCACGGTGCACGTCGCGCTGGGCGCCAGCTACACGCATGCGGGCGGCGAGAACGAGAGCGTCATCCACTGGGACCTGGTCAAGGACCTCCGCGGGAACGGGGAGGTCTGGGCCGACGAGGAGCTCGTCCAGCGCGACGGCAGCTGGCTCATCTAGCGACGAGCCGCCGCAGCGTCCTGCCCGCCTCCGGCTCGGCGACGAGGATCCCGGCCATGATCACCGCGCAGCCGCCCCAGCCGACGACGCCGAGCCGATCGCCGGCAAGCCAGAAACCGAAGGCTCCCGCGAAGACGGGCTCCATCGTGAAGGCGAGCGCGGTGCGGGTGGCCGATGTCCGCCGCTGCGCCCAGGTCTGGACGAGAAAGCCGAGCGCGCTGGCGAAGATCCCCGTCACGAGGAGAGCGCCCCAGACCGTCCAGCCGCGCGGCAGCTCGATCTGGCCGAGCGCGAGCGCGACGGCGGCGAATCCTCCGAACGCGGCGAGCATCTCAGCCTGGGTGAACGCGACGGCGTCGTAGCGAGGGGCATAGCGTTCCAGGAGCACGATCTGGAGCGAGTACGCGGCCGAGCCCGCGAGCACGAGCGCGTCTCCGAGGGGGTCACCGGCGCCGACGCCGGAAAGCAGCGCGAGGCCGGCCACTGCCAACCCCACTCCCAGCCAGACCGCGGCACCCGGGCGGGTGCGGAAGAGGAGCAGAGCCAGGAGTGGCGTGAAGACGACGTAGAGGCCGGTGATGAAGCCCGCGCTGGAGACGGTCGTGCGCTCGAGCCCGGCCGTCTGCAAGGCGTAACCCGCCGCGAGCAGCACCCCGAGCACGACTCCGGCGCTCCACCCCCCGCGCCCCAGCGTGCCCATGCGGCCGCGGGCGGGCGCGGCGAGCACGAGGCTCGCGATCCCGAAGCGCACGGCAAGAAACGCGAAGAGCGGGTATAGGGCGACCGCGTCCTTGACCTGGACGAACGTGAGCCCCCAGACGGCGGTGACGAGGACGAGCGCAGCGAGCGCAGGCACCGCGCGAGGCTACCGCCAGGCGCCCCCGCACCCGAAACGGACATGCCTGGGGTCAGGTCTTGCGGCACGCGACGAGCACACCGCGCTCACCCTCGCGTTCCAGGAGCGATTCGATGGACGGGCGAACCGGCTGCCAGTGAGCCCGCGGCACCTCGGGGATCGGCGTGTGCGGCGCGCTCGCCTCCCAGGCGAAGCGCGGGCTCCCGAGGTAGATCTCCCCGACGGCCTCTGGCTGAGAGGCGGCGAGCGCCTCATCGACGAAAGCTGCGTAGCCACGGCGTGCGGCTGCGGTGGTGCGACCGAATTGCGATGCGATCCAGGCCGTGGTCAGGAAGGTCGGCGGCGGCTCCAGCCCGACGTAGGCTCGGTGGCTGCTCCAAGGCCAATCTCGCGGATGCGCGCAGAGGCCGGCTCGAACCGGGTTCAGGTCGTTGTACCGGCAGAGCTCGAGCAGATGGGCGCCCCGCTCGACGAGCCGGGACTTGAAGCGACTCTGAAACAGATGGCCATGGCGGCCCCGGCCGGCATTGAAGCCCTGCGCGTAGACGCCGTTCAGCTGCCTCACACCGATCGAGAGATTGGCCTGGGGCGTCTCGACCAGGAGGTGGTAGTGCGTTCCCATCAGGCAGAGGCCGTGCACAAGCCACGTGTAGCGCCGAACGGCCCGGCGCAGGTCTCCGAGGAAGTACGTCCGATCGAAGTCGTCCTCGAACAGGAGCTGCCCATCGAGCGCGCGCGCAGTCACGTGGTTGATCGCGCCTGGGAAGTCGACTCGGAGCGGGCGAGTCATGCGGAAAGCAAACCTCGTCTCGGCAGTGCGAACAAGTGGCTCGGAAGGACGGGTCTGCGGCCGCCGAGAGGATGCTCGAATGCAAGACCTGACCCCAGGCATGTCCGGTTGGGGCACCGCCCGCGATACTCCCCGCGTGCGCATCTGCCTGATGATCGAGGGCCAGGAAGGGGTGTCCTGGGAGGACTGGCTGGCGCTCGGCCGGGCCGTCGAGGAGAGTGGGCTCGAAGGGCTGTTCCGCTCGGACCACTACTCGGGCGCGAGGAACGACCAGCGAGGCTCCCTCGACGCGTGGACGCAGATCGCCGCGCTGGCCGCGGTCACAAGCCGGATCAGGCTCGGCACGCTCGTCTCGCCGGCCACGTTCCGCCACCCCTCGCTGCTCGCCAAGGCGGTTGTCACGGCCGACCATGTCTCCGACGGCCGCGTCGAGCTCGGGATCGGCACAGGCTGGATGGAGCAGGAGCACGCTGCCTACGGCTTCCCGTTTCCGCCGATGCACGAGCGACTGGAGCTCCTCGAGGAGCAGCTCGAGATCATCGTCCGGTCGTGGACGGAGGACACGCTCGATTTCGAGGGCAAGCACTACCGGCTCGAAGGACTGAGGGCCCTGCCGAAGCCGTTGCAGCAGCCGCGGCCGCCCGTGATCGTCGGCGGCTCGGCACGCCCGCGCACCGCGCGCCTCGCAGCCCGCTTCGCCGACGAGTACAACACGGTCTTCGCCTCCCCCGAAGAGCTCAGGGAGCGTCGCGAGAACGTGCTCCGCGCGGCGGCGGAGGCGGGCCGCGAGCCACTCGTCTTCTCGTTGATGACCGGCTGCGTGGTCGGACGCGACCCGGCGGAGCTGCTCGAACGGGTCGGCCGACTGCTCGCAAGGACCCGCCGGGAAGACGACCCGGAGGCGTTCATCCGGGAGCGCCGAGACCGCATGGTGCTCGGAACAGTGGAGGAGGTGGTCGAGCGGCTGCGCGAGCTCGAGGAGGCCGGTGTCGAGCGCATCTTCCTGCAGCACCTCGTGCACGACGACGTGGACATGGTGCGGCTGGTCGGCACCGACGTGGCGCCGGCGGTGCGGTGAGAACGACGAAGGCGCCCCCGTAGAGGCGCCTTCGAAGTGCTGCCGCGCGCGCTAGATGCGCTTGTCGACCGCGTCCTTGGTGTCCTCGCCCGCATCCTTTACCGCATCCACGGCGTCCGATGCGCTGTCCTTCGTCTTGCCCCAAGCCTCCTGAGCCTGACCTTCCTTCTCGCGCTCTTCGTCGCCGGTCAGCTTGCCTTCGGCTTCCTTCAAATTCCCTTCGATGCGATCGCTGTCCATGACCCTCCTTCGTCGATGGTGAGAGAGAAGTACCCGCTCCGCGCTACTCTCAACCCATGCGGGCGGACACCCTCGGTCGGCCTCTGCGCGACCTCCGTATCTCGGTCACCGATCGCTGCAACTTCCGGTGCGTGTACTGCATGCCGAAGGAGGTCTTCGGCCGCGACTACCGGTTTCTCGAGCGTCGCGAGCTGCTGACGTTCGAGGAGCTGGAGCGACTCGCGCGGGTGTTCGTCGCCGAAGGCGTCGAGAAGATCCGGATCACGGGTGGCGAGCCGCTGCTGCGGCGCGACCTCGAGCGCCTGATCGCGTCGCTGGCCGCACTCGACGTCGACCTGACGCTGACGACCAACGGCTCCCTCCTCCCGAAGAAGGCCCAGACGCTCGCCGATGCCGGCCTTCGGCGGGTGACCGTCAGCCTGGACTCGCTCGACGACGAGGCGTTCAGCAGCATGAACGACGTGGACTTCCCGGTGCAGCGCGTCCTCGAGGGGATCGAGGCGGCAACGAGGGCGGGGCTCCCGGTGAAGGTGAACGCCGTGATCAAGCGGGGCGTCAACGAGGACGCAGTCCTGGAGCTGGCGCGACACTTCAAGGGGACACCACACGTACTGCGCTTCATCGAGTACATGGACGTGGGCCACACGAACGGCTGGCGGCTCGACGAGGTCGTGCCCGCAGCGGAGATCGTGCAGACGATCCACAGCACCCTGCCGCTCGAGCCCCTCGAGCCTTCCTATCGTGGCGAGGTGGCGCGACGCTGGCGCTACCGCGACGGCACAGGCGAGATCGGGGTGATCGCGTCCGTCACGCAGCCCTTCTGCGGCGACTGCACCCGGGCCCGCATCTCTGCCGAAGGGAAGCTCTACACGTGCCTGTTCTCGATCCGCGGCCACGACCTCCGCGCGCTGATCCGCAACGGCGCGTCGGACGATGAGCTCGGGGACGCGCTCGCTGCGATCTGGTCGCGCCGCACCGACCGCTACTCCGAGATCCGCTCGCAGCGGACGGTCGAGTTGCCGAAAGTCGAGATGAGCTACATCGGCGGCTGAGGAAGGGCGGCGCGGCGCGCCGGTAGAATCGACGCCCTCATGACGTCCTACTCCGAAACCGCGGCGCGTCTACTGCCGCGCGGCTGGGCGCATCTCGCACTCCAGTTCGCAATCTGGCTCGGCTTTTACGCCGCGTACCAGGTCGCGCGGGGAGCCGCCGACCAGAGCATCGACCAGGCGTACGACAACGGCCGGCGCATCATCGACTTCCAACGCAGCCTCGGCTCGATGATCGAACTGCCGCTGCAGCAGGCCGTCGAGGCCTCCTCCTTTCTCATCCAGGCGACCTCGTACACCTACTGGCTGTCGCAGTTCGCTGTCGTCGGAGTCGCGCTCCTCTGGGTCTATTTCCGCGCTCACGACCGCTTCTTCCGCTTCCGCAACACGCTCATCCTGGCGAACCTGATCGGGCTCGTCGGCTACGTTGCGTTCCCGACCGCGCCGCCCCGGATGTTCCCGGAGGCCGGCTTCACGGACACGCTTGCGCGCCACTCGTCCGTCACGCACGACTCGAGCCTCGTCCAGTTCGCCTCGAACCCGTACGCGGCAATGCCGAGCCTCCATTCCGCGGATGCGCTGATCGTCGGCATCGTCATGGCGCTCGCGGTGCGGCGTCCGTGGGCGAAGGTGCTCTGGCTCTCGTGGCCGGTGTGGGTCTGGGTGAGCGTCATGGCGACCGGCAACCACTTCTGGTTGGACATCGCAGCCGGGGCGGCCGTCGCCGCGGTCGCGGCGGGGTTGGTGTACCGGGGCCGCCTGCGCCCGGCACGCACGACCACATGAGCCTGAAGGCGGCGTACACGTCCGGAGCACGCGGGCTCGCCTCCCGCTCGATGACGGGACTGGCGCGTACCCGGATCACCCCGAACATGCTCACGGCGGCGGGCGTAACGCTCTGCGTGGCCGGCGCCGTGCTCGTCTACTTCGAGTACCGGAACGAGCTCTTGTGGTTCTGGCTCGGCGCGGGAGTCTTCGTCGTCGGCTCCGTCCTCGACATCCTGGACGGCGCGCTCGCCCGCGCGGGCGGCAAGCAGACGCGGTTCGGCGCCTTCATCGACTCGACCACCGATCGCGCCTCCGAGGCTTTCATGCTCGGCGCGATCGCGCTCGTCTTCATGCGAGATGGGAAGGAGGTCGCGCTCGCTCTGACGATCGCGGCGATCGCGGGGTCCTTCCTCGTCTCGTACACCCGCGCACGGGCGGAGGCCCTGGGGTTGCGCGGTGATGTCGGCATCGGCTCGCGCGCCGAGCGGGTGGTGGTGATCTCGGCGGGCCTGATCCTCGCGCCCTGGGGAGTGCTCCCGTTGGCGATCGCTGTGCTCGCGGCGACCGCCTGGATCACCGTCATGCAGCGGATCCTGCACGTGCGACGCCAGCTGCGGGCATACGAAAGCTAGCTTATCCTGTATAGTGCTAGCAGTTTGGCTGCTAGCACTTCTTCCAGAACAAGTGTGCTCGTCCGCATGCCGCCCGGGATCAAGCGGGCCGTCGTACGGGAGGTTGCGCGCCGTGGCTCGAATCTGAACGACGTCGTCGTCGCGATCCTCGCGGAGCGCTTCGGCGTCGCCTTCCAGCCCAGCGGCCGCCGCCGGAAGGCGATCCCGGGCGCCGCCGGAGCGGTCGTGCTGCGTATGCCCCCCGAGCTCCGCCGTGAGCTCAAGGAGGCCGCTCGGCGGCGCAGGCAGAACGTCAACGACCTCGTGCTCCTGACCCTCGCGGAGTCGCTCGAGATCGCATTCGCCTCCAATCGAAAGGAAACCCCGATGGCTTCCACGAACGGCTCGACGAACGGCCGCGCCCGCGCGAAGGACAAGGTGCGCGTCGCCCTCGTCGGCGTCGGCAACTGCGCCAATTCGCTCCTCCAGGGCGTCGAGTACTACAAGGACGCGCCGGACGACCAGTTCGTCCCGGGCTTGATGCACGTGAACCTCGGCGGCTATCACGTCCGCGACATCGAGTTCACGGCCGCGTTCGACGTCACGACGGACAAGGTCGGCAAAGATCTCGCCGACGCGATCTGGTCACATCCGAACGACACGATCAAGTTCGCCGACGTGCCGAAGACGGGCATCACGGTCAGCCGCGGTATGACCCACGACGGGCTCGGCAAGTACATCTCCGAGGTCGTCACAAAGGCGCCGGGCGAGACCGCCGACATCGTCGGCATCCTCAGGGAGACACGCACGGACGTCGTCGTCAGCTACCTCCCCGTCGGCTCGGAGATGGCCGCGAAGTGGTACGCCGAGCAGTGCCTGGAGGCGGGCGTCGCGCTCGTCAACTGCATGCCGGTCTTCATCGCGCGCGAGAACTACTGGCAGAAGCGCTTCGAGGAGAAGGGCCTGCCGATCATCGGCGACGACATCAAGTCGCAGGTGGGCGCGACGATCACGCATCGCGTGCTCACGAGTCTCTTCCGTGAGCGTGGCGTCAAGCTCGACAAGACGATGCAGCTGAACGTGGGCGGAAATTCTGACTTCCTGAACATGCTCGAGCGGAGCCGCCTCGAGTCGAAGAAGATCTCGAAGACGAACGCCGTCACGTCGATGCTCGACTACGACATGGGCGAGGGGAACGTCCACGTCGGCCCGTCCGACTACGTGCCGTGGCTGACCGACCGCAAGTGGGCCTTCATCCGGATGGAGGGATCCTCCTTCGGCGACGTGCCGCTGAACATCGAGCTGAAGCTCGAGGTGTGGGACTCACCCAACTCGGCCGGAATCGTGATCGACGCCGTCCGGATGGCGAAGCTCGCGCTCAACAATGGCGTCGCCGGCGCCCTCGAGGGTCCCTCGAGTTACCTAATGAAGTCACCGCCGGTCCAGATCGTCGACGACGAGGCCTGCGAGGCGACCGAGCGCTTCATCGCCCAGAACGCGCGCACCGCCAAGACAAGCGCGAAACAGGCTGCTACGACCGCCTGAGGCATCACCGGGGCCTCACGACGACGGCGCCAGGCATCTCTTGGCGCCGTCCTTGAGGCCATGTCCCATCCGGTCAGCGGCCTAGCATCGGTTCCCTCCATGCCTCGGAACCGGGACGAAAGTCAGTTCGACGAATACCGTGACTGGCAGTGGTGCAAGCACCTCGTCTTCAGCCGGTACGTCAAGCCGTGGTCGGTGATCTCCGGAAAGTTCGCCCGCGAGATCTTCGTCGTCGACGCGTGCGCCGGCGCCGGTGCCTACACGGACCCCGAGACCGGCCACTCGATCTCCGAGGGCTCACCGATCAATGATCGTACACCCGTACACTCGCCTGGCTGACAGTGGCCCTTGTCGTCGCGACCGCCGTTGCCGCGGCGCTTGCGGGTCGATCCGAGCCTCGCGGAGGCGGCCGCCGGCGTGGGTTACGTGGTCGTGAGCGGGCCGTGAAGATGCGGCTAGACGGCTGCGTCGAGCCGCGTGCGCAGCTGCTTCGCCTTCACGTCGACTTCGCTTCCCCGCGCGAGCGTCCCACGAGCCCTGAGGCTAGGAGATCGTGATCGCCGGAGACGAGCAGCGCATTATGCCCCCTCTGCTCATCTAGGGAAGCAGGTGCTGGACTCGGTTCAGGAGCGCGATCTCCGCCGGGTGCGCTCGCAGGAACGCCTCCAGCGCCGAGACCCAGAGCGGGAACGCCGCTCTGTTGCGCGGCAGCGTGTCATCGTGGGTGTAGATGACTCCGTAGTGGTCTTCGCCGCGAGCGCGCATCCGCTCGTGTGCGGCGTGGTAATCGCGAATGTTGTTCGTGACGACCGCGCGCTGCTCAAGCGCTGCCGCAGCGAGCACGGTCGGGTCGAGTCGCGACTCGAGCCCTGGCCGATCGCGCTTGACCGCGACGACGTCGTGGCTTCGGTTTCGGAGCTCGGCGGCGATTCGCCAGGAGATCATCTCGTCGAGCAGCAGCCTCACTGAGCGAGCACGTCCCGCTGGCGCCGCCAGAGCTCGCGCTCACGCTCGGCGACCAGCCGGCTCTGCTCGATCCACTCGTCGACCTCGTTCCTGTATGCAGCGTAGTAGCGCACCGCCGTCTCGACCTGCTCGGCGGGGATGTCGAGGTACTCAGCTGTCTCCTCGATCGAATTTTCGTTCTGGCGGAGCGTCTCGATGATCTGAGCGACATCGAGCCGTGTCCCGAGCAGCGCCGGCCGACGGCCGGAACCGCCCTCACGGAAGTAGATGCCGGGGTGCTCGTCGACCCGCATCCCCTCGTCGATGTAGCGCTCGGCAAGCGCCGCCTGCGCTGCTCCGACCTCGTGCGAGCGATGCTTCAGGCGCGCGAGCGTGCGCGGATCGAACCGAAACGACACTCCTTGCTTGCTCTTACCGTGAGCCATTTGCCAGCTCCTTGTATTACGTTGTATTACACACGATATCACACGACCGTTTGGGCTGGATTCTGGTCTACCACCCTCCCCACCGCTCCCGCACACGACGGTTTGCGTTCGGCGCCCACGCGCTTTCGCCACTGGTCGCCATTGTTCGCCGTGGCTAGACGGCTGCGTCGAGCCGCATGCGCAGCTCATCCGGTACGGGGACGCTCTCTCCGCGCTCGTAGTCGTAGGAGACGAGGACGCTCTTCGCCTCAGCGACGACACGGCCGCCCGCCGCCGAGATCACGTGCGCGAGGTCGAAGCTCTTCGTGCCGATCCGCGAGCAGCGTGTGCGCACCTCGACCTCCTCACCCATCCGCAACTCCGAGCGGAAGTCGATCTCGACGCGGGCGAGAATGAACGAGATCAGGTCGCCGAGCACCGTTTACGGGCAAAGCTGCGCGGAATGTCCATCTTTTGTCGCAGATCTCACAGAGGAGAAGAATGAGCGAGCAGACGATGGAGAAGACGGGCGCCGAGATCATCAAGGACTGGCCGGAGGAGTCGCGTCAGCCGGCCCAGCTCGTGCTCGACAAGTACGGCGAGCCGCATGAGGCGACCGAGTCGTCGCTGACCTGGCACGGCGTTGGCCACTGGAAGCGGCTCGTGGCGCAGAAGGCCTGGTGGCAGCACGACTTCCCGGCACCGCACGAGGACTCGGTCGAGACGTTCATCGACTACGAGGTCGCGCCCGAGCACTTCACGCCGCTCGCTCAGTACGACGGCAGCGTGATGGTCGAGCGGACGACCGGTGAGGTGTCCGCGCGCTGCCACGACGAGGAGGCGAACACGCTCGCGCTCAACCTGATGCACGACCTCGTCACCGGCGAGAAGGACGTCCTGCAGGCCCGCGACTACTGCGCCAAGGAGTTCCTCGACCCTCGCCGCAAGCAACCGACCCCGTACATGAACAAGCTCCACTTCGAGCCGAAGCCCGCCGGCACCGCTGCCGACCCCGACGAGCGCGTGCTCTCCGAAGAGCAGCTAGAGCAAGCGGAGGCGGAGGGGAAGAACAAGGAAGGCTGACCCAGAAGCCCTACGGGCTTGCCTAGTAGAGCGGCCGTCCGCGGCGCAGGGATCCGTAGATAACCAGGACGAGCGAGATCAGCAGACCGATCACGCTCACCAGCAGAGCCAGCTCGGGGAGGATTTTGCGTGACCCGCCGTAGGTAGCGCCAATCGAAACGCCGACTCCGGGCGGGCTAACCTCGCCAAGCACTTGCGTGCGTTCACCATCGGCGCTCCGGGCGCGGCCGGCGGTCGGCTTCGCGGAACCGCCTCGCACCGTTGCGACGAAGCCGCTAACGGCCGCTACGGCGCCGCGCGGCGGCGGTGCCGCGGCTGCCAGATCGACGGAGACGGCAGAGCACTTCGGGCGGGCATAGACCTTGAGGGGCGCCCGGGGATCGATGATCGTCGCGAAGGTGCTCCAGAGCCGCTGGCCGTTCGCTCTTGACGTCGCCTTGAGGCTGTACGTCCCAGGCTCGAGCCGCACGGTACCGTTGAAGCGGACGCGATTGAGGCCGGCCCTCCCGGCGATCGGGACTCGGCCCACGAGGTCGCACTCCGGGCCTGGGCCCGTGACGGCCAGCACGAGCCGCGCTGCGCGTGAGAGCCGGAAGGAAATGACGGTCGCGCCTCGCTTCTTACCTCGATTGGCGAAGCGGTGCCGCGAACTACGGAGCTTCGTAAGCGTAACCCGGGAGGCGTCGCCGCGGCGACCCGCCGAGCCGGCGGAGGCCGAGGTCTGGTCAGCCGAGGGTCCGGATTCACCAGACGCACCGGAGCCCTGCGGGGAGATCGAAGACGCCGGGGTCGAGCGGACGGCTGCCGGGGCGGTCTGTCCGGCGACAGCGCCGCCGCTCCGAGTGGCTGGTGCCGCCACCGGAGGCGGTGTCCCTGGCGGAGTAGGCACGACAGGCTTCGGCGAGGGTGGGGCTACCGGCGTGGGCGGATGTGCTCCGGGTGGGGATGGGGCGGGCGGCGGCGGGGCCGGCGGCGGCTTGACC
>Ga0208612_1000127_pt1 | contig 42919 bp, 41 predicted proteins | sample AntDryMetagUQ889_FD_188089 | JGI IMG/M metagenome (GOLD analysis project Ga0208612, IMG submission 188089) | Polar desert microbial communities from Antarctic Dry Valleys - UQ889 (SPAdes) | ecosystem: Environmental > Terrestrial > Soil > Desert | place: Antarctic Dry Valleys | collected 2008-12-31 | reverse complement strand
GTGTTGGTGGTTGCAGACTTTCGACACAGCGTCGTCTACAAGGTGTTGGGGGGGCTTCGCACCCGGCTTGCAGAGCGCTTCGGCCTCGTTCCCGATTACGCGCCGGATGATCCCGGCTACTGGCGCTTCGCCTGGATCGTCGACTTCCCGTGGTTCGAGCGCAACGAGGAGGAGGAGCGCTGGGACCCGATCCACCACCCCTTCACGGGCGTCGTCGAGGACACCATCGATTACCTCGAGAGCGACCCGGCCAAGGTCATAAGCAAGAGCTACGACATCACCCTCAATGGCTGGGAGCTGGCGTCGGGCTCGATCCGTATCCACGACGCCGCTATGCAGAGCCGCGTCTTTGATGCGCTCGGCATCAGCGAGGAGGAGCAGCGCGAGAAGTTTGGCTTCCTGCTCGACGCCTTCAAGTTCGGCCCGCCTCCGCACGGCGGCATCGCTCCGGGGATCGATCGCATCGTGGCGCTGGCGGCCGGCGAGACGAACATCCGCGAGGTCATCGCTTTCCCCAAGACCCAGACTGCCTACGACCCCCTGACCGGAGCGCCGTCGCGGGTCGACGACTCTCAGCTAAAGGTCCTGCACCTGAAGTCCACGGCCCCGCCCCGGCCCTGATGGATCTCTTCGAGAACGCTCTTGAGGAACGGTTCGACCAGTACGCGCCTCTGGCGGCCCGGATGCGGCCCCGGACGCTGGACGAGGTGATCGGGCAGCACCACATCCTCGGCCCCCGACGCGCCCTGCGCGCCTTGATCGAGTCCGGCGACCTCTCCTCGATCGTCCTGTGGGGCCCGGCGGGGTCGGGCAAGACAACGCTGGCCCATGTCGTCTCGAAGGCGACCAAGGCGCATTTCGAGCCCATGTCTGCGGTCACCGCCGGGGTCGCCGACGTGCGCAAGGCGATCGCGGCCGCGAAGGACCGGCTTGCCCAGCAGGGGCAACGCACGGTTCTGTTCCTCGACGAGATCCACCGCTTCAACAAGTCCCAGCAAGACGCACTCCTGCCTGCTGTAGAGAACGGTTGGATCGTTCTGGTCGGTGCGACCACCGAGAACCCTTCGTTCGAGGTCAACTCGCCCTTGCTGTCGCGCAGCTTGCTGTTCCGGCTCGAGGCGCTGGAGGAACAGGACCTCCTCGCGATCATGGGGCGCGCACTGGAGGACAAGGAAAGAGGTATGGGGAAGCTCGATGTCCAAGTCGATGAGGACGCCCTGGCTCACATCGCGCGCGGTACCGGAGGGGATGCGAGGGCCGCGCTGAACACGCTCGAAGCGGCGGCGCTCATCTCGGGATCGTCGGGTCGCATAGACGTGACCGCCGCCGAGGAGGCGCTCCAGCGCCGGGCCCTGCCGTTCGACAAGGGCGGCGACTGGCACTACGACACGATCTCGGCCTTCATCAAGTCGATGCGCGGCTCCGATCCGGATGCCGCGGTCTACTGGATGGCTCGGATGCTCGACGCGGGCGAGGACCCGCGCTTCGTCGCGCGTCGGATGGTGATCTTCGCCAGCGAGGACGTCGGCAACGCGGACCCCGTGGCCCTACAGGTGGCGGTCGCAGCACATCACGCTCTCGAGTTCGTCGGGCTGCCCGAGGCGAAGCTCAATCTGGCCCAAGCGGCCATCTATCAGGCGCTGGCCCCCAAGTCGAAGGCCAGCGCGCTCGCGATCTGGGCGGCGGAAGAGGAGGTGAGCGCGGACGGACCACTACCGGTGCCGGCTCACCTTCGGGACTCGCATGCGGCCGCCTCTCGCAGCCTGGGCGCGGGGCAGGGTTACGAGAACCCGCATGCCCATGGTGGATACGTCGATCAGCAGTACCTGCCCGACGCGAAGGTTGGACGCAGCTTCTACAAGGCCGTGACGGGCAAGGAGCTCGAGCTACAGCGCCAGCTGGAGGAGAAGCGCCGGGCGGCCGGGCCGCTCTCGGGGCGATAGGGTCTCGCACATGATCAAGGCCTTCTTTCTCATGGCACTGGGCGCCATCGGCGCGTTACAGGGCGAGCGGATGCTCGGTGACCTGAAGCAGCGGATCAGTCCGCGGGCCCTGACCGACAGTGCTCTTGACCGCGCGAATCGACGCCTCGAGAAGGAACGCTCCGGCCCCAGCTAGCAGCATCCCTGCCTAGCGGGCACGTCCCTGTAGCCTCGTCGGCCATGGACACCAATACGATCCGAGAGCGATTCATCGCGTTCTTCGAAGAGCGCGATCACGCCCGCGTGCGCTCGTCCTCCCTGGTCCCGAACGACCCCACCCTTCTCCTTACTAATGCCGGCATGGTGCCCTTCAAGCCCTACTTCCTCGGCGAGCAAAGCCCGCCCTTCAAGCGGGCGGTGACGGCGCAGAAGTGCATGAGGGCGGGCGGGAAACACAATGACATCGACCAGGTGGGCCGCACCGCCAGGCACCTGACCTTCTTCGAGATGCTGGGCAACTTCTCTTTCGGTGACTATTACAAGAGCGACGCATGCGCGTGGGGCTGGGAGCTCGTTACCGAGGGTTTCGGGCTCGATCCAGACCGTTTGTGGGTCACCGTCTACGAGACCGACGACGAAGCCGCCGACATCTGGCGGGACGAGGTCGGGGTCGCCCCGAACCGGATCATCCGCATGGGCAAGAAGGACAACTTCTGGTCGATGGGTGTAGCGGGGCCTTGCGGTCCCTGCTCGGAGATCTCGGTCGATATGGGCGATGCCTTCGGTGAACCCTCCGACGAGGGACCTCGCGGCAACGAGGATCGCTACATCGAACTTTGGAACCTGGTGTTCATGCAGAACGATTGCAACGCGGACATCGAGCCGATCGCCGAGCTCCCCAAGAAGAACATCGACACGGGCTTCGGCCTCGAGCGCGCGGCGATGATCTTGCAGAACGTCGACTCTGTCTTCGAGACAGACTTGTTGCGGGAGATGGTCGCCCGCGCGGAGTCTCTCTGCGGACGCTCATACGGGGATGACGAACGCGTAGACGTGGGCTTGCGCGTTCTCGCCGACCATGGCCGTTCGATCAGCTTTATGTTGGCCGACGGCATCCTGCCCTCGAACGAGGAGCGCGGTTACGTGCTTCGTCTCATCATGAGACGAGCCATCCGGCAAGCGCGGCTGATGGGCCAGAACCAGCAAGTGCTCACAGGGCTTATCCAGGCATCAACGGACCTGATGGGCGATGCCTATCCGGAGCTGCGTGAGCGACATGACCTAGCGCTCGAGGTCGCGTCGCGTGAAGAAGAGCGTTTCGACGCGACCCTGAAGCAAGGGTTGGGCTTGCTCGAGGGCGAGATAAGCAAGGTGCGTTCGACGGGTACTAGCTCGGTTCCGGCCGACGTCGCTTTCCGGCTCCATGACACGTTCGGGTTCCCGATCGACATGACCATCGAGATCGCGCAGGAGGCCGGGCTCGCCGTCGACCGGGATGCGTTCTCGGTTCTCATGCAGGAGCAGCGCGAGCGAGCCCGAGCGGCACGCAAGGGCGACGAGAAAGGCGTGGCCGCAGACGCCGCGATGGCCGTGCTCGAGAGCCACGGTCCGGCCGAGTTCCTCGGATATGAGCACACCAGACTCACCTCGAAGGTCCTTGCTCTCCTGGACGGCGCCCGTACTCCACCCGTTCTGACCGAGGGCCAGACCGGCGAGGTCCTTCTGGACCGCACGGTCTTCTACGCGGAGGGCGGGGGCCAGGTTGGAGACACCGGCGCTCTGGTTGCGTCGGGCGCGCGCGCCGTCGTGACCGACACACAGAGAGCGGCGCCGGGGTTGTTCCTCCACAAGGTGCGCATCACCGCCGGAGAGCTCCAGGTCGGAGACGAGGTCGAGGCGGTTGTGGACGCCGACCGGCGCTCCTCGATCGAGCGCGCTCACACCGCCACTCACGTGCTGCACTGGATCCTCAGGGATCGCTTGGGCGATCACGCTCGGCAGGCGGGATCCCTGGTCGAGCCGGGCCGCCTCCGATTCGACTTCAACCACTTCGAGGGCCTCGCTCCGACCCAGCTGCAAGACATCTCGAGCGAACTTCAGGAGCGCGTACTGACCGACGATGGCGTGCGCGCCTTCGAGACCAGCTACGACTTCGCTCGTTCGATCGGCGCCATGGCGATCTTCGGCGAGAAGTACGGGGACTTCGTGCGCGTGGTCGAAGTGGGGGACTACTCGAAAGAGCTGTGCGGAGGAACGCACGTGCCCCACACCAGCACGATCGGCGTTGCGATCGTCACCAGCGAGGGCTCGGTCGGTGCGAACCTGCGCCGGGTCGAGGCTCTGGTGGGCCGCGAAGGTTTACGACACCTGGAAGAACGCGCCGCTGTCTTGGACCGTGCCGCGTTGCTTCTGAAGTCACCGCCCGACGAGGTCGCCGAGCGGGTGGAGCGTCTGCTGACCACGCACAAAGACATGGAGAGGAAGATCAACGAGATCGAACGTCGCTCGGCGGAATCGGACGCCACCTCGTTGGTGGAAGCTGCCCAAGACGTGAACGGTGCCAGGATGGTCGTTGCCCGTCGCGACGTCGAGGTGGACTCGCTGCGCGCGTTGGCTCAGTCCGTGAAGGGCCGGATCGGCTCCGGAGTGGTCGTGTTGGGGACAACCTCGAAGGGAAAAGCGAACCTGGTGGGGGCTGTTACCAAGGACCTGGTCGACAAAGGCCTCTCCGCCCGCGACCTTCTCGCCCCGGGCGCACGTCTGCTTGGTGGCGGAGGTGGTGGCAAGCCCGATCTCGCTATCTCCGGCGGCCCCGAGGCCGAACGACTCGACGATGCCATCGAAGTGGTCGCCCGCGCCGTCAAGGAGGCTCTTGGCGCGTGATGTTGGGGATCGATTACGGAACCAAGCGCGTAGGTCTCGCGGTGGCGGATGAAGAAACGCGCTTCGCCCGCCCTCTCGAAGTCATCGACGTCACCAAGCAAGATGCGATCGAGCGCGTCGCCGAGTTGGTGTCCGAGCTGGACGTCAGGTTGATAGTCGTAGGCAAACCGCTGGGGCTGTCGGGCAAAGAGGGGCCGGCGGTCGCCGCGCAATCCGTCTTCCTTGCGGAGCTGCGTGACGCCGTGACCGTCGACGTGCGCGAGCACGACGAGCGATTGACCACGGTCGTCGCGGATCAACAGATGAGGGCAGCGGGGCTAAAGAGAGATGCCCAGAAACAGCTGCGGGACGCGATAGCAGCCCAGGTCATGTTGCAGGGATACCTGGATGCCACCCGATGAGCCTTACGCGCCGCGGACGGGCCTTCATCGTGTTGCTCGTCCTCTTCCTATTGCTCGTGCTTCCCGTCTTCGGGGGCTTCTTGTACCTGCGTTCGATCGGGTTCCTCGGGGAGAGCGAGCCGGGCGAGAAGGTACGTCTGGTCATCCCTAAAGGCGCGGGGACTCAAACGATCGGCAAGGTGCTGGAAGACAGCGGAGTGATCGACTCCGCCCTGGGCTTCCGGCTTGCTACCTACTTCGGGGGTGGCGTCGAGGACGTGCAGGCCGGGCGCTATGAGATCCCGACCGGCCTCACCGCGAAGGATGCTTTGGCTGCCTTGATCGACAGTGGCCCCCTCGGCGCGGAGTTCGTGAATGTGACTTTCCCCGAGGGCTCGTGGCTGGTGGACTTCGCCGCCCGGGTCGGTGAGGCCACGCACCTCTCCGAGCGCAAGTTCCTCGAGATCGTCGAGAACGGTCTGGTCGACAGCACCTATAAGCCCGATGACATCGCCACCCTGGAGGGGCTGTTGTTCCCGTCCACTTATCAGGTGGTCAAGAAGGACACGGAGATGAGTCTGGCGACCGAGCTGGTCGGAGAGATGGAGAAGCAGCTCGCGAAGCTGGACTTCGAGGCGAAGACCCAGGCCCTGGGACTGACTCCCTACGAGGGTCTCATCATGGCGTCCATGATCGAAGGAGAAGCAAGCGTGGGAGGTGACAGGGACAAGATCGCTCGGGTGATCTACAACCGTCTTGAACAGGGCATCGCGCTTGGGATCGATGCGACCATCATCTATGCGCTGGGCGAGCACCGGACCGAACTGTTCGAGTCCGATCTGGCGATCGACTCCCCATACAACACGCGTCTCGTGCAGGGGCTCCCGCCGACGCCCATCGGCGCTCCCGGCCTCGAGTCGCTGGAAGCCGCAGTCAATCCAGCCGATGGTGACTGGCTCTACTACGTGTTGTCGGATTGCGAGGGCCACCACGCCTTCAGCGAGGACTACAACGACTTCTTGAACGATAAGAGGGCGTACCAGGCGCTCGAGTGTTGAGGCCATCCTCGTTGCTCGGCGTTCTGGGCTGGCCGCTGGAGCACTCCCTCTCTCCGGTCATCCATCACGCTGCGTTCAGACGGTTGGATCTGGATTGGGTGTATCTGCCGTTCCCGGTGGAACCGGAACGTTTGGCCGATGCCATCACCGGCCTCCGTGCACTAGGCGCGATCGGTGCCAACGTCACGATGCCGCATAAGGAGACCGTCATCCGATACCTGGACGACCTGTCCAGCGATGCCCGTTCGATCGGAGCGGTGAACACGATCCAGCGCTTGGGCGACCGGCTCATCGGACACAACACCGACGTCGACGGTTTCGCAGCCTTCCTTGCCGATGACGCGGGCTTGGACGTGTCGGGCTCGAGGTGTTTGGTGCTGGGGGCCGGCGGAGCGGCGCGCGCGGTCGTTCGAGCCCTCGATATGTCGGGTGCGGCGCAGGTCTGCGTAAGCGCGAGACGCCCCGACCAAGCGGATGGGGTCACAGCCCTGGCCGGCCGAACCGAGCGCACCGACTGGGCGACCGTGGCCGAACGCGTCCCCGAGTTCGATCTGGTGGTCAATGCCACGCCGTTGGGGATGAACGAAGAGGACCTCCTGTTGGATGCGACCTTCGGTGAGGGCCAGGCCATCGTCGATCTCATCTATGACCCGCCGATGACGCCGCTGGTGGAACGTGCCCGCAGTGCGGGGGCGGCTGGTTGGGGGGGGCTGGGCATGCTGGTCCACCAAGCCGCGGCCTCGTTGCGCATCTGGTCGGGTCAGGAAGCCCCGATCGAGGCGATGTCCGTGGCCGCCATGCATGCGGTCTCGCGTCATTAGCACGGAGACGCCCGATTACCTCGGCTCTCGTTCAAATAAATCGGACAACCGGCTCAACCCGGCCCTTGGGCTTGCCGAAAATGGCTACAACGGGTGAGTCAACAGCCGCCTACACGATAGCTACAGGAGGGTCCAGGATGACGAAGGCCGATCTGCTCGCAGCTGCGCTCGATGAGTTCCTTGCCGTATCTCCCGATGTCGAGGCTGCCGCGATCGTCAGTGCGGACGGCCTCCCGATGGCTTCGGCCCTGCCCCCGGACGTCGAAGAGGATCGCCTCGCGGCCATGTCCGCCGCGCTCCTGACCCTAGGAGAGAGAGCAGCCGATGGGCTCGGAAAGGGAACTCTCTCCCAGGTTTTCGTCGAGGGCGCCAATGGTTACGTGGTGCTGATGCAGGCCGGAGCCGACGCCGTTCTCGTGGCCGTGACCTCCAAGAGCACGAAGGTGGGTCTGGTTCTGTTCGAGATGCGCAAGGCCGCCTCGACGATCGGCCGGGTCATGGACGAGCCCGCCCACGTGCCGGCGGCGGTGGCCGAACCGGTCCCTGAGGAAGACTTCGGCCAGCCGGCGGTTGCACCGGTCGCACCCGTTCGGGCTCCCGAGCCGGAGCCCGCGGCCGAGTCGCACATCCCCAGCTGGCAATAGATAGTCACCGGGGCCTAGAGGGAGGCAAGGATGCTCAAGGGGACGCTTGACGATTTCACCCTGCCTGACATATTCAGGCTCATGTCGCTGTCCAAGAAGACGGGCAGCCTCCAGGTCGAGCGCTCCGCCGGCCAGGGCAAGGTCTATTTCCGTGATGGCGAGGTCTATTACGCCGAATCCAGCCTCTCGAAAGAGCCGCTCGGACAGAAGCTCGTAAAGGCCAAGGCTCTCACCGAGGGACAGCTGCGAAAGGCCCTGGACCTCCACGCCGGCTCCGGCAAACGCCTGGGCGAGGTGCTCCTCGAGGCGGGAGCCGTCACCGAAGACGACATCATGATGGTGGTCCGGCAGCAGATCGAAGACGCTGCCTTCGACCTGCTCCGCTGGGAGCTGGGCGAGTTCCTGTGGGAGCCGGGCGTCGCGGCTTCGCCCGAGGTCACCATCTACGTCACCGTAGAGAACCTCATCATGGAGGCCTCTCGCAGGCTCGACGAGCTCGAGGTCATCCAGCGCAAGATCCCCTCGACGGACACCGTCCTTGCCATGGCGGCGACGCCGCCCGAGGGTGCCGTCGAAATCAACATCACACCCGAGGAATGGCGGATCCTGGTCCTGGTCAACGGGGTTCGGACCGTCCGCGAGATCGGCGAGATGGTCGGTCTCGACGACTTCTCGGCGATGCGCACCCTCTACGGCCTGGTTTCGGCCGGTCTAGCCGAGGTTCCCGGACACGCAGAGTCGGGAGCGGCAGAATCTGGTGTCGACTACACCTCGGAGCAGGCAGCAGAGGCGCCCGAGCCGGAGGCGGTCCCCGAGCCCGTGGCGGAAAGCCGCCCCCAGCCCGTGGCGGAAAGCCGCCCCCAGCCCGTGGCGGAAAGCCGCCCCCAGCCCGAGCCCGCTCCCGCGCCGGCCCCCGAGGAGGAGCCCGCCGAAGAGCCCCTGCCGGAGCCGCTGCAAGAGGCCCAGCCGGAGCCCGTCGAGGCCCAGCCGGAGCCGATCGTTGCTGAGGCAGCGCCCGAGCCGGTCGCGGAGGAGGTTCAGCCCGACCCCGTCGTTGCGGAAGCAGCGCCGGAGCCGGTCCCCGAGGAGCCCGTTGCTGCGGCAGAGCCCGAGCCGTTCGTCGACGAGGAGCCGGTACAGCCGGTAGGTGAGGTTCTGGAGATGGACCCGAACGCCGAGGCCGAAGCCTTTTTCGGCCTCGACGAGCCCGTCCTCGCCGAGGAAGCCCCTGCGGCGCCCGAGGTTCAGGAAGAAGAGACGCAGCCCGAGCCGGTCCTCCAGGCCGTGCCCGACATGCCCACCTTCGAAGAGCCCGACCTGCCCGTCGAGGCTTTCGATGCACCCGAGCCGGGGGACTTGGTGGCGGAAGGCCCCGCCTCCAACGGGTACGAAGACCCGCTGGCCTCGGAGATCCTCAGCCCGGCCGCTGCGCCTCCCGCGCCGGAGGAGCCGGTGGCGCCGCCCGCTCCCGAGCCCGTCGCGGAGCAGCCCGAGGCTCCGGCGCCCGAGATCCCGGTGAGCTCGGAGTCCGCAGGGGAGTCGCCCCGGGTGGATCGGATGGCGGCCGTAAGAGAGCTCGCCGGTCTGTTCAGCGAAGGCGGAGACGACGCCCCACCGAGCAGGACCCGCCGGGCCGTGGCTCCCGAGGGAGACGCCGAAGCAGACAACCGCAAGCGTGTGGAGGACGACGAGCAAGTCACCAGAGGGCTGATCTCGAGACTGATAGACGGCGTCAAGGGCCTCTAGGTCCCCAGGAGAGCTGACATATGGCCAACGCGCGGGCGAACATGGTTCGGAAGCAGCGGACGACCAACGGCAAGATCAATCGTCCCTTGAAGATCGTCATCACGGGTCCCTTCGCAGCCGGGAAGACGACCCTGATCAAGACGATCAGCGAGGTCTCGATCGTGGGCACCGAGCGCGATGTGACCGACGAGACCCGCTCGATCAAAACCCGCACCACGGTGGCGATGGACTTCGGGCGCCTCAGTTTCGGCGACGACCTGTCCCTGTTCCTGTTCGGAACCCCGGGTCAGCGCCGGTTCGAGGTGATGTGGGAGATCCTCTCGGAGGGGATGATCGGCTTCATCTGCCTCGTCAACGCGGCCGACGACCGCTCGCTCGAGGAGTCTTCGCACATCCTCGATCAGTTCCGCCAGTACGCCGACGTGCCTTTCGTGATCGGGGTTTCTCACTTGGACGAGCGGGATGAGGACCACGACTCGGTCTTCAACAAGGTCCGTCAGGCGCTGGAGGTTCCGGAGACCGTCGAGGTCATCGCGGTCGACCCCCGGGAGCGAGAGGACGTCAAGACGCTCATGTTGCACATCCTCATGGGGGTCCTGAGCCGCCTGGACAAGATGCCGGCCGCAGCTCGGGCGTGACTTCCCGAGGCTTGGGCCGCGGGACCCACGCGATGCTCTCGAGAGCCCGCTGATCGTGTTCGACCGCCTGCTGGGAGGCCTGTTCGGCCGCAGGAAGCGCCCTCCGGTTCCGGCGCCGCGGGTCCGCGCCGGCTCGCCGCGACCGGCCTTCTCCAATCCTCCTCCTCCACCCCCGCCGCCTCCTCCACGAGCGACCCCCTCCGGGCCCCCTCCGCCCGCTACACAGGCATCCGCTGCGCTGGCAGAGAACCGGGTGAGGATCATCTTGGAGGATGGGACGCTCGCCGACCCCCCGCTGGATCCCGAGATGGAGGAGCGTCTCCGTTACCTCGTCGACAACATGATCCCGCCTGCCACTCCGCCCTCGGCGTGACTTCTGTAAACGTCTGATATTGCCTGCGGTCGGCTTTAGTCTCCTTAGGGAAGGCCGATAAATCTTGTTATGGGGACAACCATGACGAGATCCCCTGGAGTGGGAGGCTCGACCGTGACCGGAGCGCGACCTGGGAGCCAGCTGGGTGAGCTTTTGCTTGGGCGCGGGCTCATCCATCCCGAGCAGCTGGATATGGCGCGCGAGCAGGCGTCGAAGACCAGCGTCTCACTCGGTCGCGTGGTCATCGAGATGGGGTTCGTCTCAGAGGGCGGTCTGGTCTCGATCTTGGCGGAGCAACTGGGCCTCGAGTTCGTCGATCTGACGGAATCGCACGTCGACACGTCTGCCATCGCGATGGTCCCGGAGATGACCGCGCGCCGGCACAACTGCATCCCGGTGCGCTTCGATCAGAGCGACCGCTTGGTGCTGGCGATGGCCGATCCGGCGAACATCGTGGCCGTCGACGACATCAGGGCGATGACCAAACGAGAGGTCGTCCCGGTGGTCGCAACCAAGGCCGACGTCGTGGCCGCGATCAACCGCCACTACCGCCTCGACAGCGCGGCGGAATCTCTCGCCGAAGAGGCCGCCGAGGCAGCGGCGGGCGACCAGCCCAGCCTCGAGGACATGGGCGAGGGTGCCGGCGACGAGGCACCCATCATCAAGCTCGTCAACCTCTTGATCACTCAGGCCGTGAACGACCGAGCCTCCGACATCCACCTCGAGCCGGGGGAGCGCAACTTGCGCGTGCGCTACCGCATCGACGGCGTCCTGCACGAGGTCATGACTCCACCTAAGTCCGTGCAGAACGGCATGACGAGCCGCCTGAAGATCATGGCCGACATCAACATCGCGGAGCGGCGGATCCCGCAAGATGGGCGGATCGGCCTGAAGGTGTCGAACAAGGCGATCGATATCCGTGTGGCGACCCTTCCCACGGTGTACGGCGAGAAGATCGTGATGCGTTTGCTGGACAAGTCCAGCGTGCTCCTGGAGTTACAGGACCTGGGCTTCCAGCCCGAGAACTTCCGCCGCTACCAGGCCTCTTATAAGAAGCCTTACGGGATGATCCTCGTCACGGGCCCGACGGGGTCGGGAAAGTCGACCACCCTGTACGCGACCCTCAACATCCTGAACCAAACGCACGTGAACGTCATCACGGTCGAGGATCCTGTCGAGTACCGGCTGCCTGGGATCAACCAGGTACAGGTGAACCCCAAGGCCGGTCTCACGTTCGCATCGGCGCTGCGTTCGATCTTGCGCTCCGACCCCGACATCGTCCTGATCGGCGAGATCCGCGACCGCGAGACCGCGCAGATCGCGGTGGAAGCAGCCCTTACGGGCCACCTGGTGTTGTCGACGCTTCACACGAACGACTCGGCGTCTGCCATGACGCGACTTACCGAGATGGGCATCGAGCCTTTCCTGGTCTCATCGGCGCTGGACTCGGTACTTGCGCAGCGCCTGGCGCGAAAGCTCTGCGAAAGGTGCAAGGAGCCCTACCTGCCGACGGAGGAAGAGCTGTTGAACGCGCACTTCCCCTTCGACCCCGAGAATGAGGAGATCCCCAAGCTGTTCCGCGCCGTCGGCTGCACCTCTTGCGGCAAGACCGGCTACAAGGGACGCATGGCCATCCACGAGGTCATGACCGTGACTGAGGAGATCGAGCGCGCCACGGTGGAGAGGGCTTCGGCCGATGAGATCAGCAAGATCGCGGCGTCGCAGGGCATGGCATTCCTGCGCGACGACGGGATGGAGAAGGTTCGTCAGGGCTTGACCTCGATCGAAGAGGTCATGCGAGTGATCGTCGTCTAGAGGAGCGAGAGAGATGGCTTACCCAGGTAATGAAACCGGCATCGAGGCGTCGCCGTTCGCGACCGGGCCACCACAGGCACCGCCAGCGCCGCCGCAGCCCGGCCCTCCGACGGGTACCGCTTCGTTCGGCCCCGATGATTTCCCCATGACGGAGGCCACACCTCCCGCGGATCCGGCCGTCGAGGTAGTCGAAGACGAGGAAAAGGAGCCGAACCTCGCCGCGTTCCTCGAGTCCGTGATCGACCTGGGCGGGTCCGACCTCCACCTTACGACTGGTCTTCCGCCGATGGTGCGCGTCCACGGTGACCTGCGTCCCGTTAAGGGTTACCGCAAGCTGTTCCCGCAGGACCTGCAGACGATGGTCTATTCCATCCTGACGCAGCGGCAGCGGGAGCGCTTCGAGACCGACCTGGAACTCGATGTGTCGTATTCACTGCCCGGTAAGGCGCGTTTCCGCGTCAACGTCTTCCAGCAGCGCGACGCGGTGGGCTCGGTCATGCGACTGATCCCCTTCGAGATCAAGAACCTGGACGACCTGGGCCTTCCCGCCGCCGTGAAGGAGTTCGCCAAGATGCGCCGTGGCCTGGTGCTGGTGACCGGGATCACGGGTTCGGGAAAGTCGACCACGCTGGCCGGATTGATCGACATCGTGAACACGAGCCGGCCGGAGCACATCATGACGGTCGAGGATCCGATCGAGTTCCTGCACCGTCACAAGAAAGCGATCGTCAACCAGCGCGAGGTCGGCACGGACACCTACGGCTTCGCGAACGCGCTGAAACACGTTCTGCGTCAGGACCCAGACGTGATTCTCGTCGGGGAGCTCCGCGACCTGGAGACCATTTCCATGGCCCTCTCAGCGGCGGAAACCGGTCACTTGGTGTTCGCAACGCTGCACACGCAGGATGCGCCTCAGTCGGTGGACCGCGTCATCGACGTGTTCCCGCCTCACCAGCAGGAGCAGATCCGCGTCCAGCTGGCCGGCACGCTGGCCGGGATCGTGTCCCAGCAATTGGTCCCCACCGCGGACGGGAAGGGACGAGCCGTGGCGGCCGAGGTCCTTATTGCCACGCCCGCGGTGCGTAACCTCGTGCGCGAGGGCAAGACGCACCAGATCTACACCTCGATGCAGGCGGGTGGGAAGTTCGGGATGCAGGTCATGGACCAGCACCTCGCCGAGCTCGTGAAGAAGGGCAAGGTCAGCTACGAGATGGGTCTCGAACGTGCGCACCAGGTCGAGGAATACAACCGCTTGACGGGGAGGGGGTAGCAGATGGCCGACTCGTACGCATACCGGGTCCGCACGAAAGAGGGCCGGGTGATCGCCGGGACGATGGAGGCCGACGGCGAGGCGGCGGTCGCGTCTCGCCTCCGTTCGCAAGGCCTCGTTCCCGTCCAGATCACCAAGGAGGCCGGGGCCGGGCTCAAGAAGGACCTCACGATCCTTCCCGAGAAGGTCAAGCTCAAAGACCTGGCCATCTTCTCGCGTCAGTTCGCGACGATGATCAACGCGGGCCTCTCCTTGCTCCGGACGCTGAGCATCCTGTCCGAGCAGACCGAGAACAAGACTCTGGCGAAGACGATCGGGGCGTTGCGCGACGACGTCGAACGTGGTTCGAGCTTGTCGGCGGCGATGTCCAAGCACGAGAAGGTCTTCAACAAGCTCTATGTCGCGATGGTCCGAGCCGGCGAGACCGGCGGCCAGCTCGACACGGTGCTGAATCGCACCGCGGATAACCTGGAGGCCGACTACAAGCTGCGCCAAAAGGTGAAGTCGGCCATGACGTACCCGGTCGTCGTGGCCGGGATCGCAGTGATGCTCGTAACCGTGATGCTGCTCTTCGTGGTGCCCACCTTCGCCGCGATGTTCGAGGGCCTGGGCGGCACACTGCCGTTGCCGACGCTCATCCTTTTGAAGATGAGCCAGGCGGCGAAGTGGCTCTTCCCGCTGACGATCGTCCTCAGCATCGTCGGATACATCGCTTACAAGCGAGCGAGAAAAGCGAACGCCGGGTTCCGTCTGCGGGCCGACCGGATCAAGTTGAAGATCCCGATCTTCGGCGATCTGTTCCTTAAGGTGGCGATCTCGAGGTTCACCAGGACGCTCGGGCTCCTGCTGCGGGCCGGCGTCCCGATCCTCCAGGCTCTCGACATCGTCGCGGACACCACGGGTAACGAGGTTCTCACGCGGGCGACCAGCGACGTCAAAGAGAGCGTGCGCAGCGGTGAATCGATGGCAGGGCCACTCGCCCGGCACCCGGTCTTCCCCCCGATGGTGGTCCAGATGATCGCGGTAGGCGAGGACACGGGCCAGATCGACGAGATGCTCGACAAGGTCTCGGACTTCTACGACCAGGAGGTCGAGTCGACGACAGAGGCCCTAACCTCGCTGATCGAGCCCATAATGATCGCGGTGTTGGGAGGCATCGTCGGGTCGATGATCATCGCCCTCTACATGCCGATGTTCAAGATCTTCGATCTCATCAAATAATCGTTCCTACTGCTTAAGAGTGGCTGGGCCCCGGTCGATGAATCAGATGCAAGCCGAAAAGAGAGCAACGCAGCTAAAGGCAAACCCGCTGCGAGGCGGGGACGCAAAGCCACGGGGCCCAAGAGGTCGGCCGGGTTACCTGCAGGGGGCGGTCTCATGACCGTTCCGATGCAGGCGAGGTGGGGTTCAGGTATTCGTCTTCGTCGGTAAGTCCCTGAACGGCTTGTAGGGACCGAAAAGGAAAGGGGAACTACATGTTCCGAAAGTTCCACGAGAAGTTGAAGGAGCGCGAAGAGGGCTTCACCCTCATCGAGCTTCTGGTCGTCATCCTGATCATCGCCATCCTGGCGGCGATCGCGATCCCGGTGTTCCTGAACCAGCGCAACAAGGGCTACGTCACGCAGGCCGAGTCCGCTCTGAAGAACGCAGCTACCAACATGGAGGCCTTCGCGACCTCTAACAACGGAACCTATCCGGCGAACGGCGACGACAGTGTCCTCGTCTCGGAAGGTTTCCGTCGGGTCACGGGTGTGACGATCACGATCCTCGGCAGCAGCTCCGCCGGCTATTGCCTCCACGCCGCGCACGACAAGATCGGTGCGGCGACGGGTACCGACTATGTCTACGACAGCAACGTCGGCAAGCCGGTCGTAGGCGCGACCTGCTAGCAAGTCTGATGTAGCTGGACGCCCGGCGTCCGAGCTCGGAATTAGAAGAGGCGGAGGGATATCCCTCCGCCTCTTCTCGCGAGTGGTCAAGAAGGTTCCTCGGGCGTCCGATAGGTACCTGATAGATACTCGCTTACCGTCCTCCAAGGTGGATCATGCGCAAAGAAGCCGGTTTTACGCTCATCGAATTGCTGTCGGCCATGGCCCTCGCTGCGATCCTGATGACGCTGGGGGCCTCGGGACTTCGCCAGTACTGGCTGGTGCGCTCCCTGGACGCAGCCGGGGGAGAGGTATCCAGTGAGCTACGCCTTCTGCAGCAGCGCGCTGCGTCGGAATCCAGCCCCGTGCTCTTCGGCGCCTCGTTCCGTCCCGGGACCACCTCCTGGAAGACCTTCCGTTACAGCATGGGGGCCAACATCTCGGACGCGGCCGACGACACCTGCGTCGCCCTCACCAACGGGACCCTCAGCACCGGTGTGACCGTCCTGGCGACGACGGCGTTCGCCGCCAGCAGCCAGGTCAGCTCGGGCAAGCTATCGGCCGGGTGCGGCGTCTTGTCGACCGACAAGGTGACGGTGTTCTTCCCGAAGGGGTCGGCGACCAGCGGGCATCTCGACCTGCAGCAACCTTCGCTGGGTAGGTCCACCGCGGTCTGCGTGTCGCCTTTGACCTCCCGGGTGTTCAAAGCGACGATCGAGGAGGCCGCGTCGTGCTGAGACCCAGAGGCGCCGCGTCCGCGGGCCTGACGCTGATCGAAACGCTGGCCTCGATCCTGATCTTCTCGATCATCACGATCGGCATCACCCCGCTACTGGTCGGGTCGCTGCGCGGCAGCGCCCTCTCGCGCTCGTACAGCGTCGGCAAGAACCTGTCCAACCGGGTCCTGGAACGGGCGCGCGGCCTGCCTTACTTCCAGTCGGTTCGCGACCAGAATCCCCCGGTGCGACGCGATGTGTTCGACACCTACTTCCCCGACCTCGTGACGTCGACGGGTTACAGTGGCGCCCCCAACTACACCTATACGACCCTCTGCACCGGGACGCCGGCGCTCGGCACCAGGGCGGCGATCGCGTGCCCCGCGAACCGGCCCACGGGCTACACGGCCACGATCGTGACGCGCTTCGTGCGAGCAGTGGTGGTCGGAGGGGTTCGTCAGTATGTGGCCGCAGCACCCGCGACTGGATACAACTGGTCAAGCGCTTTGACCGAGACCGGCCCTACCAACCTGTTGGAGATCAGGATCACCTCGGCGTGGACGACGATGGGACGGAATCAGACTTACACCCTCACGTCGTTCCTGGGTGACCGCCGCCTGACCCCGGAGCTCTACTCGGCAGACGCACGTCTTAACTACGCGGTGCGCGCCCTGGCGTCCTACGTCGGCACGGAGTCCCCCAATGCCGGCGCGACCAGTCAGCTGGAGGCGATCGCGCTCACGGCTCAGTCCACTATCAACAACCGTACGACGTCGACGGCGGACCAGACCACCTCGGGAGGGCGCATCACGCTGATACGGACACAAGACACGTCCGACGCCGATCCCACCCTGGACTCCGCGACCGGGGTGACGGGCTCTCTGCGCGCCCCTCCCTCCGCGACCTCGACAGATCTCTCTTACACCGGCGGCTATCAAGGTGGCACGGGAACGGGGGCGGGCGAGATCCGTCACCCCCATCTCAGCCCCACCTTCGGAGACGCCGGTTATCTCGACGATCACACGATCACGGGCTCGAGGACCGCTGCCACCATCCAGGACGGCACGCCCCAGGCCGGCGGAGCGCTCGCGTTCAACTCCGGGACCGCAGTGGGAACGGGTGCGGGGGCGATGTTCGTCAACAACCAGTTCGAGAAGACCAGCGTCGCGGGTCAAGAGACCCAGCTTCAGTTGGACCCACTCAAGAACATCTTCTCCACCGAACGGCAGTCCGGAGGCAACCACATCACGGCATGTACCTCGGCGACCGCCATCGCGGGCACCCCAAGCACCGGCTGCTCGCCGACGAACGCCGCCGGAAGCGTCAGCGCCCGCGTCGGGGCGACGGTCAAGAAGATCAGGCTCTTCCCCGTCAGCTTCATCGCCGGCTCTGGAGGAGCCGACACATCTGTGATCGTGATCGACAACTTCACCGCTACTGCGACATGCAGCTCGACGTCTTCTCCCGCCGCCAATGCCACGGCGACGGCGTCGTGGAGCGCTACCCTGAAGATCTGGACCGATTCCAACCCCGCGGATGACCTTACGGTCGGGGCCTACCAGAGTTTCTCTCTCGCGGGATCGACGGGCACCCCCCCGGCGGATGCACTCGCTACGCTGGGGAACCCTTTGATCCTGGATCGGGCCGGCACCTCGCTCGACGTGTACCTGTTCAAAGACGCCTCCCGTCCCCTTGGGTATCTGTCTCAGGGTGGGCTGAAGGCCCCGACGATCATCGCCTCGTCGGCGAACGTCGCGACCAGGACAGCGTCGGTCACCCTGAGCAACGCGATCGAGCTGGTCACCGTCCCTACGGACCCCAACCGGCCGGAGACGACCCTGACCATCGATGTCGGGAGCCTGTCGTGCGCATCGGTGGACAAACGTGGCCTCTGATCGCCAGGGTGGATTCACCCTGATCGAGCTCCTGGTGGGCATGACGATCTTCGCCGTTGTCTCAATAGCGATGTATCAGACGGTCTTCGCGGCTTCCCGGGGATCAGACGTAGCCCGTTCCGTCGCGAACACCACGCAGGAAGCCAGGCTGGGCTTCAATCGGATGATCAGAGACACCCGCGAAGCCAACACCATCCAGGCCACCAGCTCGACCTCCTACACGATCCAGGTCGATTTCGATCTCAACGGAACCTTGGCGGCGGCCGGGACCCTGAACACCCAGGGGGACGCCGAGACGCTGACGTTCGCGTACAACCCAACTGCCAGAACCATCTCACTGTCGGGGGAGACCTTGATGACCGGGGTGTCTGCCGCCTCGAGCACGACCGGCCCCTGTGGCGCCGAGATCTTCTGCTACGTCGGCAACAAGCTCGAATACGACGGGGTCGCCGGCTTGCCGAAGGACGGCACCGTCACGTGTCTGGAGTTGGACAGGAGCGGGGTGCCGGGTGTCGGTAACAACAACGGCCTGTGCGACGCGCTGGAGTGGGCAAACCTGACCGGCGTCCATCTCTCGATGAAGGTCACCGCGAGATCCTCGAGCACGGACTTCCGTGCCGAGGCGGAGCTGAGGAACGTCAGATGAGCGATCGGAGAGGTTGACATGCGAGCACTGAGAGGTCAGAGGGGCGTCGCCATGGTGACGGTGCTCTTCGTCGGCGCCGCCCTTACGGCCGTCGCGTCGGTGGCCGCTGTCGGCACAGTAAGGGAGCTGCGGTCGGGGCGCGCCGACAGGTTCGGGACAGAGGCTTTGTCCTACGGCGACGCGGGCATCGACGCCATGATCGATTACCTGAAAAGCGGCCAGGTGTTGTACAGCGGGATATTCAACGCCGGCTGCGCGGGATCGCCGGCCGGAACCTCGTGGCAAACGAGCGCCCTCACCCTGCCGACCTCATCGATCGGAACCACGGGGGGGACCTTCGACGTCTCTCTGAGGGTCTTCAACAACACCGCCACGCAACGAAGCCAGTGGTTCGGGACCACAGCCTGCGCCAATCGCCCCACCGGCACCTCCGGGCCCCTCTATGTCGGGATCCTCTCGACCGGAACGGGCCCGGCCGCCGCGCGGCGGGAGCTCCTGCAGGTCATGCGGGTCTCGCCGTCGGGTCTTCCGGTGGGCCACTACGCGGTCAACATCAGCGTCGGAGGTAACCTCACGATGCGCGGGGTCAGCATGATCTCCGAGACCTCGTTCACCAACCGCCAACAGGTGGCTTTCATCGGATCGGATCCCTATTACAAGATCGGCGATTTCTGGCCGACCGCGCCCAACGCGAACACCGCTGCGGCCATGCCGGCGGCGGCCCACGCTGTGGGGGGCATCACGCTGAAGAACAACGGCCCCGAATACAGCTCCGGCGTCCCGAACTGCACCGCGAACGACACCCGCAACGACGGCATCGCGTCCCAGTCGCTGTGGGACTCCGACGGTTCGGCCAACACCGCCAACGCGGATGGCTCGCCGAGGGCCATCACGACCGGGTGCAGCGGTCAGACGGGGCGCCCACCCCACGCTCGCTTCACGAGCGCGGATGCGAAGCGGATCGCTCCGGCCCGCCTGAGCGATCGGGAGTACCGGGAGCTGCAGGACGCCGCCCAGAACTTCGGGCTTTACTGCTACATCACCTCGTCGAGCGCGACGACCTACTGCACGATCAACAACGGGGCCAGGTTCTCGCCAGCTCAGACCTGGCAGGACGACGATATCGCCCCCCTGGTGCCCGCCGGAGCCAGTCGTCAGTTCATCATCTTCTTCGATTTCGACAACGGGTTGGCGGCGACGACCAACTCCATCAAGTGGTCTGCCGGAAACGTGTGGCCCTGCTCCGTCGACGCCGACGGCAACCCCACCTTGCTCAATCGCAACGGGACGATCGTCGTCCGCAACGGCGGGTTCGAGATGGCGAGCACCGCCCAGATCAACGGCGCGGTCCTCGCTCAGGATGGCATCTATAAATACGCCGGAGGTGCGACAGTCAACGGCACGATCTTGGCCAAGGAGATCCAGATGAACGGAAGCGCCGAGTTCTCGCTGAACGACTGTTGGGTCAAGACCCGGGCCAGCTCGTTCTCCACAGTGACCCCCGTGCACTGGGCCGAGATCGACCGCTGATCCGCGCCGCCCGCCCCCGGGCGCGATGGGCTAACTACAGCTTTGTAGTTCTAAAGCGCCTCTGTACGGGGGACGATGAATCCTGTTGAGTACTGCTGACGCTATTGTGCACTGTTGTTGCAGCCGCATCTCACAGCGACCGAAAGGTGGAGGAGTTGCAACGTGATTTCGGGGAGCCTCTACTAACGGTTGGTGAGGTGGCAACCATGATGCGGGTCTCGAACATGACCGTCTACCGGCTGATCAAGTCCGGCCAGCTCGCTGCGATCCGCGTTGGGAAGAACTACCGGATCCGCCGCGGCGACGTCGAGCGGTATCTCACGGAGCGCGCGGTCAACTTCGGAGACGAGAACTGATGGCATTCGGCACGTCGGGCGCGGTCGGCTTGGACATCGGCGCTAGCGCGGTCAGACTGGCGCACGTCTCCGGTCCCGCAGGATCGCGCACGCTGTTGAACTTCGGTCAAGCCGCGTTGCCGGCTGGGGCGGTCGTCGATGGCGAGATTCGCGACCCCGGTGCGGTCTCGGAGGCGATCGCGCAGCTGTGGAAGCGGACGAAGCTGAAGAGCAAGCGTGCCGTGGTGGGGGTCGCGAATCAACGGGTTGTGGTTCGCCAGATCGATCTGCCCTTCCTCGAGGAGAAAGAGCTTCGGTCTTCGCTACGCTTTCAAGCCGCAGATCACATCCCCATGTCCGTGGAGGACGCGCAGCTCGACTTCGTCGTCATCGACGACTACATGAACCACGCCCAAGAACATATGATGCGGGTCCTCCTAGTGGCCGCCGCCACCGACATGATCGAATCGTTCGTCGCGGCCGCCGCCGCGGGTGGGGTCGAGGCCGCCGGTATCGACCTCACTCCTTTCGCGGTGGCTCGGGCCGTGAGTTCTGTCGCTCGGGGAGAAAGCGGATCCGCCGGTTCCGAAGCCGTCGTCGACGTCGGTGGTGGCGTGACCAACATCCTCATCCATCACAACGGGGAGTCTCGTTTCGTTCGCATCCTCTTGACCGGGGGCGACGACCTAACCAGCGAATTGGCGGATCAGCTCGGCCTGTCTTACGAAGAGGCGGAGGCGCTGAAACTGGACGTCGCCACCGGATTGGGATCCGAGCAGGCGCGGAGTGTCCTCGATCGCCAGGTCGATCGACTGGTCGAAGAGATACGTGGGTCGCTGGATTACTACCTCTCCCAGGAAGACAGCGAGCCGGTGTCGTCGGTCATTCTGACCGGAGGAGGATCTCTCACCGACGGGTTGGCGCAGAAGCTCGAGCGGGCGCTGAAGACGCCGACCAGCCGCGGAGAGCCGCTTTCGCAGCTGAATGCCCGCAGGTCGGGCCTGAGCTCCGAGCAGATCGATCAGGTCCAGCCAGTGGCGGCTGCTGCCGTCGGTTTGGCCCTAGGGGGCCTCCCGAAATGATGATGCGTCGGGTCGATCTGCTCCCGCCGATCTACGCGGAACGACGGCGTCAACGCCGCAACATCGGGCTGGTGACGGTCGCGGGATTGCTCATCCTTTTGCTGCTATTGGGCTGGTGGCTCCTGTTGGGTTTCCAGATCAACGACGCGGAGGGTCGACTCGCCGACGTGCAAACCCGCAACCGTCAGCTCGAAGAGGACATCGCAGAGCTGCAAAGGTTCGCGGAGCTCGCCGCCGAGGTCGAGGCGAAGCGAACTGCTCTCCAAACCGTCTTCGCCGGCGACGTCGACTGGCCGGCTCTCATGACCGAGGTCGCCATGGTCGTGCCCGGCGAGGTGTGGCTGACGAATATGACGGGCTCGGCCGGTCAGACCGAAGGTGCCGCTCCGGTCGGCACCGAGACCGCGGCGGTCAGGATCGATCCGAAGGAAACCTTCGGTCGCATCTCCTTCACGGGGAGCTCGTTGTCGATGCCCGGCGTCGCTAAATGGATGCTCCGCCTGGAAAGCGTGCGCGAGTTCTTCGCCGTCTATCTCAACTCCGCCACGGCAGCCGAAGACCCGACCGCCGTGAGAGTTGTCACGTTCGACAACACGCTCGAATTGAGTAATAAAGCTGTGAGTCGCCGCTTCCAGGGACGGATCCGATGAGCGCGCGCGTCCGGATGATCCTGTCTCTCGTCGGAATCCTCGTCGTTCTGCTGGCGTTCTTCTTCCTGTTCATACGCCCCCGCCAGCAAGAGCTTGCCCGCGTGGAGGAGAGCATCGTGGCCGAGGAGGCTCGGACCCAGCAGCTGCAGACCGAGCTGGCGAGGCTTCGAGACCTCCAGGCGAACGCGCCCGCCCTCCAGGCGGAGCTCGCCACGATCAGGGGATTCGTGCCCGAAGACGATCAGGTGCCGAACTTCATCTTCCTCGTTCAGGACGCCGCCAACGAGGCGGGCGTGGACTTCGTCTCGATAACTCCCGAGCTGCCGAAGCCGCCGCCCGAGGGCGCCGCCCTGGCCGAGATCCGTGCTCAGATCGGGGCTGGGGGCGGTTACTTCGCGGTGCAGGACTTCCTCCGGCGTCTTCATGCCCTGGATCGTGCGGTTCGGATCGACAACCTGACCCTCACGGGGACCGAGGATGCAGAGACGGGCGAGGTCAGGATCACGATGACCTCAGCCGCTCGTATCTTCTTCGAGCTCCCCGCGGCTACGACCGGCACGGTCGATCCCGCCACCGGCCTGCCCGCGGCGCCTCCGGCGACTCCGGCTCCCGCGCCGACGACCTAGGAGACTGAGATGGCGAGCGCACCAGATGAACTAGGTCCGGACAGGCGGGTTACACCTGTACGCCTGCTCTTGGCTGTGGCAGCGGTTGTACTTCTCGTCTTCCTGGTCTGGTTCGTATTCCTGCGCGCCGACGACGCCGGCGTAGATGCGGTCGCGCCGTCACCGGTGCCGACGTCTGCAGAAGAGACGCCAGAGCCGGAGGACACCGTCAGCGGGCCAAAGAAGAACGGCCCGGTAGAGACTTTCGAGGTTTTTGCGCCCAAGGATCCGTTCGATCCGCTGATCTCAGCGGCGACCGCGGGAGGCGAGGCGGGGGCAGCTAACGGACAAACGGGAGCGACCGGCGAAGGCGCAACCGAGACAGCCGGCGACGATGGAACGACGACTACCACTATCACGGGACCCGGAGGTGGCGGCGGCGGGGATGCTGGCGAGACGGTCGGGGGTCGCCGGGTCCGCGTGATCGATGTGTTCGCCGGCCGCAATGGTCCCAGGGCTCAGATCCAGGTCGATGGAACCGTTTACACGGTCGACGAAGGCGACCGCTTCGCCCAGAACTTCCAGCTTCTATCGGCTTCCGGCCGGTGCTCCACGATGCTCTTCGGGGACGACGAGTTCACCCTCTGCGAAGGCGAAGAGATCCTGAAGTAGGAGCTAGTCGCCGCTCCGCCGGGTGACGACCCGTCGGTGCGAGGATAGGACGATGGGAAGACTGCGCTATCTCACCGCCGGTGAATCGCACGGCCGCGCACTGGTAGCGATCCTCGAGGGTCTGCCGGCCGGTCTCCCCGTGTCGGTGAAGGCGATCGAGGATGAATTGGTGCGTCGCCGCCACGGCTACGGCCGCGGTCCCCGGATGAAGATCGAGAAGGATGCCCTCGAGATCGTCTCCGGCGTTCGCGGCGGATCGAGCCTCGGAAGCCCGATCGCGATCACCATCAACAACACCGAATGGGACAAGTGGCGCCATGTGATGCCGGTCGAGGACCGGCCCGCGGGCAAGGAGCTGACGCGGCCGCGACCGGGCCACGCCGACCTGGTCGGAATGCTGAAATATGACTTCCAAGACGCTCGCAACGTCCTGGAGCGGGCCAGCGCTCGCGAGACCGCCGCCCGGGTGGCGATCGGCTCCCTTGCGAAGGCGCTGCTGATGGAGCTCGGCATCGAGATTCTGTCGCACGTCGTTCAGATCGGCGGCGTCTTCTCGCACCGGTCGACGCTGCCCGATGCGAGCGACGCCGAGGCCATCGACGCTTCGCCCGTGCGCTGTCTGGATCCCGAGGCGTCCAACGAGATGGTCGCTGCGATAGATGCCGCTCAGGCTGAGGGCGACTCGCTCGGCGGGGTCGTGGAGCTCGTGGCTCTGGGGCTGCCGCCCGGGGTGGGCTCGCATGTGCACTGGGATCGCAAGCTCGACGGGCGCATCGCCGGCGCGCTGATGGCCGTGCCCGCTATCAAGGGGGTGGAGTTCGGTGACGCTTTCGCGATCGCGGGCAAGCGGGGTTCCGAAGCCCACGACGAGATAGAAGCCGATCTGTCCCGGGGCACCGAACGAGCCGGGGGGGTCGAGGGTGGCATGACGATAGGCGGCAGGCTTCGGGTTCGGGCGGCTATGAAGCCCCTCTCGACCCTCAAGAAGCGCTTACGGACTGTCGACATGCGCACCGGCGAGCCGGCGGAGGCATTCCAGGAACGTACGGATGCCTGCGCCGTTCCCGCTGCTGGGGTGGTGTGTGAAGCGGTTCTGGCCCTGGTGCTCGCCGACGCCGTTCTGGAGATGTTCGGCGGGGACACCATGGACGATCTCAAGGCCGCCCACTCCAGATACCTGGGCCGCATCCGCGGGAGGATGACCCCGTGATCGTCCTTATCGGTTTCATGGGCGCAGGCAAGACGACTGTCGGCCGGCTTGTTGCGGCGAAGGTTGGCTTGCCCTTTTTGGACACAGACGAACTGGTGAGCGGCCGGGCGGGGCTTCCGATCGTGGATATCTTCGAACAGCGCGGGGAACCTGCCTTCAGGGAATTGGAACGCGAGGTGGTACTGGAAGCGCTGCAGGGAAAGGAAGCGGTCATCTCCCTGGGTGGAGGATCGCTGGGAGACCCTGCGGTTGCGACGCTTCTTCAGGGAAAAGACGTCATCCATCTGGACGTAACTTGGGGAGAGGCCGCCAAACGTCTGCGCGGGGATGAGACGCGGCCCGTTTTTCGGGACGGGGATCCGAAGGCGCTCTTCGAAAGTCGCCAGCACATGTATGAGATGGTCCGGAAGCGCACCGTTCCGACGGACGGCCGCCCTCCTGACGAGATCGCCCGAGACATCGCGGTGAGTGCTAAGGGAAGCGTCGCTGCGATGGCCCAGCCTCAAAGGGTGGTGATCTCGTTGGGGGATCGGAGCTATGAGGTCGTGGTTGGCCGCGAGCTCTTAGAGAGCCTTGTCGATTTCCTGCCTCCGAAACGCAGCGCCGAAAAGGCATTCGTAATCACGCATCCACGTCTGGAGAGGCTGGCGAAGGAAGCGTCTACGTCATTGGCTTCAGCCGGTTTGGTCGTGGAGCACCTGACGGTCGAAGAGGGGGAGCGCTCCAAATCACTCGGGGTCGTTCAGAGGTTATGGGGGGAACTAGCGACCAAGCAGGCGCACCGCACCGATTTTGTGATCGGAATAGGTGGGGGGGTGATCTGCGACGTTGCCGGTTTCGTCGCTGCGACCTACGGACGCGGGATGCCCTTGGTGCATGTTCCAACCACCCTGTTGGCTCAGGTCGACGCGGCCATCGGCGGAAAGTGCGGGGTCAACATCCCGCAAGGAAAGAACCTGATCGGGGCCATCTACCAACCGTCGAAGGTTCTTTGCGACGTGGACATATTGGCGAGCCTTCCCGAAGAGGAGTTCAGGAGCGGGATGGCAGAAGTCGTTAAGTACGGTCTCATCGCAGATCCGGATCTCCTCGAGGGGCTGGGGGAGCGCTACAAACTTATCTACGACGGAAGGGCGCCTCAATTGATCGAACTGGTCGCTCGGTGCGCGTCGATCAAGGCCTCTTTCGTGTCTGGAGACGAGAGAGACGAAGGTCGCAGAGCTTTCCTCAACTACGGCCACACCTTCGCCCACGCGATCGAGCGCCTCGCCGGTTACGCGGAGATTCGCCACGGCGAGGCGGTTGCGCTGGGCATGATGACGGCCGCCTACCTGGCGCAAGAACTCGGCCGCCTTACCGAACATGGCGTACAGATCCACCGTCGGGTGTTGTCGTCGATCGGGCTTCCGATCACCGCCGACCTCGATCTCGATGCCCTCGAGGATGCCTGGCAGCACGATAAGAAGTACGACGCTGGCGTGAGATTCGTGCTCCTGAACGGCATCGGCAAACCCGAAGCAGGCATCGAGGTAGAGCGGGGAGCGATCGGCGCAGCGCTTCGGAGGATGGCTCCATGAACGTTCTCGTGATCCACGGTCCGAATCTCAACCTGCTTGGAACTCGCGAACCGGAGATCTATGGGTCGACCACTCTCGAACAGGTGGATGCGGCGATCAGCAGCGCGGCCGAGGCTCTCGGGATGACCGTCGACATCCACCAAACCGCTCGGGAGGGAGAGATCATCGAGCTCCTTCACGGTGGGATCGGATCGGTGGCCGGTGCCCTCCTTAATCCGGCTGCTTATTCGCACACGAGCCGAGCCATCGCCGAAGCGGTCCGTGCTGTGACCTTTCCCGTGATCGAGATACATCTCTCCAACATCCACGCCCGCGAGCCGTGGAGACGACGAAGCGTCACGGCGGAGGCGGCAGTGGGTATCGTCTCCGGTTTCGGCTCCAACTCCTACGTCCTCGGATTACGAGCTCTGAAGGGGCTGCTCGACGGATGAGCGACCACGTGGGGCGGTTGGCCCGGCTCCGGGATTCGATGGACGGTCTTGGCGTCGATGCGCTGCTCGTCACGAACCTGACGAATGTGCGCTATCTCACCGGATTCTCGGGCACCAACGGCCAGGTCTTCGTGACCGCGGAGCGGGCCGTGTTCCTGACGGATCCACGGTATGAGGCCCGCGCCGCTTCTCTGGTTCAAGGCGCGGATATCGAGATCTACCGCGCGCGCCTGACCGATCGACTTTCGCCGCTGCTCGAAGTTTCCGGCACCGGCCGGCTCGGGATAGAGGCCAAGACGATGACGATCGACTACCGGGACGATCTGGCCCCCAGGATCCCCACGGTGGACCTCGTTCCCACCAAAGGAGTGATCGAGGACATGAGGAAGGTGAAGGATCCGGCGGAGGTAAAGGCGATCCGTGAAGCCATCGCGCTGGGCGACCGGGCGTTCACTTGGGTGCTGGACCGGCTCGTTCCGGGCGAGACAGAACGCTCGATCGCGATCGACCTCGAGATGAAGATGCGCGAGTGGGGAGCCGACGAGGTCTCCTTCCCTCCGATCGTGGGTTCGGGAGAGCTGTCGGCGCATATCCACCACACGCCGACCGACCGGGAGCTCCAAAAGGGCGATCTCATCCTGGTGGACTTCGGATGCAGACGGGACGGCTACTGCTCGGATCTCACCAGGACCGTCGTGCTCGGTGCCGCCACCGACGAGCAGCACGAGATCTACGACCTCGTGCTTCAAGCGCAGCTCGCAGGGATCTCTGCCGTGAGCCCAGGAGTTGCAGGGTCCGCCGTTGACGGTGCGGCCCGCACCGTTATCGAGACAGCCGGACGGGGCGACCAGTTCGGGCACGGACTCGGCCACGGCGTTGGCTTGGAGGTCCACGAAGAACCTCGACTCAGCCGGATCTCGGAGGACACCCTCACTCCCGGGAACGTCGTGACGGTCGAACCGGGCGTTTACGTTCAGGGGACCGGGGGGGTGCGGATCGAGGACTGCGTTCTGGCGACGCAAGACGGATGCGAGGTCCTGAGCGAGGCTCCGAAAGACGAGCTGATCGAGTTATGACCCGAGCGCTGAAAGGAACTAGATGATCTCGACCAACGACATGAGGCCGGGGCAGACCCTGGATATCGATGGAACCTTGTTCACGATCATCAACTACCAACACGTGAAACCCGGCAAAGGTCAAGCCTTCGTGAAAACGAAGCTCAAGAACCTGAAGAACGGTGCGGTGGCCGAGAGGACCTTCCGAGCGGACGAGAAGGTCAATCTCGCTGTGCTCGACAAGCGTGAGATGCAGTTCCTCTACGAGGACGCCGCCGGCCTGGTCTTCATGGACAACGAGAGTTACGAGCAGCTCCACGTCCCCCTTGATCTATTCGGTGATGCTCGCAAGTTCTTAAAGGATGGGACCGTGTGCATGGTTCCCGTTCACGAGGGGAACCCGGTAGGCGTTGATCTTCCGCTGACGATGGTCCTGCTGATCACGGAAACCGAGCCGGGGTTGAAGGGCGATCGCGTCTCGGGCGCCTTGAAGCCAGCGACGCTGGAAACCGGAGCGGTGGTGCAGGTACCGCTGTTCATCGAGAAGGGCGAGAGCATCAAAGTGGACACCCGTTCCGGCGATTACATCTCTCGCTCTAACTGACAGCGAGGGCGGCGCAGATCAAAGAACGTAGAGCTGCGCGAGAGCTTGCTCTCGACGTCCTGTACCAGGCCGAGATCCGCGAGCAGTTGCCCACCGAGGCGCTCGCCCTCCTTGGACGACAGGGATGGAGTGTCACGCTGCCGGATCAGGGGGACGCTTCGCAGAAACCACCCAGCGGCGAGGCGATCGCCTACGCCACGATCCTCGTCGAGGGGGTCCAGGAGTATTCAGCCCGGATCGACGGACTGATCGATCGATATGCCGAGAGGTGGGCGATAGGCCGTATGCCGCTGGTCGACAAGAACCTGCTCCGGCTCGGCATCTTCGAGCTTCTGTGGGCCCCCGACGTCCCTACCGCCGTGGTCATCAACGAGGCCGTCGAGCTCGCCAAGTCGATGTCCACCGAAGAGTCCGGGCGCTTCATCAACGGGATCCTGGGCCGGGTTGCGCACGAAGGCCCCGAACGCGCTGAGGCCGATCAGGAGTAGAGGTGGCGTTCTTCATCGGGAAGTCGACGCAGGAACATATCGAAGAGACCTTGATCACAACGTAAGACAAGGTTGAGTGCGGCCGTTCCCCTTGAGCGGAAGCGCGTCTTTCCGGAGGCTACGCGGAGGAGTTCCCGCGCCACACTCACGCGACAGTCGATGGGATCGAGTTCTTCGCCCACGGTTAGAGCTGCGCGAGCTTCGACTTCGTCGCCGACGACGAGTCTAGCGATGGCTAAGGAGCCCCAGAACTCCGGCATGACGCCGTCCAACTTGCTAGACATCGGTTGCAGTCGGGCGAGGGCAGCTTCAGGTTCCTCGAGGTCGATCAAGACCTCCGCGGCCTCCACCTGGATCATGGGATTGGCAGGGTCGAGGTCGGCCGCCCTCTCGTAGAGCAGCAGGGCGCGAGCATCGGCCTGCGGCTCGAAATGACCCCAGTAATTCAGCAGCCGGGCGTAGGCCTGGATCGCGCCCACGTCTGGGATCTCCTTCAGGAAGGCATTCAGACGTTCCATCTTGGCGATCAGCGCCGCGCCACGCTCCTCCTGCTGCAGGCCAGCAAGTCCGAGCAGCTCCGACAACATCTGCTTGTAGGTGACCTCGTCTCGGAAAGCGAGTGCGGATCGGATGCGCGCTTCACCCTTAACGTGATCTCCCTCGCTGAAGGCGGTCACACCTTCGCGCACGAGGCGATCCGCCCTGACGAAGTTGAAGGCCCACCAGGTCCCGCCGATGATCATCGCTACGCCGATCGCCAGTCCGACCACGCTTCGCCACATGGCCTTGTCGGCGTGTCTCGGGACCTGGGATCCTGCGTCGGCGGTCTCGCTCCGCGGAAGGGCCGCGAGGAAGCCGCCGAGCGATGCGAAGAAGGCCAGCCGGATGGGCACCTCATCGACGCTCACCCCCGACTGGACGAGATAGGCAAGCAAAGCGCCGAAGAAAGCCGCGTACAGACCAGCCGGCGCTCGCCGATCCACTCCTCGCCGGAGTATCCACAACCACGCGAGCGACAGAGCCCCCAGCCCGACGCCGCCGCTGGCGACGAGAACCGAGAGCGGGACCGAGTGCACGTCGTCTGAGGTCTGGTAGTCGATCGGAACCGGGGTGAACCCGGGAACATAGTGGCGATGCGCTATGACGTCCTGGCGCGATCGATATCTTGACCCCTCGAGGGCGAATGCGTTCGGCCCTTTGCCGATGACCGGGGCCTCGCTCGCGAGGGCGACTGCGGACCCCCACCAGTGACTGCGCAGTGTGGCCGTGAAGCCGCCGACGGAGCGCAGCTGCGGAACGGCTACTAGGGCTATGAGGCCCATCCCGATACCGAGAGCGGCGAGCGCTCCCATCAGCCTCAAGCGCGGACGCTTGCGGAACTGCCACCCGATCACCACGAGGGCACCGGCCACCCCCGCCGCTTGGCCTCCTTCGCTGAAAGAGAGGACGAGTCCGTCACAGATCAGGATAGTGAGAGCGATGGCGAGGAAGCGAGCTCGATTCCGTTCGGCGTGCAACCACAGGTGCAGTGCGATGGGCAGTGTGATCGCCAAGAATCCACCTACGAAGTTGCTGTTGCCGATCGTCGACGCATCGGACTGGCCGCCGGTTGGCGAGAACCCCATCACGCTCAACATCTGAGCTGCGCCGACGAGGCCTCCCGCGGTACAGAGCGCCCAGGCAACCCCTTCGGCTCTGCCGCGGAACGCAGCAGCGACGATGAGAGAGAACAAGGCGAAGAGAAGGTAGGGAACCAGACCCTGTAGCCGCGAATACTGCCCGAGCAAAGCCCATTCCCGGTAGTGAGAGAAGAACCACGACAAAGCGAGCGGTGCCACGATCGATACCGGGACGATCAGGTCCCGTGCGATGATCCGAGGGGGTCTGTCGCTCACGGCGACGAAGACCCAGAGCCCGGCCACCAGGGACATCCCAGCGACAAAGAGCCCGAACTTGGGGATGTTGTAGGGATCCAACGTGATACCGGGCGCTACGAAGAGCGGAACTAAGACGATCAGGGCCAACAGGGTGCCGCGAAGGCCCGTACCGGCGTGACCTAAGGCGCGGTCCCGCCAAGCACGGAACCGGGATCCCCCCCGCCGGGGCCGGGTCGAGGAGTTGGTCACTTGCACGATTATCCTCGCCGTTCTTGTCCGCCATCGGCTTTTCCGTTCTTGAACCTAGCCGTGGCCGCGTTGTAGTCTTTGCCGAACGTCCTTTAAAGCCGGGCCCGTGAGTCCGGGAAGGAGATGACAGCTTTGCCGTACCTGCACGCCGACGCTTCCCGCTGCTGGGGAGGCGTTTTTTAGTGGCTCGGGCCGAGGAGAGGGACTTTGTCCTCAAAGCCCAGGTCATGAGTCCCGACGACGTCCGCCGGGCGCTCACCCGTGTGTCCCACGAGATCGTCGAGCGCAACAAGGGCACGGACGATCTCGTCATCGTCGGCATCCGGACCCGGGGCGCCCCCCTTGCCGACCGCATCGCTACGGCCATAGCCGGGTTCGAAGGCGCCGACCTCCCCAGTGGCGCCCTCGACGTCACGCTCTATCGCGACGACGTGGCGCTGCGCGGCCCCCGCAGCCTGGAAGCGACCACCGTTCCTGGGGACATCGACGGCCGCGTTGTCGTCCTTGTCGATGACGTTCTCTACACCGGCCGCACGATCAGAGCGGCCTTCGATGCCGTCTTGGACATGGGTCGCCCCAAGGCGATCCGTCTAGCCGTACTCGTCGACCGGGGTCACCGCGAGTTCCCCATCCGCGCTGATCACGTCGGCAAGAACCTCCCGACGAGCGCTGAAGAAGTAGTGAAGGTCCATGTAGAGGAGATCGATGGCGAAGACGCCGTCCTGATAGGGGAGTACCGATGATCGGCAAGCACCTGCTGAGCATGGACCAGCTAACGAAAGAGGACATCATCGAGATCCTCGACACCGCCGAGTCCTTGCGCCAGGTGACCGACCGGCCGATCAAGAAACTGCCGACCCTTCGCGGGCGCACCGTCTGCAACCTCTTCTACGAGGCCTCCACCCGCACGCGCATCTCCTTCGAGCTCGCCGCCAAACGCCTATCGGCAGACGTCATCAACTTCTCGGCGGATTCGAAGTCGAGCGTTTCAAAGGGCGAGAGCTTCAAGGACACCGCCTGGACGCTCGAGGCCATGGGGGTAGACGCGATCATCGTGCGACACGGCTCCTCCGGCGCACCGCATCAACTCGCAAAGTGGGTGAAGGCTCACGTCCTGAACGCGGGTGACGGGGCACACGAGCATCCGACCCAAGCATTGCTGGACCTCTTCTCCATCCGCGAACGCTTCAAGGAGTTCGACGGCCTCAAGGTAGCGATCGTCGGAGACGTGATCCATTCGAGGGTCGCCCGCTCCAACGTGAAGGGTCTGGTCACGATGGGCGCCGACGTCACCCTGGTCGGACCGGCGACGCTGATCCCCAAGGAAGCTCGATCCTGGGGAGCCAAGATCGAGCACGAGCTGGACCCTCTGCTTGCCGATCTCGATGTCTGCTATCTGCTGCGCGTGCAGAAGGAGCGACAGAACGAGCAACTGTTCCCCAGCCTTCGTGAGTACTCCAACCTCTGGGGACTCGACAACCGGCGTATGAGCAAGATGCACAAGGACGCACTCGTCATGCACCCCGGCCCGATGAATCGCGGAGTGGAGATCGCCGCGGACGTCTCGGAGTCGGAGCGTTCGATCATCTTGGACCAGGTCTCGAACGGGCTGTCGGTCAGGATGAGTCTGCTTTACCTGATGCTCGGCGGTAACGAGGGAGAAGACTCATGAGCGCCTACTTGATGAAGGGCGGCCGGATCGTCGATCCGGCGTCGTCGACGGATGAGCTCGGTGACGTCGTTATCCGCAATGGCGTCGTCGAAGCGATCGGTCGCGACCTCGAGCCCGACGGGGTCGAGATCATCGACGCTACCGGCAAGGTGGTCGCTCCCGGCCTGGTCGATCTGCACACTCATCTGCGCGAGCCCGGCCGCGAGGACGAAGAGACGATCGCTACCGCGTCCGCGGCAGCGGCTGCGGGCGGATATACCGCGGTCTGCGCCATGCCGAATACCGACCCCGTCCAAGACAGCGCCTCGGTCGTCGAGCAGGTCTGGGCCCTCGGGCGCGAGGCCGGTCTCGTCGACGTCATCCCCTCCGGCGCACTGAGCAAGGGCCTGGAAGGGGCCAAGATGGCCGACATCGGAGAGATGGCGAACTCCTACGCCAAGGTCCGACTGTTCACCGACGACGGCCACGGCGTCCAGGATGCTCTCTTTGCCCGCCGCGTGATGGAGTACCTGATGACCTTCGACGGCATCTACGCGGAGCACTGCGAGGTCGAGGCCCTCGCCGCGGGCGGTCAGATGCACGAGGGTGAGCGTTCCGTGGAGCTGGGTTTGAGAGGCATCCCATCGGAGGCCGAGGAGCTGATGGCGGCGCGCGACATCGCCCTGGCGAAGCTGACCGGCTGCCGTCTCCACCTGCTCCACATCTCCACCGCGGGAACGGTCGAGCTCGTTCGCCGCGCCAAGAACGAGGGCCTGAACGTCACGGCGGAGGCTACGCCGCACCACTTCTCGCTCACCGATGCGGCGCTCTTCGACTACGACCCGATGGTCAAGGTGAATCCTCCGCTTCGCTCCGACGCCGACCAGCAAGCCGTGATAGCGGGCCTAGCCGACGGGACGATCGACGCGATCGCTACGGATCACGCGCCTCACGCCCAGGAAGAGAAGGACCAGGAGTTCTCCTACGCTCCTCCGGGTCTCCTGGGACTCGAGACTGCCCTGGCGCTGACGCTTACCGAGCTGGTCCGGCCCGGCCATCTCACCCTGAGCCAAGCCATCGAACGACTCTCGACGACTCCCGCGCTCATCCTGGGACTGCAAGCGCACGGGCGGGTAGAACGAGGCCGAGCCGCCAACCTGGTGGTGTTCGACCCGGAGGCTCGCTGGACCGTGGACCCCATGACGTTCCAGTCCAAGAGCCGCAATACACCTTTCGCCGGCCGCTCCCTGCAGGGCCAGGTCGTGCACACCTTCTTCAACGGTAAGCAGACGGTGCGAGACAGACGCTTAGTGACCGAGGCTCGCGTATGAGCGCGCAGGAGCGGGCGATGCTCGCCCTCGAGGACGGCACGGTCTTTTCCGGCCTCTCCTTCGGCGCTACGGGCACCGTCACCGGCGAGATCTGCTTCAACACCGGCATGACCGGCTACCAGGAGGTCCTCACCGACCCCAGCTACCACGGGCAGATCGTTTCGATGACCGCGCCGCAGATCGGGAACACCGGGGTGAACGAGGACGACGATCAATCGCGCCGGCCCTGGGTCGCGGGCTTCATCGTGCGCGACCTGACTCGCGTCACGTCGTCCTGGCGCGCAACGGCCTCGCTCGACGACTACCTACGCAAGCACAAGGTGCCCGGGCTCGGCGACATCGACACCCGCAGGTTGACGCGTCACCTGCGCGACAGGGGAGCGATGCGCGGCGCTCTCTCGAGCGCGATCGAGAACCCCGACGAGCTGGTTGACGTGGCGCGGTCCGCACCCAGCATGGTGGGCCTCGACCTGGCCAAAGAAGTATCGACCAAGACCGCATACACGTGGACCGCAGCCGACGTCGAGACTCGCCGTACGGGTGGCTATGCGGCGGGGGCCGAGCAGGCGCCGTCGACGGCTCAACTGCTACCCACGAACCTCGGCGAGACATTGCGGATCGCGGCCTACGACTTCGGTATGAAGCAGAACATCCTCGACCTGCTCGTCTGCAGCGGAGCGGAGGTCACCGTGGTTGCGGCCGACACCCCGGCGTCTGTGATCCTCGACGGAGACTTCGACGGGGTCTTCCTCTCCAACGGGCCCGGGGACCCGGAGCCCGTCACCTACGGGATCGAGGCGGTCCGGGGTCTGCTCGGCAAACGGCCGGTGTTCGGCATCTGTCTCGGTCACCAGATCCTCGGCCTCGCCCTGGGCGCCCGCACCTACAAACTCCCGTTCGGTCACCGGGGCGCCAACCACCCCGTGAAGCGGCTCGAGGCCAACACGATCGAGATCACGTGTCAGAACCACGGCTTCGCGGTCGATCCCGACAGCGTCTCGAACACACGGGCCCAGCTCACTCACGTCAACCTGAACGACGACACCGTCGAAGGGCTCGAGGTACCCGGCGTCGCCTACAGTGTCCAGTACCACCCAGAGTCGGGTCCCGGCCCCCACGATTCCCGCTACCTCTTCTCAAAGTTCAGGGGGCTGATCCAGACTTTCGAACCAACCGACATGGACCTGGAGGTGAATGCATAGATGGGACGCGGAGACCGCAAGCGCACGCGCTGGTCGAAGGATCGTCAGAAGAAGAAGAGAGAACGAGAGCGCCGCAAGGCCGAGGCCAAAGGAGCCAACCGCAAGTAATGACGGGACACTTCAGGGTCATCGGACTCGATCACGTGAACGTCACCGCTCCGGAAGAGCTCGAGTCAGAGGTCGTGGACTGGTATCAGAATTGCCTCGGGCTGACGCGCATCAAGAAGCCCGACGGCACCCGACCCAAGGGGGCCTGGTTCGAGCTTGGCCCTCAGGAACTGCACGTCTCGGTCGACGCTCACAACCCTCATCAGACGGCTCATCTGGGCATCGTCGTCGATGACTACGACGTCGTGATCCAGCGACTGCGTGAGGCGGGCTGTCACATCGAGCAGGCCTCGACGATCCCCGGTCGACGTCGGTTCTACACGCGCGATCCGGCCGGTAACCGCATCGAGATCGGCGTCGTCGCCGAGCCCACCGCCGAGATCGTCAGCGAAGAGGAAGGCTAGTGGCGAAGCGGGAAGACCTCCACACGATCTTGGTGATCGGTTCTGGCCCGATCGTCATCGGACAGGCCAGCGAGTTCGACTACTCCGGCGTCCAAGCCTGCAAGGTGCTGCGCGACGAGGGGTACAGGGTCGTGCTCGTCAACTCGAACCCGGCCACGATCATGACCGACCCCGAGTTCGCCGATGCGACCTACGTCGAGCCCATCACTCCCGAATACGTCGCCAAGATCATCGAGCGCGAGCGGCCCGACGCCCTGCTCCCGACCCTGGGCGGTCAGACCGGCCTCAACGTGGCCATGGAGCTCGCGGCCTCCGGGGTGCTCGAGGCCTATGGCGTCGAGATGATCGGCGCCAACGCGATCTCGATCCGGCGCGCGGAGGACAGGCGCCTGTTCAAGCAGGTGATGGAAGAGGCGGGCATCGACCTGCCCCGCTCGACCTTCGCGTACTCGGTTGACGAGGCCCAGGTCGCGGCCATCGAGATCGGTTTCCCGGTCGTGATCCGCGCCTCCTACGTGCTCGGCGGCGGTGGCTCCGGGGTCGTAAAGAATTCAGAAGAACTCGCCCACGTGGCCGCTGAGGGCATCAGGTTGTCCACGATCGGTGAGGTCCTGGTCGAAGAGGCCATCTCGGGCTGGAAAGAGTTCGAGCTCGAGGTCATGCGCGACCACAACGACAACGTGGTCATCGTGTGCCCGATAGAGAACCTCGACCCCATGGGCGTCCACACTGGTGACTCGATAACGGTTGCTCCGACGATGACGCTCACCGACGTCGAGTACCAAGGCATGCGTGACGACGCCGTCCGCGTGATGCGTGCGATCGGCGTCGAGACTGGTGGATCGAACGTGCAGTTCGCTGTTCACCCCGAGACCGGCCGCCGGGTGGTCATCGAGATGAACCCACGCGTCTCGCGATCGAGTGCTCTGGCTTCCAAGGCCACCGGGTTCCCCATCGCAAAGATCGCGGCCAAGCTAGCGGTCGGGTACACACTGGATGAGATTCCGAACGACATCACGAAGAAGACACCGGCGTCGTTCGAGCCCACCATCGACTACGTGGTCGTGAAGATCCCACGCTGGACCTTCGAGAAGTTCCCGAACACCGATCGCACCCTCGGCACAAAGATGAAATCGGTGGGCGAGGTCATGGCTATCGGTCGGACCTTCGCCGAGGCGCTGCAGAAGGGCTTCCGCTCCCTCGAGCAGGACCTCCCCGGTCTCGCCACCGGCAACGCTCCCGAGGTGCCCGTGCCCGAGCTTCTGGACCAACTGAAGGAGCCGATCGAGCACCGCCTCATGCTCGTCGAACAGGCGCTCTACCAGGGGGTCGAGCCGGCCACGGTCGCCGGGGTCACGCGCATCGATCCCTGGTTCATCGATCAGATCGCCCGGCTCGCCGAGGCTCGCCGGGAGCTGTCCGCCCTCGATGGCCTCGAGCAGCTAGACGAGTTCTCGTTCCGCCACTTCAAACGCCTCGGCTTCTCAGACCTCCAGATCGCGCGGCTGGTCGGGTCGACGGAGGCCAGCGTCAGAACGAAGCGCATCGAGCTCGGCGTGCGGCCCACCTACAAGACCGTCGACACCTGCGCCGCGGAGTTCGAAGCCGAGACCCCGTACCACTACTCGACCTACGAGGAAGAGGACGAGGTTCGCCACTCGACCAAACCCAAGGTTCTGATCCTCGGCTCCGGTCCCAACCGCATCGGCCAGGGGATCGAGTTCGATTACTGCTGCGTGCACGCGGCCTTCGCACTCGGCGAGGCCGGCTACGAGACCATCATGCTGAACTGCAACCCCGAAACGGTCTCGACGGACTACGACACCTCAGACCGTCTCTACTTCGAACCCTTGACCTTCGAGGACGTCATGAACGTCGTCGAGCGCGAGAAGCCGGCAGGGGTGATCGTGCAACTGGGCGGCCAGACGCCCCTGAAGCTCGCCAAGCCGCTGCACGAAGCGGGCGTGCCGATCATGGGGACCTCGCCGGACGCGATCGACCGGGCCGAAGACCGCGAGCGCTTCGGCGATCTGCTGGCCGACCTGAGACTGCCGCACCCCGCCAACGGGATGGCTCGCTCCCTCGCCGAGGCGCGAGCCATCGCGAACTCGATCGGCTATCCGGTGCTCGTTCGTCCCAGTTATGTGCTCGGGGGCCGCGCGATGGAGATCGTCTACGAGGAGTCCAGCCTCGAGGGCTACATGCGCACCGCAGCGCAGGTCTCGCCCTCGCACCCGGTCCTCGTGGACAAGTTCCTGGAAGGCGCGGTCGAGGTCGACTGCGACGCGGTCTTCGACGGCACCGATCTCTACATCGGCGGCGTGCTCGAGCACATCGAGGAAGCGGGCATCCACTCCGGCGACTCCGCGTGCGCCCTGCCGCCCTTCACGCTCACCGATGACCAGATCGACGAGGTCATCGAGCACACCCGCGTCCTCGCCCAGGCGCTCGGCGTCCGCGGGCTGATCAACATCCAGTTCGCCGTCAAGGACGAAGAGGTCTACGTGCTCGAGGCCAACCCGCGCGCCTCGCGCACCGTCCCCTTCACGTCCAAGGCCACCGGGGTTCCTCTGGCCAAGGTCGCCTCTCGCGTCATGGCAGGGTCGACCCTCCACCAGCTCAGGACGGAGGGACTCGTCCCGGAGCGCGCCGTCGGGCACGAGGGCCTTCGCCACGTTGCGGTCAAGGAAGCCGTGCTTCCGTTCGAGCGCTTCCGCGGCGTGGATACGACGCTCGGCCCCGAGATGCGCTCGACCGGCGAGGTCATGGGCATCGACTCCAACTTCGGCCTCGCGTTCGCCAAGGCCGAGCGCTCCGCCAACGTGCACCTTCCGGTCAAGGGGACCGTGTTCATCTCGGTGTCGAACCGGGACAAGCGCAGCGTCATCTTTCCAGCGAAACGCCTTCACGACCTCGGCTTCAATCTCGTCGCGACGGGAGGTACCGCACAATTGCTCAGGCGGGCGGGCGTCGCGGTCGAATCGGCCGCCAAGGTGTCCGCCGACGGCGCGACCGAGAAGAACGTCATCGAGAGGATCGCTGCAGGCGAGATCGACATGATCTTCAACACCCCATTCGGGCGCAAGGCTCGCTCTGACGGCTACTTCATCCGCACGGCCGCGGTCGACGCAGGTGTTCCCTGCATCACCACCATGTCGGGCATGGCCGCCGCGGTGCAAGCGATCGAAGAGCTGGTCAACGGCGAGCCCCGGGTGTGCTCGCTGCAGGAGTATCTGGCTGCGTCAGAAGCGCAGCGATCATGAGCATGGTCCTCGCCCACGGCGAGATCCTGGGTCATAAGAAGTACGGCGAGCACTACCATTCCTTGACGATCGTGACGCCCGACATCGGCGAGCGCGTGCGCCCCGGCCAGTTCGTGAGTCTCCGCTGCGGGGATAACCGCGCCAGCATCCTTCGACGGCCTTTCTCCGTCTACCGGGTGCACAAGCGTGGAGGCTGGGCGTCGACCGTCGAGATCGTCTTCGACATCCGCGGCCCAGGCACCACTCACCTGTCTCAGCTGCGCGGTCACGCGATCGTGGACCTGATCGGGCCGTCGGGCCGCGGCTTCGTGCTCCCTAAGCGGCGCGCCCACTGTCTGCTGGTGGGGGGCGGTATCGGCGCAGCACCGTTGTTCTTCTTGGCCGACGAGTTGCGCAACGAGGGACATCGCGTCGACGTGATCCTGGGTGCCCGCAATTCTGGACTGTTGCTGGGTGCCATCGAGGCAAGACGTTTGGCCTCGGTGTGCCGCACGACGACCGAGGACGGCAGCATGGGCGACACCGGGCGCGTCACCGACGTGCTGGTCGAGACGATGGAGAAGTGCGACACGGAGGTCGTCTACGCCTGTGGGCCGCATCCGATGCTTGCAGCGGTGTCCAAGATCTGCGTGGAGCAGAAGATCCCGATCCAGGTGGCGGTGGAAGAGTTGATGGCCTGCGGCTACGGCGTTTGCATGACCTGTGTGATGCCGCTCCGACGTCCTTTGAAGCGGGACGAGTCGCCGGAGGACGCCACCGTCTACGCGCGCTCGTGCACGGAGGGTCCCGTCTTCAACGGCGCTCAGGTCGTGTGGAACGGCGCGGCGGACCTCGTCACCGAAGACCAGGCGGAGCTGACTCCCGTTGGGGCCCCGATGCGTCACGGCGGTATCGAGGAACCCGCCGACGAGCACGCTCCGCCCGGAAACTAGATGGACCTCACCACGAAGCTCGGCCCCCTTGAGCTTCGCAACCCTGTTCTGGTCGCATCCGGCACCTTCGGTGCGGGCCGCGAGGGGGCCGCCTTCGTCGAGCTGGACAAGATGGGCGGCATCATCGTGAAGTCCATGACGGTGTCGCCGTGGAAGGGGAAGCCGACGCCCCGGATGTGCGAGACACCGTCCGGGATGTTGAACGCCATCGGTATCCAGAACAAGGGCGTCGACCACTTCCTGGCAGAGGACCTTCCCTGGCTCGTCAAGAAGAAGGCCACGGTCTTCGCGTCGATCGCCGGCAACACGGTCGAGGAGTTCGTGAAGGTCGCCGACAAGCTGCGCACCGGCGCGCGTGGCATCGCGGCGGTCGAGGTCAACATCTCCTGCCCGAACCTCGAAGATCGCAACAACATGTTCAGCCACTCGACGACGTCCACGCACGCTGTGGTGAGCAAAGTCAAGGACGCCTTAAAGCGCGTTCCGATCTTCCCCAAGCTCTCGCCCAACGTCACTTCGTTGTCCGAGATCGCGTCGGCGGCGCTCGATGCGGGCGCGGACGGCTTGTCCCTCGTAAACACCGTGTTCGGCATGTCGATCGATGTCGAGACGCGGCGGCCGAAGCTCGCAGGCGTTGTGGGCGGACTGTCGGGACCGGCGATCCATCCGATCGCGGTGCGCGCCGTTCACGAGATCCACCAGAACTTCCCCCACGTACCGATCATCGGCCAGGGCGGGATCGCGACCACCGGCGACGCCCTTCAGCTGATGTTGGCCGGCGCATCTGCCGTCGCGGTCGGGACGATGAACTTCGTCAATCCACGCGCCTCCCTGGAGATAGCGGAGGGGATCGCGGACTACATGACTCGCCACAAGATGACCGATACCGCCGAACTCGTAGGAGCTCTGAAGATAGAGGGATGACCACCGATACCAACGTCACCGTGTCCGCCCCGATCTGCGTCGCTCTAGACACCCCGTCACCGGAGGAGACGCGCGCGCTCGCTGCCTCGCTCGCCGGAGAGGTAGTCGCGGTGAAGGTCGGGCTGACGTCCTTCGCGCTGGGTGGGGCAGAGCTCGTCAGAGACCTGGTGCGCGCGAATGACGTCTTCCTCGACCTCAAGCTGCACGACATCCCTGCGCAGGTGGAGGGCGCCGTCGGTGCGGTGGTCGATCTCGGCGTCTCGATCACGACCGTGCACGCGTCGGGGGGCAGGGCGATGCTCCAAGGCGCGGTGAACGCGGCCCGGGGGAGCGACCTCAAGGTGGTGGCGGTGACCGTCCTCACTAGCCTCGACGACTCCGATCTGGAAGACCTCGGGATCACCGGGCCCGCACAAGAGACCGTGCTGCGGTTCGCCGACCTGGCGCTGTCCACCGGAGTGCACGGCCTGGTCTGCTCGCCGCATGAGGTCGCGGCCTTGAGGGAGCGGTTCGGCCTCCACGCACACGGCGGGCCTTTTCTGGTCGTTCCGGGGATCCGCCCGGCGGGCGCGTCGCAGGGCGATCAGCGCCGCACGCTGACGCCGAAGGAGGCCCTGGACGCGGGCGCCGATCTGCTGGTCGTGGGGCGCCCCATCACGCAGGCGCCCGACCCGGTGGCGGCGGTCCGCGACATCGTGTCCGGCCTGTGAACCCAGCCGAGATCCTGGAGGTCCTCGAGAGCAGAGGCGCGGTTCTGAGGGGCCACTTCGAGCTCTCCTCGGGACGTCACTCGAACCTGTTCGTACAGAAGTTCAGGGTGCTCGAACATCCGCGGCTCGCGCAGAGGTTCGGTGAATCTCTGGCAGAGCTGTTCGACAAACGTTTCGACGTGGTCGCGGCCCCCGCGGTTGGCGCCGTCGTGCTGGGCTTCAGCACCGCGCTTGCCGCGGACGCCCGCAGCGTGTTCGCCGAGCGCGTCGACGACCGCATGGCTTTCCGACGAGGCTTCCACATAGGCCACCGAGAGCGGGTGTTGGTGGTTGAGGATGTCGTGACGACCGGTGGTTCGGCGCGCGAGGTCGTCGATCTCGTCAAAGAGGCTGGTGGGGAGGTGGTCGGCGTCGGGGCCTTGCTCGATCGCGCCGATCCGTCCCGCAGCGATGCCGCTGCGCTGGGTGCACCTCTGCGCGCTCTGGTTCAGCTGAAGGTGGATTCCTGGGCCCCCGACGAATGTCCACTCTGCGCCGCCGACGAGCCGCTGGAAGACCCCGGCAGCAGACGCCTCTCTACCTAGGCCCCGGAGCGAAAACGGCCTCTCACCTGGGGAAACCCGAGCTATGGCCATTGCGGGCACACGACCGCATGCCTATAATCCGCACGGCTTGCGAGGCTCCCGCGATCTTCTCAAGAGCCCACTTCGACCCCTGATCTGTATCCGAGGAGGACCCGCCCGATGCCTTTGCCCCCGCCCCTAACCGAGGAGCAGCGCCGGAAGGCTCTCGAGAAGGCGGCGATAGCGCGCCGCAAGCGGGCGGAACTCAAAGAGCAATTGAAGAGCGGCCGCATCACCTTCGGTGAGCTGCTGGATCGGACCAGCGACGAGATCGTGGGCAAGATGAAGGTCTCGAACGTCCTCGAATCACTTCCCGGCGTCGGCCGGGTCCGTGCCCGCAAACTCATGGAACGCCTGGACATCTCTGAGTCGCGTCGCATGCGGGGGCTGGGGGAGAAGCAACGCAAGAACCTCCTCGAAGAGTTCGCGCGCAGGTAGTCCACCCAGATGGCAGCCGCTCAGAGCCGCACCGGCCGCGGCCGTCTCTTCGTCATCTCCGGACCCTCGGGGGCAGGCAAGGGCACGGTCGTCCAGGAGATCCTCAGGCAGCGCCCGGAGATCGTGCTCTCGGTCTCGGTGACCACCCGGCCCGCTCGCCAAGCCGAGCGCAACGGCGTCCACTACACGTTCATCTCCGAGCAAGGGTTCAAGGCCATGCGCGATCGGGGAGAGCTGCTGGAGTCCGCACAGGTCTACGGCAATTTCTATGGCACGCCCCGGCCCCCCGTAGA
>Ga0208612_1000126_pt1 | contig 42985 bp, 41 predicted proteins | sample AntDryMetagUQ889_FD_188089 | JGI IMG/M metagenome (GOLD analysis project Ga0208612, IMG submission 188089) | Polar desert microbial communities from Antarctic Dry Valleys - UQ889 (SPAdes) | ecosystem: Environmental > Terrestrial > Soil > Desert | place: Antarctic Dry Valleys | collected 2008-12-31 | reverse complement strand
ATCGCCATCCCGCACCCCCTAGCTCGCCCGACCGGACGAGCCGAGCATAGGACCCCGGTCGGACCTCACCGCGGCGGGTTTTTGGACAGGCCCTTAGAGCAGGTCAAGCACTGGAGCGTCTCGTCGGTTCTGCGGGTCGCCACCGATGGGCCCGACCTCTATTTCAAGGTGCCGATGCGGCTGCCGCTGTTCGTCGACGAGGCCGTGCTGACAGCCAGGCTCGCCGAGAGATTCCCCGGCTACGTCCCGGCGCCGCTCGCTGTGGAGGCCGAGGAAGGGTGGATGCTGTTGCCCCAGTTCGACGAGACACTCGAGTGGAATGCGCCGCTCGCAGTCCGCCGGGAAGCCTTGCGGCGGTTCGCCGGCCTGCAGCGGCGCACGGCCGACCTGACGGCGGACCTTCTATGCGACGGCTGCCTCGACCGGCGGCTGGAGGTGCTGGAGAGCCAGATCGACCCACTTGTGAGCGATCCGGAAGCCGTCGCTCGCCTCACGGCCGACGAAGTGGCCGAGCTCCGGCGGTTGGCGCCGACGCTGAAGGAGCTGTGCCGGCGGCTGGGCGGCTTTAACCTGCCGGCCACCCTCGTTCACGGTGACCTCCACCTGCTCAATGTGGCTCACCTCGACGGAGCGATGGTCTACTTTGACTGGACCGACGCCTGCATCGCCCACCCGTTCTTCGACCTTCACTCCCTGCAGTGGGAGAAGGACGAGTCGGTCCGCTCGGCGCTCCTGGAGGCGTACCTCGAGCCCTGGGAAGGGGCTGACTCGGCTGACCGGATGCTCGAAGCCGTCTCGCTCGCGGGAGCCGTGATCCCGCTTCACCATGCCGTCTCCTACCAGCACATCGTCGCCGGCCTCGAGCCGTCGGCCAAGCCCGAGCTCGACGCAACCCACGTGTTCCTGCGGGAAGCCATGGCCAGAGCGAGGTCGCTGGCGCGGGCGGAGCCGTAGAATCGCGCCGTGCCCTTCGACGCCCTGACCGACGAGCAACGTGAGATCCGAGAGCTCGTGCGCGATCTTGCGCGGGAGCGGATCGCACCGCGCGCGGCCGAGATCGACGCGTCGCACGAGTTCCCCTGGGACGTCGTCGAGCTCTTCCGCGAGCACGAGATCTTCGGCCTCCTGTTCGCTGAGGAATGGGGCGGCACCGGGACCGGGACATTGCTCGCGCTCGTCGCGATCGAGGAGGTCTCGAAGGTCTGCGCGACGAGCGGCTTGCTCCTCGCGGTGCAGGAGCTAGGCTCGCTGGGGCTGAAGCTCGGGGGCTCACGGGAGCAGCAGGAGCGCTGGCTGCCGAAGCTCGCCAACGGCGGGTGGGTCTGCGCCTACGCGCTCACCGAGGCCGGCTCCGGGTCCGACTCTGCCGCGATGCGCACGACGGCGCGGCTCGACGGCGACGAGTACGTCCTCAACGGAAGCAAGCGCTTCATCACGAACGCGGGCGTCGCGAACCTCTACACCGTGTTCGCGAAGACCGACCCCGAGCAGGGCCACTCCGGCATCTCGGCCTTCGTCGTCGAGAGCGAGACGCCGGGCTTCGAGGTGACGCGGCTCGAGCCGAAGATGGGCATCTCGGGCTCCACCACCGGCGAGCTCGCCTTCGACGACTGCCGCATACCGGCCGGGAATCTGATCGGCGAGGAGGGGACCGGCTTCAAGCTCGCCATGCGGATCCTCGATCGTTCGCGCCCAGGCGTCGCGGCGCAGGCGCTCGGGCTCGCGCAGGGCGCGACCGACTATGCCCTCGAGTACGCGAAGAGCCGCGAGACCATGGGGAAGCCGATCGCGGAGCACCAGCTGATCCAGGCGAAGCTCGCCGACATGGAGACGGCCTGCGAGGCCGCCCGCGGTCTGCTCTACCGCTTCGGCCAGATGGCCGACGCAGGGATCGACGGCCCAGAGCTGACGAAAGCATCCGCGCAGGCGAAGCTCCTCTGCGGCGACACGGCGATGTGGGTGACGACCGAGGCCGTGCAGATCCTCGGCGGGTACGGCTACATCAAGGAGTACCCGGTCGAACGGATGATGCGCGACGCGAAAATCACGCAGATCTACGAAGGCACGCAGGAGGTGCAGCGCCTCGTGATCGCCCGGGAGATGCTGCGCGAGAACCGCGCCTTCCTCCTCGCCGGCGTCGGCTAGAAATAGCGCGCGAGCCGCCCGAGCGCCTCGTCGAGGTGCTCGTCGGAGACGGCCAGCGAGAGCCGCGCCCGGCCGGCGCCGAGGCGGCCGAAACCCTCGCCCGGGGCGACGGCGACACGGGTCTCCTCGAGGATGCGCGCGGCCGTGACGCCCTCCGGGAGGGGCGCCCAGACGAAGAACGTCCCCTCCGACTGCGCCCCCGGGATCGTCGCGACCACCCGGTCCCGGCGGGCTTCGTAGACTGCGCGCCGCTCCTCGACCGTGTCCTGAGGACCCAGGAGCGCCGCGACTGCAGCCTCCTGGAGCGGCGCGAAGATTCCGGCCCGGAGGTGTGCCTGGAGGAGCTCGACCCGCCGGACGAGCTCCGCGTTTCCGACCACGAAGCCGAGCCGCCACCCGGCCATGCCATAGCTCTTGGACATCGCGAAGAGCTCGACGCCCACCTCGCGCGCGCCCGGCTCCGCGAGAAAGCTCGAGGGGCGGCGGCCGTCGAAGACGAGGTCGCCGTAGGCGAAGTCGTGGAGGACGAGCGCGCCCGTTCGCTCCGAGTAGCGCACCGCATCCGCGAAGACGCCGTCCGGGGCGGCGACCGCGACGGGGTTCGACGGGTAGTTGAGATAGACGGCCGCGGCGTCGGCGGGCGCCGCGTCGAAGTCCGGCCGCGGCTCGACCGGAATCGGCTCGACCGGAATCGTCTCGAGCTGGGCGCCGGCGAGCGCGACCGCGGAGAGGTAGTCCGGGTACCCCGGCTCCGGCAGCAGCATCGTCTCGCCCCGCTCGACGACGCATAGCGCGAACTCGACGAGCGCCGTCTTGATGCCCGGGACGACTGCGATCTCGCGCTCAGGGTCGAGCTCGACGCCGTACGCCGTTCGGTAGCGATGCGCGACCGCTTCCTTCAGCCTGGGCAGGCCCGAGAAAGGCGCATAACCGTGCACCGCGGCCTCGCGCGAGAGAGCTGTTTCCGCGAGCCGCTCGGCGACGTGGGGCGGGGGCGGAAGATCCGGGTTACCGCGGCCGAGGTCGAGGACCGGCTCACCGTCGCGTGCTGCGGCCTCCGCGACGCGGGCGAGGAGCGCCGCGAAGTACTGCTCGGGGAGTCGCTCGATGCGGTCGGGGCGCGGGCGCACCCGCCGATGCTACGGCCGCGGAAGGCGGGACGTGTCGACCACCTCGAACGCGGAGCCGGGCACGCGGCCAAGCGCGTGCAGCTGGTCGTTCGACCACTTCGGGTGCGGCGCGCCACTGACGTACCAGTCAGAGCCGTTGTCGGCCAGGATCATCCCGTATTCCTTCAGCGCCCGAAGGACGACACGCGCTTGCGGCGGGAAGCTCTCGATCGGATACGACCGCTTCAGGCGGACCCGCAGACCCATCGGCGGCAGCGCCGGATCGGTCAGGTCACTTGCGAAGTGCCGCGCCGGCCAGACATAGGCGCGCCGCGTGCGCGAGGCCGTGAAGCGCAGCGCATGGTCGATCCGGCCGCGTGCGACCTCCTCGTAGCGGGCGAGCCCGGGGAGGATCGGCAGGCCGGCCGCGTCGGCCGACGTCCAGCCTGCGGGCCGCAGCCTGTTCGACCGGAGATCCCAGGTCGCGCCGGAGCCGGCGCGCCAGCCCCCGCCGGGCGTGGGGTAGAGCGCGAAGAGCTCGTAGAGACGGCAGCGGTCGCGGTCGACGATCAGCGCATGCCGGTCGCCGTCAGCCGAGCGGCCGCCCTCGATCGCGACGCCACGGGGGATCGGATAGGGCCCCTTGTCCGATTCGTCGGCGTACTCGAACGCAACGCGCACCTTCGCCTGCGTGCCGCGCACGACCGTGACTGGGATGCCGATCGGGCCGCCCTCCCAGAGGCCGGAGCCGAAGTCCGCGTGCACGGTGTCGTCAACTCCGATCGAGCCGACGATGCGGTCGGAGTCGGGCGCGACCGGCAGGCCGTCCACTCGCTGGTTCCATGGGCTCGTGGCCGGGAAGACGGGGCAGGCGGGTGCCTGCGGGAGCCGTGAGGCCGAGGAGGCTCCCACGACGAGCAGCGCGAGGGCGAGGAGAACGGCGGCGTTCCTCATCCGCTCACCGTAGGTTTGCAGCCAGCGTCGTTCCTGCCCTATTCGGGGGGCAGCGTGACGAGCGGATAGAGCGCCCGGATCTCATCGACGAAGGCGGCCAGCCGGTCGGCGATCGCCGCGTCCTTGATCTCGAGCACGTTCTCGGCGTTGAACTCGCCTGAATGGGAGAGGTTGAAGCTGCCGACGAACGCCACGTCGTCGGCGACCGTGACCTTCGCGTGCATGAAGTCGTGCACCGTGTCGGGGGACCACCGCGTCGAGGGCTTGCCGGCGAACCGCCCCGCCTCGAGGAGTCGTCGCAGCACCGGCACCTTCCAGCTCGCATTCCCGTTCAGGCGCCATTGGTAGAGGACGCCGTCGACCTGCGTATCGTCGACGATCCCGGCGACGTCCACCTTCCCGTCCGAGCAAACCTCCGCAAGCGTGCCGAGGATCGGGCCCGAGCTGAGGACGGGGGAGGCGATGCGCACCCGCGTCTTCGCGCTGCCGATGCGCTTGGCGATCCGGTGCGCGAGATCCTCCCCGTGACCGGGCGTGAACCACGGCCGCACCTCGATCCCGCCTACGTCGACCGGGCGGGGCTCGACCCGGCCTGAGCGGGCGACGTCCCCGTGTTGCCACAGCTCCTCGAAGTTCAGCCAGAACGCGTGCGCGAGCGGCCCAGACTGCGCGATCACGATCGCGTTCTCCTGGCGGGACCACGAGTCGTCCGTCCAGTTCATCGAGCCCGTCCAGACGGCCTCGCGATCCCGGATCGCGTACTTGTGGTGCATCAGGTCCGGCTCGCCCGCGATCGCCTTGGTCTTGATCGGCAGCGCCTCGAGCAGCTCGGGCGCGGTGCGGGGCGGGGGAGGGACTGGGATCGGCCCGTGGTGGTCGACGTTGTAGAGGAGCCGGACGCCGAGGCCTCGCTCCCGAGCTCCGATCAGCGCGCCCTTGACGATCTCCCCCGCCTCGTCGCGCAGCCGGATGTCGTAGAGCGCCAGCTCGAGGCTCTCGCGGGCGGCTCCGAGGAACGCGGCGACCTCGCGCGCGACCTCCACGGCGGTCTGCCCGCCGTCGCGATACGTGCGAACCTCGAGCACTAACCGTCGGCGCGCAAGGAAGCCTTGTAGGCCCGTTTCGCCGCCTGGTACTCGGCCAGGGCCTGGGGCGAGTCGACGTCGCCGAGCATCGGGTGGTCGGGGACGAGTGGCGCTGCGAGCTCGACACCCATCCGCCGCGCGAGTACCGAGGCGAGCGCCTTCACCTTCATCTCGCCGAAGCCCGGGAGGGCCTCGATCCGGCGCTTCAGGTCCGGCGTGTCCTCGGCGTCGCCCCACACACGCGCCGCGTCGCCCTCGTATTCATCGACGATCACCGCCGCCAACTCCTGGACGCGCCTGGCCATGTTGCCGGGGAAGCGGTGGATCGCGGGCTTCTCGCGGAAGATCGCCTGCAACCGCTCGGGGTCGGTGCGCGCGATCTCGGCCGCGTCGAGGCGGCCAAGCCGGTGCTTCAGCTTCAGCGGGCCCAAGAACGCGGCCTGAACCGACACCTGCTGGTCGAGCACGAACCCGATGAGGAGCGCGAGCGGGTCGGCGGCGATGAGCGCGTTGGCCTCCTCGTCCCCGGTGAAGTGCAGCGCGTCCGCCACGGTTCGATCCTAGCGGGGACGGGTATCAAGTTCACGTGCCCGATCCGATCGAGAAGACCGAGGAACTCGTCGACGAGGCCGAGCGCGGCAGTAGCGAGCGCACACCGTGGCTCGTGCTGAGCGGCGTCCACATCGCTGTGGCTGCCCTCGTCGCCGTGGTGCTCTCGATTGCGTTCGTCGCGTACCTGATCGCCTAGATCGCGGCCTATCCTTGGCTGGAGAGCGGCCCTAGACTCGGTTCATGGTGCGGAAGACCGTCACGCTCGTCTTCTGCGACGTGGCCGATTCGACGGCGCTCGGGGAGCGGCTCGACCCGGAGGCGCTGCGGGACGTCTGGTCGCGCTACCACGAGACGGCGCGCAAGGTGCTCGAGCGGCACGGCGGCACGATCGAGAAGTTCGTCGGTGACGCGGTGATGGCGGCGTTCGGGATTCCCGTCGTGCACGAGGACGACGCTGTACGGGCGGTGCGCGCGGCGGTCGAGCTGCGCAAGGCCCTCACGGATCTGAACGGCGAGCTCGAGCAGGCCTACGGCGTCAGGATCGCCGTTCGCACCGGCATCAACACGGGCGAGGTGATCGCCGGGGACCCGGCACAGGGGCAGGCGTTCGCCACCGGGGACGCGGTCGTCGTCGCGCAGAGGCTCGAGGCCGCCGCGGACGGTGGCGAGATCCTCGTCGGCGCCTCGACGTTCAGGCTCGTTCGCGACGCCGTCACCGCGGCGCCGATGCCGGCGCTCGAGCTGAAGGGGAAGGCGGAGCCGGTCGCCGCCTGGCGGCTGCTCGACGTCGAGCCGGGTGTCGCGGGCCTGCTTCGGCGAATGGACTCAACGCTCGTCGACCGCACCGCCGAGCTCACCCGCCTGGGCGTCGAGCTCGGGCGCGCGAAGGCCGAGCGCAGCTGCCGCGTCGTCACGATCGTCGGCGAGCCCGGGGTCGGCAAGTCGCGGCTCGCGGCCGAGCTCTTCGCTTCGCTGGGCGGCGAGGCGCTTGTGCTCGAGGGGAGCTGCCTTCCCTACGGGACCGGGATTACGTACTGGCCCCTCGTCGAGCTTGTCCGCCGGCTCGACCTACCTGCTGTGCTCGGGGCGGAGCCGGACGGCGAGGTGGTGCACGGGCGCATCCTCGAGGCGGTGGGCCGTGCCGAGCCCGGCTCACGAAGCGACGAGCTCTACTGGGCCGTCCGGCGGCTGCTGGAGACGCTCGCGCGCCGACGGCCGGTCGTGCTCGTCCTCGACGACATCCAGTGGGCCGAGCCAACGCTCCTCGACCTGGTCGAGTACCTGGCCGGGTGGAGCCGCGACGCGGCGATCTTCATCTGCTGCCTGGCCCGCACCGAGTTCGCGGAGCTGCGACCCGGCTGGACCCTGTTACCGCTCGGGCCGCTCTCGCCGGAGGACAGTGCCACGCTGCTCGGGAACCTCGTCGGGCCACTCGAGCCAGCCGCGACGCGCGAGCTCGGGCGCGTCACCGGCGGCAACCCACTCTTCCTCGAGGAGATGGTGCGGATGCTCGCCGAGGACGAGCAGCTCGTCGAGCGGGACGGCCGCCTCGTGGCCGAGCTCGACTCGCTGCGCGTGCCTGCCACGATCCAGGCCGTGCTCGCCGCGCGGCTCGATCGCCTGGGTGACGGCGAGCGTGACGTGCTCCAGCGCGCGTCTGTGATCGGGCAGGTGTTCTGGTGGGGGCCGGTGACCGAGCTGACGCCGCCGGATCGAGTCGCCGCCGTTCCCGGTCAGCTCCAGGCGCTCGTGCGTAAGGGGCTCGTCAGGCCGGACCAGCGGACGCTCGCGGGCGAGGACGGCTTCTGCTTCGCGCACATTCTCGTTCGGGATGCCGCCTACGAGTCGATGCCGAAGCGCCGTCGAGGCGAGCTACACGAGCGCTTTGCCGACTGGGTCGAGTCGCGCGCCCCCGACGCCGCCGAATACGACGAGATCCTCGGTCACCACCTCGAGCAGGCGCTCGCGTACCGGCTCGCGCTTGCTCCGGCAGGGGCGCCCGAGGCGGCTCTTGCCGAGCGTGCGGCCGGGCGGCTCGCGCGTGCGGGACGGCGAGCACTCGCGCGCGACGACGCCCACGCGGCGGTCAACCTGCTCGGCCGCGCCTCCACCCTGCGCGCCGAGGATCCCGCGCTCCTCCTCGATCACGCCGACGCCCGCGCCCAGCTCGGAGAGATTCGCGCCGCCGAGGAGACGTTCGGCGCGGCGCTCGAGGCGGCCGTGGTGTCCCGCGACCGGCGGACCGAGATCTGCGCCCAGCTTGAGCTGGGCATGATCGGCCTGCTCACTCGCGCCGAGGTTCGGGTGGATGAGCTGGCCGCAGAGGTCGAGCGCGCCCTGCCCGCCTTCGAGCAAGCCGGCGACGACGCGACGCTCGCGCGACTCCTGACGCGGCTCGCGGAGGCGTACTGGTGGCGCTGCCGCATCGGGGCGATGCAGGACGTACTGGAGCGGGCCCTCGTACACGCCCGGCGGGCCGGGGACGAGCGGCAGGTCGCGAACGTGGCGGTGCGGTTGGGCTTCGCGGCGATCATCGGGCCGCTTCCGGTTGCAGAGGGTCGCCGCTTCCTCGCCGACGCTCTCGACCGCACCGCTGACGAGACCTCCTCGAAGGGAATGCTGTTGCTGACAAGCGCCCTGCTCGCGGCTCTCGAAGGTGACTTCGACGACGCGCGCGGCCTCGTCGCTCGCGGCACCCAGATCCTCGACGCGCTGGGCCGGAGCGTCGGCCTCGCGGCGATCAGCACCTGGACGGCTGCGATCGACCTTCTCGCAGGCGACGCGGTCTCAGCCGAACGCGACCTTCGAGCCGCGCTCGACCAGCTGGATCGGGTGGGACAGCGCGCGAACGCCGCCTCGGTGGCTGCGCAGCTCGCGGAGACGCTCGTGAGCGCGGGCCGGTACGAGGAGGCGGCGTCACTCACGGGTGCGAGCGAGGCTGCGGCCTCGCCCGATGACGTGCATGCGCAGATCGCGTGGCGCGTCGCCCGCGCGAAAGTCTCGGCGGCGCTCGGCGACGGGGCGGCTGCGGAGCAGATTGCGCGGCAGGCAGTCGGGCTCGCCTACGAGACCGATTCGCCCTTCTACACCGCCGAGGCGCTCGAAGCGCTGGCGGTTGCACTCGACGCAGCCGGGCGGCCGACCGAGGCCGAGGCCGCTGCCGGTGACGCGCTCCGTCTGCTCGAGGCGAAGGGCAACCGTGTCGGTGCCGCTCGCATCAGGACGGCGCGAGCGGCGGTACGTACAGCGTCGACGCCGGGGTGACCGCTCCGGCCAGGCGGTGGAGTGGGACGCGGCGGACGAGGGGATCGACGCCGGCGTACCGTGAGGCCTCGTAGACGACGACCTCGTGGTTGCTTCCGTAGATCTCGCAGAGGGCGCTGACCAGGGCGCCGAGCCCGGGAGCGTGCGGCTCGGCCGAGTGATTCGAGCTGCCGACGACGCCGATCTGCCAGAGGACGAGAGCCGCCGAAGGCTCCACTCGCGGCCGTTCCTCGAGGAAGCGGGTCGCCTCGTAGCTCTGGCAGCCGGTGCGGGCGGGGTCGACCCCGAGGTCGGCGAACAGGCAGTCCTCGGCGGAGACGCCCGGGAGCATCCGCGCGGCATACCCCTCGCGCCGTGCCTGGCCGATCGCCTCGTGCGAGGGGAGGACGAAGACGCCGGGATGGCCGTAGAAGGCTGCGCAGACACGCTGACCGGCCCGGACCGGCGCGAGGATCTCCTCGATCATCCGAGCGTAGGCATCCCGTCTGTCCTCACCCTCGACGTAGCACGACCCCAGCGAGCGCGCCCGCGGGTTCAGTCGCTCGATCCCCTCCGCGGAGATGGGATCGGTGACGAGGTACAAGACCTCCTCCGCCGACTCGATCGCCGCCCGCGCCTCGCTCGTCAGGCGGCCGGCGCCGATTCCCGTACCGACGACGACGAGGGAGCCGCTCAGTAGGGCGGCGACACCACCCAGAGCGGAACGGCCTTGTGCGACCCGGTGACCAGCATGATGTTCTCCTCGATCTCACCCAGTGTGCCGGTGAGGAGAAGCTTTGACGTGCGGCTCCCGATCAGCCCGCTTTTGACCCTGTTTTCGATGTACTGCTCGCGGCCGTCGTGGTACTCCCGGAGGTTGACCTCCTGCAGGAGGTCCAGGAAGAACTGCCTCAGCTCCGCGCCGATCTGCTCGCTTGCCATGCTGTCTCCCTCTTCCATGTACGCGACGCTACAAGCCTTGCGACCGGACGTCAACGTCTCGGTACCCTGGCCGGAATGGATCCGCTCGCGCCGTTCTCGCAGAAGACGCGCGCCTGGTTTCAGCGGGCATTCGAAGGGCCGACGCCCGCGCAGGCCGCCGGCTGGCCTGCGATCGCGACCGGGGGCAGCGTCTTGATCCAGGCGCCCACTGGCTCCGGCAAGACGCTGGCCGCCTTCCTCTACGGGATCGACCGCCTCGACGCGCGGCCGGGAGAGGGGCTCCGCCTGCTCTACGTCTCGCCGCTGAAGGCGCTCAACTACGACGTCGAACGCAACCTGCGCGGACCGCTCGCCGGACTCCAGTCGAACCTCCGCGTCGCCGTCCGCACGGGTGACACGCCGCAGAAGGAGCGCGCTGCGATCGTCCGCACGCCGCCGGACATCCTGATCACGACGCCCGAGTCCCTCTTCCTGATGCTGACCTCGCAGGCGCGGGAGGTGCTGAGGTCGATCGAGACCGTGATCGTGGACGAGGTGCACGCGGTCGCCGGCACAAAGCGAGGCGCACATCTCGCGCTGAGCCTCGAGCGCCTCGACGCCCTGCTCGAGAGCCCCGCCCAGAGGATCGGCCTCTCTGCAACGCAGCGGCCGCTGGAGGAGATCGGCCGCTTCGTCTCGGGAGATCGAGCCATTCAGCTCGTCGACGCGGGCACGCGCAAGGAGCTCGACCTCGAGGTCGTTGTGCCCCTCGAGGATATGCGCGAGCCCGGCGGCCGTCCCTACGAGAACCCCCTCGAGGCCGACGGCAGCGCCCTCGGCACGAGTACCGAGGGCGGAATCGGCTCGATCTGGCCCTCGATTTACCCGGAGTTGCTCCAGCTCGTGCGCGCGCACCGCTCGTCGATCGTCTTCGTCAACAGCCGCCGCCTCGCCGAGCGGCTGGCCCTGCGGCTGAACGAGCTCGCGGAGGAGGAGATCGCGCGTGCCCACCACGGCTCACTGGCGCGGGAGCAGCGGGTCGAGATCGAGGAGCTGCTGAAGGCAGGGCGGATCCCCTGTCTCGTCGCTACCTCCAGCCTCGAGCTCGGAATCGACATGGGAGCGGTCGACCTCGTCATCCAGGTCGAGAGCCCGAAATCGGTGGCGCGCGGCCTCCAGCGGATCGGCCGCGCCGGCCATGAGCTGGGGTCGATCTCGAAGGGTCGCATCTTCCCGAAGTTCCGCGCCGACCTGCTCGAGTGCGCGGTCGTCGCGCGCGCGATGCGCGACGGCGCGATCGAGGAGACCTCGATTCCGCGCAACCCGCTGGATGTGTTGTGCCAGCAGATCGTCGCAATCTCGGCCGACGCCGAGATTGCGATAGACGAGCTCCACAATCTGGTGCGAGGGGCCTACCCCTTCTCGGATCTCTCTCGCGAGCAGCTCGAGAACGTGCTGGACATGCTCGCGGGCCGCTACCCGTCCGACGAATTCGCCGAGCTGCGGCCCCGCATCGTCTGGGACCGCACCGCCGGCGTCATCCGCGGGCGCACGGGTGCTCGCCGCTTGGCCGTGACGAACGCGGGCACGATCCCGGATCGGGGCCTCTTCGGCGTTCACCTCGTCGGAGATTCATCAGGGACAGGGGGCGGCCGCGTCGGCGAGCTCGACGAGGAGATGGTGTACGAGGCGCGGCAGGGGCAGACGTTCTTGCTCGGCGCCTCCACCTGGCGGATCGAGGAGATCACGCGCGACCGCGTGCTCGTCTCGCCCGCACCGGGAGTCCCAGGGGCCGTGCCGTTCTGGAAGGGCGAAGGCGTCGGTCGGCCCTACGAATTGGGCGAGAAGATCGGCCTGGCCTCTCGGTCGATAGCGGCGCTCGCCGACGCGAAGGCGCTCTCGGTGCTGCGCTCGGACTATCACCTGGACGAGCGTGCGGCCCGGAACCTCCTCGTTTTCCTCCGCGACCAGGAAGCCGCCACCGGTGCCGTTCCGTCCGACCGCACGATCGTGATCGAGCGTTTCCGCGATGAGATCGGCGACTGGCGCGTCTGCATCCTCACGCCCTTCGGCGGCAGGGTGCACGCGCCCTGGGCGATGGCACTCGCGGCACGCCTGCGCAACGGGCTCGGCATCGAGGTGCAATCGATCTGGTCGGACGACGGGATCGCCCTCCACTTCCCGGACGCCGACGCCCCGCCGCCCCTCGCCGACCTCCTGATCGACCCGCAGGAGATCGAGGAGCTGGTCGTCCAGGAGGTGGGCCAGACCGCCCTCTTCGGGGCGCGCTTCCGCGAGAACGCCTCGCGGGCTCTGTTGATCCCGCGCCGCCGGCCCGGCCAGAGGACGCCGCTCTGGCAGCAGCGGCTGAAGGCACAGAACCTGCTTCAGGTGGCGCGGAAGTACGGCTCCTTCCCGATCGTGCTGGAGACCTATCGCGAGTGCCTCCAGGACGTTTTCGACCTACCCGCGCTGCGGCGGATCCTCCAGGGCCTGCAGACGCGCGAGCTCGACCTGGTCGAGGTGGAGACGGCGTCCGCCTCGCCGTTCGCGTCCTCGCTCCTCTTCGACTACGTCGCGACGTACATGTACGAGGACGACACGCCGCCCGCCGAGCGGCGGGCCCAGGCGCTCTCGCTCGACCGCGACCTGCTGCGGGAGCTGCTGGGACAGGAGGAGCTGCGCGAGCTGCTCGACCGCGCTGCGATCGAGGAGGTCGAGAGCTCGCTGCAGCCGACACCGCGGAACGCCGACGAGCTGCACGACCTGCTGCGCATGCGCGGTCACCGGGTCGCGGGCGAGTACGACCAGGGTTTCGCGGAGACGCTGCTGCGCGAGCGGCGAGCGATCCGCTTCCGCCTCGTGGGCAGCGACGCGATCGCGGCGGCAGAGGACGCCGGACGCTACCGCGACGCGGTCGGCGTGATGCCTCCCGGCGGGCTCCCGGATGCCTTCCTCGAAGGCGGGCCGGAGTCGCTGAAGCAGCTCGTGCTCCGCTACGCGAAGGGCCGTGGCCCCTTCACGACCGCCGAGGCCGAGGCGCGCTTCGGGATCGACCTCGAGAGCATGCTGCACGCGCTCGAGCAGGCCGACGCGTTGGTGCGGGGCGAGCTGAGGCCGGGAGGCAGCGAGCGCGAATGGTGCGATCCCGAGGTGCTGCGGCGCCTGCGGCGCGCGTCGCTCGCCGCGCTGCGGAAGGAGGTCGAGCCGGCGGAGCAGGCCGCCTACGGACGTTTCCTGCCCGCCTGGCACGGGATCGGCCGCCGGGCGACGCTGCGCGAGGCGCTCGTGCCGCTTCAGGGGCTCCCTCTGCCCGTCTCGCTGTGGGAGTCCGAGGTGCTGCCGCGACGCGTCCCCAACTACCAGCCGGCGTGGCTCGACGCCCTCTGCGCCTCGGGCGAGCTCGTCTGGGTCGGTGCGGGGCTCGACCGCGTGGCGGTCTACTTCCGAGAGGACGCGCCGCTCCTGGGCCGGCCCGCAGGCGCGCCGCCACCGGAAAGCGACGCGGCCCAGGGAATCCGCCGCGTTCTCGCCTCGAGCGCGGAGTTCTGGTACCCGCTCGTCACGGCCGCGGGGCTGGAGCCGGACCTGGCCCTACCCGCGTTGTGGGAGCTCGTGTGGGCAGGCGAGGTGACGAACGACGCCTGGACGCCGCTGCGTGCCGGTCGCCGCTACCAGGTACCCCGGGTCGACCGCAGAGCACGACGTTTCTCCCGCACGCGGGTGACGCAATCCACCTCGACGCAGGGCCGCTGGTCGCTCACCCAGGGCATGTTCCCGGGGACGCCCGACCGGCGTGCGCTGGCGGAGCTGCTGCTCGAGCGGCAGGGGATCGTCACCCGCGACGGCGTTCGCGGCGAAGGCATTCCCGGCGGCTACGGCGCCGTCTACGGCGAGTTGAAGGATCTCGAGACGATCGGTGTGTGTCGCCGCGGCTACTTCGTCGAGGGCCTCGGTGGCGCGCAGTTCGCGCTGCCCGGCGCGGTCGAGCGGCTGCGCGAGCTCCGCGGGGAGGACGATCCCGAGCCGCTCGTGCTTGCCGCGGCCGACCCCGCGCAGCCCTACGGCGCCGCGATCCCCTGGCCTCGCCGAGCCGGTGCGCGTGCGGCCCGCGTCGCCGGTGCGCAGGTCATCCTTCTCGACGGCGAGGCGGTGCTCTTCGTCGAGCGGGGCGGCCGGACGCTCGTGCCGCTCCGCGAGCCCGCGGACGAATGGCTGCGCCCTGCCATCGAGTCGCTCGTGGCGTACGTGCGAAGCGGCGGAGCGAAGCGACTTGCCGTCGAGCGCTTCGACGGCCGCCCGGTGGTCGAGACGGAGATCATGCCGCTGCTCGTCGAGGCCGGCTTTCTCGCCGGTCCGCGGCGCGCGGTGCTCCGTCCTTGATCCTGACCGCTGCTTCCCGTCGGGTAAAAGCGGGAATGGGCGCGGCATGACGGCGGCCGCACTCGAGAGCTTGCGCGACGGGTTGGTGGGCGTGCGCCTCGAACTCGACCTCGGCGGAGCCGAGCAGGCGAGACACGTGCGCGACGAGCTCGTCGGCCAGATAGACGACTACCTGCTTCCGCGGTTGAGCCGGCTCGACGCGCCTCTCCTGATGGTGGTCGGGGGTGGGACCGGAGCCGGCAAGTCGACGCTCGTCAACAGCCTCGTCGGGTCGCTGGTGAGCCCGGCTGGCGTGCTCAGGCCGACGACGCGTGCGCCCGTGCTCGCCTGCAGCCCCGAGGATGTGCGGTGGTTTGAAGACGACCGGATCCTGTCGCAGCTCGCGCGTACTACGGGCGGGCCTGCCGGGCCGGGGGCGCTCGAGCTCGTATCGACGGCGGCGTTGCCCTCCGGCCTCGCGCTGCTCGACTCCCCCGACATCGACTCCGTGGCCACGGAGAATCGCGCGCTCGCGGGACAGCTTCTCGCGGCGGCCGACGCGTGGCTCTTCGTGACGACTGCCGCTCGCTACGCCGATGCCGTGCCATGGGAGCTCCTGCACGCAGCTCGCGACCGGAGTACGAGCCTTGCCGTCGTGCTGAACCGCGTGCCGCCCGAAGCGACCGAGGAGGTGAGCACGCACCTCGAGCAGATGCTGCGCGAGCGCGGACTCGGCGGGACCGAGCTGCTCGTCGTGCCCGAGAGCCGCCTCGAGTCGGGCCTGCTGCCTACCGAGGCGCTCGCACCCGTGCGTCGCTGGCTCGACGCCCTCGCGGCGGACGCACAGTCGCGCGCCGCGCTGATCCAGCGCACCTTGGCCGGTGCGCTCGCCAGCATTCCGGCTCGCGTCGGCGTCGTGCGGAGCGCGGCCGAGGCACAGGGCGCGGCGGTCGAGGAGCTGCAGCGACAGGTCGCGAATGCCTACGAGCGCGCGCTCGAGGAGGTCGAGGAAACCCTTCGAGGCGGGTCACTTCTGCGCGGAGAGGTGCTGGCCCGCTGGTACGAGGTGGTCGGGACGGGCGACCTGATGCGTGCGCTCGAGTCGCGGGTGGCGTGGGCACGGGACTGGATCCGGAGCGCAGTCAGCGGGCGGCCGACGGCCGGCACGGCGGTGAAGGAGGCCGTCGAGACGGGAATCGAGGCGGTGGTGCGCGCCGCCGCGGAGCGCGCGGCAGAACGGGCGGCCTCGGCGTGGCGAGCCGCCCCGGCGGGCGCCCGGCTCCTCGCGGGCGCGCCCCGCCTGGACGCCGCCTCGCCTGGGCTCGCCGAGGCAGTCGAGCGTGAGGTTCGCGACTGGCAGGCGTCGGTGTTCGAGCTGGTTCGCCGCGAGGGGATGGACAAGCGCACGACCGCCCGGATCGCGTCGCTCGGCGTGAACGGTGCGGGCCTGACGGTGATGCTGGCCGTCTTTCTCCAGACGGGAGGGCTGACTGGAGCGGAGGTGGCGATCGCCGGAGGCACCTCGGCCGTCGGACAAAAAGTGCTCGAAGCGATCTTCGGCGACCAGGCCGTGCGCGCGCTCGCGGCGAAGGCGCGTGACGACCTGCTCGAACGCGTTCGCCGGCTCCTCGACGAAGAGGCCGAGCGCTTCACCTCCCTTCTCGCCGTCGCCGACGCCGACCGGCAGGCGCAGGAGCGTCTCGACGCGGCGGTTGGGGCGCTCGAGCGCGCAAGGTGAGCGACTCGCTTTCGCTCGACCGCCGGCTGACGGCCCTCGCAGAGGCGGCAGAGGTGGGCCAGGGGCGTCTGAACGCTGCCCTCGTAGCCACTGCGCAAGGCGTCGTAGAGAAGGCAGGCGCGCGGCTGGGGCTCGGTCTCGAGCGCACCGTCGTCGCGCTGGCCGGACCGACCGGCGCCGGCAAGTCGACGCTCTTCAACGAGCTTGCCGGCGCGAACCTTTCCGTGGTGGGCCGCCGTCGGCCCACGACGTCGACTGCGGCGGCCGCCGCCTGGGGTGAAGGGGCCGCCCCTCTCCTCGACTGGCTCGAAGTGCCGCGTCGCCATCTCCTCGACGATCCGGAGCTCGAGGGGCTCGTTCTCCTGGACCTGCCGGATTTCGACTCGGTGGAGACCTCGCATCGACTCGAGGTCGACCGGTTGATCGAGCTCGTCGATCTCATCGTCTGGGTCGTCGATCCACAGAAGTACGCCGACGCCGCCTGGCACGACGGCTATGTGAGGCCGCTGCGCGGCTACGCCGGTGCGATGGCGGTCGTGCTCAACCAGTCCGACCTGCTGTCAGAGCGGGCCCTCGACTCCTGTCGCACCGATCTCGCGCGGCTCTTGGAGCGCGACGGAGTGGCCGGCGTGCCGGTGTTGGCGGTGTCGGCGCGGGAGGGAGACGGGCTCCAGGCAATGCGCGCGCTGCTCGCCGAGCGTGTTGCCGCGCGTGAGGCGGTCCTCGCCCGACTCGAGGCCGATGTCCAGGTTGCGGCTGAAGAACTCGCCCACTTCTGCGGTGCAGAGCCGGGCAGGCGCGCCGGCCGTAAGGAGCGTGACCGCCTCCTCGACGTGCTGGCCGACGCCGCCGGCGTGCCGACGGTCATGCGGGCTGTCGAGTCAGCGCATCGGCGGCGCGGTGCGCTCGCCACCGGGTGGCCGTTCCTCCGCTGGGTCCGGCGTCTTCGGCCCGACCCGCTCCGGCGCCTGCGCCTGCCGGAAGATCCGCAGGAGAGCGTGCGGACATCGCTGCCGGGACCGTCCGGCGTCCAGCTCGCGCAGGTCGAGACTGCCGCCCGCGGGCTGGCCGACCAGCTCGCGGCGAATCTCCCCGAACCGTGGCCGGCGCTCGTCCGCGGCGCGGCGACCGGTTCCGGCGACCGGCTTCCGGACGAGCTCGACCGGGCCGTCGCGGGCTCGGACCTCCATGTGGGACGGCCGCGCTGGTGGCGGCTGGGCGGGTTCCTTCAGACGGCGTTCGCGACAGCGGTGGCGGTGGGCGCGCTGTGGCTGCTTGCGCTGCTGGCGCTGGACTACCTGCGTCTTGACGACGTCATCCCCGTGCCCGAGGCGAACGGCGTGCCGCTCCCGACCGCCCTTCTCATAGGCGGGATCGTGGCGGGGATCGCGCTCGCCTTCCTCGCCCGGCTGGTGAACAGCTCCGGCGCCCGACGCCGTGCGCGCGCAGCGGGTCGCTCGGTACGGGCACGTTTGGAGGGGACGGCGGAGAAGCTGGTGCTCGAGCCCGTGGACTGCGAGCTCGAGGCGTACGAGCGCCTTTGTGCAGCGGTTGCCACCGCGGGTACGCCGTCGCAGCGGAGACAGTCGCCCCGCCGGCTCGCCGCCGTCTGACGATTAGGCCAGCCGGCCGAGGGCGACACCGAAGAGCGCGTGCCGCCACGTCGCTTGCGCAAACGCGCGTGGGCTACGCAGGAGCGGCGGGATCCCGGGCTCGCCTCGCGCGGGGTGGTAGCGGTCGACGAAGTGCGAGAGCGGATAGAGGCCGACGTTCTCGGCAAGCGCCATTCCGAGCGCCAGCCGATGCCGCTCGATGTGCAGTCGCCGGCTTGTGGCCTCGTACACGAGGCCGAAGATCGCTCCGTTCGCCACGTGCAGCGCAATGCCGGCCGCCCGCCAGTACGACCCTCGCGTCGCCGCCTTGCCGAGCAGCGCGACGTCCGAGTAGTCATAGCGGAGCAGCCGCCGATCGAGCGGCTCCGCGAGCGCCCAGAGGCCGGCAGCCGTCGCACCTGCGGCGGCCGAGCGGAGGTACGAGCTCATGCGCGCCTCACCCGCCCGAGTTTAAGCTCGAATCGTGCCCGAAGGCGACTCGCTCCGACGCGCCGCTCAGCGGCTCCAGGTGCTGGTCGGGCAGAAGCTCGAGGTCGAGTCGCCGCACCCTCGTGCTCAGGCGACCGGTGTGGCGCAGCAGGTCGACGGTCACACCCTCGAGAGCGTCGAGTCGGTCGGCAAGAACCTGCTGCTGCGCTTCGAGGGCGGGCTCGTCGTGCGGAGCCACCTGCGCATGTCCGGCCGCTGGCGAGTGGAGGGCCGTGGTGCCAAGCGCGTCGGGCTGCCGTGGCTCGTCCTTCGCGGCGAGACGCAGGAGGGTGTGCTCTGGAACGGTCCCGTGCTCGAGCTCGAGCGGCGGTCGGTCCGACGACTCCTGGGGCCCGACGTGCTCGCAGACGATTTCGACGTCGACTCGATCGTGACTGGGTTTCGGAGTGCCGGCGATCGCTGGCTCGGCGAGGCGATGCAGCACCAGCAACTCGTGGCCGGGATCGGCAACATGTGGATTGCCGAGGCGCTCTGGGAGATCCGGGTGTCTCCTTGGCTGCGCGTCCGTGACGTCTCCGACGGGACCCTGGCCTCCGCGCTGGCGACAGCACGTCGCCTGATGCAGGCCTCGCTCCAGTCCCGCCGTCCCGGCCGTAGCGTCTACCGGCGCGCCGGGCGTCCATGTCTCAGGTGCGGGACGATCGTGCGCTCGCGCGGCCAAGGCGACGAGAACCGTACCGCCTACTGGTGTCCGGGCTGCCAGGCAGGAGGTCAGCCGCCGGGCGCGTAAGCGAAACGGTGGCCGTTCGCGCTCCTCAGCTCCAGCTCACGCTTCGCTCCTTCTGCCTCGGCGCCTTCGTCTTTCTCGGACGAGCCCTCGAGGAGGGCGACGAGCTGCCGTTCTCCTTCGAGGAGCACGTCCAGCGCGGGGGGCCGGCTCTGTACGAGTACAGGCCGCTCGTGCGCTCGTTCATCGAGAGCCGGGCGCGCGCACTCGCGCAGCGAGAGGACGCGCGGCTCGCGCTCGACGAGCTTCTGCGCGAGCCGGCCGCCGCGATCTTCGCCCGCGCACATGCGGGGCCGGAGCCCTCCGAGGAGGAAGCGCTCTATCGCACCGTCCTCGTCTCTTTGCTGATCTCGACCGCCGAGGGCTGCGGCGGCTTCGACTGGGACGACGTCTCGTTCGAGCGTGCCTACGGCGAGCTCGAGTCCTCGCTCTTCGGCGAGTCGCGGGCTTATGCCGCGGTCGCGCCGCTCCTGGGCGTCTCGGTCGTGACCCAGCTCGACCTGGGTGGGGGGCTGCGAATCCGCGCCGCCGCCACCGGCGAGCTGGCGCGGCACTGGCCGGAGGCACAGGGTCTGCTGCCGCCGGAGTTCGGCCGTGCGACCGACCGCTACTGCGTGCTCGAGCTGGAGCGTGGTCTGCAGGCCGGGGCGGATCCGCCGGATGCGCCGGCGGAGCTCGCCGACGCCGTCACTGCGCTGCGGCTGGCGACCGCGGCTCCCGTGGCCGCCGGCCCCGTCCTGTTCGAGCGCCTGGCCTGGCGCCCGTTCGGGATCAGACCGGTGCTCCCGATCGCCGCGACGCAACCCGCCGGTGAGGCGACGCGGCTCGACGGCTTCCGCGGAGCGCTCACACGTGAGCTGCTGGAGCGGCTCGTCCTCGCCGACGGCGACCCCGCGCTCGCCGACTCGCTCGACCGCTGGGAGCTCTCCCTCTTCCAGAACGAGCCGTTCCGCTCCGAGCAGCTTCGCGGCTGCTTCGGCTCGTTGCTCGGCGAGACCTGGGCGTTGCGGGCCGCCGTGCTGCTCGGCGACGATTCCGATCGCCGCCGTTCGCTGTACGCGTCGCTGCGCGAGTTGGGCGAGGGAGAGCTCGCGACCCCGTCGGTGGCGGATGCGGCGCGCCGTGCGTTCGTCGAGACGCTCCGGCACGGCGATCGCGAGACGCTCCTGGGCTCCCTCGACGACGCGCTGCTCGGGTTGCGCGCCGCGAAGCTTGCCCGAACCGCGTAGCGCTTGCCTTTGGCGCGCCGCGTCCGCGAACTGGCACACATTCGGCACAGATCCGACGCAAACGCCACAGCTTCCCGGCTAGCGTGGGTGGGGTGGAGGACGACCCCGCCCTGCTGGCACGGCTCGACCGGATCGACGCTCTCGACCGCCGCGGAGCGCACCCGCGCGAGCTGCTGGCCGAGCTTCGCGGCCTGCTGCAGGACGCCGAAGCGGCCAGAAGGGCGCAGCGAGAAGAGGGAAAGGAGGTGGTCGAGCGTCTGCGCACGGCGCTTGAACCGGACATAATCGGCACGTGATCGCCCACTGGGACGACGTCCCCACCGGCCGAGCGGAAGAGGGCCACATCGCCGGCGAGTGGAGCCGCCTGGGCGCAGCCGCCGGGACGAAGACGGTCGCCCTGAACCGAATCCGGGTCGACCCCCGCAAGTGGTCGACGCCGTATCACAGCCAGACGGCCGAGGAGGAGATCTTCTTCGTCCTCTCCGGGTCGGGCGTCTGCCTCCAGGACGGGGTTGCGTTCCCGGTGCGGGCCGCCGACTGCATCGTCCATCCGGCCAGGCAGGGGCACGCTCTCCGCGCGGGCGGCGACGGCCTCGAGGTGCTGGCCTTCGGCACTCGCGGACGCACCGAGATCGGCCACCTGCCGCGCGCCGGTGTCGCCTGGATCGGCGGCACCTGGGCCGAGGTCGGCTCGGGCGACACGCCGTGGGAGCGCGAGGCCTCGGCCGGCGAGCCGGAGCTGCCCGAGCTCGGCGAGCGGCCGCCCAATGTCGTCAACGTCGACGAGGTCGAGGGCGACTACGGCGGGCGGTGGAAGCGTCTTGCGCGGGAGGCGGGCTCGGACCTGACCGGCCTGAACTGGGCCGTCCTCGAAGCCGGAGAGGAGGGAGCGCCGCCGCATTCCCACTCCGCCGACGAGGAGATCTTCGTCATGCTCGAGGGCGCCGGGACGCTCGAGCTCTGGCCGAGCCCGCAGCATGTTCGCGGTGGCCGCGAGTACGAAGAGCAGCCGATCCGCGCGGGTCACGTGATCTCGAGGCCGGCCGGAACCGCCATCGGGCACGGCATTCGCGCGGGCGACACCGGCCTGACCTATCTCGCCTACGGCACGCGCAGGCCCGACGACGCGTGCTACTACCACAGGTCGAACAAGATCTACTTTCGGGGTCTCGGGGTGATCGCGCGGCTCGAGGATCTGGACTACGAGGACGGAGAGCCGCAGTAGTGCAGGAATCGACCGGGTAGCCTTGAACAGCGAGGAGCAGATGGGACTCATGCGCTTGCTGCCGCGTCCGAACATTCGGCCGCAGACCCAGACCGAGGAGCCGTCGTTGCAGAGGGTGCTCGTCTTCGCGAACCAGAAGGGTGGCGTCGCGAAGACGACGACGACGCTCAACCTCGGAGTTGCCTTCGCGGAGCGCGGCCAACGCGTGCTCATCGTCGATCTCGACCCGCAGGGCAACCTGACGATGAGCCAGGGCATGAACCCCGATGCGATCGAGCGCTCGATGTTCGACGTGCTCGTGCACCGGCTCCCGATCTCCGAGGTGATCCACAGGGTAGAGGTCGACATCGCCGTCTCCTCGATCGATCTCGCCGGGGCGGAGCTCGCGCTCAGCTCGATGATCGGCCGGGAGCGCGCGCTCGAGAAGGCGCTGCTCGAGGTGCGCGACAAGTACGACTTCGTCCTGATCGACACTCCCCCGTCGCTCGGGCTGCTGACGATCAACGCCTTCGTCGCGGCGACAGGCGTGATCGTGCCGGTCCAGTGCGAGTACCTTTCGCTACGCGGCCTTGTCCAGCTCGAAAACACGCTCGCGATGGTGCGCGAGAACCTCAACCCGGACGTCAAGGTCGAGGGGATCTTGGCGACGATGCTCGACAGCCGCACCTTGCACTCGCGCGAGGCGATCGAGATCCTCGAGGAGAACTTCGGCGAGCTCGTCTACAAGACCCGGATCCGGAAGACGGTGCGGTACGCCGAGGCGCCCGTGAAGGGTCTCTCCGTCCTGAAGTACGATCCGAACGGCTCGGCTGCTGAGGCCTACAGAGAGCTGGCGAGGGAGGTGCTCGATGGCGCGAAATCGCGCGAGCATGCGTGAGGGCCCGCTGGCCGAGCTCTTCAAGGCAACAGAAGCCGCCCAGCGGCAGGCGGAGCCTGCTGACCAGGTCGAGGCGCAGCCTCAGCCGAAGCAGCCCCAGCCGAAGGGTAAGGCGAAGAAGGCAAAGGCCCAGCGCGCGGTTCCGCCCGCCGTGCGTCCCGCCGTTCCGCCCGAGGAGCCGCAGGAGCGGACGGTCGACCACGTGCCGGACTTCTCGCGCGCGGAGCCCGAGGCGGCTGCGAGCGCGCCGGTCGCAGAGCCGCCCGTCGTTCCCACGCCCGAGCCTTCGCGGCGCGAGCGTCCCTACGAGCCCCCCGCGAGCCGCTTCTTCGAGACGATCCCCGAGTCCGCCCCGCGGCTCGAGTACTCGACGCCACGCGACTCCTCCTCGTATCTGGCGGTCATCCGCGTCGTCGGCGTCGGCGGGGCCGGCCTCAACGCAGTCAATCGCATGATCGACGCGGGGATCTCTCAGGTCGAGTTCGTCGCCGTGAACACCGACATGCAGCAGCTCCAGCTCTCGGACGCGCCGATGAAGATCCACATTGGCCGCGAGCTGACGCAGGGACTGGGCTCCGGCGCCGACCCCGACGTCGGCCGCCGTGCGGCCGAGGACACCGGCGACCAGATCAAGAACGCGCTCAGAGGCTCGGATATGGTCTTCGTCACCGCAGGCGAGGGTGGCGGCACCGGCACCGGCGCGGCGCCGGTCGTCGCGAAGATCGCGCGCGAGCTCGGCGCGCTCACGGTCGGCATCGTCACGACGCCTTTCCGCTTCGAGGGCACTCGCCGCAAGACCGCCTCCGAGACAGGGGTGGCGGAGCTTCGCGCCGCCTGCGACACGGTGATCGTGATCCCGAACGACCGCTTGCTCGAGGTGCTCGACCGTTCGACCTCGATGCTGGACGCGTTCAAGATCGCGGACGATGTCCTCCGCCAGGGTGTGCAGGGCATCTGCGACCTGATCACGATGCCTGGGCTGATCAACCTCGACTTCGCCGATGTGCGCACGATCATGTCCGACGCCGGCTCGGCCCTGATGGGCATCGGCTTCGCCACCGGCGAAGATCGCGCCAAGCAGGCCGCCGAGCGTGCTCTCCGCTCGCCCCTGATCGACACGGAGATCGTCGGTGCCCGCGGCATCCTGCTTTCCATCGCGGGCGGCGAGGATCTCACCCTGCTCGAGGTGAACGACGCGGCAGAGGCCGTGCGAGCGGCTGCCACGGACGACACCAACATCATCTTCGGTGCAACCGTGGACGAGCGCCTCGCCGGCCAGATCTGGGTGACGGTCGTCGCCACCGGGTTGGGTGGTCGTGGGCGGCGGGCGGTGCCGTCGTTCTCGGGCGGGAGCACCAGGTCGGTGGGAGCAGAAGAGCCGCTCGAGCCACCGAGCTTCCTGCGTCACTAGCCTCGACTGAGGCTAGACGAGCGGGAGCACGACGGTTGCTCCGAATGCGACCGCGAGGCCGACACACGCCGTCGTGGCGGCTGCAGCCGCCGTCCAGCGGCGGCCACCGGGCGCGTTCGTCGCGAGGTAGAGCCCACTGCCGATGCCGAAGGCAAGGCTCGTCACGGTCTCGACGGCGCTGAAGGCGATTCCGGCCGAGATCGCCGTCTCCGTTGCCGCGCCGTGAGCGTGCAGGGCGAACGCGACGGCCGCGCTTGCGACGCCGAGGTTCCCCGGCGTCAGCGGCAGGATCCCCGCCAGGTCGAGCGCCGGCACGACGAGCAGCGCCGCGAGCAGAGGCCGCTCGACGCCGAACGCTGCCGCGATCGCCGCGGCCGCTCCGATCTTGGCCGCGGTCGCGAGTCCGATCCAGCCGATGAGCTCGGCGGCGGCGCGAGGGCAGCACCCCAGTACCCGGAACGCGTCGAAGATGTGAGCGACACGCGCGCGCGGATCCCGGTTGCGGGCGAACAGGGCGATAGCGACCGCCAGTGCCACACCAAGTGCGAGCAGTGCGAGTGGCCAGAGCGGGAGGACGCCGCTCGCAGCCGCGAACGCCAGCAGGAGAGCGAGCCAGATCGAGCGGGCGGCGCCGACCGATGCCGCAACGCCGCCGGTCGTCCAGAGGCGGCCCTCGCCGTCCAGCACACGCGCGAAGAGCGCGAAGCGGACGGCGCTCCCGAGCCGGGCCGGCGCGACTGCGTTGACGAGCGAGCCGATCCCGTAGCGCGCGCTCGCATCCCCACGAGTGATCTCCGCGCCGCAGCGGCTGAGCGCCGAGCGCCAGGCGCAGCCCGACGCGGCGAGCGCGGTCGCGAACGACAGCGCCGCAAGCCACAGCCAAGCCGGGCTGGCGTCGAGCAGCCCCTGGAACGCGTCTGTGACCTGCTCGCCCAGCAGTTGTGGCATGGTCGCGAGCGCGGCCAGAGCGCCGATCGAGCCGAGCGACAGCAAGAGGTGCCGCTTGCCGAAGGCAAAGTCAGGATGCATCTGGTCTCAACGTTCGACCCGGGACATACGTTCCTTTAGCTGTTCTCGGCAGCGATACCGCGCGTTTACGATTTCGTGATGAAGGCGGCCATCGCAGCCGGTCATCCGCTCACGGCCGAAGCAGGGTCCAGGGTACTCCTGAAAGGCGGGAATGCGGTCGATGCCTGCATCGCGGCAGCATTCGCCGCGTCCGTGACCGAGGGGCCGCTGACGGGTCCGGCAGGCGGGGGCTTCCTGCTCACGTACGTCGACCGGCAACCTCACGTGCTCGACTGTTTCTTCGCGGTTCCGTCACGCGCGCTCGCCGAGATGGAGGAGATCGTGATCGACTTCGGCGACGCGTCGACGCAGGTCTTCCACGTCGGTGAGGAGTCCGTTGCGGTTCCCGGGCTGCTCCCAGGGCTCGAAGAGGCGCATCGCCGCTTCGGCAGCCTGCGGTGGGAGGAGCTCGTCGAGCCGGCCCTCGAACTTGCCCGGGGCGGGGTGGAGGTGGGTGAGACCCAGGCGTTCCTGCACAGGATCCTGGGCGCGATCCTCCAGCGTGACGAGGGCGGTCGCCGCATCTACGGCCACGCCGACCGGCTCGTGACCGAGGACTACGTCGCGACGCTCGAATCGGTGCGAGACCGGGGTGCCGCGGCACTCGTCGAGCTCTTGCCCGAGCTCGAGGGCGACCTCGCGGCGTATCGGGTGGCCGAGCGGGAACCGGTGAGAACGACCTTTCGCGGCCGTGATGTTCTTGCGACGCCAGCCCCCTCGCGGGGCGGGGGCATCGTCATCAACGCACTCGAGCGACTCGAGCACGCGCGGTCGCTCGACGACCGGGCCCGCGCACTGCAGTACGCGTACGCGACCGCTCCCCCTGCGCGGATGGCGGGCACGACGCACATCTCGGTCGTCGACGAGGCGGGGACCGCGGCGGCGCTCTCGTCCACGCTCGGCTCCGGCTCCGGCGTCTTCCGGGGGGGCACACAGCTGAACAACATGCTCGGCGAGCTCGACGTGATCGGCGACCGCGGGCGGCATCCCGGCGAGCGCCTTCCGAGCATGATGACGCCGACGCTCGTGCTCGAGCAGGGCCGGCCCCGCCTCGCGGTCGGGAGCGCAGGTTCCGTCCGCCTCGCTGGGGCGATCGCCCAGGTCGTCGACGCCGTGCTTCGTGGCGTCCCGCTCGAGCAGGCGATCGACGCACCGCGGATCCACGTCGACGGCGAGCTTCTCCACCTTGAGGGCGGTAACCCGGACGAGCCGCTGCCCGGCTGGACAGTAGTCCCCTGGGCCAACCGCAACCTCTTCTTCGGCGGCGTCTCGGCGGTCGAGGTACGCGCCGACGGGACGTTCACCGCCGCCGGCGATCCTCGCCGTGGCGGTCACGGCATCGTCGTATGAGCGCCACGATCCGTCAGGCGCGTCCCGACGACGCGGCAGCGCTCGTCAAGCTCGGCAGCACCGTCGGGCGCGAAGAGGGCTCGTGGCTCCTGACCAGCGACGGGTGGCGCAGCGTCGGCGACGAGCGACGCTACCTACGGGCACTCAAGCGCTATCGCCATGCGGCGGTGTTTGTCGCGGAGGACGGGGAGCAGATCGTCGGCCGCCTCTCGCTGGCCCGCGACCGCCATCCGGCCAGCGGTCACGTCGCGGACCTCGGCCTGATGGTCGCCGCGAGCCACCGCCGCCGCGGCATCGGCCGGGCCTTCCTCGAGCAAGCCGTCGTCTGGGCAGGCGATGTCGGCGTCCGCAAGCTCGAGCTACACGTCTTCCCGTGGAACGAGCCCGCGATCCGCCTCTACGAGTCGTTCGGCTTCGAGCGCGAGGGGCTCCGCCGGGGGCACTACCACCGCGACGGCGAGTACGTCGACGCGATCCTGATGGCCTACCGTCTGCCGGACTGACCTCGAGGAAGGGAACCGCGGCGGCTTTGGCGTGCTGGGCGGCTGAGTCACGGCTCGGATGCCTTGATCTCGTCCGCGAGAACTCGATACTCGGTCGCCATCAACTTGTCGCGTGGGCGTCGAGCACGAGCTCTTCGCCGAGCAGATCGAGTAGCCGTGCCAGCATCTCAACGGTGGGCGAGACGACGTCGCGCTCGATCCGTGAGATCGCGGCCTGAGAAGTGCGTGCGCGGATCGCGAGCTGCGTTTGCGTCAGCCCGTGCCGTTCCCGCGATTCGCGAGGAAGCTGCCCGGCTGACATTGGTTATTATATCATATCTGACATATCTTTCCATCCTTGCCGCTCCTCTTACAGTGAGCAGCCGTGAGCACTCCGGCAGCAGTGACCGAGGCGACAGTCGTTCGTACGGGTCCCGATCGGCTGGCCCTCAGCGCGTTCGTGGGCGCAGTGCTGCTCGGCGGGTCGAACTTCGTCGGCGTTCGCTACAGCAACCGAGAGCTCGACCCCCTCTGGGGCGCAGCGCTCCGCTTCGCGCTCGCCGCCGTCGTCTTCGGTGTTCTGTGCGCGGCGCTGCGCCTGCGGGTTCCGCGCGGCCGCACCCTCGCGCTCGTTGTTGCCTACGGGCTCCTTGGCTTCGCGGCTGCCTACGGTTGCCTCTACTGGGCGCTGCAGGAGGTGCCGGCGGGCATCGGCGCCGTCGTGCTGGCCGTGAGCCCGCTGCTGACGCTCTTCCTCGCTGTCATGCACGGGATGGAGCACCTGAACCGGCGCGCGCTCCTTGGCGCCGTCACCGCCTTCGTCGGCTCCGTGCTGATCTTCTTCCAACCCGACGAGACCTCGTTCGGCATCGCCTCGCTCATCGTTCTCGGCGTCGCTGCCCTGTGTGCCTCGGAGTCCGTCGTCGTGTCGAAGCGCGTCGGCCGCCAGCACCCACTGGTGATGAACTTCGTCGCGATGACGGCCGGCGCGGCGGTGCTGGTCGTCGCGGCGGCGGTGGCGGGGGAGAGCTTCGCGCTCCCGCGGGAAGGCAAGACGCAGCTCGCGCTCGTCTACCTCGTCGCGGCGACGGTGGGGCTCTTCATCTGCATCCTCGTCGTCGTCCAGCGCTGGACGGCCTCGGCGACGGCGTACAACTTCGTGCTGATGCCGATCGTCGCCGTCGCCCTCGGCGCGCTGATCGCCGACGAGGAGATCACCGCGACGACCCTCATCGGCGGCGCCGTTGTGTGCGCAGGCGTCTACATCGGCGCTCTTGCGAGACGTTGAAGCGGGCGGGCCGCGATCGCGGCCCGCCCGCATTGTCAGCTGTTGTCGGCGACGAACTTGAAGCGAGTGCCGGTCGGATCCGCGGCGGCCGCGAGCCGGCCGTACGGCGTGTCCTCGGCGGGCCGTTCGACCTTGCCACCGAGCTCGACGACGCGTTCAAGCGCCGCATCGGCAACATCGACCTGGAAGTAGACCGACCACGCCGCCGGCGTCCCCTCGGGCACGAACGCCGTCGCGTCCATGATCCCCGCAAGGGCGTTGTCGCCCTCGCCCAGCGTCGTGTAGCGGAACTCGGGCGAGTCGCTCATCGTGTGGGCGTCCCACCTGAACACGTCGCGGTAGAAGCCGACCGCGGCGCTGTAGTCGCGCGTGTGCAGCTCGAACCACGCGGCGGTGCCGAGCTCGTTCCGCACTTCGAACCCCTTGACGGTCCCGGGCTGCCAAATGCCGATCGTCGCGCCGCCGGGGTCGCCGACCATGGCCATGCGGCCGTTGTCCGTGACGTCCATTGGCTCGACATACACCTGAGCGCCCTTCGCGCGGGCATCCGCGGCCGTGCGCTCGACGTCGTCCGTCGTGAGGTAGACCGTCCAGGCGTCCGGCGCTCCCTGAGTGCCGTCGTTGTGCATGCAGCCGGCAACGTGCTTGCCATCCTTCAGGAACGTGAAGTAGCCGCCGAGCTCGGGTCCGGCATCCTCGGGCGTCCAGCCGAAGAGCTGCCCGTAGAACTCCTTCGCCCTGTCGGTGTCGGAGCTGTACAGGTCGATCCAGCACGGCGCGCCGACGACGAGTGTGGGTGCAGGCATGGTGCGCTCCTCCTGTCTGAGAGAACAGATCGTCTCACCTTTGACCGCGGCGGCCGCCAGAACTCATCGCTGTCACCTCACCAAGCGCACACGGCGTTGTGACCGGTGGGAGAGCGGCCGAGGCTAGGGCGTTACGACGCGGAGCCCGGGAACCCGCGCGTATTCCCGCGTGTTTCTCGTGGCGACGCCGAGGCCGTGTGTGAGCGCGGTGGCGGCGATCCACAGGTCATGCGGGCCGATCATCGCGGCCTGTTCTTCGAGAGACGCCCACAGTTCCGCATGGGTGCGTGCGACCGCATCGGTGATCGGCAGCGCCACGTACGCGCGCAGCAGCCGCTCGACGTACGCGCTCCGACGCGGTCGACGCGCGGCATCCGCTCGGTGAACACCGTGGAGCAGCTCGCTGACTGTGATGACGCTGATCGCGGCGCGTTCGTCCCCCAACGCGGCCTCGACCGCGGCGCCTGCCCGCTCGCCTTCGATCAGGACACCCGTGTCGATCAGGACGGCCAGTGCGACTCCGGCGGCGCGAGCGAGCGTCGCGCGGCCATGACGTCGCCGGCGAACTCGTCGTCGACTGGCGGCAGCGACTCCATCAGCTCCCGCAGCTCCGCCGCGGAGAGGAAATGTCGGCGCGCCGGCGAGAGGGTCGCAATCGTCTGCCCGTTCCGGGTGATCTCGATCTCGTCGCCCTCAGCGACGCGGTTGAGCACCGCGGAGAACGATCGCGCGACCGCAGTCGCCGTCATCCGAACCATGGTACTAACTATATCAGAAAAATCTGATCCTGAGTCGAACTGCCTGTCGATCCGCGCCTACCGCCGGCGGCTCGGGCGCAGGATCCTCCCCTCGCGGCTCTGCCCGCTGAAGGCGCAGAGCTGGAGCAGCTCGCCGTCGAGCTCGAGCCCGGAACCGACGACGCCGTCGCCGTGCAGCCGCACGTCCTCGCCGAGACCCGGAGACGGCTGTCGCGCCTGGGCGGCCGCCGCGACCGACGCGACGAACCGCCCCAGGCGCTCCTGCGACGCCGGCTGTCCCCCGACCCGCTCGAGCGCGTCGAGCAGGTAGCCGGCGCGCAGCTTGGGGTAGAGCCGCGCGAACGCGGCCGGGCGCGAGACGTAGTCGAGGCAGAGGTCATCTCCGAGCGCGAAGAGCGCCCCACACTGGCCGGGCTGGAGCGGGAACGCCCGCTCGAGCTCGCGCAGCTCGTCCTGCCGCGAGCGGAAGACGTCCGCCTGCGCCCCGGTGGGGGACTGGACGCCGAGGCGTGCCGACTGATCGCGCACGGCGTCCCACACGACGCCCTGGGCGCTGCCGCGCGCGAGCGGATCGGCGGAGAGGCTCTGTGCCTTGCGGCGGCGCAGCTCGGGGTGCGCCGCCTGCGGCGCCGCGTCGAAGTCGACCGAGCGGCGGCTCCAGCGCCCTTCCTCGACGCAGGAGACCGGAATCGGCACCTTGCTCCGCGCCGGCACGAGCACCGTCACGTTGAGGATCCGGTTCTGTTTCGCACCGAGGAGCTCCTCGCCGTCGTAGAGCAGGACGTTCGCATCGGTCGGGTTGGTGACCGCGAGCTCGGGCACCGCACCGGCCTCGCTCACCTCGCCGATCCGCAGGCCGAGCGGCAGCGCGTCCTCGAGAGTGACGTAGTCGGCAACGGGGCTGCAGCGGGGGAAGAGCGACGCGATCATGATTCCGCGGTGAGTGACGGGCTCGCCCAGCTGGATGAAGGTCTCGATCATGGGGACTCCTTTCGTTTCCCCATGAGTCGACGAGCGAGGGAGGTCGTCTTACGCTCGAGCCACGGCCATGTTGTACAACTCCGGAAAATCCTGTCCCACATGTGCTACCGTGCGAAAGAGATGGGTGAGATCGCGAGCGAGCGTCGGGACTCCTCCACGGCGCGGGTGCCGTCTGTGCCGCCCGGCAGGGCGATCGTGTACACCCGCTACGACGAGGAGAAGAGCGTCGTCATGAACCCGCAGGACTTTCACCGGCTGATCGCTCTCGACGGCGCTCTCGCAGAAGTGGCGTGCGATCGGATCGAGATGAGCGAGGTCGCCCTCGAAGCCCACCGGCACGAAGACATGCCGGGAGCTCCGGTCGAGGATCCGGGTCGGATCAAGTCGCTTCTGGGGCTGTGAGCCCTCTCTCTCCCGGCAGGCTGGCCGGGACAGTTCGCTGGGCTGTCGTCCCCTACGCTCCCCGCCCTCCGTTCCGACTGTACGCGGGCGAGGATCATCCGCCGGTGACCGTTCCCGACGTCGCCACGTTGATCGCGAGCGCGCGAGGGGGCGCCGATGTCGACTTCAGCTACGTCGTGCCCGGCAAGGCACGGCCGGTCCTCATCATCAACGACCCGCCCGCCGAGCATCATCAGGAGATCACGGCTCTGCGCCTGCTCCGCTTCTCGAAGATCGCAGATCCTGCTCGTCAGGAGCAGATCCGCCGGAACGATGACCCGCTGCTCTTCCACCTCGACCCGTCGCGCTTCGACCTCCCCGAGGAGAACGCGGCAATCGTCAGCGCGCTCGTGCGCGTGCACGTCGACGCGATCGACTCGAGTACGGCGCTCGGTGCTCTCGATCTGACCGAGACGCGTGCCCTCGGCGAGCGCATCATCGGCTTCTACGAGTTCGACACTCGCCTGCTCGTCGAGCGGAAGATCCGGAAGCTCGCAGCCCGGATGCGGCGGCGCGAAGAGGGCTGACGAGCCCCGTAAGATCGGGACGTGCCCGAAGAGACTGTCTCCTCGATGCACGATGCGCGCGATGCCGAGGACAAGCGACTGCTCGAGGCGAAGGAGCACACCCAGCTGCTCGAGAACTACGTGTACCTCGTTCAGGAGTGGGTCTCGCTGCGCGTCCGCAAACGGGAGGCGGCGGAGGAGGTCGTGCAGCGCGTCTTCCTACGCCTCACCGGTGAGCTCGCAGCGGGTAAGACCTACACGGTGCCGTATCGCGTCGTCGTCTGGAACGTCGTGAACTGGACCGCGCGGGGCTACGAGTGGACGGCGAAGCCGGACGCGACGCTGCCGGACGGCTGGGATGCCGTGGCGCCCGACCAGCTCGAGGAGTGGGAGGGAGAGCACGACCTGGGCGCCCTGATCGCCGACCTCCCGGATGGCGACCGACGCGTGCTCGACCTCCTCTACCGCGAAGGCCTCGCGCCGGCGCAGGTGGCCGAGCGGCTCGACCTCAATTCGAATGCGGTCTACCAGGCGGCTCACCGCGGACATCGGAGGGTGGCGGAGCAGCTTGGCAGGTAACGTCGCGCACGAGCTCTTCGCCGAGTACGCCTCGCTCGTCGTGCGGGGCGAGCGGCCGCGCGCGAGCGACTTCCTCCGGCGCGCAGGCGGCGACGCCGACCAGCTCGCGGCCATGATCGACAGCTACCTCCGCGCGGCCCCGCGACCCATCGCGACCGCCGAGGATTCGGCGCTTCTCGCGTCGCTGCTCGGCGCCGAGCCGCCGCTGCTCGAGTTGCGCGTCCGGCAGGGATTGAAGCGAGGTACCGTCGTGGACGCCCTCCTGGAGGCGCTGGGATTGGCGGCGAAGAGCCGTGGCCGTCTCGCCGATGCGTACCACGAGCTCGAGACCGGCCAGCTCGACCCACGCGGCGTCGATCGCCGCGTCTGGGACGCGCTCTCCTCCGTGCTCGGCCCCGACGTGCGCTCGCTCGCCCGCTGGCGGCCCGCGCCAGTCGAGGCGGCGGTCGCCTACCGGCTCGCCGAAGCCACGGTCAACGCGGACTACGTCCCTGCGCAAGCCCCAGCCGAGGAGGACGAGGTCGACCGCCTCTTTCGGTCGGGCAGCTGACCGGTCAGAATCACGTGGGGTCATGTCCGACTACGACGACGCGAGGGCGCACAAGCTGCGCGAGGCCTACCACGCCGCTTTCGGCGGCGACGAGCTGCCCGTGCCGGTGGAATCGATCGCCGAGGACCTGCTCGGCCTCGCCGTCGAAGCGCGCGAGCTCGAGGTAAGCGGCATGCTCCTTCCGGCCGAGCGCCGCATCCTCGTCAACGCAGCCGAGCCGGAACCCCGACGCCGCTTCACGATCGCCCACGAGCTCGGCCATTGGATCTGCCAGTGCCTGGAGGGAACGGCGAAGCCGATCTACTGCCGAGCCGATGACATCGGCGTGGATCCGGAGGCGAAGGCGCTGGAGCGCGAGGCGAACATCTTCGCCGCGAACCTCGTCATGCCCGAGTCGGCTGTGCGCGCTGCCGGCGGCGAGAACCGCTTCGGCGTCAGCGGCGAGGCACTCGCCTGGCGCCTCTACAACCTGGGGATCGCCGCCGAAGCGCCGGATACGGTACGGGCATGACCTCGACTGCCGAGAGCGTGATCTCGGAGATGGTCGAGCGGCTCGTGCGCGAGTTCGATCCACTCAAGATCGTGCTCTTCGGCTCTCACGCGCGCGGCGAGGCGACCGAGCACAGCGACGTTGATCTGCTCGTCGTCATGCCGGACGGCGTCGACCGAAAGAGTGCACCTGTTGCGATGCTGGTGGCGCTCGCCGATCTGCCCGCCGCCAAGGACGTGGTCGTGACGACTCCGGAGGAGATCGCCCGGCGAGGCGACCTCGTCGGAACGGTGCTTCGCCCGGCTCTCCGCGAGGGGAAGGTCGTCCATGAGCGAGGCTAGCGGAGGCCGCGCGCACGTTCGATGGCGAAGGCTGACTCTCGCAGGGCTCGGTCGACGCCGAGTACGAGGAGTGCTTGGCCCCGCGCTCGAGGCGCGCGAGCTCGAGGTGAGCGGCATGCTCTTCCCGGCGGAGCGCCGCATCCTTGTGCGGGCCGAGGAGCCAGAGCCGCGCCAGCGTTTCACGATCGCCCACCAGCGGGGCCACTGGACCTGCCAGTGCCTGGGCAGGACGGCTCAACCCGTGGCAGTCAGCTCGAGTGCGATCGCGTGGCGGCTCTACAACGTCGGTCTCCTGGCCGAGCAGCCCGCTTGACCGATCAGCTCGTGCCGGTGGCTGCGCGTTCGCGATCGAACCGCTGGATCACACGCTCGAGCTCCGTCTTCTCGGCCTTCGTCAGCGGCAGGCCTCGATGCATTGGAGGTCGAAAGGGCTCGCGTCCGGATCGACGTCGGTGAAGGGCTGCTCGTGCTTTGCGTCAGTCGCCATCTCGCGTCTCCTTCGGAATGTCGAGGCTCCGTTCCTGCGTGTCAAGCGGTTGGATCTCGAATGGCGATTCATCGGGCGGCGGGTCGGAGGTCGGCTCGAGTGCCGTGTCCTCGTCGCTCACTTGCGTACCTCCTCCAGCGCAAGCGTAGCGGCCTCGGCTATCACGAGAGCCAGTCCGACAAGGAGCGACGCGAAGCTCCAGCGGAGCCACCCGAGCTTTCCGTCACTGGCGCAGCGCTCGCGGGCGATCACCTCCACCAGCGTGCGCATCGCCTCGCCGCGCGCCTGCTCAGGCGCTTTCTACGCGATCCCGAGCGTGAGGTACTCCCGCGGCCAGAGCGCGCGAATCGCGCCGCACACCGAGCCGAGGAGCACGACGAGGCAGGTGAGGAAGAGGCCGAACGCCCACCACGCCTCGAGCTCGTCCACGAACCGTAGTCCGACGGTCGCCGTCAGAGCTGCGACGAGCGACGCAAACGAAGCGACGGTGGCGGCCTTCCGATCGAGTGCGTCCGTGCGCGCCGCCTCAGCATCCGCCAGCCGCCACGTCGCGTCGAGCAACGCTTCCACGGTCTCAGGATTCGGCTGCGGTTCGACCATCAACCGATCGTACGTTCGCGTCCGGACGCAAATGTGCCGACTTCGCAACAGTTCGTGCGGGGAGCAGCCCGCGTGACCGACTCCACGCTCGCATACCTCTCGCCCGAGGGGAGAGCGCGCGGCAGGATCGACGAGATGCTGACGGCCGCCGGCTGGGCCGTCCAGGACGCCCGAGCCGTCAACCTCGGGGCGGCCCTCGGCGTGGCCGTCCGCGAGTTCGTCCTGAATCCGCCGCACGGCCGCGCCGACTACCTGCTCTTCGTCGACCGGCAAGCGGTCGGCGTGCTCGAGGCGAAGAAGGAGGGGGAGACGCTCACCGGCGTCGCTTGGCAGACGGCCAAGTACCTCGACGGCCTCCCCGACGAGATCCCGACCGCGCTCGAGGGCGCGCTTCCGTTCGCCTACCAGTCGACCGGTGTCGAGACGCGCTTCACGAACACGCTCGACCCGGAGCACGCCAGCCGCGACGTGTTCTGGTTCCACCGCCCCGAGACACTCGCAGGCTGGATTGAGGACGTCAGCCGCCACCCCGCGGCGCCGACGCTGCGCCACCGGCTGAAGCAGCCGGCGCTGCTGGAGGAGACCGGCCTCTGGCCCGCACAGGTGCGCGCGATCCGCAATCTGGAGCTATCGCTCGCCGAGAACCGCCAGCGCGCGCTCGTCCAGATGGCGACCGGCTCGGGCAAGACGTTCACGGCCGCGAGCCTCGCCTACCGGCTGATCAAGCACGGCGATGCGCGGCGCATTCTCTTCCTCGTGGATCGCGCGAACCTCGGCCGCCAGACGCTGAAGGAGTTCCAGGGATTCACCGTGCCCGACGTGAACCGCAAGTTCACCGAGCTCTACAACGTCCAGCATCTCTCCTCCAACAGCGTCGATGCGGTCGCGCGCGTGACGATCTCGACGATCCAGCGGCTCTACTCGACCCTGCGCGGCGATCCCGACCTCGCGGAGGAGCTCGACGAGCACTCCGCCTTCGACCTCGAGCCCGATGCGCCCGTGCTCGTCGGCTACAACCCGCTCGTCCCGCCCGAGACCTTCGACGTCGTGATCGTGGACGAGTGCCACCGCTCGATCTTCGGGGTCTGGCGCCAGGTGATCGACTACTTCGACGCCTTCGTGATCGGTCTCACGGCGACGCCGAACAAGCAGGCGCTCGGCTTCTTCCGCCAGAACCTGGTGATGGAGTACACGCACGAGCAGGCGGTCGCGGACGCGGTCAACGTCGACTTCGACGTCTACCGGATCCGCACCGAGATCAGCGAGGGCGGCAGCACCGTCGAGGCGGGGCTCGTGACCGAGTTCCGCGACCGGCAGACGCGCAAGAGCCGCTGGGAGAAGCTCGACGAGGACGTCACCTACGGCGCCGAGGCGCTCGATCGCGCCGTCGTCGCCGAGGATCAGATCCGCACCGTCGTCAGGACCTTCCGCGACCGCCTCTTCACCGAGATCTTCCCCGGCCGCAGCGAGGTGCCGAAGACGCTGATCTTCGCCAAGGACGACGCGCACGCGGAGGAGATCGTGAAGATCGTGCGCGAGGAGTTCGGCAAGGGCGACGAGTTCGCCGCCAAGATCACCTACAAGGCGACCGGGCGTAAGGCGGACGAGCTGATCGCGGCCTTCCGCAACTCCTACCACCCGCGGATCGCCGTCACCGTCGACATGATCGCGACCGGCACCGACGTGAAGCCGCTCGAGTGCGTCTTCTTCATGCGCTCGGTGCGCAGCCGCACCTACTTCGAGCAGATGAAGGGGCGCGGCGTACGCGTGATCGAGCCGTCCGACTTCCAGGCGGTGACTCCCGATGCCGCGGCCAAGGACCGGTTCGTGCTCGTCGACGCGGTCGGCGTCACCGAGACCGACCTCGTCGACACGCAGCCGCTCGACCGTGAGCCGACCGTGCCGCTCGCGAAGCTCCTGCGCCGCCTCTCCTTCGGCGTGCGCGAGCCCGAGCTCGTCTCGACGATCGCCGGCCGGATCGCGCGGCTCGACCGGAGCCTCCGGCCCGAGGAGCGCGCGGAGCTCGAGACCCTCGCCGGCCGCAGCCTGAAGGATCTCGCGCGTGGGATGGTCGAGGCGATCGACCCCGACCGGCAGCTCGATGTTGCTCGCGCGGCCTCCGGCGAGGAGGAGCCGTCCGTGGACGCGATCGCGGCCGCCGCGGCCGAGCTCGTCCACGCCGCCGTCGCGCCGCTCGCGGAGAGCCCGGAGCTGCGCGAGCGCCTGCTCGAGCTCCGCCGCGTGCACGAGCTGCTGATCGACGAGTTCTCGAAGGACGAGGTCGTGGAGGCGGGCTACTCCAAGGACGCGGCCGACCGGGCACGGGCGACCGTCGAGTCGTGGGAGGCGTTCGTCGCCGAGCACCGCGACGAGATCGCCGCCCTCCAGATCCTGTACTCGCGCCCGTACGCGCAGCGGCCGACCTTCGCGCAGGTGAAGGAGCTCGCGCAGGCGATCGAGCGGCCGCCCTACCGCTGGACGCCCGAGCGGCTGTGGGAGGCCTACGAGGCGCTCGACCGCTCGAAGGTGCGCGGCTCGGAGCGTACGGTGCTGACGAACCTCGTCTCGCTCGTCCGCTTCGCCCTTCACGCCGACGACGAGCTCGTCGCCTTCCCCGACCGCGTGCGCGAGCGCTTCCAGGCGTGGCTCCTGCAGCAGGAGAACGCGGGCCGCGTCTTCACGCCCGAGCAGGCACGCTGGCTGCACTGGATCGCCGACGCGGTCGCGACCTCGCTTGGAGTGTCGGTGGACGACTTCGAGTACGCGCCGTTCGTCCAGCACGGCGGTTTGGGCAGGGCGGCGCAGGTGTTCGGCGAAGAGCTGGCGCCGCTCCTGGAGGAGCTCAACGAGGTGCTCGTCGCGTGAGTGATCTGCCGCCTGGATGGGTCCTAACGAAACTGGGAGATCTCGGTCGTTGGATCGGCGGCGGGACCCCGAGCAAGGCTGTTAGCGAGTACTGGGGAGGCAGTATCCCATGGGTATCCCCCAAGGATATGAAGGTCGACCGCATCCGCGACACGGCCGATCACATCTCGGAGGAGGCATTACAGGCGAGCTCGACCAACCTCGTCGCAGCGGGTTCGGTTCTCCTGGTGACACGCAGCGGAATCCTCAGTCATACGCTGCCTGTCGCTGTCACGGATGTTGACGCTGCGCTGAATCAGGACCTCAAGGCGCTCATCCCCGGAGGCAACGTCGATAGCGCTTACGTCGCCTGGGCACTGCGCTCAAACGCACGCCGAGTCCTCGATTCGTGCTCGAAGGCGGGAACAACGGTCGCGAACATCGACACGAAGCGCCTGCTCGATTTTGAGATTCCAGTGGCGCCGATCGCCGAGCAGCGGCGGATCGTCGCGGCGATCGAGGAGCAGTTCTCGCGGCTCGATCACGCGGAGAACGCTTTCCGGGTGATCGGGGCGCGGCTCAGGCAACTCGCGGACTCTGTGCATACGTACGGCTTGGCCGGAAGCTGGGACGAAATGCCTCTCCGCGAATTGTCCGAGCGAATCACAAAAGGCACGACACCAAGTTCGCTAGGGCGTCCATTCACAGCCGAGGGCGTCCTCTACGTCAAAGCTGAGTCGCTAGTCAACGGGGTCATCGAGCACACGCGATGTGCCCATGTCGACCAGGAGACTGACGACCTTCTGACGCGCTCGAGGCTCGCCGAGGATGATGTCCTCATAACAATCGCGGGCACACTTGGAAGGGTGGGTGTCGTCCGCGCCCGCGACCTTCCTGCGAATACAAACCAGGCGGTGTGCCTGGTTCGCTTACACAAGAGGGAGTTCACGCCGTGGTTGTCGGCTTGGCTTCGCGGCCCCGCCGCACGTTCGCTTCTCGCAAGTGGTGGCCGGGGGGTCGGTCTCCAGAACCTCAACCTGAAGCAGATCGGTGAGCTGTCCGTTCCCGTGCCCGCGCTCGAAGAGCAGCGCCGCATCGTCGCCGAGGTCGAGCAGCAGCTCTCGCTGATCGACTCGCTCCGCGCCGCCATCGAGTCGGCGCAGAAGCGCAGCGCTGCACTCCGCCGCGCGATCCTCGAGCGTGCCTTTCGCGGCGAGCTCGTCCCGCAGGACCCGGCCGACGAGCCGGCGTCCGTCCTGCTCGACCGCATCCGCGCCGAGCGCGCCGCGGCTCCGCCACGCCTGTGGACTCGCAACCAGCCTGAAGAATCTTATCCCTGAGCTAGATAAGAGGCATAAGACGCGATAAGGTCTATCAAGTTGGATGAGCTATCGAATCCATACCGACCCGGGGCGGGTACGACACCGCCTGCGCTCTTGGGGCGAGATGGGCTCATCAACCAATTCTCGATCACGGTGGGACGTGCCAAGGCCGGACGACCTGGCAAGAGTGTGATGGCGGTCGGATTGAGGGGCGTTGGCAAGACAGTCCTCTTGAACCGCTTCTCGGAGATCGCCGAGGCGCATGGTTACGACGTGGCGTTCATCGAAGCCACCGACAGCGGCGACTTCGCCACCGTACTTGCCGTGCGCCTGCGAAAGATCCTGCTCGAGCTCGACCGCGGCGCCGTCTCGCGGTACGTCGCGATCGCGCTGCGCGCCCTCAAGAGCTTCACACTCCAGCTTCCCGACGGTTCGACGATCCAGATCGACCCCGAACCACTGCTGGGCACGGCCGACTCCGGGCGGCTTCTGGACGATCTCACCGATGTTCTCGTCGCCGCGAGCGAAGCGGCGCGTGATCGAGGCCGCGGGATTCTCATCGCGGTCGATGAGGTGCAATATCTGTCCGAGGAAGAGTTGTCAGCACTCATCGTCGCGGTTCACCGAACGACTCAGCTCAACCTCCCACTCGTCGTCGTGGGAGCCGGTCTGCCCCAGCTTCCTGGACTTGCGGGCGAGGCGCGCTCCTACTCCGAGCGCCTCTTCGAGTTTCCCGAGATTGGTTCTCTCGATGATTCCGATGCTCGCGCTGCACTGGAGATTCCCGCGGCAGAGAATGGCATCCGATTTGTGCCGGAGGCGTTGACCGAACTCGTTGGCGTATCGCACGGTTACCCCTACTTTCTTCAGGAGTGGGGCTACCACGTCTGGAACCACGCCATCATGTCGCCAATTCCGCCGGACGACGTACGCGCGGTGCGGCCGCTCGTCCTCGCGGCTCTCGATCGCGACTTCTTCCGCGTTCGGCTCGACCGGCTCACTCCGAAGGAACGCGAGTATCTACGGGCGATGGCCGAGCTCGGGCCAGGACCGCACCGGAGCGGGGACGTTGCCGGTGCGCTTGGAGTACGCGTCGAGAGCGTGGGGCCAAGGCGTGGGGGGCTGATTCGCAAAGGGATGATTTACAGCCCTGCGCACGGTGACACCGCGTTCACGGTGCCGCTCTTTGACGAGTTCCTCAAGCGGGTGATGCCGTGACGTCGCTGGAAGACGCGCAGGCCATGGACCCTCCGGTCGACGTCTGCGCACCATCAGTATGACGGAGCGGTTGCAGTGAGCTCAAGCGGACTCGTCCAGCGGCTTTGGAACTACTGCAACGTCCTCCGCGACGACGGGCTCTCGTACGGCGACTACCTCGAGCAGCTCACCTTTCTGCTCTTCCTGAAGATGGCCGACGAGCAGACGAAACCGCCGTTCTCGCGCCCGGCGATCGTGCCGGAGGGGTTCGACTGGCCGTCGCTCCTCGGTCGCGACGGCGACGAGCTCGAGGTGCACTACCGCCACCTGCTCGAGGAGCTCGGGCGCAAGACGGGCATGATCGGGGTCGTCTTCCGGAAGGCGCAGAACAAGATCCAGGACCCGGCGAAGCTGCGCCGGCTGATCGTCGACCTGATCGACCGGGAGAGCTGGCTCACGCTCGATGCGGACGTGAAGGGCGACGCCTACGAGGGGCTGCTCGAGAAGAACGCCGAGGACGTGAAGACCGGCGCCGGCCAGTACTTCACGCCGCGGCCGCTGATCCAGGCGATCGTCGAGGTGATGCGTCCCGAGCCGGGCATGTCGATCTGCGATCCGGCTTGCGGTACCGGCGGATTCCTGCTCGCCGCGCACGACCACATCGCGCGGAACCACCTGCTCGACCCGGACGAGCGGAAGCACCTCCGCTACGACGCCCTGCGCGGGTGGGAGATCGTCGACGCGACCGCGCGACTCTGCGTCATGAACCTGCTCCTGCACGGGATCGGCGCCGAGGACGCCGGCTCGCCGATCGAGGTCGACGACGCGCTCAAGGCGCTGCCGAGCGAGCGCTTCGACCTCGTGCTCACGAATCCGCCGTTCGGGCGCAAGTCGTCGATCAGCTTCGTGAACGAGGAGGGCGAGGCGACTCGTGAGGATCTCGTCGTCCTCCGCGACGACTTCTGGGCCTCGACCTCGAACAAGCAGCTCAACTTCGTCCAACACGTGAAGTCGCTGCTGACGGTGAACGGTCGTGCGGCAGTGGTCGTCCCGGACAACGTCCTCTTTGAAGGTGGGGCGGGGGAGACCGTGCGGCGGAAGCTGCTGCACGAGTGCGACGTCCACACGCTGCTGCGCCTGCCGACCGGGATCTTCTATGCGCAGGGCGTGAAGGCGAACGTCCTCTTCTTCGACCGCAAGCCCGCGAGCGAGACGCCGTGGACGCGAGAGCTCTGGATCTACGACTTCCGAACGAATAAGCACTTCACGCTCAAGCAAAACCCGCTGCGGCGCGAGCATCTCCAGGAGTTCGTTGACGCGTATAGGGCGCGCGAGGAGAGCGAGCGCTTCCAGCGGTTCACGTACGACGAGTTGCTCGCGTGCGACAAGGTCAGCCTCGACATCACGTGGCTGCGGGACGAATCGCTCGAAGACATGGATAACCTGCCGCCACCCGATGTCATAGCGCAGGAGATCGTGGAGGATCTCGAAGCGGCGCTCGCGGAGTTCGCCGCGATCGCGGAGTCGTTTCGCACGCCCGACACTTCATCAGGGGGTTGAGATGCCGCAGGCACGACAGATAACCGACGCGGACAAACAGGCCGTACTCGAGCGGCAAGGTCGGCGCTGCTTCATCGACAACCACCCGATCGGCGCGGACGAGGACATTGAGTTCGATCACATCCATCCGTACTCCGAGGACGGAGCAACGGCGATCGCGAATATCGCGGTTGTCTGCCGTCGGCACAACCGGGACAAGCGAACTCTCTCGCTCAGCGAGTATCGGGACCGTCTCTCCTTGCGAAGGTTCTTCGAGGGTGCAAGAAAGCGACGACTCGACGATCTGTTGACCGAGAGGCTCGGCGCCACCGGTTTCGGAAAGCCTGTTTCGCTCGAAGTGCGAGAGGAAGAGGCTGTCCTCTTTCTCGACGCCGGCCACGTTGATGCGCCTCTTATGGAATGCCCCGCGACCCACGAGCGATACTTCTTCGCCTCCATCCCAGTAGAGCTCATCAAGAACGACGTCGAGCTACAGCCTCGCGCACTCGAGCCCGAGAGGCTTTGGGAGCTGTACCGGCACCTTCTCTTGCACACTCAGCTTCAGCCGGCTGTCTGCAGACTGGTTGACAGCTCGCTGCTTCTCTTTGATGGGCAGCACAAGGCTGCCGCTCAGGTTTGGGCCGGCCGGAAGGCGCTCGACTGCAAGGTCTACCTTGACCCGGACGTTCGCAGGCTGAAGGAGACGAATCTGTCTGCGCACGACAAGCTTCGCCGAGGATGTCCCGCTCGTCGTGGATTTTCGCGTCGGCGGTCCCGGTGTGATGGTCAGGCGCTGAGGACGATAGCGGCCTCCTTGGTCGTGGTGTGGGGTGCTCGGCGACGGTCGAGGTCGTGTTCGATCGCGACGACGAGGGTGGCGAGGTCGCGGTAGCCGATGATCTTCCGAAACTGCCGTTCGGCTTCGAGCATGCCGGCTGCGGTCCAGCGCAGCGCCATCTCGCCGGAGGACCAGCGCTTCACGTTGCGCTGGGTGCGGCGGACGATCTCGATCATCGACTCGCAAGGGTTCGTGCTCTCGAGGGTGCGCTTCAGCGAGCCGGTGACGCCGAGACGGGTGAGCGTGAGCGTCTCCTCGAGCCCTTCGCGCAGCGAGCCGGCCGCACCGGGGTACGTTCGCTCGAGCTCGCCGGCGAGTTGGCGGAGTTGGTCAAGCGCGCGCGTGTGGTCGTCGAGTGCCCACGCCCGGCGCAGCCTGAGCTTCACCGTCGGCCGCTCGCGCTCGGGCAGATGGTCAGTCACGTTGCGCTCTTTGTGCCGCACGCATCTCTGCACCGGCGCCTCGCCGAAGACGTTGCGGATCGCCTTCCGCAGCGCCTTGGCGCCGTCGATCACGAAGAGGATCCCCTGCTCCGGGTCGAGGCCGCGCTCGACGAGATCGGAGAGCAGCGCCGTGGCGACGGTCGCGTTCTCCGTCGATCCTTCCCAGAGCCCGAGCGGGATCTTCACGCCCTCGGTCGTGATCCCGAGGCAGACGACGTTCGTGCGTCCCTGCAGCTCGAGCCCGTCGATCATCATCACCGCCAGCCTGACGTCGTCGAGGCGGCGGCTCATCAGCTCGCCCAGCGACCGGCGGGTGCGCTCGACGAAGCTCCGCGACACCGCCGAGCGCGACGTCGAGCGCGCCGCCTGCTCGACCGCTGAGCCGACCGGCTCCT
>Ga0208612_1000125_pt1 | contig 43077 bp, 40 predicted proteins | sample AntDryMetagUQ889_FD_188089 | JGI IMG/M metagenome (GOLD analysis project Ga0208612, IMG submission 188089) | Polar desert microbial communities from Antarctic Dry Valleys - UQ889 (SPAdes) | ecosystem: Environmental > Terrestrial > Soil > Desert | place: Antarctic Dry Valleys | collected 2008-12-31 | reverse complement strand
AATCAAGCGGTCCAGGAGGAACTGTTGCATTACCTGGCGGCTTTGAAAGCTGCGTGAGATCGCCATCAACCGAGATTTATGCAACGCTAGGGTTAAACCTGCGTTCGGCGAGATCCAAAACGTGTTTGTGCATCTGCACCTCCACAGCGAGTATTCCATCGTCGATGGCCTGATCCGCATCAATGATCTGGTCGATCGGGTGGCCGCGCTCGGGATGCCGGCGGTCGCGGTGACCGATCAGAGCGCGTTGTTTTCGATGGTGAAATTCTACCGTGCGGCGCAGGCACGCGGGATTAAACCGATCATCGGCGCGGACCTCTGGCTCGCCGGCGACGCCGCAAAGCGCACCCGCGTCGTCGTGCTCTGTCAGGACGCCGCCGGCTACCGCAATCTGACCGAGATCATCACCCGCAGTTACACGGAGGGTCAGGTCCAGGGAGTGCCGCAGGTCCAGCAAGAGTGGTTATTCGCGCGTTCGGAGGGTCTCCTCCTCCTCTCGGGCGCGGGCGGGGGTGAGATCGGCCAGGTCTTAGCCGGCGGCTCGAAGGCGGAGGCGAAACGCCGGCTCAGGTGCTGGTTAGACCACTTCCCGAATCGTTACTACCTGGAGTTGCAGCGCACCGGGCGCTCGGGCGAGGCGGAATACATCGACCGCGCCCTGGATCTCGCGGCTGCCTGCCACGCGCCTGTGGTCGCTACCAATGACGTACGTTTTGTGCACCCGGAGGATTATGAGGCCCACGAGGCCCGTTTTTGCATAAACGCCGGCCGCGCCTTGGCCGATCCGCGCCGGCCGAAACCCTACAGCCCGCAGCAATACCTGCGCGGCGCCGAGGAGATGGAGGCGCTGTGGGCGGATGTGCCCGAGGCCGTCGAAAATAGCCGCATGATCGCCCAGCGGTGCAATCTCGAGCTGACGCTCGATCGCTATCATCTCCCCGATTTTCCGGTCCCGCCCGGCACCGTGGTCGAGGACTATTTGCGCACCCAAGCCGAAACCGGTCTGCGCCAGCGGCTGGCGGTAATCGCGGGTGCCGATGCGCCGAGCAGCGGTCCCACGCACCAGGCGTACGCGGAGCGGCTCATGTCAGAGATCGAAATGATCACCAAGATGGGTTTCGCCGGCTATTTCCTCATCGTGGCGGATTTCATCCGTTGGGCCAAGGAATGCGGTATACCGGTCGGGCCCGGGCGCGGGTCGGGGGCCGGGTCGCTCACGGCCTACGCCTTGGGGATCACCGATCTCGATCCGATTCAATATGATCTCTTGTTCGAGCGCTTTCTCAATCCCGAGCGGGTCTCAATGCCCGATTTCGATATCGATTTCTGCATGGACCGGCGCGACGAGGTCATCGACTACGTCGCAGAGCGCTACGGCCGGGATCGGGTCTCCCAGATCATCACTTACGGCAGCATGGCCGCGCGGGCGGTAGTGCGTGATGTCGGCCGCGTGCTCGGCTATCTCTACGGGTTTGTCGATCAGATCGCCAAGCTCATCCCCTTCGACCTCAACATGACGCTGGAACGGGCCCTCTCCGAGGAGCCCGCCTTACGCGAGCGTTATGAGGCCGAGGAGGAGGTGCACACGCTCATCGATCTGGCCAAGAAACTCGAGGGCTTGGTGCGCAATGCGGGCAAGCACGCGGGCGGCGTCGTGATCGCCCCGGCGCCCTTGACCGATTTCATGCCGTTGTATTGCGAGCAGGGTTCGACGGCCCGGGTTACCCAGTTCGACATGGGCGATGTCGAGGCGATGGGGCTGGTGAAATTCGACTTTCTGGGCCTCAGAACGCTCACGATCATCGCTCGGGCGGTGCGCGACATCAATGCCGCGCGGGAACTTCAAAGCGATCCGATGCTCGACATCACCCGCATTCCGCTCGACGGCGCGAAAACCTTCACATTGATACAGCGCGGCGAGACCGTGGCGGTATTCCAATTGGAATCCCGGGGCATGAAGGACCTCGTCAAGCGCTTGCGACCGGACACGTTCGACGACTTGGTGGCGCTCGTGGCCTTGTTCCGCCCGGGGCCCCTCCAGTCAGGGATGGTGGACGACTTCATCAATCGCAAGCACGGACGCGCGTCGGTACGCTATCCACACCCGGCGCTCGAGCTGATCCTACAGCCGACCTATGGCGTGATTCTCTACCAGGAGCAAGTCATGCAAATCGCCCAGGTGCTCGCGGGGTACTCGCTCGGGGCCGCGGATCTGCTGCGCCGGGCCATGGGAAAGAAGAAGCCGGAGGAGATGGCCACACAGCGCGCCGTCTTTATCGGCGGGGCCGTGGAACGCAAGGTCGAGCCCGCGGTGGCCGGCGCGATTTTCGACTTGATGGAAAAGTTCGCCGGTTATGGTTTCAACAAATCGCACTCGGCGGCCTATGCCTTGATCGCCTACCAAACCGCCTGGCTCAAAGCCCATTATCCGGCTGCCTTCATGGCGGCCGTGCTGTCCGCGGACATGGACAACACCGACAAGGTGGTCGCGCTCATCGATGAATGCCGGCGCCTCGGTTTAGGCATCTTAGCCCCGCATATCAATACCTCTGCCTATGGTTTTACGGTCGCCGGCGATGCGTCGATTCGTTACGGGCTCGGGGCGGTCAAAGGCGCGGGGCGCATGGCGATCGAGGCCATGATGGCGGTGCGCGATAGCGGTGGGCTCTTCCGTGATCTCTTTGACCTGTGCTTGCGAGTCGACGCGCGCAAAGCCAATCGCCGCGTCTTGGAAGCGCTGATTCAAGCCGGCGCCATGGATGGCCTGGGGCCGGATCGCGGATGGCTGCTGGCAACGCTCGACCCGGCCATGCAGACCGCGGGGCAAAGCGTCAAGGACCGCGCCTCGGGCCAGCATGACCTCTTCGGGTTCCCCGCCGAGGCGGCGGAGACGCCGGGACAGGGTGATCCGAAAACGCTCAAGTGGTCGGATGACCAGCGGCTTGCGGGGGAACGCGAGACGCTGGGCTTATACCTGAGCGGACATCCCATCGATCGCTACGAGGAGGAGCTGAATGGACTGGTGAGCTGCCGCTTGCGCGATCTTAGACCGGGCACGCGGCGCGTCGGCGGGTTGATCATGTCGTTGCGGCGCAACGACATGCGGCACGGCCGCATGCTGACCGCGACGCTCGACGATCATACTGCGCGCATCGAGGTGGTGGTGTATCCGGAAACGCTGAAGCGTTATGCAGCGGTGTTGGTCAAGGATCGCGTGCTAATCGCGGAAGGCGCCTGCAGAGTCGATGAAGTGACCGATGCCCACACCTTGTTCGCAGAAAAGTTGTTTGATCTACCTCAGGCGCGGGCGGCCTATGCCAAGGGCTTAGTCGTACGCATCGATGCGGCGCGGTTCGCCAATGGTGGAATCACGGAACTGCAACGGTTGCTTGAGACCCATCGAAACGGCCGCTGTCCGGTCTTTATCGAGTATCGGGGTGGAGAGGCAAGCGGACGTCTGCGCTTGGGCGACGCTTGGCGTGTGGATCTCAGCGACGCCTTGCTGGAAACGCTGCGGCTCTTTGCGGGCGGCCAGGTCACTATCGACTACGGGTTGGAAGCGAGCACCGCTTCGCCTACATAACGGCGTACCGAAGCCCTGGGCGGATACAACCCTCATCCGGTCATTGCTCGGGGGCTGTATATCGGGTAACTTAAAAAATTCTCACCCCGGCAGCGGCGATGAATCTTAACTTCCTGGACTTTGAACAGCCAATCGCGGAGCTCGAGGCGAAGATCGAGGAGCTGCGCCTTTTGAGTGATGAGTCGGCCATCGATATCAGCGAGGAAATACAGCGGCTCCAGGCGCGCTCGAAGGACCTGACCAAGTCGATATTTTCGTCCTTGACACCGTGGCAGATCTCGCGCATCGCCCGTCACCCGCAACGTCCCTACACGCTGGATTACACGAAGCGGATCTTTACTGAGTTCCATGAGTTGCACGGCGATCGCGCTTTCGGCGACGACGCCGCCATGGTGTGCGGAGTCGCGCGTTTCGAAGGCGAGCCCGTGGCCGTTATCGGGCAGCAAAAAGGGCGAACCACCGTGGAGAACCTGCAGCGAAATTTCGGCATGCCCCGGCCGGAGGGCTACCGCAAGGCCTTGCGGGTGATGCGGCTGGCGGAGAAATTCAAGCTGCCGTTGCTCACGTTTATCGATACCCCCGGCGCCTATCCCGGTATCGACGCGGAGGAGCGTGGCCAGAGCGAAGCGATTGCCCGCAATTTATTCGTTCTGGCCGGGTTGCAGACACCCATCATTGCCACCGTGATCGGAGAAGGCGGTTCCGGGGGCGCGCTCGCCATTGGCGTCGCGGACCGGATGTTGATGCTCGAATACAGCACCTATTCGGTGATCTCGCCCGAGGGCTGTGCGTCGATTCTATGGAAGAGCGGCGAGATGGCGGAAAAAGCGGCGGAGGCCATGGGAATGACCTCCGCACGCCTGCTGGAGCTGGAATTGATCGACGAGGTGGTGCCCGAGCCGCTCGGGGGGGCGCATCGGGCTTTCGACGACATGGCCGAGCGGCTTAGGCAGGTTCTCATCGACAACCTGAGTACGTTGCGAAAGCTTGATAACGGCGATCTCCTTATCGACCGCCGGCAGCGCTTGATGAGCATCGGCCAGACGAAGGAGAAACAGTAGCTTACTCCCCGCGTTGGTGTGATCCGCTTTTCACCCGAGGCCTTACGCACGGTGCTGGCAGCCTTGCCCAAGGCCACGGCGTACTGGATAGCTTTTAGCGGCGGACAGGACTCGCGCGTATTGCTGCATGCCTTAGCCGCGCTGCGCAATGCACTCGAGGCGCCGCTTCAGGCCGCCCATGTCAATCATGGGCTGCACCCCGACGCTTCCTGTTGGGCACAAGCTTGTACCGAGGTGTGCGAGTACCACGCTATTCCGTTATCCGTGGTCCAACTCGATGCGCGGCATCCCGTCGGCAACAGCCCGGAGGCATGGGCTCGCGAGAGGCGCTATCGGGCCCTGCAAGCACTCATGCACGAGGGCGAAATGATGCTGACGGCGCACCACCGCGACGACCAAGGCGAAACCCTGCTGATGCAACTATTGCGGGGATCGGGACCTCAAGGCCTCGCGGGGATGCCCCCCCTGGTGCGGTGGGGGGCGGGCTGGCTCGCGCGACCTTTGCTCGCCTTCGATCGCGCCGATCTCGCGGCCTATGCCGAGGCTCACCGCCTGGGCTGGATCGAAGACCCGAGCAACACCGATACGCGCTACGCGCGTAATTTCTTGCGCCATGCGGTGTTGCCGGTACTGAAGACACGCTGGCCAAGCTTGGGGGCGACGCTCGCACGCGCGGCCCTGTGGCAGGCGGAGGCCGCGGCGCTCATCGACGAGATCGCGGAACAAGATCTGGCGCGGGTCGCATCCGCCGCGCCCGCGGCGGTCTCTGTCTCGCGCTTACGGCGCCTGCCCGAGGCGCGGCGGCGAAATGTCTTGCGCGTTTGGTTAGTCCGATGCGGCCTGCCGTCCATGACGGCGGTCCAATTGCAGCAGTTGGCGGGGGAAGCCCTGGAGTGCCGATGGGATAGTAGGGCTTGCATTCGCTGGCCGGGGGGCGAGGTGCGCCGCTATCGAGACGATTTTTACGCCATGCGTCCCTTGAGCCCGCATGACGCAAATCAAGTGTTCGCGTGGAACTGCGATACGCCGCTCGCGCTGCCGCTCGGTACGCTAACGGTGGAGCGGGGCGCGGACGGTATTCGTGCCGCGGCGTGCGTTAACGATTCGGTCACGGTGCGTTTTCGACGGGGCGGAGAGCGGCTGCGGCCCTGCGGTAGTTCCCATACACGCTTGCTCAAACACCTGTTCCAGGAACAGGGGATTCCGCCGTGGCGCCGGGATCGTATTCCACTTGTCTACTTCGGTAAGAAGCTCGCCGCAGTCGCCGGGTTGTGGCGCCATCAGGCCCTGGCCGCGGATCCGGATGAAATCGGGTTATGCTTTAGGTGGACGGAGAGCGAAGAAAATGCCGGCGCCGTCGCGGCGGCTAAGTGTGTTGGGAGCGGCGATTGAAAAGCTCTGCATGCACCGTTCGATTCATGGTTTGGGGCTCCGAGACCGTCACGTCGGAGGGGCTGACGTCAGCGCCCTCGATCGCGAAAGTGAAACGCACGTCTCCAATATCGATCTCGCAACCGTCGCTGAGCATCGACCGCCGCACCTTCTTATCGCTGACGAACAAACCGTTGAGGGAATCAAGGTCCTTGATGGCGAAGGTGCCATCCGGGTTGCGCATGATTTCGGCGTGATGGCGCGATACGGAGCTGTCAGGGATGACCATCTCATTATTTTTCCCGCGCCCGATGCGCCAGGGCGAGGCGGTGATCACGCATCGTGTACCGGCGTCATTCTTGCGCACCAGATAGGCGCGCGGTACGCTGAGCGTGTCGGGTTCGTCGGCGCGCGGCGCCCGGTCCTGCCTTAGATAAATGAAGCCGCCGATGAGGGTGACCAGCCCGATCGCCGTTAGTGGATAAACCCAGGGACTGGCGGAGGGGGCATCAAGCTGCGCCGGAGGAACCGGCATCGCGGCGGACGGGGTTGGGGCTTGTCCGGCTGCGTGCACGGCGGGGGCAGGCTCAGGGACCGTCACCGGTAGCGGCACCTCGATGCTCCTGCCTTGGAGCGCAACCTTCAGGGTTACCCAACGCGGTCCTGAAAGCCCCGCGGTCACCGCGGCGCTCAGATCGATGCTGATCTGTCCGCCGCTATCGATGGCCGCGTAGGGCTGGGTCATAAACCCAGCGGGAAGCGAGAAGTCGCGAGGATCGGCGCGGATCAGTCTCCCGTTCGTCTCCCTGCTCAGACGCTTTAGGGAGGTCAGCGCCGGGGAAGGTTGCTCGGAACTGACGTAAGCGACGCTGTATACTGACACGTTGGCATCGCGTGCAGCGGCGACCAGTTCGCTTTGATAATAGGACTCGCTGCTCGCCGCTGCGTCGGTAAAGAAAAAGAGCGCTTTTCGTACCGCGGGGTACTGACCCAGGATCCGCAACGCTTTATAGGCATCATGCTGGGTCGATTGCGAACTTTGCGGGCTGGTGAGCGTGCGGACCGCGGCGACGATATCCTTTGGAACGGACCCGATTGGGAGTGTTAAGGTCGGATTGCCGTGGAAAGTCGCCACGCCCACCCGATGGTGCGGTTTGGAAAGGCCGATGAGTAAGCGTATATGCTCGACAATTGTCTCGATGACGGCCAGGTTATGGAAGGTCCCGGCATCAATGAGAAAAAGAATCGCTGAGCTGCTGCCATCATAGGGGTAGTCCGTCGTGCGCGGGTTGGGTAAAGAGACGCCTTCGATCGCGGCTGTGAATCCGGTGACCGCCTCCGGGGTGAGCAGGCGATAGTCGCAATCCAGTCGCTGGCCTTGCGGTTGAGTACACGCATGCAGAAGCTGTTCGATGCGATTCGCCGCTCCCGTGTCGGCGCCTGCGTTCAGCAGCGCGCCGCCAAGCACGATCGCAAGCGCGATGCGGGCCGCCCCGATGAGGTCCAGCCGCTTGGTGGTTTTTCTGCGTATGGGTTTACTCGAAGGGGACAATCTCATCGAAATAGGGTGATCGTGGCTTCAGGGCCGCCCCGGGCCTCTTTAAACCTCTCACCTCATCGCTTGACGATTCTAACCCGCGCCGGCGCCTGGCTAAGAGAGGATTTTGACGACGCCAGCGTCTCGGCGATCACGACTTTGGTGCCGACCCCCACGTACTTTCGCAAGGTATCGATCTGCTCATTGGTCAGCGCGATACATCCTTGCGTCCAGTTGACATTCCGGTGTATGTCGAATTTTTGTGGTGTGAAGGCACCGATACCATGAATTCCTATCGCGCCGCCCAGCGCCGTGTTTTGCGGCGGGATCTTGTGGTATCTCTGCGCCGAGACGATGCGATCGAAATCGTACTCCGAGATCATCCGGCCGCGAAGCCCGTAAAATGCGTCTTTGACATTGGGATAATTCAACTGTAAGAAGGTGTGGAATCGGCTGCTGGGCTTAATTTTTACGACGCGATAAGTACCCACCGGAGTCCGGTGATCTCCCCGGTAGTGCTTGTCGCCCGGCCCGCCGCGCCCAGAGGCCATCCTAAAGGCCTTCTCGATCTTGGCGCCTCTTTTCAAGAGCAACATACGCTCGGACTTGATGATTTCTAGTTCGTAATCGTGATGGCCGCTGCTTGCTGCCCAGACTCCCTGGATCGCAGCACCACCGGCGATCATGAGCACGAGGCAAATCGTCCTCGTGATGGCGCCGATTTGGCGTTGTGTCATCATCTTCCCTTGTTCCGCGGTGTTCCCGCGCGCATATCGCTGCTCTTTAACTATTTGACAATCATTCTACTATGGGATGAATCGAAAAACGACGTTAAACCAAGATGGTTTTTTCCGCAATCACGATGACCCATCCCTATACTGGTGTCGTAAACCCGCCGCTCGAATGTTGCTGCAAACGCCATACCCTTTAGGGCGTCGCGCGGTGGCTTTGTGGCCGGGCACAGAACACCTATCCGCTCGCCGGCGCGACCCATGCGCTTCTCTATGTGTTGATTTTTCTGCACCGCTCAGCGGCTATCTGTCGTCATCGTTTAGCGGTTACAGAACGAGCTTTTTCGGCTGGCCGTTACCCCATTGGGGCTGGAAAGATCCCGTGCTCAACGATTTCTTCTCCGAGTTACACGAGGCGAATGCGCTGCTGCTGGTGGCGGCCCTCACGCATATCGCGGGTGCGCAGCGGCACGCGTTGCGGCCCGGCGATCGGGTTTTCCGCCGTATGCTGCCGTGAGAGCTTGTGCTCTGAGGCGTCTAATGACTCTTGCGGTGACTGAGCATTCGCGCCAGTGTCTCGAACACCGGCGCCTGCGAGAACCGGTAGCAAGCGATGCTCAGGGCCAGGGCCGAAAAGCCCACCAGCACCAGAAGATCGTGATAGAGGGCAAATTCTGCACCGAAGGGGGGGCTCGCCCGCGCGGCGAGCGCATGCTTCATCAAATCGACCCCGTAGCTGAAAGGATTGATTAAAACCAGCGCTTTTAGCACGTCGGGCAACTGTCCGATCGGATAGAGTGCGCCGCTGAGAAAGTACATCGGAAAGATAAAGAAGTTCATCACCACCGCGAAGTCATCCAAGGCTTTGCTGAATACCGCGATGAGAGTGCCGATGCTCGCACACAGGAGCGCCGTGCATACCAGTCCGACCACGAGGAGTCCAACGTTTTGCGTGTCAGCGAGGTAGCCAAGCGGTAATAAGATCAGCATCAGCATGAGGGCTTGGGTCAACCCCACCATTGTGGCGCTGGCGGTCCGCGCGAGGATAATGACGTAACGCGGGAAGGGTGCCACGATCAACATGCGCATCACCCCGGACTCCTTGTCGTAGACCATGGACAGGGAGGCGAGCAAGGCCCCGAACAGCATCACCATACATAGCAGACCCGGGACCAGAAACTGCCGGTAGTTGGGCGTTCCGGCAGCGCTCAGAAGGGCGTCGAAACCCGAGCCGATCACGAACAACCAGATGAGGGGCCGCACCATGGCGCTCACGAGGCGCCCGCGTTGGCGCACCATGCGCGTGAGATCGCGCATTATCATGGCTTTGATTGCGCGCCACATTTTAAGCTCCCGCGCGGTTAAGCCACAGATAGACGTCGTTGAGATCCGCGCGCCGAAGGTGGATCCCGCGCGTTATGTGTTTGAGGTGGGAGGGGAGATGGGACAGCGCGAAGTCTCGATCCAGGATGCGAAACTGTAAGCGCCCCTCCTCGGCCAAGGGCTCGCCGAATCGAGGGGTTAATTCCTGGGCGAACAAGGCGGGGGTCTCGGTCTCAACCTCCAGGATAAAAGACGCGACGCCGCTGACCAGAGCCGCGGGACGACCTTGCCCGATCGTTTTGCCGCCTTTCATGAATACCACCTCGTCGCATCCCTCAACCTCATCCATGTAGTGTGTGCTGAGCATCAGGGTCGAGCCTTCTTCGGTGCGCAAACGGTGGAGGAAGCGCCAGATCTGACGGCGGTTGATGACATCGAGGCCAATGGTGGGCTCATCCAGAAACAGGATCGGCGGCCGGTGCAAGACCCCGCGTGCGATATCGAGGGCGCGCCGCATCCCGCCGGACAGAGTGGACACCGGTGCGTGACGTTTCTCCGTCAGATCGAATAGCTTCAACAGCTCTTCGCCGCGCTGGCGCGCAATCCAAGGCGAGAGGCCCGCCAGCGCCGCGGCGAAGCGCAGGTTTTCTACCACCGTAAGCGTACGGTCCAGTGCGGATTCTTGAAACACTACTCCGATCGCCCGGCGCACCGCGACGGGCTGGCGAACAACCTCATAACCGCCAACCCACGCTTGACCCGCACTCGGTCGCACCAGCGTGCTCAGCATGTGCAGGGTGGTGGTTTTCCCGGAACCGTTGCGCCCCAAGAGCCCGAAGAACGACCCTTGCGCAACGGACAGATCCAACGCATCGACGGCTAGCAAACACCCATAGGACTTGCTTAGACTGCGGGTTTCGATGGCAAGGGCATTCGGCATCGTCTATGGTGATCGTGCTAAAAAACTAAGGGACCCGAAGGTCCCCTAGTGATTGACACGTTGCTGATCTTCTAGCGATTGTAAATGTACATGGTCACTTCAAAACCGAAACGAAGGTCGACGAAATCAGGTGTTTCCCAGGTCATGTGTCCTCCTCTTTACTTGGTTAATTAATACTGCCATCAGGGATGAATTAGGCTCGATTGTTCCCAATCATACATTATGCCAACGTGATGCGCCCGGCGTAAGCCGCTACAGATATGCAATAATTCAATTATATACGAATTCACCCAGCGGCGATCAAGCCCGCGGACCGAACCCACGGCCGGAATGCTTGGTTCAAATAAACCAGGGTGGTGGTTAATATCAACCTAACCGTGGGATATCACCCATGCTCCGATCGCTACGCGGGTTATTGTTGACTTACGAGCTGGCCTTGCTGCTGTTGGTCATCGTCACCGGTGCGTTGGGCGGGTTGTCGGTGTATTTTTGGCGCGAGGCGTCCACGGAATCCTTACGCCTGAGCCGTTTGACCCACATCATGCATCACGTCCGGAGCGATTTGTTTCGGCAGATCCGCGAAGTGACCCGCGCGCGGCTCATGGAGGAAACCGCGGCCCTCGCCTTGTACTCGCGTTACTCGCGGCGCATCGACGATAAATTCGATGCCTTGCGCCAGGGGAGCGCCTCGCGCGCTGAAGCGCTGGCCATCCAGGGGATGCAACGTGCTTACCGGGTGATCCAACAGGACATGAATAATATCTTCGGTGATCCGTATGCCGCGAGCCAGTTGGGACGTTTGAGAATCCTCGAATCGGATCATGAAGAACAGCTTGTCGGCGGCTTTGAAACCGCTTTCCGTGCCTTTGATAGGCTATTAACCAGCGAACATGCGGTCTTGGATCGCCGCGTCGGCGAGTGGGTGCGGTTGACGCCGGTGCTGATACCGCTTCCCATCCTGCTTGCCGCGGTCCTGGTCTTGTTATCGCGCTTGAGCTTGCAACACCGATTCGTCTCGCCGATGGCGCGTCTAATCGAAGGGTCGCGGCTGTTGAGCGCTGGCGCTCTCGACCACAAGGTTTCGGCGGCCGGGGTGGAGGAGGTGCAACAACTTGCTCTGGCGATCAACCACATGGCGGCGGAACTGGCCAGGAGCCGAGATGCGCTCGTCGAGCGAGAGCGCCAGGCGGCATTGGGAGCCCTCGTGCCCGTGATCGCGCACAATATTAGAAACCCGCTTGCAAGTATCCGCGCGAGTGCGCAATTACTCGATTGCGTTGAAATGCGCGAGGAAATCCACGAGATTAAGCAGGCGGTCATACAGACGGTCGATCGTCTCGGCCGCTGGGTCACCTCGCTCGTATCGTATCTGCATCCACATAAGCTCAACCGTACCCGCGCGCGTCCCAGCCGCATGCTCGCGACGGCGCTGGGCCTATTGGCGGCCAGGATCGCGGACAAGGGATTGCGGCTCGATGAGCGCTCCGGCGCCGATGAGCCCGAGGTGTGGGCCGATGCCGATCTGATCGAACAGGCCTTATTCGGGCTCTTGTCCAACGCCGTCGATGCCTCACCCGTGGGAGGCCGCTTAACGGTGGCGACCCACGGCGAGGGAAACTGTTGCGTCTTGAGCATCGATGATGACGGACCGGGTATGCCCTTCGACCCGGAGGCGGACGGTTTGACGCCTGGACCCTCGACCAAGCGCTATGGAACCGGGCTTGGGATCCCGTTTGCCTTTAAGGTCTGCAACGCCCACGGGTGGAAACTTGCCTTCAGCACCAATCCGGCAGGCGGGACCCGAGTCACGATCGAAGTGCCTTTGGGCGGGAGTGGTTCAATAGTATGAGCGAGCGGCTGAGCCAAACGCGGGAACCCGATGCGCCGCCGGCGCCGGTACGGGTGCTGATAGTGGATGACGAAACCTTGTTCGCTCGGGCCGTCGAGAAACGCTTAGCCAAGGAGGGCTATGCGCCGGTGGTTGCCGGGACTCTCGGGAAGGCGCGGCACCTGTTGCAAACCGCAGACCCGCAGATCGTCTTGCTCGATGTGCGCCTGCCGGACGGATCGGGTCTCGAATTCTTGAGCGAGTTGCGCCAGCACAAGGCGCCGGAGCTGCCGGTGGTGGTCTTGTCCGCCTACGGGGAGATCGAGGACGCGGTGGCCGCGATGAAGTTGAGGGCCTCGGACTATCTCAAAAAGCCGCTCGATCTGGATGAACTGCTGATCACCTTGGACAAGGTCTTGGGGGACTCTCAACTCGCCCGCGCGCTGGAGTATTCTCGCGCCCGGGAACACCATGCCCGCGAGGAGGTATGTTTACTGGGACAGCATCCGGCGATCGTGAAGATCCGCGGGCAGGCCGAGCGGCTGGGGGCGCTGTGCACCACCGCAGCGGTGATCCCGCCGACAATCCTGATTCTAGGAGAGACCGGCACCGGCAAGGATTTGGTAGCGCGCCTGCTGCATAGCACCAGCGCAAGGCGCGAGCGACCATTCGTACACGTCGATTGCGCCGCCTTGCCGAAGGATCTCATCGAAGCGGAGCTTTTCGGGCATGAAAAAGGGGCGTTCACGACCGCCCTTACCGCTAGGACCGGCCTCATCGAGGCGGCCGAAGATGGGGTCGTGTTCCTAGATGAGATCGCTGAGCTTCCCGTCGATCTGCAATCCAAATTGCTTGCCGTGCTGGAACGGCGCAGCACCCGGCGGATCGGCAGTACGCGCGAGCGGACCGTATCGGCTTGGTTTATCGCGGCCACCAACCGCGATCCTGAGCAAATGATGGCGGCCGGAGCGCTACGCAATGATCTCTATTACCGGCTCAACGTTCTGTCGATCCACGTGCCGCCGTTGCGGGCGCGCGCTGATGACGCCGTGGCGCTGGCCGATCATTTTGCGCGGCAAGTCGCCAAGCGCTACGGGCTGCCCGCGCCGACGATCACTGTCCCGGCCGGCAGACTTTTGCGGGAATACGCCTGGCCAGGCAATATTCGAGAGCTCAAACATCTCATCGAACGGGTGGTGCTCCTGACCGGGGGAGGTACCGTGAACGCCGAGGATCTCATGCTGCCCGGGCTTTCCGGGGAGCGAGGCCGAGAGCGGATCGCCGCGATCGAGGGCCTGACATTAGCCGCGGCCGAACGGCTCCTCATCGAGCAAGCGCTCAGCCGCACCGGTAACAATGTCTCCGAGACTGCCCGTCAATTGGGCGTCACGCGCATGGCCATCCGGTATCGGATAAAAAAATATGGTTTTCTGGACGCTTAGAGTCACGGGCGCGAAGAACTGCCACCCGGGCGGCGCGGCCAATCTGCGCTATAATTCGTTTACAGGTAAGGGGGCCAAGATGGACAAGACAATGCGCACTGATCTTGAGGCTGCGGCTTTTCGCCGGCTTTTGGATCATTTCCGTACGCATACCGAGGTTCAAAATATCGATCTGATGAACCTGGCCGGTTTCTGCCGCAACTGTTTATCCAAGTGGTACCGTGAGGCTGGGCAGGAACTCGGCGTCGAAATCAGCGATGAAACGGCGCGGGAAATCATCTACGGGATGCCGTATCGCGACTGGAAGGCCAAGTATCAAAAAGAAGCGGCGCCCGAGAAGCTCGCCTTCGAGCAGTCGCCCGCGAAGCACGACCATTAAAGCGCGCCCTCCGAACATCCGCCCGGCCGGCCGCCTTTTGCCGAGCTTCCTTAGAGGTTTTTTCACAAGCTCTTAGTACAGTGCCGAGGACATCAAAGCGCGATAGCGTCTTACCAAGGGGTCCTGTGCCCCGAGCAGGGTAAACACGTCCACGCTGGCTTTGCGCGCACCATCGTCGCGATACTTGCGGTCCCGGCGGATGATCTCCATCAGCTGCTCCAGGGCGGGCTCGAACCGGCCACCCATGATTAAACGGGCGCTGAGCTGATAGCGTGCCTCGCAATCGCCGGGATCGGCATCGATAAGCTGCCGCAGCATCGCTTCCTCGGGCGCCGCGTGGGCCACGCGCGCGAAATCGATACGGATCCCGAGCGCCCTGATGTCCTCGTCCAATTGGCGCGGGGCGGGGAGGTCCGCGATGATTTCGTGAGCTTCTTCAAAACGGCCCCGTTGGACGAGCACGCGGGCTAGATCCGGATGCAGGCGTTGGTTGTCCGGGTCAATCGCAAGCGCCTGCCGCAGCAACCGCTCGGCGGCATCGACGTCGCCACGCGCGAGGGCCGCCGCGGCCGCCGCGCGTTGGCGATCGGATTCGCGCTCAATGTGGCGGTCCAAGAGGACCCGGATCACGCTTTCCGGCTGCACGCCCAAGAATTCGTCGATGACTTCTCCGTTTTTATAGAGCTTAACTGCGGGGATGCTTTGTATGCGGTGCTCCAGCGCGAGGCGCTGATTTTTATCCGTATCAACCGTCGCGACCACGACCTGGCCCTGATACTCTTGTCCCAGCCTGGCCAGGATCGGGGAGAGGACGCGGCACGGCGCGCACCACGGTGCCCAAAAGTCCACGAGCACCGGAATGACTCGGGACCGTTGCCGCACCTGCGTGTCAAAGTTATCTTGATCGACTTCAACCACGTTCAAAGGACTATTCATTGCGTGTTTCAGCGAGTTCGGGACGCTTGACTAACGGGTATCTTATACTACGTATGGCAACCCCGGCGTAAGCCCAAGACCGAGCTTTCCCGACCTAATGACGATGGAACCGGCATCTTCGCCGGAGGTAGCGCGCTTTCCAACTCCGATGGCTGCTTGTACCCTTAGCGAAATGGAAATCAACGTGACGAAGATGCACGGACTGGGCAACGACTTTGTCTTGGTCGATGGTCTATCCTCGGGTATCTCATTATCACCGGAGCAGATCATGCGGATCGCCAATCGACGCTTGGGGGTGGGCTGCGATCAGGTATTGCTGGTTGAGCGGCCTAAGCGTTTGGGGGTCGATGCCAATTACCGCATCTTTAACGCCGACGGCGGCGAGGTTGAGCAGTGCGGTAACGGCGCGAGGTGCGTCGCGCGCTACTTGCGGAATACGGGTTGGGTGGATCGAGACTCTATCATCGTGGAAACGCTTGCGGGGATCGTTCATCTTTATTGCCAAGACGATGGGCAGGTCCAGGTCGATATGGGGGCGCCCCGTCTGGCGCCCGCGGAGATACCGTTGCTCGCGGAGCGCGAGGCCGACACCTATGAAATTGAGGTCAACGGCGGCCGGGTGAGCGTGGCCGCGGTCTCGATGGGGAATCCCCATGCGGTGCTCTGCGTCCCGGACACCGACCGGGCGCCGGTCGGCGAGCTCGGTCCGGCGATCGATAAGCATTGGAGATTTCCGCAAGGCGCCAATGTCGGTTTCATGCAGGTCATCGACGCGGGCCATATTCGCTTGCGAGTCTTCGAGCGCGGTGCCGGTGAAACGCCCGCCTGCGGCACCGGGGCGTGTGCCGCCGTGGTCGCGGGGAGACGGCTCGGTTTATTGGATCCCAAAGTGAACGTGGTCTTACCCGGGGGGCAGTTGACGCTTCGGTGGCAGGGCCCCGGGCAGGAGGTGTGGATGACGGGACCCGCGACGAAGGTGTTCGATGCACGCGTGACATTATGACCGGCAAAGACCCGTTGCGGATCGGAGAGGGCGCGGATGCCGAGGGTGTGGTCGCTGCGTACTTGAAAGCGCATCCACAGTTTTTCGTCGAGCATCCGGCTGTCTTGGCCGAGATTGCCGTGCCGCATGTGACGGGCGAGGCGGTGTCGCTGGTCGAGCGCCAGGTGGCCGCTTTACGCGAACAGTACCGGCGGCTTGAGAATAAATACCGTGAGCTGTTAACGATCGCGGCGCAGAACGACGATCTTCGGCGGCGTTTGCATCAACTGACGATCAAGCTCCTCGGGAGCGATGATATCAAGGCAACGATAGCTACGCTTTATCAAGCCTTGATGGAGGATTTTCGGGCCGACTTTGTGGCGCTCAAAGTGTTCGCGGCGCCGCGGCCGATCAACGGCGAGCCGGTGCCGGAGTTCCTTGGCCATGAGGCCGCCGAACGGGAGGTGTTCACCGCGCTGATTGCCGGAATGCACCCGCTATGCGGAGGGCTTGAGCCCTCGCAACGAGATGCCTTGTTCGGCGCCGCGCGGGGAGAGAACGGTTCCGCCGTTCTGCTGCCGCTCGCGCGCCGCCGGTGGAGCGGGGTGCTCGGGATTGGCAGCTTCGATCCGCGCCGCTACGCTTCCGGCATGGGGGTCGATTTTCTCTCTCAGCTTGCCGAGGTGGTGAGCCAGATCATCGATCCTTGGATAGCGGATTGATTCGGGGGCCATGGCAGCGGATCGATGGGAGATCACGGTCACGGCGTTTCTCGCGGGTCTACAGCAACGCTCGCCGCATACTCAGGCCGCCTATCGCCGGGATCTCGGCGGCTTTGCGCACTATTGCCGCCGGCAGGAGATCACAACTCCCGAAGCAATCGATGAGAAGTGCGTGCGCGATTTCGTGGCCTGGCGCCACCGTGGCGGAATCAGCGGCAAGAGCCTGCAACGCTCGCTGTCGGCGCTGCGCGCTTATTGCGAGTTCCTGGAGTACGAAGGCTGCTTGACGCGAAATCCGGCCAAGGTGGTGCGCGCGCCCAAGGCGGCGCGCAAGCTACCGAAGCTCTTGGACGTAGACCAAGCCGGGCGCCTGCTCGCCATCGGCGCGGTCGATCCGCTTGCGCTTCGCGATCGGGCGCTGCTCGAGCTACTGTACTCCTCGGGACTCCGGGTGTCAGAGCTGGTCGGATTGAACGTGCAGGATCTCGATCTGCGCGAGCGTGAAGTGCGGGTGAAAGGCAAAGGCAATAAACACCGCATCGTCCCGGTGGGCCGATACGCGATCGAGGCGTTGGGTGCCTGGTCGGCGGCTCGGGCGGAATTGGCCGGCGCGGAACAAACGGCGGTGTTCGTGAACCGCCGCGGGGGGCGTATCAGCGTGCGCTCGGTGCAATATCGGGTGTTGCGATGGGGCCTATCCCAGGGCATTGACCGGCGTGTGCATCCGCATATGCTGCGCCATTCCTTTGCCAGTCACCTCTTGGAGTCGAGCGGTGATCTACGGGCCGTGCAGGAGCTCCTGGGCCATTCCAATATCAGCACGACACAGGTGTACACGCATCTCGATTTTCAGCATCTAGCGCGGGTCTATGACGCCGCCCATCCGCGGGCGCGCCGCCGCTGAAAGCTAACCGAATCCGCGGGCTGCGCGTTCTCGCGCCGAGTGTTGTAGAATTCGCCTCTCTCAAACCAACCCGCTTTGATGGATAAGATTCATGGCATGGCCCCGCTTTGAAGGTACGACCATACTTTCCGTGCGCCGGGGAAGCCGCGTCGTGATCGGCGGGGACGGGCAGGTATCGTTTGCCAATACGGTCATGAAAAGCAATGCGCGCAAGGTGCGGCGTATGTACAACGATCGCATCTTGGCCGGTTTCGCGGGCGGAACCGCGGATGCGTTTACGCTATTCGAGCGTTTCGAGGGCAAGCTGGAAAAACACCAAGGCAACCTCACCCGCGCGGCGGTCGAGCTTGCCAAAGACTGGCGTACCGACCGGGCCTTGCGGCGTTTGGAGGCGCTCTTGGTCGTGGCGGATGCGAGGACCTCGCTCATCATTTCCGGAACCGGGGATGTGATCGAGCCCGAGGGCCATGTGATGGCCATCGGATCGGGCGGACCTTACGCCAAGGCGGCGGCGACGGCGCTTTTGCAGCACACCGAATTGGGGGCCCGCGCCATCGTGGAGGCGGGGCTCCGGATCGCCGCCGAGATCTGCATTTACACCAACGCCAACCTGACGGTCGAGGAACTGGAAGCGGAAAGTTGATTGAGCCTGATGATATTGCATGAGTGAATTAACCCCGCGGCAGATCGCCGCCGAGTTGGATAAACATATCGTCGGCCAAGCGGCCGCCAAGCGGGCCGTGGCGATCGCGCTGCGCAATCGCTGGCGGCGCATGCAGGTGAGCGCCGATTTGAGGAACGAGATCACACCCAAGAATATCTTGATGATAGGTCCCACCGGGGTAGGCAAGACCGAGATCGCGCGGCGTCTCGCGAAGCTTGCCCAGGCGCCGTTCATCAAAGTCGAGGCGACGAAGTTTACCGAGGTCGGTTACGTGGGGCGGGACGTGGAAACGATCGTCCGCGATCTGGTCGATATAGCGGTCAAGATGATCCGCGAAGCGGCCATGGCGGGCGTACGACACGCGGCGGAGGCGGCGGCCGAGGAGCGGATCCTGGACATTCTGTTACCGGCGGCGCGGATCAGCGGGACACTCGATCTCGCGAATGCCGACGAAGGATCGACGACGCGTGATCGCTTTCGCCAGATGTTGCGCAACGGTACGCTGGATGAGCGGCAGATCGAAGCCGAGCTGAACGCCCCGCGCATCGGGGTCGAGATCATGGCCCCCCCGGGAATGGAAGAGATGACAGGCCAGCTCCAATCGATGTTTCAAAACCTGGGGAGCGGGCGTACGCGCACCCGCAGGTTACATGTGGCCGAGGCACGCAAGCTCCTCGTGGAGGAGGAAGCGGCCAAGCTAATCAATGAAGATGAAATCAAAGCCCAGGCCATACAAAGAGCGGAGCAGCATGGCATCGTCTTCCTGGACGAGATCGACAAGGTGGCCCGGCGTTCGGAATTTAGCGGCCCGGACGTATCTCGCGAGGGCGTGCAGCGCGATTTATTGCCCCTAGTGGAAGGTTGCACGGTCTCCACCAAGTACGGGATGGTGAAGACCGACCATATCCTATTTATCGCTTCGGGAGCCTTTCATCTTTCCAAGCCCTCGGATCTCATTCCCGAGCTGCAAGGACGCTTACCCATCCGTGTCGAGCTCAACGCCCTTACAGTACAAGATTTCGTTCGCATACTGACCGAGCCGGACGCCTCGTTGACCGAGCAATACATCGCCTTGATGGCGACGGAAGGAGTGAGCATGCGTTTCGCCGAGTCGGGGATAGCACGCATCGCCGAGGTCGCCTGGCAAGTCAATCAAAGGACGGAGAACATCGGGGCAAGGCGCCTGCACACCGTGCTCGAGCGCTTGCTAGAGACCATCTCTTATAGCGCCGGGAGCGGCGAGGTTGTAGATGTGGACATCGACGCCGCCTACGTCGATGGGCAACTGGGCGAGCTCGCCAGCGACGACGACATCGCGAGGTATATCTTATAACAGGCAATGCGATGGCTGAAAAACCCTTTCCGGCCGAGATTAAACTGCACCGCAAATCGCGCGTGCTCGAGATCACGTTCAACGACGGCAATCGTTTTGATCTGCCGTGTGAGCTATTGCGCGTCTACTCGCCCTCGGCGGACGTCAAAGGCCACGGCCCGGAGACCGCCGTGCTTCAGACCGGGAAAGAGCAGGCTAACATCACGCTCATCGAACCGGTGGGCAACTACGCCGTAAGGCTCAGCTTCGATGACGGGCATGCCACCGGGCTCTATTCCTGGAGTTACTTGTATGATCTTGGAATGCATAGGGACCGTTACTGGATGAAGTACTTGGATGCATTACGGGAAGCGGGTTACCAGCGCCGCTCGGCGTCCTTATGAGCGAGGCCACGGACTTTGGTTTTCAAAGGATCCGCGGCGAAGAAAAAGCACGGCGAGTCGCCGGCGTGTTTGCCTCGGTGGCGCCGCGTTATGATTTGATGAACGATTTGATGTCCGGGGGGGCGCATCGGCTGTGGAAGCGCTTCGCCGTCGCCGTCGCCGGTATCAAACACGGCGAACGGATCTTGGACCTGGCCGGGGGAAGCGGCGATGTGAGCGCCTTGATCGGGCCTGAGGTGGGTGCCGGGGGGCGGGTCGTGCTCTCCGACATCAATGGCCCCATGTTGCGGCTCGGCCGCGATCGCCTTCTCGATCGCGGCCTGGCAAGCAATGTCGATGTCGTGCTTGCCAACGCCGAGCAACTGCCGTTTCCCGAGGACAGCTTCGATGCCATCCTGATCGCGTTCGGCTTGCGTAATGTGACGGCGAAGGAGCGCGCGCTCGCGTCGATGCATCGGGTGTTGCGTTATGGAGGACGCGTGGTGATCCTGGAGTTTTCCCGCCTGAACGTTCCACTACTGCAAAGCGTCTACGATCTGTATTCGTTCAACGTGATTCCGGTGCTGGGACAACTGATTGCGGGTGATAGAGCGAGTTATCGCTACCTCGTCGAGTCGATCCGGATGCACCCCGATCAGGAGACCTTGAAAGCGATGATGAACGACTCCGGATTCGAGCTTACGAGTTACTATAACCTCAGTGGCGGGATCGTTGCGGTACATCGCGGGTACAAGCTTTGACGGGAGTCGCCAGCGCACCTCTCCCGCCCGCGCTGCTAAGCTTATTGGAGCGAGTGTTGGGGTCGCTCTTGCGGCTCGACCCGGAGGCGCTCGAGCGCGCGGCGGCCATGGCAGGAAAAACCATCGCCGTGGAGCTGACGGGCCTCGGGCAGACGATCTATCTCTTGCCGGAAGCGGCCGCGATTCGGCTGCGCGCCGATCATTCCGGCGAGGTTCACGTGCGGATCCGGGGCACGCCGCTGGCGCTCTTAGCGATGAGCGCCGACACCGAGGGCGCGAGCGTCGCGAGCGGTGTCGAGATCATCGGCGATGTCGCGCTTGGCAGGCACCTGCAGTCGCTCTTGGCTTCGTTTAGCGTGGATTGGGAGGAATTGCTCTCCGGTTATTTTGGCGATGTCGCCGCGCATCAACTCGGAAACGGGGGACGCGCGGCCGCGCAGTGGCTTGCCGAGATGCGCGCGACGCTCGAGCGCGACGTCGCCGAGTACCTCCGCAATGAGGCCGAGCTGTTACCGGAGCGATGGCAGATCCGGCAGTTCTTGACCGCTGTCGATGAGTTGCGCAGCGACATCGACCGTCTGGACGCACGCATCAAGCGGCTCCACGGGCGCTTAGGAAGGGCGGCAAAGGAACGGCCGGCGTGATCGGCATCGGCCAGTTCCTGCGCGTGCTCGTGATCCAGCGGGTCCTGATCCGCCATGGCCTCGATGAAATCATTCTGGCCACACACCTTTTCCGGCCGATTCGGTTCCTTTTGTACGTGCTGCCGTGGAACTGGACACGCTCCGGCTATGCCCCGCGCGCGGAACGGCTCCGACATGTCCTCGAGGACCTCGGCCCTATCTTCGTGAAATTCGGTCAGGTGCTGTCGACCCGGCGTGATTTGATCCCGGACGATATCGCGGAGGAGTTCGCGAATCTGCAAGACCATGTGCCTCCCTTCCCCGGGAGCGAGGCGCGCAAGATCGTCGAAGCGGCCTACGGGCGCCCGTTACAGCAGATCTTCAGCGAATTCGACGAACAGCCCTTGGCCTCGGCGTCGATCGCCCAGGTCCACGCGGCAAAGCTTCTGAACGGCCGCGACGTGGTGGTCAAAGTCGTGCGGCCGGGGATCAAAAAGGTTATCCGCCGCGATCTCAGCCTGCTGGATATCCTTGCCAACTTCGCGGAGCGCTACTGGAGCGAGGGGCGGCGGCTGAGGCCCACACGGGTGATCGCGGAGTACGAAAAAATCATACTCGATGAGCTTGATCTGGTGCGCGAGGCCGCGAGCGCCTCGCAATTGAAGCGGAACTTCGAAGGATCGAGCGAGATTCATGTTCCCGCCATCGAATGGGACCTGACCCACCGCGACGTGCTGGTGATGGAGCGGATATCGGGGATCTCGATCGACAACCTCGATGCCCTGCGCAAAGCCGGCGTGGATCTTAGAAGACTGGCCGAGGTCGGCGTGCAATTGTTCTTTGCGCAGGTATTTCGCGATCGCTTTTTCCATGCGGATATGCATCCCGGCAACCTCTTCGTGATCCCCCCTCGGGGCGAGGAGCTGGCTAAGATCGTACCGGTCGATTTCGGGATCATGGGCTCATTGAGCGAATTCGACCAACGCTATTTAGCCAATAATTTCTTGGCCTTTCTCAAGCGCGATTATCGGCGTGTGGCGGAGCTGCACGTGGAATCGGGTTGGGTCCCCGCGGGCACGCGCGTCGATGACTTCGAGTTCGCGATCCGCTCCGTGTGCGAACCGATGTTCGAGCGCCCGATCAAGGATGTCTCCTTTGGCCACCTGTTGCTGCGCCTGTTTCAGACCGCGCAGCGTTTCAGGATGGAGGTCCTGCCCCAGCTCCTGCTGTTGCAAAAAACCTTGGTTAACATCGAAGGGGTGGCGCGACACCTGTGCCCCGATCTGGACATGTGGCATGCGGCCAAGCCGTCCTTGGAGAGGTGGATGAGCGAGCGGGTCGGCGTGCGCCGGATCGTGGGAGCCACGCGCGAGAATCTGCCGATGTGGGCCGAGCGGCTTCCGAACCTCCCGGGCCACGTCGTGGATCTCCTGGAGCAGCTCAAGCAAGGCGATTTTACCCTGAATATCCATACCAGCAAGTTGCAGGATATTCAGCGCGAGATCCGGATTGCCGCCGAACGCGCGGCCTACGCCGTGGCTGCTGGCGCGTTTATCTTGAGCGCCACGACGCTGCTCGGCCTCGCGGACGAGGATACGCTTATGCTTGGCGACGCCCCCTTCGGCGTGTGGGTCATGGGCGGTTTTGGGTTAGTTCTGTTGGCGCGTGCATTTCGGGAGCACTAACGCGTTACGGAGCTCGCGCGAGTTGCGACTCGACCTCATCGCGCTTGGGAGTGCCGGCCAGGGACTCGATCAAGGCGAGCGCGAAATCCATCGCCGTGCCGGGTCCGCGCGAGGTAATGACCTTCCCGTCTTGGACTAGGGCGTCCTCGGTCACGGTCACCTCCGTGAAATTCATCGCCCGCAAGATCCCGGGATAGCCGGTGGCGCGCTTTCCTTTGAGAAGGCCGGCTGCGCCCAAGACCTTGGGCGCCGCGCAGATCGCAGCCGTAAATTTTCCGTTCGTCGCCATTTTGATAAGCAGATCGTGCACGCGCGGGTCGCGGTTCAGTTGCTCCGCGCCTTGGGCACCCCCCGGAAGCACGACCATGTCGTAGTCGCGTTTCAAGGCTTCGTCCAAGTTCAGGTCGGCGATCAGCACCACTCCGCGGCTGGCGCGGACGGGATGATTATCGAGGCCGGCCGTGACCACCTCGATCCCGGCCCGGCGCAGGAGATCGATGACGGTGACGGCCTCAAGCTCTTCACACCCTTGGGCCAGCGGGATAAGTACGGCGGCCATCCAAGTCTAATTGGATGCGCGCCGTTGCAGCGTGAGGCCCTTTAGCAAGTTTAGCGCTTCGTACAATTCATAGTCGCTGGTCGCCAGGGTTTCACCGTTTTCGTTATTCGCTTTTGCATCCTTCGGCTTGGCTTCGGGCTGCGCGGCCTCGGCAGGGGGCTGCTTCCCGTTCGAGAGGTGTCGCGTGAGGTTGCTCTCTTTAATCTCGTCCAAGCCCGGATTTTCCGCGGCCGCCACTTTTAACCGGTCTAAAATGATGTCGGGGACGATGCCCTCGGCCTGGATGGACCGGCCCGAGGGAGTATAGTAAAGCGCGGTCGTGAGCTTAAGCGCGGCGTCATTGTTCATCGGCAGGATAGTTTGCACGGAGCCTTTCCCGAAGGTCTTGCTTCCCATCAGCACGGCGCGGCGGGCGTCTTGGAGCGCGCCGGCCACGATTTCCGAGGCCGAGGCCGATCCGCCGTTGACGAGTACGACCATCGGCGCCCCGTTCAAGGCGTCCTTGGGTTTCGCGTCGAAGCTCAGCTCGGATCCCTTGCCGCGCCCCTTGGTCAGGACAATGAGACCTTTTTCCATGAATACGTCGGCGACGGCCACCGCCGAACCCAAGATGCCGCCGGGGTTATTACGCAGATCGAGGATGAGCCCGGAGAGCCTGTACTTGTTTTCGCGTTTCAGGGTGTCGAGGGCGGCGCTGAGATCGTCGCCCGTGCGCGTTTGAAAATGCGAGATGCGTACATAGCCCAGTTGCGGTTCCAAGGTTCGGCTCTTGACGCTTTGCACCTTGATTACCGCGCGCTTTACGGAGATCGCCAGCGGCTTTTCCTCGCCTTCGCGTACGATGGTTAGCTGAATGGCCGTTCCGGGTTTGCCCCGCATCATTTTTACCGCGTCGTTAAGGCTCATGCCTTTTACCGGCGTATCGTCAAGGCGGACGATAAGATCACCCGCCTTGATCCCGGCTTGCTGCGCCGGCGTATCATCGATCGGCGCGATTACCTTGACGAAGCCGTCCTCTATCGCGACCTCGATCCCGAGGCCCCCAAATTCACCGCTCGTCCCTTCCTGCAAGCCACCGTAGGCGTCGGGGTCGAGATAGGCCGAATGCGGATCGAGCCCCGACAACATTCCCCGGATCGCGTTCTCGAGTAGATCCGCATCACCGACCTCTTCGACGTAATCGCTCTTGATCTTCGCGAATACCTCGGTGAAGGTGCGCAACTCATCGAGCGGTAAGCCCGCGCGCGGCTTCGAGGCGGCATTGGCGGTCTCATTTCCACCGCTAGCGAGTTGAATACCAAGGCCGAGGCCGAGCGCCAGAACAAAAATGTTTTTCAGTATCTGTTTCATCGACGAACCCCACCGGGAAATCAAATAAGAGTACGATTAAGTTCGCTATTACCGCAATAAGCGGCCCAGGCGTTGCCGTGGCCGCCGCGACTGGCGACCGGTCCCTTCGGCCTGTTCCAGCGCGACCAGCGTGCGCCCGCTCATTTCCGCGGGCGGATCAAGCCCAAGAAGATAAAGCAACGTTGGGGCAATATCGGCGAGCGTGCCGCTCCGTGCAAGCTCGGCGGGACGCCCGATATAGAGCAGCGGTACGCGATTGCGAGTGTGAGCCGTGTACGGCTGCCCGCGCCGCATCTTGGTGGACACCCCCCGCATCTTTTCGGCGTTACCGTGATCGGCGGTGATGAGTATCTCCCCGCCCACGGCTTGAATCGCGGCCACGATGCGTCCGAGACAGGCGTCAATCGCCTCGATTGCCTTGACCGTGGCCTCGAAGTTCCCCGTGTGGCCGACCATGTCGGCATTCGCGAAATTGCAAACGATGACATCGTATTTCTTGCTGTAAATCGCCTCGACTAGGCGATCCGTGATCGCGTCGGCGCTCATCTCAGGTTTGAGGTCGTAGGTCGCGACATGGGGCGAGGGCACCAGGATGCGATCTTCGCCGTCGAAGACGCGCTCTTCGCCGCCGTTAAAGAAGTAGGTGACGTGGGCGTATTTTTCCGTCTCGGCGATGCGCAGTTGAGTGAGTCTTTGGTGGGCAAGGTATTCGCCCAAGACGTTGTGCAGGCGCTCCGGGGGATAAGCGCAGGGAATGTGAAAATCGGCGTGATAGCGGGTCAGGCTGACATAGGCGCCGAGCGCCGGTGTCCGCCCGCGCTCGAAGCGGTCGAAATCGGGTTCTATAAAGGCCCGAGTGAGCTGGCGGGCGCGGTCGGCGCGGAAGTTCATGAACAGCACAACATCGCCATCGGCGACCGTCACCGCGTCGCCGTTCGCGGGTACGATCGCCGTGGCTTGGACAAACTCGTCGGTCTCCCCGCGCGCGTAGGCCGTGTCGAGGGCGATGAATGGGTCCGTGGATCGGAAGCGGGCGAGGCCGTGGGCGATGAGATCATAGGCTTCTTGGGTACGGCTCCAGTCGTGGTTGCGGTCCATGGCGAAATAGCGGCCGATGAGGGAGGCGATCCGTCCTGCGCCGGTCGCGGCAATCTTGACCTGTGCCTCGAGAATGGAGTCGGCGGCGCTTTTCGGGGGGCGGTCGCGCCCGTCCAAGAAGGCATGCAGGTAGATCTGCGTGGCGCCGCGCTTGGCCGCGAGGTCCATCATGGCGAGGATGTGCGCCTCGTGGCTGTGAACGCCTCCGGGCGAGAGCAGACCCAAGATATGGATCGCGCGCCCGCTCCGCACGGCGCGGTCGACGGGAGCGATCAGGTTCTCGTTGCCGAAGAAGGAGCCGTCTTCGACGGCGCGGGTGATGCGCGTGAGCTCCTGCAACACCAAGCGTCCCGCGCCGAGGTGCATGTGCCCGACCTCGGAGTTTCCCATTTGATTGTCTGGCAGGCCGACGTCTAGGCCCGAACAACCGATAAGTGCATGCGGGTACAATGCCCAGAGATCGTCCCAAACCGGCTTATGTGCGCTATGGATAGCATTGTATTCGGTCGTGTCGCTGTGGCCCCATCCGTCGAGGACGGCGAGGATTAGGGGGCGCGGGATTAGAGGCATGCGCGTGCGGCGAGGCGGGTAGCTGCGGTGGCTCTACGAAACCGCATGCTGGCTGGTAAACATCCGCGCAAGTGTATCATGATCCGGTGTCATTGATTGCGTACACCGGGGATCCAAAGGGCGGGCGTTTCGCATGGCGGTGAGCATGGCCTTTTCATCCATGGCCTGGCAAAATGCGCCCATGCGTTGCGACGCTTGCACGGCGGTGCTCGAGGCGAGATCACGATGGCTGGGCAACGCGGCGTAGCGGCGAACAGGGTAGAGGAGATTAAATGGAGCAACTTGGCGAATTCGTAGTGAATCATTGGATATTGTTTTCCGTGCTGGTGCTGAATATCTTGGCGCTGGCGCTGTACATCGCGAAAGGATCCGCGAGCGGTGCGCCGCAACTGCCTCCGACCGAGGTGACCCGAATCGTAAATCATCAGGATGCGACCATTATCGATGTGCGTGATCAAGCGGCCTATGGCCGCGGGCATATCTTAGGCTCGCTGAGCCTCCCGCTCGCCGACCTGGCGAGCCGCGCGGGCACCCTGACGCTCGATCGCAAGAAACCGGTGATCCTCTGCTGCCAGGCGGGGAACACCTCGGTCGCCGCGGTGGAGCCTTTGACCAAGGCGGGATTCGAGTGCATCTACCGGCTCAAGGGCGGAATGGTAGAATGGCAGCAGAGCAATTTACCGGTCACTAAAGGGTAGAGGCGGGCGGAGAGGTTTAGCGCAAGTGGAGCTATGACAGGCGCCAACGGGGATCAGGACAACGCTACGCAAGCGCCGCCGCTGGCCGGCCAGTTGGCGATCCAAAAGATCTATGCCAAGGATATTTCTTTCGAGGCGCCGCAGTCTCCGCACGCGTTTCTGCAGAAATTGAATCCGACCATCGACGTCCAGCTCAATAATCAAGCCACGCGTCTCGATGAGGAGGTCCACGAGGTGGTGTTAACCGTGACCGTCACCGTGCGCAGCGAGGATAAGCCGCTGTATGTCGTCGAGGTGCAACAAGCGGGGATCTTTACGGTCGCGGGCTTTCCCCCGGAGCACCTCGGGCCGATCCTGGCGACGGCCTGTCCCAACGTACTGTTTCCTTACGCCCGCGAGGCGGTATCCGACTTAGTGATCCGCGGCGGGTATCCGCCGCTCCTGCTCGCCCCGGTTAACTTCGATGCGCTCTATGCGCAGGAGCTCAAGCGCCGCCAGCAGGAGGTGCCGTCCCACGCGGAGCAAGCGCATTAGGAAGCGGGTTAACCGCGTTCGCAACCGGCGTTGGACCCTTCCTCCGCGGCAAACACAACGGCGCCTATTCTCGTGATGGGCGCCGGTTCATGGGGAACGGCGCTTGCCGTCCTCTTGGCGCGCAACGGGCAGCCGACCTACCTGTGGGGGCATGATCAGGCGCACATCGCCTCGCTGCGAGAGACGCGCCGCAACACTCGCTTCCTTCCTGGCATCGTCCTGCCCGAGGCGGTCATGCCGATCACGGCCCTCCCGCCGGCCGGCATACGGGATGTCGTTGTCGCGGTACCCGTGAATGCCTTGCGCGAGGTCACGCGTGACGTTCTCGCCAAGGTTTCGGGAACCTTGCGAATCGCATTGGCATGCAAAGGCATCGAAGCGAGCACCCACAAGCTGGGGCACGAAACCGTCGAGGAGGTGCTCGGGATGAACACGGTCACCGCCTTGGTCTCCGGACCGAGCTTTGCGACGGAAGTTGCCGCGGGTCTGCCGACCGCGCTGACCGTGGCCTCGCGTAACGAGCCTTTCGCGCGCGATCTGGTCCAGCGTTTACATAACCGGAGCTTTAGGGCCTATATCAGCGACGACCTCACCGGGGTCGCCATCGGCGGAGCGGTAAAGAATGTTCTGGCTATCGCGGCGGGCGTTGGGGATGGCCTCGGATTCGGCGCCAATACGCGCGCGGCACTGATTACCCGGGGGCTTGCCGAGATGGTGCGCTTGGGCTTGGCCTTGGGGGGCCAGCGGGCGACGCTCACGGGTCTCGCCGGCATCGGTGATTTGGTGCTAACTTGTACCGATGATCAGTCGCGCAACCGCAGGCTCGGCCTCATGCTCGGGCGGGGCGTGAGCCTGGCCGAGGCGGTGCGCCGCATCGGCCAGGTCGTGGAAGGCGTCCGAACGGCCTACGAGGTATTGTCCTTGGCGCGAAAGCACGCCATTGAAATGCCAATCAGTGAGCAGGTCGTGCGCGTTGTGGCTGGCGAGTGTGAGCCCCGCGAGGCGGTGCAGACATTGCTCGCGCGCGAGCCGCGCCAGGAGATCGAGTGCAGCTAGGCTATCGGGCGAACTGGTCATTTAGAGAGAGCAGCTTGCGTTGCCAATGAACCAGTGGCATGAAAACCCTGCTGCCGCCAGGCTTCGTAAACAATGACGGCCACAGCATTCGATAAGTTCAGGCTGCGGCATCCGGCCCGCATCGGAATGCGGAAGATGTTTTCGGGACCGAGCCGCTCAAGGAGGTGCGGTGGTAGCCCCCGAGTCTCGGGACCGAACAGGAATGCGTCTTCGGGCCGGAAAGCGATGTCGGTATAACACCCTTGCCCTTTGGTTGAAAACCCGAATACCCGTAGCGGTTGCACGTGCGCCATAAACGCCCCGATCTCGGCATGGACCGCGATCCCCGTCAGTTCGTGATAATCCAGGCCGGCGCGCCGCAGGCGCCTATCCTCGAGCGAGAATCCGAGCGGCTCGATAAGATGCAAGCGCGCTCCGGTATTCGCGCACAACCGTATAACATTGCCCGTGTTCGGCGGGATTTCCGGCTGATAAAGAACAACATGAAACAAGGTGGCTAATGGCTGCGCGAGAACAAGACATGTTGGCCGTCGATTTCCGCGGCTTGCCTTTCACGACCCCTTTGGTGTTGTTGTCGGGCTGCGTGGGCTTCGGCGAAGAATACACGCGCGTCGCCGGATTTTCCAATCGCGATGCCGGGGCAATCTGCTTGAAGGGGACGACGCTCGAGGCGAGACTCGGGAACCCCCCGCACCGGATCGCCGAGACGCCGGGCGGGATGCTGAACGCGATTGGGTTACAGAACCCCGGCGCCCGGGCGGTCGTCGACGCCATCTTGCCGCGGTTGAATTTTGAGGAGACGCGTTTCATCGCCAATGTGTGTGGCTCGACAATCGAAGAATACCGGGAGGTGACTCGGATTTTCGATGATTCACCCATCGATGCCATCGAGATCAATATTTCTTGTCCCAACGTCAAGGAAGGCGGTGTCGCCTTCGGGAACGATCCCGAAATGTCCGCCCGGGTGGTGGCGGCCTGCCGGGCGGCCACGCGCAAGCCTCTGATCACGAAACTCTCACCGAACCAGACCGAAATCGCCGAAAACGCGCGCCGCTGCATTGAGGCGGGATCGGACGCCTTGGCGGTCATCAATACCCTCATGGGGATGGCGGTGAATATCGAGACCCGCCGGCCGGTCATCGGCAATAACCAGGGGGGATTGTCGGGACCGGCAATCAAACCCATCGCGTTGTTGAAGGTGCACCAGGTCTACCAAGTGTGTAGACCACACGGCATTCCGATCATCGGGCAGGGCGGGATCACGACCGTCGCCGATGCCATCGAGTTCTTGATCGCGGGCGCGACGGCGGTCGGGATCGGCACGGCCTTGTTCTACGATCCGCTCATCTGCCCGAAGATCAACCGCGGGATCATCGAGTACCTCAAGCGCCACCGCGTGCGCTCGGTTTCGGACTTGGTTGGGACGCTGCAGCCCCATGCCACGACCTCAGCCGTGTGCACGGGCTGAGTGGACGCAATCCTCGATACCCATTTTTGCTATCATTGATGAAAACGCATACTGATGCTGTTCTCATTAAGGTGGAGAATAAGCCAGTATTGTCGCCGGAGAAAACTGTTGGTAAAGCGCGCTGGATAAAGCTCGGCGGGCTTGAGAGCGAGAACTGACATGAGCCAGATTGACCCTACCACTTCGGCCTACGCATATCCGCTGCTGATCAAACAACTGCTGCACACGCCGCTGTGCCATGCGCCTGAGCAGGAGATCGTTTATCGCGATCTCAAGCGCCTGAGCTATCGCCAACTGCATGAGCGCATCGGCCGCCTTGCATCGGGCCTGGCCTGGCTTGGGGTCAAGCTGGGCGACACCGTCGGCGTGATGGATTGGGACAGCCACCGCTATCTGGAGTGCTTTTTTGCCGTGCCCATGATGGGCGCCGTACTGCAAACCGTGAACATCCGGCTGTCGCCGGAACAGGTGCTCTACACCCTGAACCACGCTTCGCCCACGGTCCTGCTGGTCAACGCAGACTTCTTGCCGATGCTGGGCATGATCAAGTCTCAACTGACGAGCGGCCGCAAGTTCGTGCTGATTACTGACGCGGCGGCCGCGCGTGAGGACCGCCGCAGCTTTGACGCGGAATATGAGGAGCTGTTAGCGGCCCATGGACCGGAATACGAGTTCCCGGATTTCGACGAGAACGTGCGGGCGACGACCTTTTACACCACCGGCACCACCGGCTTGCCGAAAGGCGTCTATTTCAGCCACCGGCAACTGGTGCTGCACTCGCTCGCCGTGCTTGCGGGCTTGGCAATGCCGGCGCAGCAGGGCCGCTTCCATCGCGACGATGTGTACATGCCCATCACGCCGATGTTTCACGTGCACGCCTGGGGTAACCCGTATATCGCTACGTTGATGGGGGTAAAGCAGGTGTACCCCGGGCGCTACACGCCGGAGATGCTGCTGGCGCTTAAGCAAAGCGAAGGCGCCAGCTTCTCGCACTGTGTGCCGACCATTCTGCAAATGATCCTGAATCATCCCGCCGCAAAGGACGTGGACCTCAGGGGCTGGAAGATCGTCATCGGCGGTTCCGCGTTGCCGATCGGCCTGGCGAAGCAGGCGCTGGAACGGGGCATCGACGTCTTCAGTGGCTATGGTCTGTCCGAGACCTGCCCGGCCCTATCGCTGGCTCAAGTCAAGACCCGCCATCTTGCTGCCGGTGCGGACGAGGAAGTGGCACGCCGCGTCAAGGCGGGTCTTCCGGTGCCTTTGGTGGACCTGCGCGTTGTGGATGGGCAGATGCGTGACGTGCCGCATGACGGCAAGACCACCGGTGAAGTGGTAGCGCGCGCGCCCTGGCTCACCCGGGGATACCTTTGGGATCCGCGGGCCTCAGAGTCGCTTTGGGCCGGGGGTTATCTGCACACGGGAGACATCGCGAACATTGATCCGGACGGCTATCTCCAGATAACGGATCGCCTTAAGGACGTCATCAAGACCGGCGGCGAATGGATCTCCTCAATTGAGCTCGAGGACATCCTGTCCCGTCATCCGGGCGTCGCTGAAGTCGCCGTCATCGGCGTCAAGGACGAAAAGTGGGGTGAACGGCCGTTGACCCTGATCGTGCCCACGACCGGCCAGAGCGGTGCGGTAGCGCCCGCCGTGCTACGGGATCACGTCCTGGGTTACGTCAAGCGCGGCATCATTTCGAAATATGCGGTGCCGGAGCAGATCATCTTTGTCGAGGCTCTGGACAAGACCAGCGTCGGAAAGCTCGACAAAAAGCTGATGCGCGAAAAATACGGGGCCGCCGACGCAGGCACCGTGGCATAACCCCTGAATCTAAGGTATCCCCACAAATCTTGTAGGAAATTCGATCATAAACAAAGACATGGCAGCGCACCGTGTTTTCTGATCCAATGCTTGTCGCCAAACAAAGTGTTGGAACCAAGGAAAAACACGATGCGCTTACTCCAAGTATTGCACACAACTATCCTAGACTCAGTCCCCTCTCTACATGCCAAACGTGCCACGGCACTGGCCGCAGCGGTCAGTGCTTTAATCTCCGGCGCCTGCCTGACGGTCACCGCCTTGGGCCGACGCCTGAATAGTCCCGCCCGCACCAAACACAACATCAAACGCATGGATAGACTGATGTCCAATAGCCATCTTCACGCTGAGCGCAAGCGACTCTATCAAGCCCTTTGTCACCGCCTCTGCCAACACCGAAGCGCAGATAGCAATATCCGCCGGGCGAGGGGCGTCGATATGGCCCCCCGCTCGTGCAGTGATCGATGGGCGCTCCGCACGCGGGCACTGAGTACGCGGGTGCTCTGGGTCACCTCCTCGGGAGCGCGGCGAAAAATACCCGGCCTCATGCGTCTAGCGAATTGCCTTTGCACCACGCCGCCCGGCGCTTCGCGCGGTGCATTAGCAAAATCGCAACGGCATAGCTGGCACAGACCGTTAATACAAACTCGGCTAACGGACCGATTTCGGCGAGCCGACGGAGCGCCGCGCACAAAAACCCGGCGACGATCCCGGCGGCACCGGGCCACCGCATCGCGCGACCGATCTCGGGCGGGGTTAGCCGGACCAGCACTAGTTCACCTCCGGATCGTCGTGCATCGGATGGGTCAGCAGTACTGGGTTATCGGTATCGAGGTCTCGTGAGCGGGCTTGAGCGGTCATGGCAGGTTAAACGCCTCAAAAGGATATTGCATTGCTAGCGGCCGAAACTGTCGAATGCCTAGCGCGCTGTCGCCGTAGACGGCGCGGAGGCCTGCGTCTGAGGGCTAGCGCCCAGGCCTGCGCCAGGGATTTTGGGCCGGACCGGCGGCTAACGCCCGGTAAACCCGCGGAAGCGCTCGGCGCTGGCCGCGAACTCGGTCGCGCGCGCGTTTTGGGCGTCAGGAAATGGGGGGGCCGGCGCGGGTTTGTGCCCTACCACCGAAACTTCAATCAAACTGGGACACTACCCCTATTCCAATGCTAGGTGAGTCCCCGAAGGGAGGGCTTTTTTTATTACAAGATGAGTCTGAAGTAAGGAGGCAACTGTTCATATGATTAGGATCGGTCAATTACACGCCGATAGACCGGATGACTGGGCAGCGATGCGATGCCGATCCCCGCGGCAGGCCGAGGGCGCAGAAAAATAAAGTGAGCTTGGCCCCTTTGGTGAGAACGTCAGGGGCGTGCGCTCATCGAGGGCGACGCGCTACGCGCGTCGAGTCGGTGGGTTACGGCGCAAACAGCGCGATACATCCGACGCCTTCGGCTTAACGGTCGCTTGCCTGCGAGCCCTCCTTGCGCAAGCGCTTCAGAAACACGCGCATTTCTTTCGCGGCTTGAATATCGCCGCGGGTCTCGGCGAGCGCGATACCTTGTTCATAGGCCTGGATGGCCTCCACGGACAGGCCTTGTTCTGCGAGGACTTTTCCATAGAGTTTCCAGGCCGCGGAATAGCCGGGATCGAGCGCGAGCGCTTGGCGCAAGTGTTCCCGGGCAGCCGCAGGCTGGCCGCATTTATAGTGCTCGGTGGCGAGGCTGAAGCGTAAGGTCGCATCGTCGCGGCCGCGCCGCAGGAGCTCCTCGAACTGGGCGATGCGGTTCATGCGCGGCGGCGACGGCGCTTAATTCGCAGGCTCGCCGGGGGTCTGTTTCGGATCGATGCCGAGCGCCCGTAATTTGCGGTAAAGATGGGTACGCTCGAGGCCCACACGGCCCGCGATCCGGCTGATGCTCCCACCGGCGCGCTGGAGCTGATACTCAAAATAAGCCTTTTCAAACTGCTCGCGCGCTTCCCGTAATGGGCGGTCAAACCCGGGCAAGGGCTCCGTTAAGCTCTCCGCAGTGCGGATCCCGAGCGCGGCTTCGACCTCGAAGCCTTCCACCGTCTCCCCGCTACCCAAAATCAGCAGCCGTTGCACCAGGTTTTTCAGTTCCCTGACGTTACCGGGCCAGCCGTAAGAGCGAAGCTGTTTCTGAGCCGGGAGTGTGAAACGCCGCCGCGGTAATCCTTCCTGGGCAGCGAACAGTTCGCAATAAAAGGCCAACAATTCCGGGATATCCTCCGCGTGCTCCCGCAAGGGAGGGAGTTGGAGCGGGACCACATTGAGATGATAGTAGAGATCGTCGCGAAAGCGTCCCGCCCGAACGTATTCCATGAGATCGTAGCGTGTCGCTGCGACGATGCGGACATCGATAGTGACCGGATCGCGCCCGCCTACGCGGAGAAACTTTTGATGTTCCAGGGCGCTGAGGAGCCGGGCCTGGAGACCGAGCTCGAGGTCGGCGATGTCCTTAAGAAATAGGGTGCCGCCGTTGGCTTTTTCCAGGGACCCGAAGTGCACGTTCCCCTCTTCCTCGCTGCCGAAGAGTTCCGCGGCCGGGTTTTCCACCGCCAGTCCCGCGACGGCGACGCTGACGAAGGGCGCCTGGGCGCGCGGGCTGTGATCATGAAGATAGCGGGCAAAGACCTCCTTGCCCGTTCCGGGCTCTCCGCGCATAAATACCGCGGTATGATGCGAGGCGATGCGCTTGACTTGATCTCGCAGGCGGATGAATGCGGGGCTGTCGCCCACCGGCTCCCGGGTTGCCTGGCTTCTGAGCTTGATGTTCTCACGGGTGAGCGCCGCGGCCTCCAAGGCGCGTTTGATCGTGAGCAACAGCTTAGCCATCGACAGCGGTTTCTCGATGAAGTCATAGGCCCCGAGGCGCGTTGCCTCGACCGCCGTCTCGACGCTGCCGTGTCCTGACATCATGATCACCGGGATGTCGAGCGGGACGCCCTCGGACCACTCCTTGAGCAGCGTGATGCCGTCGCAGTCCGGCATCCAGATATCGAGCAATACGAGGTCCGGCCGCCGGGCCCGGCGCGACTCGCGCGCGCGTTCGGCGTTGTCGGCGAGCGAGACCTCGTAGCCCTCGTCTTCCAGGATCTCGCCCAGGAGCGCGCGGATATCGGGTTCGTCATCGACGACCAAGAGATGCGGGGCGCTCATAGCGCTCGCGCTGCGGGGGCGGGGGATTCGGCGCCGGCCGTCGTCACGGGCAGCCGGATCACGGCGCAGGCGCCTGCGGCCGGTAAGTTTTCCACCCAGACGATACCCCCGTGCTCCTCGATGATTTTTTTTACGATGGCCAGCCCAAGACCGGTGCCCTTGGGTTTATTGGTCATGTAGGGCTCGAACAAGCTTCCCAGCAATTCCTTCGGCACGCCCGGGCCGCGATCGGCGATGCGTAGTTCGACGAACCGGTGGCTCGCCTCCTCGACACTGCGCGTGCTGACGGTGATGTAGGGGGGGGCGGACTGGCCTTCATTCGCTTCCAAGGCGTTCTTGATGAGATTGTTCAAAACCTGGCGCAGGCGTCCGGGATCGGCGTGGGTCACGGGCAGCTCGGGATCGAGATCGGCCGCGAAAACGGCGTCGCGATCGACGTTTTGATAGAGATCCAGTATTTCTTGGATTAATTCATTGAGACGGCACGCTTTCGGCTGCATCTGGGGCGTGCGGGCATACTCCGAGAAGGTATTGACCATATTCTTCATGGTTTCGACCTGCTGCACGATCGTATGGGTGAGCCGATCGAGTACCTCAGCTTCTTTCGGCGCCAGCGTGCCGAGATATTTTTGCCGCAGGCGTTCCGCGGACAACTGGATCGGCGTCAAGGGGTTTTTGATCTCGTGCGCCAGACGGCGCGCGACTTCGGCCCAGGCCGCGTCCCGCTGTCCCTGCAGCAGGGCGGTAATGTCGTCAAACACGATTACGTGTCCCCGTACCCGCGCGCTCGCGCCCGCTAAGGTCGTACCGCGGCACAGCAGCACCTGCCGCCCGCTGGTCCCGAACAACTGAACCTGCTCGCGCCAGTCCGAATGCGGCGCATCGGGGGCATTGCGCAGCGCATCGCCGAAGGGCTGCAAATAGGGGAAGGCGGCACAAATTCTGTTCACGCTTTGGCCAAGGAGGGGCACCAGCTCGACGCCGAGGATCTTACTCGCGGCTGCATTCGCGGTCCGCAGGCTCAGATTGGGATCCAGGGTCAACACGCCCGAGGACAGGCGCCCCAGGACGGCCTCCAGATAGGAGCGCTGCGCCTCGACCTGATCCTGGCTGCGCTTGGCCTCATCGCGCGCCAGTGCGATCTTGCGGGTCATCTCGTTGAACGATTCGACCAGAAATCCCAATTCGTCCTGGCTCGGGGCGTGTAACTCCCGCCCGTAATCGCCCTCGGCGATGGCCCGGGTTCCAGCGGCGAGATCCTGGATCGGGGCGACCATGCGGTTGGCGGAATAAAACGCGGCCCAGACCGCGCCTAGGATGCTGAACAACAAGACCAAGGTCAAGGTCATTACGAAACTGAGTTTCAGTTGGTCCCGCAGATAGGACAGTTCGCGATACTGGAGGTACGCCGAATGCACGTTATCGGCGAGCTTATTGGTGCGGCTTGCCACCGGATAGAGCGCCTGCAATAAGCCGGGATCACCGGCCGCGCCGATCTCCGGCACGTTGACGACGACGCGCACAGCGAGCGCGGCGTCGCGAATCGCGTCCAGTCCGACATAACTTCGTCCTTGCCGCAGTTGCAGCAAGATTTGCCCGCTCGGCAGGTTGGGCACGATCTCGTGAGCGCCGCTGCTGGAAGCGATGATACCTCCCTTACGGGTCAGTAATAGCAACTCGTCGGCGCCGCTTTTCGTGCGTAGCTCGTCGAGATTCATCGGTAAGGCCGGATCGGCCACCACGGTGCTGCTCGGATCCCTGAGTGCCGTGAGATCGAGCGGCGTGACGGAGATCGGACCCTCCATTAGCTCATAGGCCAACTGTTCCGTCTGCTTCAGGAGCTTGCGTGTCTGCTGGTCGAGCGCGCCGCGGCTCAGATCGAGCGCGTCCTTCAAAGCCCGGGCAACGCGCACATCGAACCAGCTATCGATGCCACGGCCGAGGAAATCGATGGAAAATCCATAGACCACGAGCAGCGGGCTCACCGCCAGAGCGACGAAGAGGCTCAGCATGCGCCGGCGCAACCGGGCGCCGGGCCGGCGCGCGCGCAGATCGCGGTAGAGCTGACGGACGTTGAGGACAATGAGCACGAGGAAGGTAATGAGCCCGAGGGCATTCACCGCCAAGAGCACCGAATACAACTGGCCGAAACGCTGCGAGTCCTGGGTGGCGTTGCTCATCATTAACAGTGACGCCAAGAGGACCAGGCTCAATGCGCCGATGGGCACCAGGATCCGGCGTGCCCGCGTCATACCGTTAAGCTCCATTCGAACCAAGCGCTGCTCAGACGCCAGCCCGAATAGAAGTAGGCGATGAGGCGCACCGGCGCCGGAAGCGATTCTATATCCAAGCTCGCCCGGACCCGAGCGTGGTAGCCACGCCCCGCGCTTAGCCAGCGGCGTTCGAGGATCGGGACGCCGCGGATCTTTCCGAGCCCCGCGCGAGCATCCGCCAAGGAGGTAAAGTTCTGCCGATCAGCGGTGATGAGATTAACGATTACATAGGTCTTGCTGAGCGCGTGATGTTCAAGCCGGTAACCCTGCTTGACGGTGGCGATGCGCTCATCCCAGAGGAATCCGCGCTCGCGCCACAGTTGGGTTTCGATGAGGAGCTCGAGCGCCACCCCGCTGTCGAGTGCTTCCAGGGACTCTTTACCGAGCTTGAATCCGAGATTGGCGTCCAGCAAGTAGAAGCCATTGACCAATCGCAACGCCGCGGACTTGATCACGATCCCGGCCGCCGAAACCGGCGCCGCCGCGAGCATCAACAGCAGCGCCGTGCTGGCTAGAGCGCCGCGCTTGGGCAGCGGCTCAGACTTTCCGCAAAGCCGCATAGAAGTATCCGTCCGTATTCGCGTCTCCCGGCAGCAGTTGCACTCCCGCCCCGGTATCCTGGCCGTGCGCTACGGCGATCGGGTCCAAGTGGGCGTCGGCGTGCCGGGCCAGAAAGGCGCGGATTTGGGTCTGGTTCTCGGCGGGCAGCACCGAGCAGGTCACATACAGGAGCTTGCCGGCTTTCGCGAGCAAGGGCCACAAGCCGTTCAAGAGTTGCATTTGCAGGCCGGCCGATGCCGCGACGTCGGACTCGCGCCGCAGGAGTTTGATATCCGGGTGCCGCCGGATCACACCGCTGCCCGAGCACGGGGCATCCAAGAGGATGCGGTCAAACGCTTTTCCATCCCACCAGCCGGCCGGTACCGAGACATCGGCACAGTATATCTTGGCCCTTAAGCGTAAACGTTCGAGCGCCGCCCGCAGAGATGCGATGCGCGTGGGATCGCAGTCGACCGCGACCATCCGGCGCAACTCGTGATCCATCTCTAGAATATGCCCGCATTTCCCGCCCGGGGCTGCGCAAGCGTCCAGGATCCGGTGGCCGGGGCGCGCATCTAACAGCACCGCGGCGATCTGAGCGCCGGCGTCCTGCACCGAGACATGCCCTTGGTCGAACCCGGGTAGCCGCGACACATCCAGGATTTCCGGAAGCGAGATTGCATAGGGACTCAGGGAGAGCGGGTGTGCTTCGAGTCCGGCCTGGCCAAGCCGCGCCAAGTAATCCTCACGCGAGCCGCAACGCAGGTTGACGCGCAGGGTCATCGGCGGCCGCTCATTGTTGGCCGCCGCGATGCGTTGCCAGGACTCTGGCCAGGCCGTCTTGAGCGCCGCCAGCAACCACACCGGATGCGCGTATTGCGCGGCCTCGGTGGCCGGCTCTGCGAGCAACTCGTCGCGGCGCTTCAGGAAAGCACGGAGCACGGCGTTGACGAGCGGTGCGGCGCGAGCGCGCCCGAGCCGCCGGCTGGCGTCCACGGTCGCGGAGACGGCCGCGTGATCCGGAATACGCAGATACAGGAGCTGATAAAGACCGATCAAGAGTAAGGCAAAAACCGCGCTATCGATTTCCTTGTGTGGGCGCGAGAGGAGCTTGCTCACAAGCGCCTCCAAGGCCGGGAACCAGCGCAAGGCGCCATAGGCGAGCTCCTGAGCGAGGCCGCGGTCGCGGGGATCACGCAGGCCGCTAAGCGATATCGGCATGCATGTGGCCAAGGACTGGCCCTGCCCCACGACGCATGACACCAGCCGCGCGGCGACCGCGCGCGCATCCTTAAGCGGCCGCGGGGACTGCCTAGCCGTCATGCTTAAGACCCGGATGGGCGTTGAGAAAATCCGTCGCGCTCACCGGCTTTCGCCCGGCTGCCTGGACCCGGGTGAGACGCAATACGCCCTCGCCGGTCGCCACATCGATCCCGCCTCTTGCACCGGGCAGCAACGCGCCCGGGGCGGCCGAAACGCGGGTCTCGATCGCACGGGCGTCCCACACGCGAAATTCCATCCCTCCGAGCCGCGCGAGCGCGACCGGTTTCGGATTAAATGCCCGGACCTTGCGTTCCAACTCTGGGGCCGGGCGCAACCAGTCGAGCCAGGTTTCGGCGCGCTCGATCTTATGGGCAGAGGTGACGCCGCCTTCATCTTGGGCACTAGGCCGTGAGCGCTCGTTCAAAATCTCCTCGAGGGTCGCTAGGAGGCACCTTGCACCCAGTTCGGCCAGCCGTTCCCGCAGGGCGCCGCCGGTATCAGCGGGGCGGATCTCGCAGCGGGCCTGTGCGTAGACGGGACCCGCGTCCAAGGCCGCGCTCATCTGCATGATGGAAACGCCGGTTTCACGATCGCCCGCGGCAAGGGCGCGTTCAATCGGGGCCGCGCCCCGCCAGCGCGGTAACAGGGAGGCATGAACATTGATGCATCCACGGCGCGGGATATTGAGCACGGCGCGCGGGAGGATCTGTCCATAGCCGACTACGATCATAAAATCAGGTTCTAACAGGGCGAGTTGGTCCGCCGCCGCCGCATCTTTGAGCGATAGGGGCTGGCGGATCGCTAATCCGTGCTCACGCGCCGTGGTCTTGACGGCACTTTCGCGCATTTTGAGTCCCCGGCCAGCCGGCCGGTCCGGCGAAGTGTAGACCGCCAGTAAGGACGTAGGCGCGGTAGTGACTAAGGCGCGGAGTATCGTGGCCGCGAACTCCGGCGTGCCCGCAAAAACGATCCTGGCCTGCGCGAGCCGTTCCGGGCCGCTCATAAGGCGAGTCGTTGCGCCTTTGCCAATTTCTTGCGGAGCCGGTTGCGTTTTAATATCGAAAGGTAATCCACGAACAGCTTGCCTTCGAGGTGATCGATCTCATGTTGGATACACACGGCCAGCAAACCGTCCGCCACTAAATTGACCATCTCTCCCTGGGCGTTGAGAGCCTGTACCTGAATGCGCTCGGCGCGCTCGACGGTCTCGAAAACGCCGGGAACCGATAAACACCCCTCCTCGGTTTGCTCACGGCCCTCGGTGCCCGTGACGCGGGGGTTGATAAAACACCAAGGTTGGTCATGGCGCTCGGAGACGTCCGCGACGATGACCCGCCGGTGGACGTTGACCTGGGTGGCGGCGAGCCCGATCCCGGGCGCCGCGTACATGGTCTCGAACAGGTCCGAAACCAGGCGCCGCACGCCGTCATCAACGGCTGGCACGGGTTGTGCTTTTATCCGAAGGCGGGGATCCGGATAGTGCAATATATCTAAGATGGCCATGCCACGCGTTGTCCTGTCCGATGGCGTAAATCATAGCAGAACCTGACTCTGAACTTTATAGAGATTAATGAAATTGCGGTTCTTTTTGCTAGAATTTAATAAATAACATTAAACCTTTGCCGTAAGGGCGACACGACAATGAAAAAATATGTATTTCTATTACTCTCCGCGTTGGCCACGCTACCTTGCCACGGCGGGGATTTGGCGCTCAACCCGAGCCACCCCGACCGCTATGTCGTGAAACGCGGCGATACCTTATGGGACATTTCGGCGGTCTTTTTGAGGAAACCATGGCTCTGGCCGCAGATTTGGCAAGTGAATCCGCAGGTGCGGAATCCGCACCGCATCTATCCCGGCGATATTCTTTATTTAACCTACCGAGACGGTAAACCCGTGCTGGGGCGAACATGGGGCAGGAACGTCAAATTATCGCCGTCGGTGCGCGCGTCCGAGCACGATGACGCGCTGCCGGCGATCCCGCTCGATGCCATCTGGCCGTTCTTAAGCCGGCCACAGGTGGTCGGAGCCGAAGAGCTTGCCAACGCACCTTACATCGTCTCCAGTCAGGACGAGCATCTGGTGACCGGCTTAGGGAATCGTATCTATGTGCGCGGTCGATTGGATGAGAACGTCAAGCGCTACACGGTGGTTCGCTGCGGCGAGGTCTATCGGGAACCGCCGGCTGTGAAGGACGCCAATTATCGAGTTGCTGTCCGCAAGGATGTCGCTCAGGGCTACGCGTCGAATTGTCTGGGCGAGAGCGGCGACGATGTTCTAGGGTACGAAGCCCTCCATGTCGCCGATGCGGTCATCGACAGGCTGGGAGATCCGGCATCCGCCGTGATTACCAGTTCACAACGGGAGGTTTTAGCGGGCGATCGGCTGATCCCGCAAGTAAAAGGCGATTATCCGGAGTTCGTTCCGCATGCGCCGGACGGGGACGTTGCCGGATCGATCATATCGATCATGGATGCCGTGTCCCAGGTCGGGCCGCAGCAAGTCGTAGTAATAAATCAGGGCGCGCAGGCAGGACTCGAGCCTGGGCATGTATTAGCGATCTTCCGTAGCGGGGTTATCGTCCGCGACGATGTGGCGGGTAGAGCATCGGGTGGAAGCTATGGCGGACTAAGCCGGGAAGTCGAGCTTCCGCACGAACGCATCGGGGAGCTGATGGTGTTCCGCGCCTTCACGAACGTCAGCTATGCGCTGGTTATGAACGCCGATCGCTCCGTGTACCGCTATGATACGGTAGGCAATCCCTAAGCGCTTGGAGCGGTGCTCGCTCAGCGTTCCAAGCTCCAGCGGTGATAAGTTTGGTACGCCATGAGCCTCGAGGACAGGCGGAATGAACGGGCGCATTGGATTGCCTTGCACCGTGCGCCGGGCATCGGGCCCAAGGCGTTTTTTGATTTACTCGCGCGCTATGGGAGCGCGGAAGCTGTCTTCGCGGCCAGTTCGATGGAACTTGAACGCCACGGTCTCGGGAGCGAGACCCTCGCGTTTATCAAAGCCCCGGATTGGCAGGCCGTTACCGCGGCCGTGCGGTGGTTACGCGACGATAAGCATCAGCTGATTCTTTGGAGTGAGGAAGCCTACCCGCCGCTCCTGCGCACGCTCTCCGACCCGCCGCCGCTGCTCTATGTCATAGGGGATCCGCGGATCCTCGCGAGGCCGCAGATCGCTCTGGTCGGAAGCCGCCACCCGACCGCCACCGGCGAGGAAACGGCCCTCGAGTTCAGCCGCCAGCTTGCGCTCGCGGGATGGGTCATCACCAGCGGGCTGGCCCTCGGCATCGATGCCGCGGCGCACCGCGGTGCGTTAGCGGCAAGGGGCGCGACGATTGCGGTCAGCGGTACCGGGCTCGACCTGATCTACCCGGCGCGCACGACGAGCCATGGAAGGTCGAAGACCGAGGCGAGGAGCCCGCGATAGCCGTCCTCTAGATGGACGGCGTAGAGTCATTGAGCGAAGGCACGCGCGAGC
>Ga0208612_1000124_pt1 | contig 43129 bp, 39 predicted proteins | sample AntDryMetagUQ889_FD_188089 | JGI IMG/M metagenome (GOLD analysis project Ga0208612, IMG submission 188089) | Polar desert microbial communities from Antarctic Dry Valleys - UQ889 (SPAdes) | ecosystem: Environmental > Terrestrial > Soil > Desert | place: Antarctic Dry Valleys | collected 2008-12-31 | reverse complement strand
GAGGAAGTAGTCGAGGCTCTTGTGGCGGAACTTCCGCATCCAGTCCGGCTCGGCCTTGTGCTCGGCGATCGCCTCGACGACCTCGTGCGAGAGCCCGCGGCCCGACTTGAAGAAGTAGTTCTCGGCCTCGTCCGAGTTCGAGAAGCCGTACTGGTACTCGTCACGAATTCCGCGGACGACCTCGGTCTCGCTGCTGCTCACGCTGCCACCTCTTCCTTCGGAAGCCACGCATCGTAGCCCTGGGCCTCGAGCTTCTCGGCGAGCTCCGGGCCGCCGCTCTCGACGATCCGGCCGTCCACGAAGACGTGCACGTGGTCGGGAGTGACGTAGTTGAGGATGCGCTGGTAGTGCGTGATCACGAGCGCGCCCATCTCGGGGCCGACGACCTCGTTGACCCCCCGCGCGACGATGCGCAGCGCGTCGATGTCGAGTCCCGAGTCGGTCTCGTCGAGGACTGCGATCTTCGGCTTCAGGAGCGCCATCTGCAGGATCTCGACGCGCTTCTTCTCGCCGCCCGAGAAGCCGTCGTTCAGGTAGCGCGACGCGAGCTCCCGCGGCACCTTCAGCCGCTCCATCGCGGCGAGGATCTCCGTGCGGAACTCCTTCACCGGGATCGGGTCGTCCTTCCCGGCCTTCGCCTTCCGGATCGCGTTGATCGCGCTCCGGAGGAAGCTCGTGACGGTCACACCGGGGATCGCGTGTGGGTACTGGAAGGCGAGGAAGAGGCCCTTCTGCGCGCGCTCGTCGGCGCCCATCTCGACCACGTTCTCGCCGTCGAGGAGGATCTCGCCCTCGGTGATCTCGTAGGCAGGGTGGCCGGCGATTGCATAGGCGAGCGTGGACTTGCCGGACCCGTTCGGGCCCATGATCGCGTGCTTCTCGTTCAGGTCGACCTCGAGGTCGACGCCCTTGACGATCTCGGTGCCGTCCTCGAGCGCGACGTGCAGGTTCTTGATCTCCAGATAGGCCAACTTTGTGATCCCTCTTTTGAAGGCGGAAAGCGGATTTCAGCGCCGCTTCGTGAGGCCATGGTAGCCGATCACACCCGCCACCAACGGTGCCGAAGGCCCACGCCCCGGCGTTCGGATCGGGCAAACGGTGGTACAGTCGACTCGTGCCCTTCGGGATCGGTATCTGGGAAGTCTTGATCCTGCTGCTCGTCGTGCTGCTCGTGTTCGGCCCCAAGCGGCTCCCCGAGATGGGGCGCTCCCTCGGCCGAGGGATGCGCGAGTTCAAAGACTCCATCTCGGGCAAGGACGACGACGAGGCGGTGCATCACCAGCTTGCGGCGGAGCTGCCGCCCGCCGAGGCCGACACGCCCGCGCACGTCGAGTCGCGCGAGCGCGACACCGTCTCCTAGACCCTAGAGGCCTGCGCCTGTGAGGAAGCGTCTGCCGAGGCGCCTGGGCCACGGCGAGGAGGCCACCCTCGTCGAGCATCTCGGCGAGCTGCGTGGGCGACTCCTGATCAGCCTGCTGACGATCGCGCCCGCGTTCGTGGTTGCGTTCATCTTTCAGGAGCGGATCGTCGAGTGGCTGACCCGCCCGCTCCCGGACGACAAGGACATCATCACGCTCGGCGTCATCGAGCCGTTCACCACCGCGGTCAAGGTCAGCCTGGCCGCCGCCGTTGCCGTGACTCTGCCCATCCTCCTCTACCAGCTCTGGGCCTTCCTCGCCCCGGCGGTCGAGGAAAGCGTGCAGCGCGTCGTCGCCGTCTTCGCCACCCTCGCCACCCTGCTGTTCGCGGGCGGCGTCGCCTTCTCGTACTTCATCGTGCTGCCGCGCGCACTCGATTTCCTGACGAACTTCAACGAGGACATCTTCGAGATCCAGATCCGCGCGAGCTACTACTTCTCGTTCGTCACGATGACGCTGCTCGCGACCGGGCTCGCGTTCCAGATGCCGATCTTCATCCTCGCGCTCGTGCGCCTGCGCGTGCTGACGGCCGCCCGGCTCCGCCGCAACCGTCGCTTCGGCATCCTGTTCATGGTGGTCTTCGCGGTGCTGCTGCCGACCGTGGATCCCGTCTCGCTCGCACTCGAGGTGATCCCGCTGCTGGTGCTCTTCGAGCTCTCGATCTGGCTCTCGAGCTTCATGGAGAAGCGCTGGGGCCTCGACGAGCCTGAGCTCCTCGACGACTTGTAAGAAATGGGGGAGCGGAGCGCGTGGCCGCGGCTGGCACCGAAATCGGAACGCGCGCTCCGCAATCCCACCCCTCTTTCGCCCGGAGCGCCGTTACGGTTCGACGCTGCTCTAGCATGGGCGCGGTGAGGGTGCTCTCGGCGGATTGGGTGCTTCCGGTCGAGGGTGAGCCGATCGAAGACGGCGCGGTCGCTATCCGCGACGGCCGCATCGAGGCCATCGGTCGCTCGTCGGAGCTGGGGCGCGGGGAGCATCACGCCGGCGCCGCGATCATCCCGGGCTTCGTCAACGCGCACACGCACCTCGAGTACGCCGTCTACGCCGGCTTCGGGGACGGTCTCTCGTTCGCTCCCTGGCTTGCGATGCACATGGAGCGCAAGTCGCGCATCGGGCGCGAGGAGATGGAGGCGATCGCCCGGCTCGGCGCGGCCGAGTGTCTTGCCTCGGGCGTCACGACGGTTGGTGACGCGAGCTTCGTCGGCGCGTCGGCGCACGCGTGCGCCGACCTCGGGCTACGGGCGATCGTGTATCTCGAGGTTTTCGGCCGCGACCCGGGTCAGGCGCTCGCGCAGTACCGGGAGAAGCTCGAATACATAAGGCCGGCGCTTTCTGAGCGCGTTCGCGTGGGCGTCTCGCCGCACGCCCCGTACTCCTGCACGACCGAGGTCTACCAGGCCTGCCTGTCGCTGGACGTGCCGATGATGACCCACTTCAACGAAAGCGCGGACGAGCTCGACTGGCTCCTCCGCGGAGAGGGGCCGATGAAGCCCGTCTCGCACATCCTGGTCGACCCTGACGGTAGGACGGGGATCAGACGTCTCGCGGACGGAGGCGTGCTCGACCAGCGCATCGTCGCGGCGCACTGCGTCAAGGTCGACGGCGAGGAGATCGAGCTTCTGGCGCACAGCGACGTTGCGGTTGTCCACTGCCCCCGGTCGAACGCGCTGCTCGGGTGCGGTGTGGCGCCGCTGGCCGAACTGCGGGCGGCAGGCCTCCGGGTCGGCGTCGGCACGGACGGTGTCTCGTCAGTTCCCTCCCACGATTACTTCGAGGAGCTGCGTGCAGTCATCGCCGGCGCGCGCGCCCGAACCGAACGCGCCGACGCGATGTCACCGGCCGACGCGCTCGAGCTCGCCACGATCGGCGGTGCACGCGCACTCGGTCTCGATGGCGAGACCGGATCGCTGGTGCCGGGCAAGCAGGCGGATCTCACGGTGGTCTCGCTTTCCGGCTCGTCCTATCTACCATGGGAGGATCCGGCGGCTGCAGTCGTGTACGGCGGCGGTCCCGGCCGCGTCGACGCTACTCTCGTCGGCGGTCAGTGCCGATACCGGCAGCAATCCCGACACGAGGAAGGAGGGTTCGAATGGCACGAGCTGATCGGCGCCGCGTCACGCGCGCGAAGCCGGCTGCTGCAGCGCGAGGCGGGAACGGACGCCGCGATCGCGATCACAGCCGCGCAGTGATCGAGGACACCATGTTCTTCACGCGCTTGCGCCGCCACGCGAAGTGGATGTTCGTCTTCCTCGCGCTCGTGTTCGGGCTCGGCTTCGTCGTCTTCGGGATCGGCTCGGACCAGGGAACCGGGATCGGCGATCTCATCCGCGACCAGGGCGTCTCCTCGGACACCCCGTCCGTAGAGGAGGCGCGCGAGCGCGTCACGCGGAACCCCAACAACGCGGAGGCACAACGCGACCTCGCGACTGCGCTCAGCACGGAGGCACGTACGGACGAGGCAATCGTCGCCCTCTCGCGCTACACGGCGCTCAGGCCGCGCGACGAGATCGCGCTTCGAGAGCTCGCCGGGCTCTACCTCTCCAAGGCGAACCGCCTGCAGCAGGACGCCGAGCAGGCGGCGTTGCGCGCGGCGTATCTCACGGCCGGATCGACCTTTGCCGCTCCGCTCGAGCTCCCGCAAGGCGCGACCCTCGAGCAGGACCCCATCGTTGCCGCGATCACGACGGAGGTGAACGAGGCGGTCAGTGCTTCATACGCGGCCTCGCAGGAGGCGTATCGCAGCGCCTCGGACGCCTACGAGAAGGTCGTGGAGCTGACCCCGAACGATCCGAACATCCAGCTCGAGCTCGCGCAAACGGCGCAGCGCGCCGGGAACACCGCCCGCGCGATCGCCGCCTACGAGAAGTTCGTGCAGCTGGCCCCCGACGATCCGTCGACGCCGATCGTGAAGCGGCAGATCAAGGAGCTCAAGGCACAGACCAATCCGTAGCAGGGTTAGACTCCACCCCGCCGGGACAAGCCGGCGGAGACATCTGTCGGAGAGACCGGGGGCATCGCATGAATTTTGACGTCAACACGGAGAAGCTGGGCGACGAGCAGTACGTGATCTCGCTGGCCGGCGAGGTCGACCTCTACACGGCCCCAGAGTTCAAGCAGCAGCTGCTCGACGTGGTCGACCAGGGGGGCCGAGACGTGATCGTCGACCTGACGAACACGACCTTCATCGACTCGACCACTCTGGGAGTCCTCGTCGGCGGGGTGAAGCGGCTGCGCACGAACGAGGGGCAGCTGTCGCTCGTCTGCAGCGACCGCAACATCACCAAGATCTTCGAGATCACAGGCCTCGACAGGGTCTTCACGATCTATGAGACTCGGGATGCGGCCGTCGGCGCCCTCGGAACCGGCTCGACCGCCTCTTGAGATGATCCGCGGGCTCCTCGGCGCCTGCGCAGTCGTCGTCGCCGGGCTCGCGGTGAGCGGTTGCGGCACCGTTGGGATCTCTGAGGCGGGCAGCGGTGACGCACGCGCCGGTAAGCAGCTCTTCGTCGAGAAGTGCGCCGTCTGCCACACGCTGGCGGACGCGGGCTCGCAGGCCCAGATCGGGCCGAATCTCGACGATGCCTTCCTCCAGTCGCGGGCGGACGGCCTGGGCGAGACCACGATCCAGTCTGTCGTCCGTGCCCAGATCGCCTACCCCGTCGAGGACCCGCCGACGGGAACTCCGGGCATGCCCGCCGACATCGTCAAGGGCGAGGACGCCGAGTCCGTCGCCGCGTACGTCGCCTCGGTCGCGGGAATGCCGGTGCGGGAGCAGCCGGCGTCCACTGCGGAGACAGGAACCGAGGCCCCCGGCACCACCACCGACGCCGGAGAGGGGAAGGCGGAGGCCGACGGCGCCTCGATCTTTGCCTCCGCCGGCTGCGGCAGCTGCCACACGCTGGAGGCGGCGGGCTCGTCGGGCACGATCGGGCCGGACCTCGACGACTCCGGGCCTCCGCGAGAGCTCGTGATCGAGCGGGTCACCAAGGGCATGGGGGCGATGCCGTCCTTCTCCGACTCGCTTTCGGACGAGCAGATCGAGGCGGTCGCCGACTACGTCGCCAAGAGCACCGGCGGCTAGCGCAGCCTCGGCCCGACAGTGGCCACGCGGATCCTGATCGCCGAGGACGAGACGATCATCCGACTGGACCTGCGGGAGCTGCTCGAGAGCGCCGGCTTCGAGGTCTGCGCCGAGGCGCAGGACGGCGAGGAGGCGGTCGAGCTCGCCCGGGTCCGTCGGCCGGACCTGGCCGTGCTCGACGTGAAGATGCCGCGCCTCGACGGAATCGAGGCCGCCAGGCGGATTCTCGACGACCGGCCGATCCCGATCGTGATAGTCACGGCCTACGGCGAGCAGGAACTCGTCGCGCGCGCGGTCGAGGCCGGGGTCTTCGGCTACCTGGTGAAGCCATTCAGGGAGACGGATCTGCTACCGGCAATCGAGACGGCTCGCGCGCGACACGAGGAGCTGGCGGCGTTGCGCGAGGAGGCTGAGTCGCTTGCGGACGCGCTCGCCGCCCGGAAGTCGATCGAGCGCGCCAAGGGCCTGCTGATGGAGAAGGAGGGACTGTCCGAGCGGGACGCCTTCGCGCGCCTCAGGAAGGCGAGCCAAGTGTCCGGTCGCCCGCTCAGGGTGATCGCCGAGGCGGTCGTCGCGACCCTGTCGGACGGAGCGCCGTGACGCAGCGACTCTAGGTCTGCGCGAGCAGGCGCGTCTCCTCGCGCCGGCGGCGGAGGCGCAGCGCAAGCCAGATCAGGACGCCGAGCAGGACGATGGGACCGGCGACGACGAGCGCGTAGAGGGCGACGATCCCTTCCCAGACCAGCACGTCCTTGATGCCCTCGAGCTTGCTGTCTCCGCCGGGGACGACTGCCTCGATCTTCTCCGTCGTCAGCGTCAGGGCGATGGTCGCGTAGCGCCCTTCTGCCCGGGTCGCCTTCAGACCGCTCCGGAGCTCCGTCAGCCGCTGTCGCTCGCTTGCGAGGCGCGACTGGAGCACTGCCCGCTCCTCGTCGGCGAGTTTCGTGTTCTCCAGCTGCTTGCGAAGCCGCGCAATGCGCCGTTGTGACTGCTCGACTTGGATCGACAGATCGTCGACGGCCGGCTGCAGGTCCTCGATTCCGAAGCGCTGGCCGAGGATCGTGCCGAGCTGCGAGAGCTGCGTCATCGCAGTCTGGACGCGCTCGACCGGGATGCGCAGGAGGATGTTCGCCGAGCCGATCCCCCCGCGCGGCGCGTCGTAGGAGAGGGAGGAGACGTTGCCGCCGAGCGACGCGGCGATCCGCTGTGCCCGCTGCGTCGCACGCGAGAGCTCGTTCAGGTTCTCGACCCGGAGCTGCAGCTCGGCCTGGTAGCGCTGCACGCGGCCCGGATCGGGTGCAACGGAGCCGCCCGGCGGGGCGTTCGAAAACGGGATAGTTGCCGCGGAGTCCTCGGGCGCGGACGGTGCGATCGTCGCTGCAGACGAATCGTCGGCCTTCCTGGCTTGCTCGGTCAACGCCGTCGTCGTGACGCCGGAGGCGGCCTGCTGTCCGCCGCCGGACAGATCGTCTCGCGTCAGGCCGATCACACCCGCCGCGACGAGGGCGACGACGACTGTCGCCGGTGCGGCAACGAGCACGAGCCGCCGCCATTCGAATCGGTCGAGAAAGGGCCGGCGGGCCGGCTCTGCGGTTGCGAGCGCTTGGACGCGCTCGCGCAGCTCCGGACGTGCGGCTGGCTTCGCCGCGCGCAGCTCTCTGATCAGCGACTCAGACATCAGCGCTCACCTTCCCCTCGAGCTTCGCGGTCATCTTTTCTAGGGCGCGCGAGAGGCGCGTCGAGACGTTCGTCGGGCTGATCCCGAGCACGCGGGCGGTCTCCTCACCGTCGAGCTCGAGCAGGATGCGCAACGCGACTATCTCGCGCTCGGCCGCGCTCAGGCTGGCGAGCGCCGCCTCCAGATCGGGCGAGAGGCCGTCCGCGAAGGCCTCCTCGACGCGTTCCGCGGGTGCTGACCGTTCCTCGCGCCTGCGGCGCCGATCCTCAGCGCGAAACCAGTCGAGTGCGGTCGTACGCGCGATCTGGCACAGCCAGGTCCGGGCGGACGCCCGTCTCGCGTCGAAGCGGCCCCACTGGCGCAGGGCCTTCTCGAACGTATCCGCGGCAAGGTCTTCCGCCAGCGTTCGGTCACGGGTGAAATAGACGAGATAGGCGTACACGTCGTCGAGATGCTCCTCTGCGGTCGCGGCGAACGAGGCCGACCAGGCCGGGTGTTGGACAGGTTGCTGCCTCCGGGCGGAGATCGTCATCGCCTGCACACGGTGTCTACGCCGCCGGACGGGGTGACGTCACAGCGGTCGTCACACCTGCTGCGGCGACTCGAACAGTTGCTCCCAGCGTGCGAGCAGACTCCGCAGGTCGTCGCGCGCTGCCTTGTGGGCTGCGAGCGTGTCGACGTCGGCCCAGTCCACGGAGAGCTTCCGCTCGAGCTCGGCAAGCTGCGCTTCGCGCGCCTCGATGGCACCCTCGAGTCGCTCGAGCTCCGTCGGCGTCTGCTTCTGCGGCCTCGCCTGTTTCGGCCTCTCCGGTCTGGGCGCCTTCGGCGCGGACGGTGGCGTCTCCTCGTCTGCTCGGATCCGCACGTAGTCGGCCCAGCCGCCGGGGTACGAGCGCAGGCGGCGATCCTCGATCGCGACGATCCGGTCTGCCACGGCGTCTAGGACCGCGCGGTCGTGGGAGACGAGCAGCACTGTCCCCGGGAACGCCTCGAGTGCGGCCTCGAGCGCCTCGCGGCTCTCGAGGTCGAGATGGTTCGTCGGCTCGTCGAGCACGAGGAAGTTCGCCCCGCTCGCGACCACCAGTGCCAGCGCGAGCCGACGGCGCTCGCCACCGGAGAGCGCCACCACCGGCCGCTCGTGGGCGTCCCAGCCCGAGAAGAGGAAGCGGCCGAGGAGCGCCTGCGCCTGCGGTCGCTGGAGCCCGGTTGCAGCCATCGCGCACTCGAGCACGGTGCCGCGCTCGTCGAGCTCGACCTCGTGCTGCGAGAAGTACGCGAGCTGGACACCGTGCCCGATCCGGCCAAGGCGGCTGCCGACGATCGCCTCGAGCAGCGTCGACTTGCCGGAGCCGTTCGGGCCGATCAGCGCGACGTGCTCGCCGCGCTCGAGCACGAGCTCGGAGTCCTCCAGCAGCGGCTTTGTGCCTGCGGCGAGGTTCACGTTCTCGGCCTCGAGCACCATCCGCCCGCTCCGGATCGGCTTCAGGAACTCGAATCCGAGCGTCCGGCGGCCGCCCTTCGGCGTCTCGACGCGCACCTTCTCGATCCGCGCGATCTGCTTCAGCTTTGCCTGCGCCTGGCGCGACTTCGTGCCATAGCGGAAGCGCGCCACGAAACGCTCCAGCCGCGCGATGTCCTCTGCCTGCCGCTCCGCCCACTTGGCCTGCATCGAGAGCCGTGCCGCCTGCTCCTGGCGCCATACGTGCCACTTGCCGGGGAAGTAGACGGACCGGCCGTTCTCGAGCTCGAGCACTGCGGTCGTCACCGCCTCCAGGAACCAGCGGTCGTGCGCGACGATCACGACCGCCGCGTCGATCGTGGTGAGCTCTTGCTCGAGCCACTCGATCGACGCCATATCCAGGTGGTTCGTCGGCTCGTCGAGGAGCAGAAGGTCGGGTTGGCCGGCGAGCGCGCGGGCGAGCGAGGCACGCGTGAGCTCACCTCCCGAGAACGACTCGAGCCCGCGCTCGAGATCGGCGTCGGTGAAGCCGAGTCCACGCAGGACGCTCGTTGCACGGTCGCGCCAGCCGTAGCCGCCGGCGTGCTCCAACCGGGCCTGCGCCTCGCCGTAGCGGCGCAGCGTCTCCGGCGCGTGATCTCCGTCGGCCATCGCCAGCTCGAGCCGGCGCAGCTCCTGCTCGGCCTCGACGAGGTCGGCGGCTCCGGACAGCGCGTACTCGCGGAGCGTGTGGCCGGCGAGCCGCGGCGGCCGCTGGTCGTGAAGGGCCACCCGCGCGCCCTTCTCCCACGCGAGCTCACCGCCCTGCAGCTCGGTCTCTCCGATCAGCGCGCGCAGCAGCGTCGTCTTGCCGGCGCCGTTCGGTCCCGACAACGCGAGCCGGTCGCGCCGCTCGACCTTGAACGAGACACCGTCGAAGAGTGGGTCGCCGGAGAACTCCTTCCGCAGGTTGGAGGCGATCAGGACGGCCATCTGCCCAGCGTAGGCAAAACAACGGTAGGCATAAAGAAACTCGTCGGACAGGCCGATCACTGAGACATGACCGACGGCTTCGATCCCCTCGTCCTTGTCGCCGAGGACGACGAGGACATCCGCACGCTCGTCCGCTACCGGCTGGAGCAGGCAGGCTTCCGCGTCGTCGCGGCGTCCACGGGTGTCGACGCCCTCGCGCTGGCGGCCGAGCACCACCCGGATCTGCTCCTGCTCGACGTGGGGCTACCGGACGGAGACGGCTACGAGGTCTGCCGCAAGGTGCTGGCGACGTCGGACGCGCCTCCCGCCGTGATCTTCCTGACCGCGCGCGACGCCATCGTCGACCGCGTCACGGGTCTGGACGCAGGAGCGGTGGACTACATCGCGAAGCCGTTCGAGGCCGCGGAGTTGGTTGCACGCGTGCAGGCTGCCGTGCGGATGAAGCTGCGGGTCGACGACCTCGCCCACCGTGCCAGCACCGACCCGCTCACGGGGATGATGAACCGGTCGGCGCTCGGGCAGCGCGCCGAGGAGCTGATGGCGCTCGCGACCCGGGGAAGGCCATTCGCCTGCGTCATGCTCGACATCGACCATTTCAAGCAACTGAACGACTCGCGCGGCCACGCGGCGGGAGACGAGGTGCTGCGGGAGGTGGCGCGGCGCATACGTGGCTCGATTCGGCTGTCGGACCCTGTGTTCCGCTACGGCGGCGACGAGTTTCTCGCGCTCGTCCTCGACGCGGATCTGGCGGGCGGCGAGGTGGTCGGCAAGACGCTGTTGCGCGTGGTCGGCAGCGCGCCGATTCCGCTCGGTGAGGGCCAGGAGCCGGCGACCATCAGCGTCAGCATCGGCGTCGCGGCCTGGCAGCTCGCGATGCTCGAGCCCGAAGATCTCTTCGCGGCCGCCGACGCGGCGCTCTATCGGGCGAAGCGACTCGGGCGGGCGCGAGTCTCGGTCTCGGTGTAGGTCAGGGTCAGCGAGCGTGCCGGAGCGTGTCGCGCTCTCTCTCCTCGGCCTGCTCGCGGCGCCGTAGCGTGAGGCCCAGCAGCCCGATGCCCGCGACGAGCGCGATCGCGAGTCCGGCTGCGGTCGCGAGGACGCTGTCGCGAACCGTGTCGACGCGCGCGAAGGCGACGCTGTGCGGGACACTCGCGGTTACGGTCCAGCCGAGGCCGGGAACGGGCGCAAACGCGGAGAAGTCCAGGCCGTTCTCGCCGGAGTGGCTGACGATGCCGCTCTCACCCCGGAGGGCCGCCGCCACGCGGGGATTCCGGCGGTGCGACACGAGTGCGCGGGAAGTCGCGGCCGGGGCGGCCACGAGAACCCCAGCCTGGTCGGTCACGGTCAGTGTCACGCCCTGGTCCCGTGCGAGTCTTTCCGTGAACTCCTGGACGTAGGACAGGCTGTACGCGGCGACGAGCACACCGACCAGCCGCTGCGGGTTACCGCCGCGAACCGGGGCGGCAACGGCGACCACGCGATCGTTTCCTTTGGCCGCGGTGACGTATGCCTCAGAGATGTAAGGCTTGCCGGTCGAGGTGACGCCCCGGTACCAGTCTCGGAAGCTGAAGTCGCGGCCGACGATCGATGGCGTCGCCGGGACGATGTCGAGCAGCCGTCCGGCGGGATCGGCCGCGAAGGCGATCGAGATGCCCGGCCGGTGCGTCTGAAGCTCGCGCAGGTGCCAGCGCAGGTCGCGCCTATGGGTCGGCGAGTCGCTCCAGAGGGCGCGTACGAGCGATCTTCGCACTGCATACGACTGACGACCTGCCTGAGGCCCTCGAGCTCGGCCCGGACGAAGTCCGCGCTGACGAGGGAGGTGGACGACAGCCGGGTCTTCGCCTCCTCCTCCACCGCGTCCGTCGAGCGAGAGATGGCGAGGTAGGTGAGCAGGAGCAGCGGCCCGAGCGTCAGCGCCGCGAACAGGACTGTCAGCGCCGAGGCGGCAGGCGGACGATCTTCATCCGGAGCCGACCGGGAAAGCTGTGTCGTCAAGGAGCTCGTGGACGACCGCCCCCAGCTCCGAAGGGCTGAACGGCTTCGGGAGGAAGCGACGCACCCCGGCGCTTGCCGCAGCCAACCGGTCGGACTCCTGGGTTCGCGCGGTCAGCATCACGACGGGGATCGACGCCAGTAGCGGGTCCTCCTGCAGGCAGGTGAGCACCTCGAGCCCGGTGCGGCCGGGCATCATGAGGTCGAGCAGGATCAGGTCGGGCTCCTCCCGCCGCGCGAGCTCGAGCGCCTCCTCACCGTCGGCAGCGTCGATCAGCTCGTAGCCGCCCTCCCTCAGGGAGGCGCGGACGAGCCGCCGGAGCACGTCTTCGTCGTCGCAGATGAGGACCTTCGGAGGCAATCGTTTCCTTTCGCGGGCGCTTGCCGTTCAATTGGCACGTGGGACGAGGACTTGAGAACGGGAACTCGCCTCGGGCCGGGGCATGACTCGTGTTCTTGCACTCGACCTCGGCACGTCGTCGGTGCGGGCGCAGGTCTACGACGATGACGCCGAGACCTGCGGCGGGGCCGAGCCCCGGCCGTACGAGCCGAAGCAGGGGCTCGTGGACGCAGGGCTCCTGCTGGAGGCGGCGCGCAGTGCCATCGACGAGAGCCTGCGTGGCTTCGGGCCGGTGGAGGCGATCGGCTGCTCGGCCTTCTGGCACTCATTGCTCGTGCTCGACGAGCGCGATCGACCGCTGACGCCGGTGCTGACCTGGCGCGACATGCGCTCGGCGCCGTATGCAAGGGAGCTGCGCGAGCGGCTGGACGATCGCGCGCTCCACGCACGCACCGGGTGCTTCCTGCACCCGAGCTACTGGCCGGCCAAGCTCGCCTGGCTGAGGGCGGAGGAGCCCGGGACGTTCCGGCGGGCGCGACGCTTCGTCTCCTTCCCCGACTACCTGCTGCTGCGGCTGACCGGCGAGCTCGGTACGAGCCTCTCGCAGGCCTCGGCGACCGGCCTGTACGGGCGGGGTAGCTGGGACGACGAGCTCCTGGAGCTGCTCGGCGTGGAGCCCGAGCGGCTGGCTCCCGTCTCGGACGAGCAGGTCGGGAACTGGTTCCCGCCGCTCGGCGACGGGGCGTGCTCGAATGTCGGCGCCGGCTGCGTCACCCCGGATCGTGCTGCGCTGATGGTGGGCACCTCCGGCGCGCTTCGGGTGGTGCGACCCTACGAGGAGAGTACGCCGCGTCCGGGGCTGTTCCGCTACCGGCTCGACGAAGGCCGCATGGTGGAGGGCGGGTCGCTCTCCGACGGCGGAAACCTCTACAGCTGGCTCGAGCGCACTCTGCGGCTGCCGGAGGATGCGCATGTGTCGGAACGCGAGCCGGACGCCCACGGTCTCACCTTCCTCCCCCTCCTCGGTGGGGAGCGCAGCCCAGGGTGGCATGCCGACGCGAAGGGCGTAATCGCCGGGCTCACCTTCGACACGGAGCCGATCGACCTGCTCCAGGCCGCCCTCGAAGGAGTCGCGTACCGGTTCGCCGGGATCCTCGAGCTCATGCCCGCCGTGCAGGAGCTCGTCGCGACCGGCGCAGCACTCGCTGCCAACCACGATTGGACGCAGATCCTCGCCGACGTGCTCGGCCGGCCGGTCGCCAGAGGCGTTGCCGAAGGTTCGTCGCGCGGCGCTGCCGTCCTCACGCTCGAGCGGCTCGGCGTCTCGCCGCCAGGGGCGCCAGTCGGAGACGCGTTCAATCCGCGGCTCGATCGGACAGAGGCATATCGTGTGGCCCGAGCGAGGCAGCGCAGTCTCTACGAGGGAGTAACGTGACCGAGGCGGAAGCAAGAAGGCTCTCGATCGACACGATCCGGACGCTGGCGATGGACGCCGTGCAGCGGGCGAACGCGGGCCATCCCGGCACGGCAATGGCGCTCGCGCCCCTCGCCTACACGCTCTACCGCAACGTCATGCGCCACAGTCCGGCGAACCCGACCTGGCCGAACCGCGACCGCTTCATCCTCTCCGCCGGACACGCGGCGATCCTCCAGTACGCGGCGCTCCACCTGTCGGGCTACAACCTCTCGCTCGAGCAGCTGAAGCGCTTCCGGCAGTGGGGCTCAGCCACCCCCGGACATCCCGAGCACTTTGTCACCGAGGGTATCGAGACGACGACCGGGCCCCTCGGCCAGGGGTTCGCGAACGGCGTCGGCTTCGCGATGGCGGAGCGGTTCCTGGCCGAGCGCTACAACCGCCCTAAGCACGACGTGGTCGACTTCCGTATCTACGCGATCTGCTCGGACGGCGACCTGATGGAAGGCGTCTCGATGGAGGCCGCCTCGATCGCCGGCCACTTCGGCCTCGGCAAGCTCGTCTACTTCTACGACGACAACCACATCACGATCGACGGCTCGACCACGATCAGCTACACGACCGAGGACAGGGGCAAGCGCTTCGAGGCGCACGGCTGGCACGTCCAGCGCGTCGACGACTCGGAGGACCTCGACGCGATCGAGACCGCGATCCGCGCTGCGCAGGACGAGTCGGAGCGGCCGTCGCTCGTGATCGTGCGCAGCCACATCGCCTTCGGCGCGCCGAAGGCGATCGACACCGCGAAGTCACACGGCGCTCCCCTGGGCCCGGACGAGGTCGCGGCGACGAAGAAGGCCCTCGGGTGGGACCCTGAGCAGCACTTTTTCGTGCCCGAGGGGGTGCGCGACCACATGGCGGGTGTCCGTGACCGCGGCGTGGAGCAGGAGGACGAATGGAGGCGCCGTCTCGAGGCCTGGTCGACGGCATTTCCCGGGTTGCGCGAGGAATGGGAGGCCGACCGCACCGGCAAGCCGCGGCCCGGGTGGATCGACGCCCTGCCGGAGTTCGAGGCCGGAGACGACATGGCGACCCGCGATGCGGGAAAGAAGGTGATGCAGGCCTTCAAGCTCTATACGCCGACGATGATCGGTGGTGCCGCGGACCTCGTCGAGTCGACGAAGACGGAGTTCGAGGGCGGCGGGCTCTTCTCGAAGGTGCACGCAGGCCGGAACGTCCCCTTCGGGATCCGCGAGCACGCGATGGGCTCGATCGTGAACGGGATCTCGCTCGTCGAAGGGATGCTGAAGCCCTACGGCTCGACCTTCCTCATCTTCTCCGACTACATGCGGCCCGCCGTCCGGCTCTCCGCGCTCGGGCAGCTCCAGTCGGTGTGGGTATGGACGCACGACTCCGTCGGCCTCGGCGAGGACGGGCCGACGCACCAGCCGGTCGAGCACCACATGGCGCTGCGCGCGATCCCGAACCTCTGGTACGTGCGGCCGGGTGACGCGAACGAGACCGCCATGGCGTGGCGGATCGCGCTCGAGCGGGAGGGCGGCCCGGTCGCGCTGGCGCTCTCGCGGCAGAAGGTGCCGACGCTCGATCGTGCCGAGGTCGCCCCAGCCGCCGGTGCCTTGCGCGGCGCGTACACGCTCTGGCAGTCCGGGGACGGTTTGCCCGACGCGATCCTGATCGGCACCGGCGCGGAGACGGCCGTGGCGCTCGAGGCCGCGCGGCAGATGGACGGAAACGTCAGGGTCGTCTCGATGCCCTGCTGGGAGCTCTTCGCGCAGCAGCCGGCCGACTATCGCGACGAGGTGCTGCCGCCCGACGTGCGGGCGCGGGTCTCCGTCGAGGCGGGCGTTTCCCTCGGGTGGGAACGCTGGGTCGGCGACGCCGGCGACTCGGTCGCGATCGATCGCTTTGGCGCGTCGGCCCCAGGCACGGAAGTGCTCGAGCGGCTCGGCTTCACCGCGGACCGAGTTGCCGCGCGCGCCTCGGCCCTGCTGGAACGCGTCGCGTGAATGTCGCCGTAGCGTTTGACCACCGGGGCGTGAAGCTGCGCAAGCGCGTGCTCGAGGAGATAGTTGCTCTCAGCAACAATGTCATCGATCTCGGCACGGACACGGACGCCGAGAGCGTCGACTACCCGGACAAGGCGCGCGAGCTCGGCGAAGCGATCCTCGCTGGACGGGCCGAGCGCGGCGTGCTCGTGTGCGGCTCTGGCGTCGGCGCGTCGGTCGCGGCCTGCAAGCTCGCCGGCATCCGCGCCGCGATCTGCCATGACGCGTACTCCGCGCACCAGGGCGTCGAGCACGACGACATGAACGTGCTCTGCCTCGGCTCCGAGGTCGTCGGTGCCGAGCTTGCCGCCGAGCTCGTCCGGGCATTCCTCCACGCGAGCTTCGACGGCGGCGAGCGGTACGTGGAGAGGCTCAAGAAAGTGGAAGCGATGGAGAGGGAGATGAAGCATGGCCAAGTCACGACTGCATGACCTGAGTGAGCGGGGCGTCAGCGTCTGGATCGATTCGCTCTCGCGCGAGATGCTGGAGACTGGAGAGCTGGAGCGGCTGCTGAAGGAGGACGCCGTCGTCGGCGTCACCTCCAATCCGACGATCTTTCAGAAGGCGCTCTCGACGGGCGACTTGTACGACGAGCAACTGCAGGAGGTGCTGCAGGACGAGGACGACCCGACGGAGATCTTCCTTCAGCTGGCGAAGGTAGACGTCAAGCGTGCCTGCGCGTTGCTGCGGACCGTCTGGGACGGCGGCGGAGGCCAGGACGGCTACGTCTCGCTGGAGGTCGACCCGACACTTGCGTACGACCGCGAGCGCACCTTCGAGCAGGCGATGCGCTTCCACGAGGAGGTGGACGAGCCGAACCTGCTCGTGAAGATCCCGGCGACGAAGCCCGGCCTCGGAGCGATCGAGGACTCGATCGCCAAGGGCAAGTCGATCAACATCACGCTGATCTTCTCGCTCGAGCGCCATCGTGCCGTGATCGACTCGTACCTGCGAGGACTCGAACGGCTCGTCGCGGCAGGCGGGGATCCGTCCGCTGTGGCGTCCGTGGCGAGCTTCTTCGTCTCGCGCGTCGACACCGAGACCGACCGGCGGCTCGAGGAGCTGGGGAACGAGGAGCTGCAGGGCAAGCTCGGGATCGCGAACGCGCGGCTGGCCTATCAGCAGTACCTGGAGGCCTTTTCAGGGTCGCGCTGGGAGTTCCTCGCCTCGAAGGGCGCCACGCCTCAGCGCTGCCTGTGGGCCTCCACCTCGACGAAGAACCCCGCCTACCGCGACGTCATGTACGCGGAGGAGCTGATCGGCCCCGACACGGTGAACACGATGCCCGCGGAGACGATCGCCGCCTTCCAGGATCACGGCGAGGCGCGAGGCGGGACGCTGGCCGAAGGCGTCGACGAGGCGCAGCAGCTGCTCGAGCAGCTGCGCGAGGCGGGGATCGACTACGACGACGTCGTCGAGACGCTCGAGGCCGAAGGCGTCCAGAAGTTCGCCGACTCCTTCGAGGAGCTCCTCGACGGGATCCGCGCGAAGCGCGCCGAGCTCGCCGCCGCGTGACCTCGATCGTCGAGCGCATCTGGGCTTACGACGCGACGCTCTGGTCGGGCGCCGACGAGGATCGCTGGCTCGGCTGGCTCGACGTGGTGACGCGGATGCGGCCGCACGTGGCCGAGCTCCAGGCGTTCGCGGAGTCGGCGGTGGAGCAGTTCGACGCCTGCGTGCTCCTTGGCATGGGCGGCTCGAGCCTCGCCCCGGAGGTGCTTCGACGAGCGTTCGAGGCGGCGTCGTTTCACATCCTCGACACAACCCACCCGGAGGCGATCAGGCGGCTCGAGCGTACGCTCGAGCTCGAGCGAACCCTGTTCCTCGTCTCCTCGAAGTCGGGCTCCACGCTCGAGACGCGCTCGCACGCCGATTACTTCTGGGAAGGCTGCGAGGGTCGCGGCGCTCAGTTCGCTGCGATCACAGACCCCGGCTCGGAGCTCGAGCGCGTGGCGACGGAGCGAGGGTTCCGAGCCGTCTTCCCGGGAGAGCCCGAGATCGGAGGCCGCTACTCCGCACTCTCCATGTTCGGGGTGGTTCCGGCGGCGCTGATGGGCGTCGACATCGGGCGTTTCCTCGATCGCGCCCAGGAGATGATGGACGCGTGCCGGCTCCAGGAGGGAAACCCGGGCCTCGAGCTCGGCCTGCAGCTTGGTGACGGGTGGCGGGCCGGCCGCGACAAGGTCTGCCTCGACGACCACCCATCAGGGTTTGCCCTGTGGGCCGAGCAGCTGCTTGCCGAGTCGACGGGAAAGCAGGATAAAGGGCTCGTTCCGGCCCCGGGCGAGTCTCCGGAGGGGGCCGATCGGCAGCGGGGCGAGGTTCGGCTGCCGGACCCGTACGACCTCGGCCAGGAGTTCCTGCGCTGGGAGTTCGCGACCGCGGTCGCCGGGCACCTGCTCGGCATCAACCCGTTCGACCAGCCCGACGTGCAGGCGGCCAAGGACAAGACGAGCGAGATGCTCGCGGCCGGTGAGCCCGACCTGGCACCCAGCGGCTCGTTGGACGATCTCTTCGGGCAGGCCCGGGAGGGGGACTACGTCGCGATCCAGGCGTTTGTCGATCCCGCGCGGGCAGACGAGCTGGGGCCGCTCGTCGATCGGGCTCACGAGACGGGCTGTGTCGTCACGTGCGGTCTCGGCCCGCGGTATCTTCACTCGACAGGCCAGCTTCACAAGGGCGGCCCAGACACCGGCCTCTTCGTCCAGGTGGTCGACGAGGTGGGGGACGAGCTCGAGATTCCTGGCCGCGACTTCGGCTTCGGCCGCCTGATCCGCTCGCAGGCCGCAGGAGACCTTGCCGCGCTCGAGGAGCGTGGCCGCCGCGCGATTCGACTCAGACTGGAGGACATCGAACGATGAAGATCGGCATGGTCGGGCTGGGCCGGATGGGATCCGGGATGACGAGGCGGATCGAGGCGAACGGTCACGAGGTCGCCACGTACGACCCGAAGGTCGAGTCGACGGGGAAGACGCTGCGCGCGCTTGCGAAGCAACTCGAGCCCCCGCGACACGTCTGGATGATGGTGCCCTCGGGGCAGGTCACCGAGGATACGTTCCGGAAGCTCGCCGGAATCCTCGAGCCCGGCGACACGGTCGTCGACGGCGGTAACTCCAACTGGCGCGACTCGCAGCGAAGGCACAAGGAGGCGCGGGCGCAGAAGATCTCCTTCGTCGACGTGGGCGTCTCCGGCGGGGTCTGGGGCTTCGAGGTGGGCTTCTGCCTGATGGTGGGGGGGGACAAGGCGCCGGTGAAGCGGCTCACGCCGATCTTCCAGGCGCTCGCGCCGGAGAACGGCTGGGCGCACGTCGGCGCTTCCGGCTCGGGGCACTTCGTGAAGATGGTCCACAACGGGATCGAGTACGGCCTGATGCAGGCCTACGCCGAGGGCTTCGAGCTGATGAACCAGTCAGAGTTCGCGCTCGATCTCTCGGAGATCGCCGGTATCTGGCGGTACGGGTCGGTGGTGCGGTCCTGGCTGCTCGAGCTCCTTTGCTCGGCGCTCGAGGAGCACGGCGACAATCTCGACGATATCGCCCCCTACGTCGAGGACTCGGGCGAGGGCCGCTGGACGATCAACGCCGCGATCGACAATGCCGTGCCGCTCCCGGCGATCACGGCGGCGCTGTACGGCCGCTTCGCCTCGCGCCGGGAGATCGATTTCTCGGCGAAGGTGCAAGCCGCGCTCCGGAACCAGTTCGGCGGTCACGCCGTTCGTGCGGTCGAGGAGGCGAAAGAGAGCCCCCACCAGGGAGCATGAGTACGGTCGAGAACCCGCTCCTGGAGGGGCTGAAGCTGCGGCGGACGCCGGACTCCTGCGCTCTCGTCGTCTTCGGCGCTTCCGGCGATCTGACTGCGCGCAAGATCTTCCCGGCGCTCTACTCCCTTGCGCTCCGGTACTTGTTGCCCGAGCACTTCGGCGTCGTCGGTGTCGCACGCACCGAGCAGACGACGAGGCAGTGGGCGGCGGCGATGCGCTCGGCGGTGCAGGAGCATGCGCGCGATGAGTTCGACGATTCCGTCTGGGAGGCGCTCGCCAGCGGTCTCCGCTACGTCGCAACCGACTTCGCCGACGACAAGGGCCAGGACGCGGTCGTTGCAGAGCTGAGCGAGCTGGATGAGAAACGCGGCACCGACGGCAACCGTGTCTATTACCTCGCCGTGCCGCCCGCCGCGTTCGAGACGATCGTCGATGAGCTCGGCAAGCGACGCGACCGCTCGCGGGGTTGGACGCGTCTGATCGTGGAGAAGCCCTTCGGCCGCGACCGAGCCTCCGCGGACGCGCTCAACGCGACGCTCCTCCGCTCGTTCAGCGAGGACGAGGTCTTCCGGATCGACCACTACCTCGGCAAGGAGACCGTGCAGAACATGCTCGCGCTCCGCTTCGCGAACGGCATCTTCGAGCCCGTCTGGAACCGCCAGTTCATCGACCACATCCAGATCACGGTTGCCGAGTCGATCGGCGTCGGGAGCCGAGCCGGCTTCTACGAGTCTGCCGGCGCGATTCGTGACATCTTCCAGAACCACCTGCTTCAGCTCGTCGCGCTGACCGCGATGGAGCCACCGATCGACTTCACCGCCGATGCCGTGCGCAACGAGAAGGTGAAAGTGCTGCGCTCGCTGCACACGCCAGGGCCAAAGTCCTTCGTGCGGGGCCAGTACGGCCGCGGCCTCATAGAGGGGGAGGAGGTGGCGGGCTACCGCGAGGAGGAGGACGTCGACTCCGACTCGATGACCGAGACCTTCGTCGCGGCCAAGCTGTACGTCGACAACTGGCGGTGGGCGGATACGCCGTTCTATGTTCGTGCGGGAAAGCGACTCGCACGGCGTGAGACCACGATCGCGATCCAGTTCCAGCGCGCGCCGCACCCCCCGTTTGCCGAGATCGCCGGCGATGGCCTCCGGCCCAACGTCCTCCTGATCCACGTGCAACCCGACGAGGGCGTCTCGCTCGCGATCGGCGCAAAGGTGCCGGGTCAGGGAATGTCGATCCGCACCGTGCACATGGACTTCCTCTACGGGGGCGCCTTCCGGACGGGTCTGCCGGAGGCCTACGAGCGGCTGATCCTCGACGCCATGCTGGGGGACGCCACCCTCTTCACGCGCGCAGACGAGGTCGACGAACAGTGGGCGCTCGTGGACACGGTCGTCGCTGCGTGGCGCCGCGACCGGCCCGTCTTCCCGAACTACGAGGCAGGTACCTGGGGGCCACGGAGCGCGGACGAGCTCATCCAGCGTGACGGGCGATCGTGGCGCAGACCCTGACGAACACCACGCTGGCGGCGGTCGAGCGGGCGCTGATCGAGGAGCGTGAGGAGGGCGCGCAGCGAACGAGCGTGATGACGCACGTGGTCTGGGCTCCACCGGCCTGGCTCAAGGCGGCAGAGCGCACGCTCGCGGGGCTGTCGGAACGGCACCCCTCCCGGACCGTGCTGCTGACGCCCGCGCCGCGCCGGAAGCCAGGAATCGACGCGGTGGTCGACGTGCGCGAGTTCGCGGTCCAGGGCTCGTCGCGTTGCATCGCCTCCGAGGTGGTCGAGCTGACCCTGAAGGGTGCTCGTGCGAAGGCGCCAGCATCGATCGTGCTGCCGTTGCTGATCAGCGACCTTCCCGTCTTCTGCCGCTGGCGGGGCGAGCCCGGCTGGGATTCGCCCGAGCTCGAGCAGCTCGTCGCCGTGGTCGACCGCCTGGTGGTCGACTCGTCCGAGTGGGAGGGTCTCCCGGCCTCGTACGAACGCCTCATGCAGCTCTTCGGGCGCGTCGCTGTCTCCGACATCGCGTGGACGCGGACGGAAGCCTGGCGGATACGTATCGCGGCACTCTGGCCTGGCATTCGCCGGGCGAAGAAGGTCGAGGTGACGGGTCCGCAGCCGGACGCGCTGCTGCTCGCAGGGTGGCTCCGCTCGCGTCTGCGCCGTCAGGTCGAGCTCGAGCACAAGACGGGGAGGACGGTCCGACGGATCGTCGTCGACGAAACGGAGGTAGAGGCCCCGCCGGGGCCGGCTCCGACGCCGAGCGACCTGCTCTCCCAGCAGCTCGACGTGTTCGGCCGCGACCCGACCTACGAGGCGGCCGTGCAGGCTGCCAGATAACAGACCGTTACTTGGCCTGAGCGAGCGCCTCCTCGTGCAGGAGGCCGTTCGAGGAGACGTGCTCGGTGAAGCGTCCACCCGCCTCCTCGACGATCACTGCGACGGCTGCGGTGTCCCAGCGGGCCAGGCCGCGCGCGTCGATCGCGAACTCGGCGGCGCCCTCGGCGACGAGCATGTGCGCCCAGAAGTCGCCAAGGCCGCGGACGTGCCAGGCGCTCCACGCCCGGGGTGGGAGTGGGCGGTCGAGCGCATAGAGCGCCGTTGCGTCTTCGAGGCGTCCGACTGTCGAGACGGAGATGCGCGCGCCGTCGGCGAAGGCGCCCACGCCGCGGACCGCCCACCAGCGTCGGCCAAGGGCAGGGGCCGAGACGACCGCCACTCGATCGCCGTACGCGATCAGCGTTGCCCAGATCGGGATCCCCCGCGTGTAGTTGCGCGTGCCGTCGATCGGGTCGAGGATCCAGCCGCTCGCGTCTTCGCCGCCCTCCTCTTCGCCGAGCACCGGCTCGCCCGGCCGCTCCCCCGCGATCCGCTGGCGCAGCCGCTCCTCCACGGCGCGGTCCGCTTCGGACACGGGGGTCAGGTCAGGCTTCGTCTCGACGCGGAGGTCGGTCGCACGGAAGCGGGAGAGGGCGATCGCGTCGGCGTCGTCGGCGAGCGAGAGTGCGAAGGCGAGGTCGGCGTCCACGCGCTGCCGAGCTTAGAGGTGCCGGCCCGCCGCGAGAACGAGCGCCTCGCCGCTGGGCCGTGCTGCGAGCTGCACTGAGGCCGGGGCGCCGCCCTCGGCCGCGCCGCAGGGGAGCGCAAGCGCCGGCCACCCAAGGACGGAGAACGGGGAGGTGAACCGGATCAGCGCGTCGCGTACGTTCAGGTCGCCCACCCCACCCTCGCCGAGCCACGGCGCGACGCAGGGCAGGGTCGGAGTCAGGACGAGGTCGATTCCCTCGAGCGCAGTCTCGACCTGCTCGCCGTACTCCTTGCGCAACCGCTGGGCTCGCTCGACCTCGGCGTCGCCGACGGCCAGGCAGCGCTCGAGCTTGATCCGCACGTCCTCGCCGTACAAATCTGCGTTCTGGGAGAAGAGCTCACGGTGCACGTCGGCTGCCTCACGCAGGAACAGGGCGTACGTTCCCGGGTCGACGAGCGGGAGCTCAATGGCGCGACGGCGGGGGAAACGGGTTGCGACCTCACTGACGCGGGCGCCGACGAGAGGGTCTGCAAGCTCGACCCAGGCCACGCCCACCTCGACGTCCTCGAGCGACTCGAGTCGGCGCGCCTCGAAGCTTGGTGCGAGGTGGTGCAGCATCTGCTCGCAGGCGTCGACCGTCGTCCCCATTGGGCCGGCGCAGTCGAAGCTCGGTGCGAGCGGCCAGCAGCCGTCCAGGGGGACGAGGCTGTGCGTCGGCTTCAGCCCGACGACGCCGCAGCAGGCGGCCGGGATGCGGATCGAGCCCGCCGAGTCGGTGCCGAGAGCCGCCTCGGCCAGCCCGGCCGCGAGCGCCGCTGCCGAGCCGCCGCTCGACCCGCCCGCGACGCGACCCTGCGCGACGGGGTTCGGGACGGCACCGAAGTGGGGGTTCTCCGACGTCGTCCCGTAGGCGAACTCATGCAGGTTCGCCTTGCCGACGACGGCGTATCCGGCCGCCTCCAGGCGTCGCACGGCCTCCGCCGTTCTCTCCGGAACGTGCCCCGCGAAGATCGCGGAGCCATACGTCGTCTCGAGCCCTGCCGTGTCGAACAGGTCCTTGACCGCCAGCCGGATCCCCGCCGAGGGCGACTCCGGCTGCGCGAGGAAGATGGTCACGGTAACACCGAGTAGGCCGCGAAGTGCCCTGCCGGAAACTCAGTCGAGCGCGAGGTAGAGGAACGCGACTGCGATCGTTCCCGCGAAGAGCACGACGAAGAGGCCGAAGAGGAGCCAGCCGAGTACCAGGTTCTTGCGCTCGAGCTCGGGGGTCAGGTCGGTCACAGGAGCACCGGGTCCAGTGCCGCCGCTACGAAGAGCAGTGCGAGATAGGCGAGCGAGTAATGGAAGAGGACGCCGGCACGCCGACGTGTCGGCTCGCGACGTAGCCGCCAGGCGAGCCAGAGGAACGCGCCGCCGAGCACTGCTGCGGCCGCGACGTAGACCGGTCCGAACCAGAAGCCGACCGCGAGGGTGAAGGCAACCAGCGCGACGGTGTAGAGGACGATCTGCCGCGTCGTTTCCGCCTCGCCGCGCACGACGGGCAGCATCGGCACGTTCGCTGCGGCGTAGTTCTCCTTGATCAGAAGCGCGAGGGCCCAGAAGTGCGGCGGTGTCCAGAGGAAGACGATCAGGAAGAGCCAAAGGGCCGGCAGGGCGAGATCCCCGGTCGCCGCTGCGTAGCCGACGAGTGGCGGGACGGCGCCCGCTGCGCCGCCGATAACGATGTTCTGTGGCGTGGAGCGCTTCAGCCAGCGCGTGTAGACGAGCACGTAGAAGAGGTTTCCGACGAGGGCGAGGGCGGCGGTGAGGACGTTGACGACGCTCGCCAGGAGCACGAAGGAGAGCGCCGAGAGAACGAGCCCGAACTCGAGCGCGCGTTCCGGCGCCACCCGGCCCGCCGCGACCGGCCGCCGCTCCGTCCGCTTGCCCATCAGCCGGTCGAGGTCGCGATCAAGCACGTGGTTGAGCGCGCTGGCGCCGCCGCAGGCGAGAGCAAGGCCGACCATGGCCGCGGCGAACGCGCCCGCATCGGGTGCGCCTTGCGTGCCGACGAACATCCCGGCCGCCCCGGTGACGAGCAGCAGCGACATGATGCGAGGCTTCGTCAGGGTCACGTAGTCGCGCCATGGCCCGGACCTCGCCGGATGGCCGCGGAAGGACTGCGCCGACGCCACGAGGGCGGCCGCGAAGGCGAGCGCCGCGAGCGCGGCGTGCACGGTGTGGGCCGTGATCGCCGCCGCGGCACCGAAGCAGGCGAGGGCCGCGATCGAGGATGGGAGCAGTCGCCGGTAGGCGACGGCGGCCGCCACCGCAACGGCGACGAGCGGTGGCAGCGCGAGCGCCGAGAGGAGGGAATGGGCCGTGCCAGGCCCAACGGTCCCGGAAACGACGGCGAGGAGCGTCGCGACCGCGCCGCCGACCGCCGCCAGGCGGAGCCAGGGGCCGGGTGCGGCGTTAGAGCGCATTGCGCTCCTTCAGCCGCCGACGCAGGTCGTACAGCGGCCGGGCGCTCGTCACATACGGCACCTCGTCGAAGTTGTGCGGGGGCGGGGGCGAGGTCGTGTACCACTCGAGCGTGTCCGCGAGCCACGGGTCGTTGCCTGCGCGGCGGCCGTGGCGGGACTTGATCACGTTCCAGAGAAAGACGAGGAGGCCGAGGCCCATCACGTAGGAGCCGATCGTCGAGATCAGGTTGTACTCCTGCAGGAGCCCGGTGTCCTCGTAGGTGTAGATCCGGCGCGGCATCCCGAGCAAGCCCAACATGTGCTGCGGGAAGAAGGTCAGGTTGAAGCCGATGAAGACGAGCCAGAAATTGATCTTCCCCAGCCGCTCGTTGAGCAGGCGCCCGAAGAACTTCGGCCACCAGTAGTAGAGGCCGCCCAGGATCCCCAGGATCGAGCCGCCGAAGAGCACGTAATGGAGGTGCGCGACGACGTAGTACGTGTCGTGCACCTGCCAGTCGATCGGGAAGGCGGCCAGGAAGATCCCCGAGAGGCCGCCGATCGTGAACACGGAGACGAAGCCGAGCGCAAAGAGCATCGCCGTGTCGAAGTGCAGGTTGCCGCGCCAGAGTGTCGCGAGCCAGTTGAAGATCTTGATCGCCGTCGGCACCGCGATCACCATCGACGAGACCATGAAGAAGCCGTTCAGGACGCTCGGCATCCCCACCGTGAACATGTGGTGGGCCCAGACGAGCAGCGAGAAGAAGCCGATCGCCACGATCGAGAACGCCATCGCCTTGTAGCCGAAGATCGGCTTCCGCGCAAACACGGGGATCACCTCCGAGATGATCCCGAAGACCGGCAGGATCATGATGTAGACCTCGGGGTGCCCGAAGAACCAGAAGACGTGCTGGTAGAGAACGGCGTCGCCGCCCTCGCTCGGAACGAAGAAATTCGTCCCCGCCTGGCGGTCGAGCAGCAGCAGCGTCAGACCGGCGGAGAGCGCCGGGAGGACGAGGAGCAGCAGCCCCGCGTAGACCTCGATCGACCAGACGAAGAGGGGGAGGCGGGTCCACGACATCCCGCGCGTCCGCATGTTGTGGATCGTGACGATGAAATTGATCGCCCCCGCGAGCGAGGAGAGCGTGAGTATGTGCAGCGAGAGGATCCACAGGTCCTGCCCGTTGCCTTCCGAGTAGACCGAGTTGGGTGGGTAGCTCGTCCAGCCGCCGCGCGCCGCGCCCTCGTCCGCGAAGAACGACAGCAGCAGCACGATCCCACCGAAGAGGAAGAGCCAGTACGACATCGCGTTCAGGCGCGGGAAGGCCATGTCGCGTGCGCCGATCATCAGCGGCACCAGATAGTTGCCGAAGCCGGCCAGGATGGGCACGACGACGAGGAAGATCATCGTCGTCCCGTGGATCGTGAAGAGCTCGTTGTAGCCGTCGCGCTCGATGAACCCCATCTCGGCCTGGGCGAGCTGCGTGCGGATCAGGAGGGCCATGATTCCGCCGGCCGCGAAGAAGAAGCCTGCCGTCGCGATGTAGAGGATGCCGATCCGCTTGTGGTCGATGGTGACGAACCAGCTCGCGAAGCGGCCGCGCTGCCACTGTGGGACCGCTGCTGGATCAGCCGCCACCGAGGAGCTCCTCCTTCAGGTATTCCGTCAGCGCGTCCATCTGCCGATCCTCCCAGTCCTTCCCGATCGGCGGCATCTTGCCGCGGCCGTTGCGAATGACCTCCTCGACCGCTTCCGGGTCGTCGAGGAGCCCGTTTCCGCGGAGCGGAGGCCCGATATCGCCCTCGCCGGAGAGCCCGTGGCACTTGGCGCACGCGCCGGCGAAGGTTTCTTTGCCGAGGTCCGAGTTTCCGCCCTCCTGCGCGCGAGCCTCGTCCGCGAGCCACGACTCGAACTCCTCGCGTGGCATCGCCTCCACCGTTGCCTTCATCTCGGCGTGCTGGATGCCGCAGAACTCCGCGCACTGGCCGCGGTAGACGCCGGGGGCCCTTGCATCGAACCACGTCTCGGTCGTCTGTCCCGGGATCGCGTCGAACTTCCCGCCGAGCGCGGGGATCCACCAGGAGTGGATCACATCGAAGGCGGGCGCGGTGAGCTCGAGCCGAACTGTTTGGCCGACGGGCGCGCGCAGGCGATCGACCGCGATCACGCCGTTCTCGTACTTGTAGTTCCAGTAGTAGCGGTACCCCTTCACCTCGACGTCGACCCGGCCGCCCTGCGCGCTCGCCTCGGGGACGTTCTGGATCCCGGGCAGCTTGTAGAAGACGAACGTTCCGATCGCGACGAGGAGCAGTACCGGCGCGATCGTCCAGGCGAGCTCGAGGTTCGTGTTGCCGTGCACCTGAGCACCGTCCTCGGACCGCGCGCGGCGTCGGCGGCGGTACCGGACGATGAAGACGATCAGCGTCGTCTGGACGAGCAGGAAGATCGCCCCGGTGAAGATCGAGACCCAGTAGTAGCTGTCGTTGATCCGCTCGGCGTTGGGTGAGGCCGGCTCGACCGGCGCGACGCCGCCGTTGCCGGCGAGTGCCGGGGCCGCGAGCAGCAGAGCGCAGAGGACGGCTGGAGCGAGAAGGCGACGCACGGCCGCTGGCATTGTATGAACGGTGGCTGGTCAAGGGCGCAGTCAAACGCAGTTAGATCTCCCACCCGAGGTCGCGCGGCCTTTCGAGGTCTACGTCAACGGCGTCCAGCAGGTGGAAGGCCGTGACTTCCACGTGGAGGGCGGTGCGCTCGTCTTCTCGCGAGAGCTGAAGCAGGAGGGTCGACTTGGATTCTGGCGCTGGACGTCGATCATCCTCGGGGTCGCGGGCACCTATCGGCAGAACGACGTCGTGGACGTCGTCTACGAGTTCGAGGGGCGGCGCGCGGTCGCGAGCGGCCTGCGCCTCGCCGCCTCCGTGCACTCGTAGAGCCGGCGCGCGAGCTCGTCGGTGAGCTGACCCGGCTCGAGCTTCCAAGTCCAGTTGCCGTACCGCTCGCCGGGGTGGTTCATGCGGGCCTCGTTCCCGAGGCCGAGGACGTCCTGGAGCGGCACCATCGCGAGCACCGCGCGCGAGTGCATGGCGAGCCGGATCAGTCGCCAGGAATCGTGGTCCGGAAACGCCCCGGCGAGGGTCTCGGTGTCGTGCGTGGAGGTGTAGACGACCTGGCGCTCGCGATGGTTCTTGAGACGGTGCGGGTTGTCGGCCGCCCCGCCAAGCGCCCACCACACGACGACCATGCCCGGGAACCCGAGCCCGTCGCGCAGCTCCTCGACGTCGGGCGTGATCAGCCCGAGATCCTCGGCGATCACAGGCAAGGGACCGAGCGCCGCTTCGGCGGCCCGAAACAGAGGCTCGCCCGGGCCCGGGAGCCAGTGGCCCGTGCGCGCGTCCTGCGCTCCTGCGGGGATCGCCCAGAACGAGGCGAAACCGCGGAAGTGGTCGAGCCGCGTCAGGTCGAAGAGCTCGAACGTGCGTCGGAGCCGCTCGATCCACCAGCGGTATCCCTGCCGCGCAAGCGCCTCCCAGTCGAAGACGGGGTTGCCCCAGTGCTGGCCCTCCGGCCCCATCTCGTCAGGCGGCGCGCCGGCAACGAGACCCTCGAGGAAGAGCTCCGGGTGCGAGCGGTGGTCGACGCTGTCCCATGCGACGTAGATCGGCATGTCGCCGATCAGCCGGACGCCGCGCTCACGGCCGTATGCGCGCAGAGTGGACCACTCGCGCTCGAACCGGACCTGATCGGCGAGGTCTGCTCCCGCCGCCTCCCAGTCGCGGGCCCAGAAGGAGTGGCGGAGACGAAACGTCTCCTTCTCCTCGCGGGTCACCCTCGCCTTGGGCTCGGCCAGGAAGCCGTTCCAGGCCGCGAAGGCCGACGCCGCGGCGTAGGGCGAGCCAACCTCGTCAGGCGGGCCGAGCGGGAGCATCTGCCACCAGCTTTGCCCCGCGGCCGCGAGCCAGTCGACGAAGCCGTACGCGTCGTCGCCGAGATGTCCGCTCGGCAGCGAGGTCGGGTGCAGCACGATTCCGCTCGATCGAGGAAGGTTCACCTGTTTACCGTTTCCGCAATCGTTGAAAGTCTCGGAAAGCGTGCCCCTCCGGAAAACGAAACAACCGCCACGGATCCAGATTCAGAACGTCGACCCCCAGGTTGACTGCGGCCGGTACCCCGTCAAGCGGACGTTGGGCGATCAGGTGGAGATCACGGCGGACATCTTCAAGGACGGTCACGACCAGCTCCGAGCGGTCGTTCGCTGCCGGCCGCCCGGAACGCGCAAATGGCTCGAGCGCCCGCTGGCGTTCCTCGGGAACGATCGGTGGCGGGGCGACTTCGTCGTCACGGAGCTCGGACGCTGGCAGTTCACGATCGAGGCCTGGGTCGACCGCTACGCGACGTTCGTCGACGAGCTCGACCGGAAGATCGCGGGCGGGCAGGCCGACCTGACCGGGGAGACGGCCGAGGGGGAGGCGCTCTTCGGCGGCGGTCAGCCCGCTGACTGGCGCGCGGCCGCACCCGAGCTGGGCGCGAGGGATCGGCACGGCAAGACGTCGCTGGCGGCGACGCTCGAGGTGGACGTGGAGCGAGAGCGTGCCCGCTTCGGCACCTGGTACGAGCTCTTCCCGCGCTCGTGGGGAGGGTTCAGAGGAGTCGAGAAGATGCTGCCGCAGCTTGCCGGGCTCGGCTTCGACGTGATCTACCTGCCGCCGATCCACCCGATCGGGACGACGAATCGCAAAGGACGAAACAACTCTCTTGTCTCGGCGGCCGGCGACCCCGGCAGCCCGTGGGCGATCGGCGGGCCAGAGGGCGGCCACGACGCGATCCACCCCGAACTCGGGACGCAGAAGGACTTCGACCGGCTCATCAAGGCCGCGCAGACGAATGGGCTCGAGATCGCGCTCGACTTCGCGATCCAGTGCTCGCCGGACCACCCCTGGCTGCAGGAGCATCCCGAGTGGTTCAACCGCCGGCCGGACGGCACGCTCAAGTACGCCGAGAACCCGCCGAAGCGCTACCAGGACATCTATAACGTCAACTTCGGCTCGGAGGACTGGCAGGGGCTCTGGCTGGCGCTCCGAGACGTCGTGCAGGTGTGGGTGGATCGGGGCGTGAAGATCTTCCGAGTCGACAATCCCCACACCAAGCCCGTTCCGTTCTGGCAGTGGCTGATCGCCGAGATTCGCTCGCGCCAGCCAGAGGTCATCTTCCTCAGCGAGGCGTTCACGCGCCCGGCAATGATGACGACCCTCGCGAAGGTCGGGTTCGGCCAGTCGTACACCTATTTCACCTGGAAGAACACGAAGCTGGAGCTGCGTGAGCTCGTCGAGCAGCTGCGGGGCTGGGCGGAGTACTACCGGCCGAACTTCTTCGCCAACACGCAAGACATCCTGCACGAATACCTGCAGCAGGGCGGGCGACCCGCGTTCGAGGCACGGCTCGTGCTCGCCGCGACGCTTTCGCCTTCGTATGGAATCTACTCCGGTTTCGAACATTGCGAGAACGTGCCCCTCAGGCCGGGGAGCGAGGAATACCTCGACTCGGAAAAGTACGAGGTCAAGCCGCGCTCGCTCGACGGGCCGCTCCTGCCGCTCGTCAAGCGCCTGAACGAGATCAGGCGGGCAGAGCCGGCGCTGCAGCGGTTCGAGAACGTCCGCTTGCTCGAGACCGACGGCGACCACGTGCTCGCGTACGTCAAGGGGACCGAGATCGCGGTGGCAGTCAACCTCGATCCGCGCCTGCGGCGGGAGGACGTCGTGGTCGTCCCTCCCGGCAGGGGTTTCCAAGACGCGTTTCCCGTGCGCGACCTCCTGACAGGGGAGCGCTACCGCTGGCGCGTCGGTCGCAACTACGTCGGCCTCGCGCCGGGCCAGGCGCACGTGATGAAGCTGGGCGCATGAGCCCGCCCGTGCAGCATTTTATGGTGCGCGAAGGAGAATCGGTGCCAGACACGTCGAATCGGAAGCCGCCGCGTGTCTGAGCCGGGGCACTGGTTCGAGCACAACCCGCTGTGGTTCAAGACGGCCGTCTTCTACGAGATCCATACGCGGGCGTTCTTCGACGGGAACGACGACGGCTCGGGTGACTTCCGCGGCCTCCAGCAGAAGCTCGACTACCTGCAGTGGCTCGGGATCGACTGCATCTGGCTGCTGCCCTTCTACCCTTCGCCCCTTCGGGACGGCGGATACGACATTGCGGACTTCTACGGGGTCAACTCCGATTACGGCACGGTCGAGGATTTCCGCGCGTTCATCCAGGCGGCGCACGAACGCGGGATCCGCGTGATCGTCGACCTCGTCATGAACCACACCTCGTCCGAACATCCGTGGTTCCAGGAGTCCCGCCAGAGCAAGGACAACCCGAAGGCCGACTGGTACGTCTGGTCCGACGATCCGGAGCGGTACTCGGAAGCGCGGATCATCTTCATCGACACGGAGCCCTCCAACTGGTCGTGGGACCCGCAGCGCGGCCAGTACTACTGGCACCGGTTCTTCGGCCACCAGCCCGACCTGAACTACGAGAACCCGGCGGTGCAGGAGGCGATGCTGGAGGTTCTGCGCTTCTGGCTGGACCTCGGACTCGACGGCTTCCGCCTGGACGCGGTCCCGTACCTGTTCGAGCAGGAAGGCACGAACTGCGAGAACCTGCCGCGGACGCACGAGTACCTGAAGCGGGTGCGGGCGGAGGTCGACGCGCGCTATGCCGACCGCGTCCTGCTCGCGGAGGCGAACCAGTGGCCGGAGGACGTCGTCGAGTACTTCGGCGCGGGGGACGGGGACGAATGCCACATGGCCTTCCACTTCCCGGTCATGCCGCGCATGTTCATGGCGCTTCGCCGCGAGGAGGCGCTGCCGATGGTGGAGATTCTCGACCGGACGCCGCAGATCCCTTCGAACGCCCAGTGGGGCCTCTTCCTTCGCAATCACGACGAATTGACGCTCGAGATGGTGACGGACGAGGAACGCGACTACATGTACTCGGAGTACGCAAAGGACCCGCGCATGAAGCTCAACCTCGGCATCCGGCGCCGCCTCGCCCCGCTCCTCGACAACGGCCGTGACGAGATCGAGCTGATGCACGCGATCCTCTTCTCCCTTCCGGGTTCACCGGTGCTCTACTACGGGGACGAGATCGCGATGGGAGACAACGTCTACCTTGGTGATCGCGACGGCGTTCGCACACCGATGCAGTGGACCGGCGACCGCAACGGGGGCTTCTCGCGGGCGGACTTCGCCCAGCTCTACCTGCCGCCGCTGATGGATCCCGTGTACGGCTTCAATGCCGTCAACGTGGAGGCCCAGCTGCGTACGCCGACCTCGCTGCTGCGCTGGCTGCGCCGCTTCATCGAGCTCAGGAAGCAACATCCCGTCTTCGGGGTCGGCGACGTGCACGTCCTGCGTCCCGACAACCTCAAGATCTTCGCGCACATCCGCTCGTTCTCGGAGGACATCGTCCTCTGCGTGCACAACCTGGCGCGGTCGGCCCAGGCGGTCGAGCTGGACCTCTCGGCCTTTTCGGGCCGCATCCCGGTCGAGCTCTTCGGGAACACGCAGTTCCCCAGGATCGGCGAGCTGCCGTACCTGCTCACGCTCGGGCCGCGCGGCTTCTTCTGGTTCCAGCTCCAGGACCCCGCGGATGAGCGTTAGCCCGAGTACAGACCTCCGCTCCAGGATCGACGCGGGCGATCTGCACTTCCTCGACGGGCTTGTCCTGCTCGGGACGATCGCCTCCCAGCGCTGGTTCGCCGGCAAGTCGAGGGATGTCCTCGATGCCCGCGTGCTCGACGCTGCGGTCGCTCCGGGCGGCCCCCCCATCCTCGCCTTCGCGATCGTCGAGGTCCGTTACGGCCTCCAGAGCCACGACCTCTACCACCTTCCGCTCGGCTTCAGGCCTGCGGAGGAAGGTTGGCACGAGGCGGTGATCGCCGAGACGGCCGGATGGACGATCTACGACGCGATTTCCGATCCCGCGCTCGTCCGGGAGCTGGTGGGGCTGATGCGCTCGAACACCGCGCTCCGGCTGGATCATGCGGGCATGACCTTCTGGGGCGCCGAGAGCCTGGCCGACCGCGCGCGCGAGCTCTCGGTGATCCGCCCCATGGGATCCGAACAGTCGAACAGCTCCATCGTGCTCGACGAGGTGCTTGCGCTCAAGCTCTACCGGCGGATCGAGCCGGGCCTGAACCCCGAGCTGGAGATCCTCCGCTTCCTCACCGAGCGCGGCTTCGAGCACGTCGCTGCGCTCGAGGGCTTTGCCGCCTACGAGGGCCCTCCGCTCGACACCACCCTCGGGATCCTGCAGCGCTTCGTGCCCTCGCACGGCGATGGCTGGAAGCTCGCGCTCGACACGATCTCCTCCGATCCGAGCTGGATGCCTGAGCACGCGCACCGACTGGGCGAGGTGACGGCGTTACTGCACAACGCGCTCGGCTCCGATGCCGCCGATCCTCACTTCGCGCCCGAAGAGCCGAGCTCGGAATCTCTGGCGCTGCTGTCGGCGTCGATCGACGAGGAGATCGAGCAGGTGTTCATGACGCTCCCGTCCTCGGGGGCGCTGGCTCCGATCTCGGGACGCGGGGAGGAGGTGCGCGACCGGCTGCGCCTGCTGACGCACATCGGCAACGTCGGGAAGGTGATCAGGACGCACGGCGACTACCACCTGGGGCAGGCGCTCTGGACGGCAGAAGCTGACTGGTTGATCCTCGACTTCGAGGGCGAGCCCGCCCGCAGCGTGCCCGAGCGGCGTCGGAAGCGCTCACCGCTGCGCGACGTCGCAGGAATGCTGCGTTCGTTCGCGTATGCCGCCTCGGCCTCGCAACTGCAGCGCGGCGTCCACCCGCCTTCCGACTGGGAGGAGCGCTGCCGCAGCCGCTTCCTCGAGGGGTATGTGGCCACGGCCGATCCGGCTCTGCTGCCGGGGGGGGAGCAAGGAATCGAACGGCTGCTGATGGTGTTCGAGTTGGAGAAGGCCGTGTACGAGCTGCGCTACGAGCTCGACAACCGGCCGGACTGGGTCGGGATCCCGGTCGCCGGCATCCAGCGGATGCTGGAGACGGAGTCCTGATGTCGAAGGCGTCGCCACGGAGACTGGGCGAGCTCGATCTGCACCTCGCGGGCGAAGGCCGGCACGAGAGGATCTACGAGCAGCTCGGGGCGCACCTCGTCGAAGGCGGCGTTCAGTTCGCGGTGTGGGCGCCGAACGCGCGAAAGGTCTCCGTCGTCGGCGACTGGAACCACTGGGACGGCCAGGCGGACCTGATGGAGCCGCTGGGATCCTCCGGAATCTGGCAGGCGCTCGTAGCCGAGGCCGGCGAGGGTGCGACGTACAAGTTCGAGGTCTTCGGCGCCGACGGCCGCTCCCGTCTCAAGGCCGACCCGTTTGCTTTCGCCGCCGAGGTGCCGCCGAAGACGGCATCGGTGGTCTACCGCTCGGCGTACGAATGGGGCGACGAGGACTGGCTCAGTGCACGACGTGAGGCCGACCCGCTCGTCGGGCCGGTCTCCATCTACGAGGTGCACGCATCCTCGTGGCGGCCGGGCCTCGGCTGGCCGGAGCTTGCCGATCAGCTCGTCCGCTACGCCGACGAGCTGGGCTTCACGCATGTGGAGCTGTTGCCTGTGATGCACCATCCGTTCTCGGGCTCGTGGGGCTACCAGGTGACCGGCTTCTACGCTCCCGTCGCGACGCTGGGCTCCCCGGACGATCTTCGCGCCTTCATCGATGCGATGCACGCGGCCGGGATCGGCGTGATCCTCGACTGGGTGCCCGCGCACTTCCCGCGCGACGAGTTCGCGCTCTCGCAGTTCGACGGCACCGCTCTCTACGAGCACGCCGATCCGCGCCGCGGCGCCCACCCCGACTGGGGGACGCTCGTCTTCAACCTCGCGCGAAACGAAGTGCGTAACTTCCTGCTCGCCAACGCGCTCTACTGGGTGCGCGAATTTCATGCCGACGGGCTCCGCGTCGACGCGGTCGCCTCGATGCTCTACCTCGACTATTCGCGCAAGGAGGGAGAGTGGGTGCCGAATGTGTTCGGAGGGAGAGAGGATCTCGACGCGGTCTCGTTCCTGAAGGAGCTGAACGAGGTGCTGCACGACCATGAGCCTGGCGTGCTCTCGATCGCAGAGGAGTCGACGGCGTGGCCGGGAGTCTCGCGGCCGACCTACCTCGGCGGCCTCGGCTTCGGCTTCAAGTGGAACATGGGGTGGATGCACGACGCACTCGAGTACTTCTCGAAGGACTCGATCCATCGCCGCTTCCACCACCACGAGCTGACCTTCTCGCTCGTCTATGCCTGGAACGAGAACTTCGTGCTGCCGCTCTCTCACGACGAGGTCGTGCACGGGAAGCGGTCGCTGCTCTCGCGGATGCCGGGTGACCGTTGGCAGCAGCTCGCGAACCTGCGGGCGCTCTATGGCTACATGTGGGCACATCCGGGGAAGCAGCTGCTCTTCATGGGCGGCGAGATCGCGCAGGAGCGGGAGTGGAGCGAGCCGGCGGGGTCGCTCGACTGGCACCTGCTCGAGAATCCCGATCATGCAGGCGTGCAAGCGGTCGTCCGGGATCTCAACCGGGTCTACCGCGACGAGCCTGCCCTGTGGGAGCTCGACTTCTCCCACGAGGGCTTCCGCTGGCTCGAGCCGAACGGCGCCGACGAGAACGTGCTCGCATTCGCGCGCCTGTCGCAGGACGGCGAGCGCTGGCTCGTCTGCATCTCCAATCTGTCGCCCCTCGTGCGCGAAGGCTGGCGGGTGGGGCTGCCCGTACGCGGGCGCTGGCGCGAGGTGCTCAACACGGACTCCCGCTTCTACGGCGGCTCCGACGCCGGTAACGGCTGGGGCGTCGTCGCCGTCGAGACGCCGTCGATGGAGCAGCCGTTCTCCGCGGAGCTGACGCTGCCGCCGCTGGCGACGGTCTGGCTCGTGCCCCAAACCGAGGAGTAGCCGGAGGCGGTGGGGCCCTCGGTAGTGTTGAAGCCGATGGGGCACACGCGGAACTCGATCGAGGTTGAAGGGCTCGTGCGCGAGTTCAAGAAGGGGCCGCGGGCGGTCGACGGGATCGACCTGCACGTCGATCCGGGCGAGATCTACGGCTTTCTCGGCCCGAACGGCGCCGGCAAGTCGACGACCGTGCTGATGCTGACGACGCTGCTGCCGCCCACCGCCGGCACAGCTCGTGTCGGCGGCTACGACGTCGTGCGAGAGGGCCCGAGGGTGCGCTCGGTGATCGGAGCCGCCCTCCAGGAAGCCGCGCTCGACCCGCTCCTCACCGGTCGCGACCACGTGCGCCTGCAGGCGACCCTGCAGGGGCTCCCGCGCGCCGAGCGAAAGCAGCGCTCGGACGAGCTTCTCACCCGCGTCGGGTTGTCGGAGGCGGCCGACCGCAAGGTGAAGGGCTACTCGGGTGGCATGAAGCGGCGTCTCGACCTCGCGCTCGCGCTCGTCCACCGGCCGAGCATCCTCTTCCTCGACGAGCCGACGACGGGCCTCGACCCGCAGAGCCGCACCGCCCTCTGGGACGAGGTCGCGCGACTCGCGCGCGAGGACGGGGTGACGGTCTTCCTGACGACGCAGTACCTGGAGGAGGCCGACGTGCTCGCGAACCGGGTTGGGATCATCGACCACGGCCGGATCGTGGCCGAGGGCTCGCCGGCGTCGCTGAAGGCAGAGATCGGCCTGCCGAGCGTGCACGCCCTCCCGGAGCAGGCCGCGGACCGCGAGCGTCTCGTCGCCGTGCTGGCGCAGTTCGGCGAGCCGCTGACAGACGTGACAAAAGACGTTGCGGTGCGGCTCCGCGAAGGCGTTGCCGGGCTGCCAGCCGTCGTGCGCGCGATCGACGCGCAGAACCTGCCTCTCGCGCACCTCGAGATTCAGGCGCCCTCGCTGGACGACGTCTTCCTCGCCAAGACCGGGCGCTCGCTCGAGGGCGCCGGCGATCAGAACGGCGCCACGCCCGAGCGGTGAGCAACTCCGCCGCTCAGATCTGGGCGCTCGCGCTGCGCTCGGTCATGCGGACGGCCCGGCAACCCGCCAGCGCGATTCCGCCGCTCCTCTTTCCGGTGATGCTGATGGCCGTCAACGCCGCCGGTCTCGACTCCTCGACCAAGCTTCCGGGTTTTCCCACCGACTCCTTCCTGGCCTTCGCCCTCGCGGTGCCGTTCATCCAGGGCGCACTCTTCTCGACCATGAACGCAGGCACCGACCTTGCGCGCGACATCCAGACTGGCTTCCTGAACCGGCTCTCGCTCACCTCGATGCGCGGCTGGGCCCTGATCGCCGGCCAGCTCGGCGGCATCGTCGTCCTCGGTCTCGTCCAGGCCCTCTTCTACATCGTCGTCGGACTTGCGGTCGGCGTTGACTTCGCGTCCGGCGTCCTCGGCATCCTGACGCTCCTCGTCTTCGCCGTGTTGGTCTCGCTCTCGTTCGGAGCGTTCGGGCTCTACCTCGCGCTTCGCACCGGCTCGGGTGAGGCCATTCAGGGCCTCTTCCCGCTGCTCTTCGTCTTTCTCTTCCTCTCGTCGATGAACGCGCCACGCAACCTGATGGAGATCGACTGGTTCCGGGCCATTGCGACCGCGAACCCGGTCTCGTACCTGATCGAGGCGGTGCGCAGCCTGATCATCACCGGGTGGGACGGGAAGGCGCTCGCGCTCGGGTTCCTCCTCACCCTCGCGATCGGCCTCGGGGCGATCCTGCTGGCGTCGGCTGCCCTCTCGGAGAGGCTGGCGAGGACGTGAGGATCTGGCCCGTCGCGAGCGGGGTCGCGTGGCGGACGCTGAAGAACGTCTTCACGAACCCCTCGATCCTCTTCCCCTCGCTGGCCTTCCCGCTCTTCTTCTTCACGGCGTTCGCCGGCGGCCTCTCGCAGGTAGCGCGGGTGCCGGGCTTCGACTTCGAGCCCGGCTACACGTCCTTTCAGTTCTGCTTCGTGCTCGTCCAGTCCGCGGCGTTCGGGGGCGTCTTCACCGGCTTCGGCATCGCGCGCGACTTCGAGTCCGGCTTCGCACGCCGCCTGCTGCTCGCGGCACCGAACCGGACGGGGATCGTGCTCGGCTACGCGCTGTCCGCGATCGTGCGCTGGGCGTTCACGGCAACCGTGCTGACGGTCGTCGCCTTGATCGCGGGCCTGAACGTCTTCGGCGGGCCCTTCGACGTCTTCGGGCTCTATCTGCTCGCGTTGCTCGTCAACGTCTGTGGCCTCCTGTGGGCCTGCGGCGTCGCGATGCGCCTGCGGACGATGCAGGCCGGCCCGCTGATGCAGATGCCTGTGTTCCTGACCCTCTTCTTCGCGCCCGTCTACGTGCCGCTCGGCCTTCTCACCGGCTGGATCGAAGCCCTGGCGACCGTGAACCCGATCACCTACGTGCTCGAGGCGGTGCGGAGCATGCTGGCCGGCGACGAGGCCCACGTCGCGCTGGCCTTCGGGCTCGTTCTCGGAATGATGGTTCTCTTCGCGGCCTGGTCGGTGCGCGGCCTCCGCAAGGCAGAAGCGGCTGGCTAGGTGCGTCGCGCGGGCCGAATCAGAGTTTGGCCGGGAAAGCCGTTACCGCTGGGAGCGCAGTGGGACGGTGATGGGACGAACTTCTCGCTCTTCTCCGAGCACGCGGAGAAGGTCGAGCTCTGCCTGTTCGACGAGCAAGATCGCGAGCGGCGGTACGAGCTCGTCGAGTGCACCGCGTTCAACTGGCACGGCTACCTCGCCGGCGTCGGCCCCGGGCAGCGCTACGGATACCGCGTTCACGGCCCATGGGCGCCGGAAGCGGGGCACCGCTTCAATCCAAGGAAGTGCCTGATCGACCCCTATGCGAAGGCGATCGAGGGCCCGGTGCTCTGGGAGCGTGGAAACACGCTGCCGTACGTGACCGGGGGCGAGGACGCCGACCTGGAGCGCGACGACGAGGACGACGCCCCCGCGATCCCGAAGTCGATCGTGATCGACGAGTCGTTCCACTGGGAGGACGACCGGCGGCCCGGGACGCCGTGGCACGAGACGGTCATCTACGAGGCGCACGTGAAGGGGTTCACCAAGCAGATGCCCGGCGTGCGCGAGGATCTCCGGGGGACCTACGCGGGACTGGCGTCGGAGCCGGCGCTCGAGTACCTCAGCTCCCTCGGCGTGACCGCGGTCGAACTCCTGCCGGTGCACCACATCGCGGACGAGCACGAACTCGCCGAGCGCGGGTTCTCGAACTACTGGGGATACAGCTCGATCGGCTACCTCGCTCCTCACGCCGGCTACGCGGCCACCGGGTCGACGGGTGACCAGGTGCGCGAGTTCAAGGGCATGGTCAAGGCCCTGCATCGCGCGGGGCTGGAGGTGATCCTCGATGTCGTCTACAACCACACCGCCGAGGGCAACCACCTGGGCCCGATGCTCTCCTTCAAGGGCATCGACAACCTCTCCTACTACCGGACGGTGCCGGGGTCGCCCCGCTTCTACCGGGATTACACGGGCACAGGCAACTCGCTCAATCCCGTGCACCCGTCGGTGCTGCGCCTGATCATGGACTCCCTCCGCTACTTCGTGATCGAGTGCCACGTCGACGGCTTCCGCTTCGATCTCGCCTCCGCGCTAGCCCGCGAGTTCCACGAGGTCGATCGTCTTTCGGCCTTCTTCGACATCATCCACCAGGATCCGATCCTGTCCCAGGTGAAGCTGATCGCCGAGCCCTGGGACGTGGGTGAGGGCGGCTACCAGGTCGGCAACTTCCCGGTTCTGTGGACCGAGTGGAACGGGATGTACCGGGACACCATGCGGGACTTCTGGCGTGGCGGGTCGAACGTCGCCGAGTTCGCACGGCGCTTCACCGGCTCGAGCGACCTCTACCAGCACGACGGACGCCGACCCTTCGCCTCGATCAACTTCATCACAGCCCACGACGGCTTCACGCTCCACGATCTCGTCACCTACAACGAGAAGCACAACGAGGCGAACCTCGAGGGGAACACGGACGGGGAGAACCACAACCGCAGCTGGAACCACGGCGTGGAGGGAGAGACCGACGACCCGGAGGTGAACGCGTTGCGAGAGCGGCAGAGGCGGAACTTCCTGGCCACGCTCTTCCTCTCGCAAGGCGTGCCGATGCTGCTCGGCGGCGACGAGCTTGGGCGGACGCAACACGGCAACAACAACGCCTACTGCCAGGACAACGCGATCTCCTGGTTCGACTGGCGCCTCGACGAGCGGCAGGAGCGGCTGCTGGGCTTCACGCGGCGGTTGATCGAGCTCAGGCGGCGCCATCCCGTCTTTCGGCGGGCGGACTTCCTCACCGGCGAGGAGCGGCTCGGCTCCGGCTCGCCCGACGTCTGGTGGTTCCGTCCGGACGGCCGCAAGCTGACGCAGCAGAACTATCCCGAAGACGCGCGCGCGCTCGGCGTCTTCCTGAACGGCGCCGAGATCCCGACAGTGACCCAGGAGGGCGCGCCGGTGATCGACGACACGTTCCTCATCCTGCTCAACGCCCAGCCCGAGGGCGTGGTCTTCACGCTGCCTGCAGTGTCGTTCGGTGGGCGCTGGGTCTCCGAGCTCTCGACGGCCGAGGTCGAGCAGACGTCGGGTACGGAGGTCTTCCCGGCCCGCGGCGTCGTGCCCGTCGAGAGTCGTTCGCTCGTCGTCCTGCGTCGCATCGCGTAGTCCCGCCGAGGGAGACGCTGTCTGTGCCTCGATCGAGGGAGATTCGTCCTCCGAATGGGGGATTTCTCTGTTCAAGCCGTATCCCGCCCCATTCCGAGTGGGTTGTCCGGCCACCTGTCAGTACTCCCCAACTCCTGCAGGAGGCCCCATGCCCCCCATGCTTAGAGCGAGACGCTTCTCCCTCGGCCGGGCTCGCGCCGCATTCGCGGCATTCGCCGCGATGCTCGCGCTCGCGCCCAACGCACTCGCGGCCGAGATCGAGCTCGGCCCGGTCAGCGTCCTGAACGGAACGGCGACGCTCTCCGGCAGCGTCGGTGACTCGCCGAGCGCCGGCCTCCAGCTCACGGTCAACGGGACGCCGCTGGGCGTCGATGCAGCGAGCGGCCAGTTCGCGGGCACCGTCAACCTCGCCGGTCAGTCGGCGCTCACCCTCTCCCTGAAGAACCCGCTCAACGGTGAGACCGCGACGATCACGATCCCGATCAACGCGAACACTGTCGGCGCCGACGGCCTGATCAAGGCCGACGTGCTCAAGTCGCTCGTCGACGCCGGCATCAACTTGATCCGGCCTGCGGGCGGCTTCAAGATCCTGGACGGCCAGCCGCTGGTCGTCTCGGGGAGCGTGCTTGACAAGGACAAGCTCGCGAGCCTGACCGTGAACGGCCGCGACGTCCTGAAGTCGATGAACTCCGACGGTTCCTTCTCCCAGCCCGTCTCGGGCTCCAGCAAGGAAGTGGTCATCACCGCGACCGATCGTCAGGGCGTCTCGCAGACGAGTAGCTTCTCGACGATCCCGGTCTCATCGGTGATCAACACGTCGTCCGGCCAGTCGGTGTCCGCGCAGGGTGCCAACGGTGTCCGGATCACGAGTGTCCGCTACATCACGAAGAACATCCGGCGGACCGGCCGGGTCACGATGATCGTGACCGTGAAGGATCGCCGCGGCCTGCTCGTGCGCGGTGCAAAGGTGCGGATCCGCGGCGTGGTGCGGACGAACTTCCTCACCTTCAAGGGTGCGCAGACCAAGACGACGACCACGATCGGTCGTGCCACCTTCAGCATCAAGCTCAACAAGCGCGTCCTCAGCGCGAAGTCCGTCGGCAAGCGGTTCGTGGTTGCATCGGTGGCCACCACACCGTCCGCCAGAGCGTCGCTCGTGACGTCCTTCCGCGTGCCTGCGAAGCGCGCGGGACGGTAGGCAGCACTCACTCGCTCACTCAGGCCGGCCGCTCCCATGGGGGCGGCCGGCCCTGCCAATCCCTGAACCGAGGGTCGAGGAAAGGGAGCCACGTCCGATGCTGATCAGCATGAGGGGTCATTCCGAGCCGCCAGGCGGCCGTCGTGCTCGGCGTGGGCGCCTGCTGCTCGCGGGCGTCGTCTCCCTTCTCGTGGTGCTCGCGGCGATCGGTTTCGCAGTGCTGCGCGACAGTCGCGAGGCCGGACCCCATGCACCGACGAGCTCCGGCCCTTCGACCGGCACCTCCTTACGGACCGTCTTCACGACGCCGCCCAGCGTGGCGAAGCCGCGCGATCTCGCGGATCCCGGCCGGGTCGGCGTCGGCACGTCAGATCCCGCCGTGGCCGACTACGTACCCGGGCGCCTGATCATCAAGTTCGAGGACGACGCTCGTCCGGACGCCGTGCGCACGGTGCTCGCCGGCCTCGACGGCGAGCTCGAGGCACGGGTCGACCCGCTCGACGTCCGGGTCGTCGACGTTGCGCCGGCCGAGACGAAAGAGGCGCTCGCCGAGCTGGCCGCTTCGCCGGCGGTCGAGTACGTGGAGCGCGACGCGGCCGTACGGAGCTTCGCGACGCCGAACGACACCCTCTGGCACGAGCAATGGGGCCCGCTGGTCGTCGACGGACCCGAGGCGTGGAACGCCACCATGGGATCGCCGAGCATCGTCGTGGCGGTGCTGGACACCGGCGTCGACGGCACGCATCCCGACCTTCAGTCCGCGCTCGTCGGAGGCTACGACTTCGTCAACGGCGACGCCGACCCGGCCGACGACCAGGGGCACGGAACCGCCGCCGCCGGCGTCATCGCCGCGCGAACGAACAACGGCGCGGGTCAGGCCGGGATCTGCTGGCGCTGCTCGCTCATGCCCGTCAAGGTCCTGGACGCCAACGGCTCCGGCAGCACCTCCCTTGTCGCGGCCGGCATCGTCTGGGCCGTCGACCATGGCGCCCGCGTGATCAGCCTCAGCCTCGGCGGTGAGGACTCGACGCAGACGATGGCCGACGCGGTCGCCTACGCGGTTGGCAAGGGCGCGGTCGTCATCGCGTCGGCCGGCAACAGCGGCAACTCGAACCTCAACTATCCGGCCGCGTACGAGGGCGTGATCGCGGTTGCCGGAACGACGCAGGCGGACCAGCTCTACAGCTGGTCGAACTTCGGCTCCTGGGTGCATGTCGCCGCGCCGGGCTGCAACGTCGCCCCGTACCTGAACGGCGATTACGTCAACTTCTGCGGGACGTCGTCCGCCGGGCCGATCGTCGCGGGGATCGCAGGGCTCGCACTCTCGGCCAGGCCCGGGGCGACGCGGGCCGAGGTCGAGAATGCCCTGACGATCTCGGCTGCGCCGCTGGGAAGCGCCGTCCGTTATGGACGGGTGAGCGCAAGCCGGACGCTTCAGGCGCTCGGCGTGCAGCCGGCAGCGAAACCGCCTGCCCCCGCCCCTTCCACCGCTCGGCCACCCGCAGCCGCGCCCGCACCTGCGCCCGCACCTGGGCCTGCGCCGACGACCACGCCCGCACGGACCGCTCCTGCGCCGGCGGCGGCGCGTCCCGTGAAGCTTCGCGGGAGGCTGACAGCAGGAGCGTCGTTGCGGCTCGGCATGCGCCGGCTCGCGGAGCG